>WBJT01000071.1_pt1 | contig 15214 bp, 15 predicted proteins | sample 5109881 | NCBI WGS metagenome assembly WBJT01 (sample SAMN11895465, study PRJNA545514) | wastewater metagenome | isolation source: saline BTEX enrichment culture, original innoculum from Kuwait petroleum... | place: USA:Stillwater, OK | collected 2018-09-01
CGGGCGCTAGACGGTCAGGTACTCGCGCACGAGATCGTCGTCGAGCTCGTCCATGGCCCCGGCGGCGACACGCTCGCCGCGGTCGAGGATCACGAAGTGGTCCGCGACGCGGCGGGCGAAGGGCAGCTTCTGCTCGACCAGCAGCACGGTGAGCCCGCCCTCGCGGTTGAGGTGGCGGATGACGTCGCCGATCTCGCGCACCACGTTGGGCTGGATGCCCTCGGTGGGCTCGTCGAGGATCAGCAGCCGCGGCTCCAGGCACAGCGCCCGGCCGATGGCGAGCTGCTGCTGCTGGCCGCCGGAGAGGTCGCCACCGCGGCGGTGGCGCATCTCGTGGAGCACCGGGAAGAGCTCGTGCACCCGCTCGGGGATGTCCCGCCGCCCCACGGCGGCGCGCGCGATGCGCAGGTTCTCCTCCACCGACAGCCGCGGGAAGATCTCCCGGCCCTGGGGCACGTAGCCGATACCCGCGCGGGCGCGGGCCTCGGTGGAGCGGCGCTCGATGGACTCGCCCTCCAGGGTGATCGTGCCCGAGGCGGCGGGCACCAGGCCCATGAGGGTCTTCAGCACGGTGGTCTTGCCGACGCCGTTGCGCCCCATCAGGCAGGTGCAGCCGCAGGCCGGGACCTCCAGGTCGATGTCGCGGAGGATGTGGCTCTGGCCGTAGTACTGGTTGAGGCCGATCACCGAGAGCATAGGGCTGTCCGCTCCTCCCCTGTCTGATTGATAAGGCGCGGCCGGTGCCACCGCGGGGGGCCGGATCGCTCGGGCAGACCGGTCGCAGACCGTCTACAGCCATGGAGGGCCGCGGCCGAGCGTCCCCGGAAGGATTCATGGCGCGTCCGGGATCGGCCTCCCCGGCCGGGCCCATCCCGCCACGATCCGCGACTGATACGCGTCCGACTATTCACCGAGATACACCTCGACCACCCGCGGGTCGTTCTGGACCTCGTCCATGGTGCCCTCGGCGAGCACGCTGCCCTGGTGGAGCACCGTCACCTGCCGGGCGATGGAGCGTACGAAGGCCATGTCGTGCTCGACCACGATCACCGAATGCCGGCCCGCGAGGCGCTGAAGCAGCTCACCGGTCTGCTCCATCTCCTGATGGGTCATGCCCGCCACGGGCTCGTCGACGAGCAGCACCCGCGGGTTCTGCATCAGCAGCATGCCGATCTCCAGCCACTGCTTCTGGCCGTGGGAGAGCGCACCGGCGGGCCGGCGCTCCAGTGAGGCCAGGCCGATGAGCGCGAGCACCTCGGCGAGCCGGTCGCGGTCGGCACTGTCCATGTGCGCGAACAGCGTGGGCCACACGCGCTTGTCCGCGGCCATCGCCAGCTCCAGGTTCTCCATCACGCTGTGGTGCTCGAACACCGTCGGGGTCTGGAACTTGCGGCCTATACCGCCGCGGGCGATGGCCGTCTCCGAGGCCCGACGCAGGTCGATACGGCTGCCGAACCACACGCTGCCGCTGTCCGGGCGCGTGCGCCCGGTGAGCACGTCCATCATGGTGGTCTTGCCGGCGCCGTTCGGCCCGATGATGCAGCGCAGCTCGCCGTCGTCGACGTACAGGCTGAGCCGGTCGAGGGCGCGGAAGCCATCGAAGGCCACGGTCACGTCCTCGACGTAAAGGATCGGGCCGTGGCGGGTGTCCAGCCCGCCGGCGAAGTCCGGCTCGGGCAGGACGAAGTCGAACACCCGGTCCCGACGCAGGACCTCCGCGAGTACCGTCATGCCGCCTCCTCGCCGCGCCGGCGGCGCAGCAGCCCCACGATGCCCCGGGGCAGGAACACCGTGACCACCACGAACAGCGCCCCGAGGGCGAACAGCCAGCCCTCCGGCCAGACCCCGGTGAACACCGTCTTGCCGTAGTTCACCGCCAGCGCACCGACCACGGCACCGATGAGGGTGCCGCGCCCGCCAACCGCCACCCAGACCACGATCTCGATGGAGTTCAGCGGCGAGAACTCGCCCGGATTGATGATCCCCACCTGGGGCACGTACAGCGCCCCGGCGACGCCCGCGAGCATCGCCGAGACCGTGAACAGCCAGACCTTGTAGTGGTCCACCCGGTAACCGACGGTGCGCACCCGTGCCTCGGCGTCGCGCACCGCGGTCACCACCCGCCCGAGCTTGCTCGAGACGATGAACCGGCATATCGCGTAGCCGCCGGCGAGCGCCAGTGCGGAGGCGGCGAACAGTGCCGCCCGGGTGGTGTCCGCCTGGATATCGAAACCGAGGATGTCCTTGAAGTCGGTAAGGCCGTTGTTGCCGCCGAAGCCCATCTCGTTGCGGAAGAACGCGAGCATCAGCGCATAGGTCAGCGCCTGGCTCATGATCGAGAGATAGACGCCGGTGACCCGGGAGCGGAACGCCAGCCAGCCGAACACGAAGGCCACCACCGCCGGCACCAGCACGATGGCCACCAGCGCCACCGGGAACTGGTCGAAGCCGTACCAGTACCAGGGCAGCCGGTCCCAGTTGAGGAAGACCATGAAGTCCGGCAGCACCGGATCGCCGTAGACGCCGCGGGTACCGATCTGGCGCATCAGGTACATGCCCATGGCGTAGCCGCCCAGGGCGAAAAACGCCCCGTGGCCGAGACTGAGGATGCCGCAGTAGCCCCAGATCAGGTCCACCGAGAGCGCCAGCAGGGCGTAGCACAGGTACTTGCCGAGCAGCGTCACCGTGTAGCTCGACAGGTGCAGCAGCGAGCCCTCGGGGGCCAGAAGGTTGGCGGCGGGCACCGCCACGGCCGCCGCCAGGAGTAGCGCGATGAGCACCCGCCCGGCGATGTCGCCGGTGAGCAGCCCGCCACGGTAGCCGAGCCGGGGCAGGGACTTGGCGTCAGCGGTCATAGGGGGTCAGGCCTCCGCCGCGCGGCCGCGCTGGGGGAAGAGTCCCTTCGGCCGCTTCTGGATGAACAGGATGATGAACACCAGCACCAGGATCTTGGCGAGCACCGCACCCGTCGCCGGCTCCAGGAACTTGTTGAGCACGCCCAGCGTCATCGCCCCGACCAGCGTGCCCAGCAGGTTGCCTGCGCCGCCGAAGACCACCACCAGGAACGAGTCGATGATGTAGGACTGGCCCATGTTCGGACCGACGTTGGTGAGCTGGGACAGCGCCACGCCGGCGATCCCCGCCACCCCGGCACCGAGGCCGAAGGTTGCCGCATCGACCCAGTCGCTGCGCACGCCGACGGCCCGGGCCATGGCACGGTTCTGCGAAACCGCCCGTACCTTCAGGCCCAGGGAGGTGCGGTTGAGCACGAGCACCAGCAGGGTGAACACGGCCAGGGCGAAGGCGATGATCACCAGGCGGTTGACGGTGAGCGAGAGCACCGGGTTGAGCACGACCGAGCCGCTCAGCCACTCCGGCGCGCTCACCGAGCGGTTGAGGGGCGAGAACACCGTGCGCACGAGCTGCTGGAGAATGAGGCTGATGCCGAAGGTAGCGAGCAGGGTCTCCAGCGGCCGGCCGTAGAGGTGCCGGATCACCCCGCGCTCGATGACCACGCCGAAGGCCCCGGCGACCAGGAAGGCCGCGGGCACCGACAGCACCAGGGCCAGGCCGATATGGCCGGGCATGAGCTGCTGGAGCACGAAGGTGGTGTAGGCGCCGAGCATGATCAGCTCGCCGTGGGCCATGTTGATCACGCCCATCACGCCGAAGGTGATGGCGAGTCCCACCGCGGCGAGCAGCAGCACCGAGCCCAGGGACAGGCCGAAGAAGATCTGCTCGACGCGGTCGTAGAAGCTCACCCAGGTCTGGGTGCGCGCCAGTGCCGAGGCGGCCGCCTCGCGCACCGGCCCGGGCAGCGCCCCGTCCGCCGCCGCCTGGCGCAGGGCATTGCGCGCCTCCGGCGCGAGATTGCCGCCGAGCTCATCGATGGCGGCCATGCGCTCGCCGCGGCTGCCCTCGCGCAGGTCGTAGAGCGCGAGACCGACGGCGAGCGCCGCGGCCACCCGCGGGTCGTCCTCGGCGTCGCGGCGCTCGCGCAGCAGCGCCACGGTGTTCTCGTCGAGGTCGCCGAAGAGCCCGCGCACGGCCTTCAGGCGCATCTGCGGCGCAGGCGCGTTGAGGCGCAGCCGCGACAGGGCACCCTCGATGCGGCGGCGCATGAGGATGTTCGCGATCACCCGGTCGAGTCCGCCGTGGGAGGCCACGGGCTCGCCGGTCGCCGCGTCGGTCACCGGCCCGTCGTCATGCCGGATGACCACGCGGCCGCTGGCGTCGTCGACGTAGAGATCCCCCGCCGACAGGGCGGTGAGCACGGCCGCCGCCCGGGGATGGCCGGAGCCGGCGATCTGTTCGGTCACCGTCATCTTCTCGCGGAAGTTACGGGTGTCCAGGCCCTGGAGCAGGGTGGCGAAGTCCGCGGCCACCGCCGCGGCACTCAGCGCCAGCGACAGCCCGATCACGAGCGCGGTGCGCAGCATTGGGCTCATCGTCCGTCCTCCGTGGGGTGGGGGCGGTGCCGGCGGCACCGCCCCGCAGCGACGATCAGTACTCCTGGCCGGAGCACTCGCCGGTGGTGACGTCGTAGTTGCCGCAGGCGAGCGGCTCGCGCCAGTCGGAGATGATCTTGCTGCTCTCCGGCAGGAAATCCGACCAGGCATCACCCGCGACCATGCCCGGGGTCTGCCAGACGGCGGCGAACTGGCCGTTGTCCTGGATCTCGCCGATGAACACCGGCTTGGTGATGTGGTGGTTGGGCATCATCGCCGCCACGCCGCCGGTGAGGTTCGGCGCGGTGACGCCGATCATCGCGTCGACCACGGCCTCCGGGTCGGCGGTACCGGCCTTCTCCACGGCCTTCACCCACATGTTGAAGCCGATGTAGTGGGCCTCCATGGGATCGTTGGTCACGCGGGAGTCGTCACCGATGTACTCGTGCCAGCGCTCGATGAAGGCCTCGTTGGCCGGGGTATCGATGCTCTGGAAGTAGTTCCAGGCGGACATATGCCCGACCAGCGGCGCGGTGTCGATGCCCGAGAGCTCCTGCTCGCCCACCGAGAAGGCGATGACCGGGATGTCCGCGGCGGACACGCCCTGGTTGGCCAGCTCCTTGTAGAAGGGCACGTTGGCATCACCGTTGATGGTGGACACCACGGCCGTGGGCTTGCCCTGGGAACCGAACTCCTTGATCCGCGCGACCTCGCTCTGCCAGTCGGAGAAGCCGAACGGCGTGTAGTTGACCAGGATGTCCTCCTCGGCCACGCCGCGGTCCATCAGGTAGCGCTTGAGGATCTTGTTGGTCGTGCGCGGATAGACGTAGTCGGTGCCCTCGAGCACGAAGCGCTCGATGCCGAGCATGTTGCGCAGGTAGTTGACCGCCGGGATCGCCTGCTGGTTCGGCGCCGCACCGGTGTAGAACACGTACTTCGAGGACTCCTCGCCCTCATACTGCACCGGATAGAACAGCGGCACCTTGAGCTCCTCGACCACCGGTAGCACGGACTTCCGCGACACCGACGTCCAGGCGCCGAAGATCACGTCCACGCCCTCCTGGGTGATGAGCTGGCGGGCCTTCTCGGCGAACAGCGGCCAGTCGGAGGCGGGGTCGACCACCACCGGCTCCAGCTTGCGGCCGAGTACGCCGCCCTTGGCGTTCTGCTCCTCGATGAGCATGAGCATGGTGTCCTTCAGCGTGCTCTCGCTGATGGCCATGGTGCCGGACAGCGAGTGGAGGACACCGACCTTGATGGGCTCCTCGGCGGCGTGGGCGCCGCCCACCGAACCGGCGAGCGCCAGGCCCGCGACGACTCCGGCCAGACGTTTACGAATTGTTCTCATGGCTGCCCCTTCCTCGATCGTTGCTTGATTTGGCACCGCCGCCCGGCGGCATCGGAAAGGGGCATTACAGGGATCGTGCCAATAGGCCCAAGACACTGTCTTAAAAGGTTATTCACGGAATACCGGCAAACCCGGAAACGTAACCGGTGGTCGACACGCACCCCGGCGTGGTGCACTGCACCGGCGCCAATGCATCATGGCGGTGCAGCGCTTCCGGCGGGGTGGCGAGGTGGCCCACGGGCCTCGTACCCACCGTCACGGACGCCTGCCGACCGGGGGCACTAACCGATACGGCCGAGCCAGGGGAAAACGTCGAGGAGCCAGTAGCTGAACCGCGCGAGCTGTCCGGTCACCATCGCCACGCCGACCACGATCATGACCACGCCACCGATGATGTGCAGCGGCCGCCCCCAGGCACGCAGGCGGGCACGGTTGTCGAGAAAGCGGTTGATGAACAGCGCGGTTGCGAGGAAGGGCACACCGAGCCCGAGCGAGTAGACGCCGAGCAAGGCGACACCGCTCCCCGCCCCGGAGGCACTCACGGTCAGGATGCTGCCGAGAACGGGGCCGATGCACGGGGTCCACCCGAACGCGAAGGCCACGCCGAGGAGATAGCTCAGCCAGGGGGTTCCCCCCTGTTCGAGGCGGTGGATCCACCGCGTGTCGCCATGGAGCCACCGCAGCCGTAGCGCTCCGCTCATGAAAAGGCCGAAGACGATCACGAACGTGCCGCCGACGATGTTGGCCGTCTCCTTGTAGGCCAGCATCACACGGCCTATGGCGGTGGCACTCGCGCCCAGGAGCATGAAGACCGTGGCGAACCCGAGCACGAACGACAGACTCATGCCGACGACCGCCAGGCGCTCGCGGTAGCCCGACAGCGTCTGCAGCTCCTCCACGGAGCGCCCGGCGACGAAGGAGACGTACCCGGGCACCAGCGGCAGCACACAGGGCGAGAGGAAGGAGATGATGCCCGCGGCGAACGCGGTCAGCAGACCGATACCGGCGATTTCAGGCACGCCTACCTCCCCTTCGATCGATAACGAACCCGAATGGCGCGTTCGTGGCAGCGACAGGGGCCGGGCATTGTCCGCACCGGCACAATGGCGTGCGCTACGGCCATCATGCCGATTCCCCGAGCAGCCGCGAGACCAGCGGCAGGATTTCCTCGTTCAGGCCGCGGGCATCTATCGCACCGATGTGCTTGTGCCGGATGACGCCGTCGGCGTCTAGGATATAGGTCTCCGGCACCCCGTACACACCCCACTCCAGTCCGACCCGCCCCTTCGGATCGAAGGCCACCGCGCGATAGGCGTTACCGTAGCGGGCGAGCCACGCGCGGGCGTCGCCGCGCGTGTCCTTGTAGTTCAGCCCATACACCGGGATCCGCTCCGCCAGTGCGGCAACGAAGGGGTGCTCCTCCCGGCAGGCGGTACACCAGCTCGCGAACACGTTGACGGCGACGACCTGCCCCTGCAGATCGCCCTCCGTGACCGTCTCCGCCGGCCGGAACAGACGCGGTGCCGAGAAGGCGGGGGCCGCCTTCCCCAGAAGGGGAGACGGCACCCGGGAGGGATCCAGCCAAAGGCCGACGCCGAGCAGCACCGCGGCGGCGAGAAATATGGCCAGTGGGAGGATCGTCCGCCTCACTGCCCCGCCTCCGCGGACATCGCCATCTGGTGGACGACCGCGGACGTCTGGATCGACGCCGATACACCCAGATCGCGGCCGTCCACCACCCAGACGCGGGATTCGCCGCGGCTGGAGACGTAGAGCCGGCCGTTACCGGGAACCCTCGCGAGGTGGTAGGGCATCGGCGCCAGCACGCGGCTGGTGCGGGAACCGTCGCGCAGATCGATGGCCAGGAGCCGGTCCTCGCCGGTCAGGGCCACGAACAGCCGGCGCCCGGAGCGACCGAGCGCGATGCCGTGGGGATCACGCCCCGTCTCGAGGCTACGCACAACCCGGCCCTCCGGGAGGGCCACCACCGTAACGGCCCCGGCACCTGCGGCGTTCACGTACAGCCGTTCCCCGTCCCCGGACAGCACCATGTGCTCGGGGCCGGCGTCGACGGTCACGCTGTCGCGAACGCGGCCCGTGACCACGTCGACGACGCTCACCGTCGCGCTGCCCGAATTGCTCACGTACACGGTCCGGCTGTCCGCGGCCGGCACGGCATAGTTAGGCGCGACCCCGGTGGGAACCACCCTGGCGAGGCGTCGTTCACGCAGGTCGATGACCGCGACGCCACCGTCACGCATCAGCGTCGCCACGGCATAACGCCCGTCCGGCGTGATTGCCACGTGATGGCTCGGCCCGGGGATCGCGATCCGCGCCACCACCGCCCCGGTAGCGGCCCGGATCAGGGTGACGACACCACCGCCGCCGGATTCACGCGCAGCGGCCTTTCCGCCGTGATGGGCCGCGTGCTCCGGTTCCCCGGCCTCCATGGTGGCCCCGGCGGCCAGGCTCGCCGCCACCAGCAGCCCACCGTCCGGACTCAGGGCCAGGCCGTGCCCGGAGGGTACCCCCGGCAGATGGCCGACCACGGCATCGCGCTGTGTATCGACCACCGCGATACCCCGCGCCTGTCCCATTGGGAGATAGGCCTGTCCCGCCGAGACCTCGGCGGAGGCGGCAGCGACGAACCCGGCGAATAGCAGCGAAAACAGCCTAGCCCTCATTCTCGCCCCCTCCCTTGTGGTCCCCGGATGCGCCCGAGTGGCGCCCCCGATGCATGAACAGGTGCATGAGCGGACAGGCGAGCAGCACCAGGTAGAAGAGCATCCCCAGGGACGCTCCCGTCTGCGAGACGCCGAATACCGCGACAACGGTTCCCAGCGCCAGTAACGGCAGCATGTATTTGGACCGCGCCCCGGAGACGCTACGTGTGGCTTCGCCCGGACGGCGATGCGGCCGTGCGGGCACGGATCGGTCGTCGATCGACATGGACGTTCTCCTTGAAGTCCGGATTCTCACCCCCGGGCCCGGGATACACCGTGGCGCGGGGGAACAAGGCAATCAGGGATGAAGAACGTCAGGTCCGGGGCGGGCGGAAAGGCGGCACCGCATAGCCCGGCGCCGCGCCTTTCGCCGTCACGACGGCGACGGACGGCGCACAGGGATCGAGTGAAACGAGGCTGGCGCGCACCATACCGTGGGTCTGGGCACAGTGCAGATCGGCATCGGTGAGTTCGATGCCGGACGAGCCGAGTCCCGGCGCAGGAAGCCGCGCTTCGGCCGTCACGGCATAGACCCGCACCTCGTCATCACCCACTCGCAACGTGACGCCGGCGCCACGATCGGCGAGGACGGGCAGGGCAATGCCGCAGATGATCAGCATCAGCAGCAGCCGTCGCCAGACTGCGGGATTCATGCGCGATCCCCCGTCACACATGCGTGGCCGTGGCCCCGTTCACGATGTAGCGTCAGGCTCGTCATGATATGGCGGTAGAATGACCTGTCTGCCGTTAATGGATGGATCGTTTCAGATGCGATAGCCGCCGCTGATACTCCTCCTCGTCGATCTCGCCCTTGGCGTAACGTTCGGCGAGGATCGTGTGCGCGACCGAGCTGCCGCGCCGCCTGCCCGCTGTCACGTCGGAGAGCGCCTTCACCAACAGCACCGCTGCCGCGATGAGAACCCCCCAGAAAAGCACCATATGAATCGCGCCGGGAAGAAACCATTCCCAGCCCGAGGCGTTCATGTGCCACCCCATGCCGTCCCACATCATCTTGGCCTCCTTGTGCTGCCATCAACCGCTAACGGACGGGGCAGTGCACTGGCAGGGATGCACCGCCCTGTTACCCGAATCCCGGGACATCTCCCGGGTCAACCAGAAACCCGCGCCCAGCAGCAGGGCGCCGCCGTAGACCATCCCCTCGCCCGGCACCTCGGAAAAAACCAGGAACCCCAGAAACGAAGCGACCACCGGTGAGACAATGATGTCCACCAGCGCATAGACATTCGCACTGATCGACTTGAGCACGATCGCTATCCCGAAGTAGGGAACACCCGTCGAGACAACGCCCAGCCCGGCAGCCCAGAGCAATACGGGGACCTCCAGACCACCTGAGCCGAATGTCGTTGACGCGGTCACCTCGCCGGGGCCGGCGACAAACAGCGACGGTGAAAGCACCAGTGCGGCCACGAGCATGGACCACGCGATGTCACTGCCGGTTTCGGTTTTCCCCTCGTGGCGCAGGTAGGTGACCATCGCCGCGTAGATCGCGCCGGTCGACAGCGCCACGGCATTGCCAAGCGCATACCCGCCGCTGAAGGGCCTCGCCATCACCACGCCAGCAAGCGCGACGGCGAATATGAGGATGTAGCTACGCCGTGCCGGCTCACGGAGAAACAGGGCGGAAAAGATGAAGACGAAAAACGGCGCGATGCTCCAGAAGATCACCGCATTGGCGATGGGCACGAGCGACATGGCGAAATTGAATGCAGCACCCTGGGCGGCGATCAGGACACCGATAACCGCCGTATCCCGGACATTGCCGCGGGGAAACCGCGGCCAGCGCCGCTCCACTGCCGCCCGGGCCAGGACCAGGAACACGGCCGCGAACCCCATCGCGTAGAACGTCAGCGTCTGTACCGGTATCGCGCCACCGGTGAGCTTGACGAACACGCCGATCGTGGCCTCGCCAAGCGTGATCAGCGTCAGCAGCCCGATGGCTCGCGGATTCATGCGCCAGGCTCCGGGGTGCGGGTCACGTCGATCGTCTCCGCACCGGACTCATCCAGGCAGCCCCGCTCGACCTGAAGCGTTACGAAGAAGAACCCGTAATCGTGGCGGAGCATATGGTGGGCCCGCCTCAGGACCGACTGGGTATCGACGCCTTCAGCGACGCGCAGATGCCCTGAGAACACGCGGCGCCCACTGGTCAATTCCCACGCATGGACGTGATGCACGTCCTCGACCCCATCCACCCCGTTCAGTGCCCGGCTCACGTCATCGAGGGCAACCTCTGGGGGCGTCCCCTCCATCAGGACGTGCGCGGAGTCGCGGAGGATTCCCCAGCTCGCCCATAGCAGTACGAAGCCGAACGCCATACCGAGCAGCGGATCGATGAGCAGGAAACCGGTGAAGCGGATCACCACCGCGGTGACGATGATCAGCAGGCTCCCGACGAAGGTCTGGACGATATGCCACAGCGCCCCCCGGACATTGAGATCACTGCGGCTGTGACGCCACATCATGCCCAGCGAGATGAGCTCCGTGGCCAGGCCACCGGCCGCCGCCAGGAGCATCGGGCCGGTGGGCAACTCGATCGGATCCAGCATTCGCATGGCCGCCATCACGATCACCACCAGTGCCATGCCCACGAGAAACCCCCCGTTGACGAGCGCACCGATGATCTCCGCGCGATACCAGCCGAAACTGCGATCGGCATCGGCAGGACGGCGGGCAATCCTGGCCGCCACTATCGCGACGAGGACGCCCCCGACCGCCGAAAAGGTGTGGAAGGCGTCGGAAATCACCGCGATTGAGCCGGTCCACAGGCCGATGCCCATCTCGATGAAGAAGTAGATCCCGGTCAGCCAGGCCGACACCACCATGGCCGGCCCACTGGAAGGCATATGCCCGGCGTGTCCGTGGCCGCCGTGTCCGTCAGTCATCGTTACCATCCTCCCTGCGAAACGCCCCGGAGAAACCGCACCGCCGTCGAGCGATCATTCGATGGACAGCCGCCTCAGGCGCAGCGAGTTCCCCACCACCGATACCGAGCTGAGCGACATGGCCGCCGCGGCGATGATGGGCGAGAGCAGCACGCCGAATACCGGGTACAGCACACCGGCGGCAACGGGCACACCGAGGCTGTTGTAGACGAACGCGAAGAACAGGTTCTGCTTGATATTGCGCATGGTCGCCCGGCTGAGCCGGCGGGCACGCACGATACCGCGCAGGTCGCCCTTCACGAGGGTCACGCCGGCGCTCTCCATGGCCACGTCGGTGCCGGTACCCATGGCGATACCGACCTGGGCGCGGGCCAGGGCCGGGGCATCGTTGATGCCGTCACCGGCCATGGCGACGAAACGCCCCTGCGACTGCAGCGCCTGGACCTGTTCCGCCTTCTGCTCCGGCAGCACCTCCGCGATCACCTCGTCGATACCGAGCTCCCGGGCCACCGCCTCCGCGGTCGTCCGGCTGTCGCCGGTAAGCATGGTGATACTCACGCCCTCGTCGTGGAGCGCGCGAACCGCCTCCGGCGTCCCTGCCTTGACCGGGTCCGCGACGGCGATGAGTCCGGCGACCCGGTCGTCGACAGCAACGAACATGGCCGTCCGGCCCTCGGCCCGCAGGGACTCCGCACGCTCAGTCAGTGCCTGCGCATCGATGCCCAGAGCGTCCATCAGCGCCCGGTTCCCCAGGGCGACCCGGCGTCCGTCTATGGCACCGCGCACCCCCTTGCCGGTAATGGACTCGAAGTCGCTGTAGCGCTTGAGCTCGACGCCCCGCTCGCCGGCACCGTCCACGATGGCAGCGGCCAGCGGATGCTCGCTGCCCCGCTCCAGGGTGGCCGCGAGACACAGCACGTCGTCCTCGCCGAACCCGTCCGCAACGGATACCTCCTGGAGCCGCGGGCGCCCCTCCGTCAGCGTCCCCGTCTTGTCGACGACGAGGGTATCCACCCGGCGCAGCGTCTGGATCGCCTCGGCGTCCCGGAACAGCACGCCGGCGGTGGCCCCCTTGCCACTCGCCACCATGATGGACATCGGAGTCGCAAGGCCCAGGGCACACGGGCAGGCGATGATCAGCACCGCCACCGCGTTGATCAGCGCATAGGCCATGGCGGGCTCGGGCCCGACCAGCGCCCAGATGGCGAAGGTGATCACGGCAGCGGCCACGACGGCGGGGACGAAATAGGCTGCCACCACGTCCACGAGGTTCTGGATCGGCGCCCGGCTGCGGCTCGCCTCGGCCACCATCTCCACGATCCGGGAGAGCAGCGTGTCACTGCCGACGCGCTCGGCCTCGATGATCAGCGACCCCCGGCCGTTGACCGTGGCGCCTATCACGCGGTCCCCCGACGCCTTCGCCACCGGCATGGGCTCGCCGGTGATCATCGACTCGTCCACGGAGCTGCCGCCTTCAATCACCGAGCCATCTACGGGAACCTTCTCCCCGGGACGAACCCGCAGGCGGTCACCGATCTGCACCGATTCGAGAGGGACGTCCGCCTCGCTGCCATCGTCGTCGATCCGGCGTGCGGTCTTGGGCGCGAGCCCGAGCAGCGACTGGATCGCGGCGTTGGTCTGGCTGCGGGCACGCAGCTCCATCACCTGGCCGATCAGCACCAGCGTGACGATCATGGCAGCCGCCTCGAAATAGACGTCGACGCGCCCGCCGACGCCCCGGAACGATGCCGGAAAGAGCCCCGGTGCAATGGCGGCGACGACACTGTAGACGTAGGCTACCCCCACCCCCAGGGCGATGAGGGTGAACATGTTCAGGCTGCGATTCACGATGGAACGCCAGCCCCGGACGAAGAACGGCCAGCCGCCCCACAACACCACCGGCGTCGCCAGGGCGAACTCCAGCCAGTTGCGCACGGCGTGGGGTACCAGCGCCTGCATATCCACCCCGGGCACCATGCCGCCCATCGCGAGTGCCAGCACCGGCAGCGCCAGCACCAGGCTCACCCAGAAACGCCGGGTCATGTCCTTCAGCTCCGGGTTCTCTGCAGGCGCCGCGCTGACCTGCTGGGGCTCCAGCGCCATGCCGCACTTCGGGCACTCACCCGGGGCATCCGAGACGACCTCGGGGTGCATGGGGCAGGTGTAACGGACGCCTCCCGATGCCCCGGCCTCCTGGCCGGAATCCCGGGTCCCTGCCGTGCCCGGATTCACGCTATCTCGACTCCCGTGCATGGCTCCCTCCAGACCCATACGTAATCCCACCCCGGGTGGGGTGGGATATGCTTAGAATACGCCGGCAGGAAACGGCTCCGCAACTTTCGCTCGTCTCAGGCGCGCCGGGACGCCCCGACGCGCGCGGAAGCCGCCTGCTCCCCTATCTCAGGCGCCCGCGGACGGCACGGGCCGGATGTCGATCTCACCCTGCATACCGGCCTCGAAGTGGCCCGGGACGTTGCACGCGAACAGAAACCGCTCCGTTCTCTCGAACGTCCATATGACGGACGCGGTCTCTCCGGGGTCGATCATCACGGCATTCGGGTCGGCGTGAGCCTCAGCCCCGCCATCGCTCATGCGCCTGGCCATCTCGGCCCGATGGGCTTTCTGGACCTTCGGCGTCCCCAGGGTGAAATCGTGTTCAAGCTCTCCCTTATTGGTCACGACGAAGCGAACCGTCTCACCCGCCCTGATCTCGATACTCTGGCGATCGAAATACGTATCCCCGGCGGTGATCCGGACCGTGCGGTCAACCTCCGCGGGGTCGCCGGGCCGGCCGCCGGCGAAGCCGGAGCCGTGCTGATCGCCATGCCCCGGACCGGCGATGGCGACATTGACTGCCAGCGCCACGGCAAACGCCGCCGCGACGGAAATGATCGTTGACGTACGCGTCATTCTCGGTCTCCTCATGCCTGGTATTCGCCTGCTCGGCGACGAGGCCGTTCCCGGCCGCGGACGGACACGCCCACATCAGGGGCTGCCCTTCCACGACGGCGGCCTTCAAGTGCAGCGAACGGGAATGCAGCCGGTGGATCACCGGCCTGTAAGCCCCCGGGCATCCCGGCTGGCCGGGACGGAATCCGGAACCCGCGCCGATGCGGCGCCGGTACACACCTGGAAACCGGCCGGCTACCGGCCGGAGAAACCGGGTGCGCTCATGCCCGGAACGCCCTGCCGGCGCTCACCGGGGAACCGGAAATGCATCCGGCTCCTACAGGGGGCTATCCCGAGGCAGTCAGAGTCTGATTCGGCGGGTAGTCAGATAGAGGCCGGGGGAGTGGAGTCGAGGCGCAGCGGGACGATGCGCCGGACCCGCTATCGTCCAGGAACCGGTGACGGGCCGAGGGCCCGCGGCCGCCGGCAACACATCCGGGTCCCGGTCGGAGGCCGTGAGGACCCCGGTGACATCCATCGCCCCGGGCGCGCACGTGGCGTGGTGATCGCCATGATCGCCGATAAGGCCGCTATGGACCTGACCGCCACTACCGGGACGCGCATTGCCATGCAGCGGCGCGCACAGGGCGGCCGCCTGTACTGCCATGACCAGCACCACGACCACGGCAGCTCGCAGCCCCGTCCGGAGAGAGGGGCTCCTTATCGGGCCGCCCGTTGTGGACCTTGCGTCCTGCCGACTGATCATCGCGATACCGGTAGGCATGTCAGAAGTATCCATTCTGCCATACCCGAACCGGCCCGCAATGGGCCGGCGCTATCCCGGAGAGGGCGACGGTCAAAGACCCAACACCCGCCGCAGCCAGGCGCCGATGGCGTGGATTT
>WBJT01000048.1_pt3 | contig 15115 bp, 13 predicted proteins | sample 5109881 | NCBI WGS metagenome assembly WBJT01 (sample SAMN11895465, study PRJNA545514) | wastewater metagenome | isolation source: saline BTEX enrichment culture, original innoculum from Kuwait petroleum... | place: USA:Stillwater, OK | collected 2018-09-01
GCTCCGGGTGCTTGAGGGCGTACTCCACGGTGGCCTGCAGGTAACCGAGCTTGTCACCACAGTCGTAACGCGTGCCGCGGAACTCGTAGGCGAACACCGGCTCATCGCGCATCAGCGCGGCGATGGCGTCGGTGAGCTGGATCTCGCCGCCGGCGCCGGGCCGGGTCTGGCGGAGCTTGTTGAAGATCGCCGGATTGAGGATGTAGCGCCCGACCACGCCGAGGGTCGACGGCGCGGCCTCCGGCGCGGGCTTCTCGACGATGCCGCGCACCTCGCTCAGCCGCTCGGCCACCGGCGAGGCGTCGACGATGCCGTAGCGGTCAGTGTGCTCCTCGGGTACCCGCTGCACACCGAGGATGCTCGCGACATGGGCGTCGTACTGATCGGTCATCTGGGCCAGGCAGCCGCTGCCCTCCGGGTCGTCGATGAGGTCGTCGGCCAGGATCACGGCAAAGGGCTCGTCGCCCACGATGGGCTCGGCGCAGAGCACGGCATGGCCCAGGCCGAGGGCCTCGGACTGGCGGATGTAGACCACCGCCACGCCGTTGGGCAGGATCTCGCGGACCTGGCGCAGGCGGTCCTGCTTGCCCTTGGCCTCGAGCTCGGTCTCCAGCTCATAGGCCTTGTCGAAGTGGTCCGGGATGCTGCGCTTGTTGCGCCCGGTCACGAAGATCAGGGTCTCGATCCCGGCCTTGGCGGCCTCCTCCGCGGCATACTGCACCAGCGGCTTGTCCACCACCGGCAGCATCTCCTTGGGGTTGGCCTTGGTCGCGGGCAGGAAGCGCGTCCCCAGCCCGGCGACGGGAAATACGGCCTTGCGGATGCGTCGCGTCATAGTGCTCGATTCCTGGTTGCGGACCCCGTGCGGGGGATGGCGCCTATCGATACACCGACCGCCGGGGGCGCACAAGAGGGCCGCGCCGGGAGGCGCGGCCGCAAACGCCGCAGGGCCACGGGTGTCACCGGACGGTGACGTCCTCGCGAATGCCCTCCAGCGTCGTCTCGCCGATGCCGTCCACCGCGGTCAGCCCCTGCTTGGACTCGAACGGCCCGTGGGCCGCCCGGTAGTCGACGATGGCCGCCGCCTTGACCGGGCCGATGCCGTCGAGGCGCTGCAGCGCCTCCACGTCCGCCTCGTTGAGGTTGATGGCCGCGGCGAACACCGCGGGCGCCACAGCGAGTGCGGCCGCACACAGGGCGGTCTTGAGCAGTTTCATGGCAAAGCCCTCCTTGGTTTCGGGATTTCCTTGACGGCGATGACTCCCATCGCCGGGATGCCACCGCGTGCGGATCACGCGGTGACGAAAGAGCTTACCCCGCGGCGGACGGCGATCACAAACCCGGTGCGTCGCCGGCGCCCGACAGCTCGGCCTCCGCGCTCGCCAGGGCGGCCGGCGGGTCCACCGCACGGGTAATGGGACGGCCGATAACCAGGTCCGTGGCCCCGGCCGCGAGCGCTGCCGCGGGCGTCATCACCCGGCTCTGGTCGCCGGCGGCGACACCCGCCGGGCGGATGCCCGGCGTCACGCGGCGGAAACCCGGCCCGCCCAGCGCCCGCATGGACGCCGCCTCCCGTGCGGCGCAGACGACACCGTCCAGCCCCGCCTCCACGGCGAGGCCGCCGAGCCGGCTCACCGCGGCATCCACCGGGCCGGCGATACCAATACGCTCGAGGTCGGCGTCGGAGTGGCTGGTGAGGATAGTGACGCCGGTAAGCAGGGTGGCGTGACCGCCGGCGTCCACAGCGGCACGTGCGGCCTCCATCATGGCGGGACCGCCGAGGGTGTGGACATTGACCATCCACACGCCCAGATCGGCGGCGGCCCGGCAGGCGCCGGCCACGGTGTTGGGGATATCGTGGAACTTGAGGTCGAGGAACACGTCCCAGCCCGCGACGCTCCAGCGCCGCACCACCTCGGGACCGGCGCGCAGGAACAGCTCCTTGCCAACCTTCAGCCGACAGCGGCCGACCGGCAGCGAGGCGACCAGCGTCTCGGCGGCGGCGACATCGTCGAAGTCCAGCGCGACGATGATCCGCGGCGTTTCCGCCTTGTCCATGCTACTCCCCCTGCAGCCCCTTGACGGGCTTGATGGTGCTCCAGGCGCGGCAGCTCGGGCACTGCCAGTGCAGCTGCCGGGCGGCGAAGCCGCAGCGCTCGCACCGGTAGGGCTGGCGGTCGCCGATCAGCGCCTGGAAGAGCTGATGAAGGACGCGGAGGTCGCGCTGGCGGCGCCGGTCCGGGTCCTCGTCGTCGATGTTGAGCTCGATGAGCCGGTTGAGCCCGCGCACGGAGGGCCGGCGCCGCAGCTGGGAGGCCATGAACTCCACCGCCGCCTGGCGCCCCTCGGCCTCGGCGATGAGCTCGGAGAGCTTCATTACCACGGAGGCGCCGTCGTAGGCATGCATGGTCCGGTAGAGGAACCGCCGGAAGCGGTTGAGCTGGCCCAGCTCCCGATAGCATGCCTCCAGCGGCGGCAGCACCTCGGGGAGGTAGTCGAGGTCCTGGTTCTGGACGTGGCGATAGGCCCGGGCGGCGGCGCGGACATGGCCGCGGCTGCGCTCCAGGTCACCGCGGAGCATGTTTGCGCGCACGCAGGTGGGATCGAAGCCGAGCGCGCGCTTGAGCAGGCCGCGCACCTCGTCGTCGCTGTCACCGCGACGCATCGCCTCCTCGGCCTGCTCACAGCAGAACTGGGCGCAGCGCCCGCCGAGATCCTCGCCGGTCACCCGCGCCAGGCGCTGGGCGACCCGCACGGCCTCCTCCCACTCCCGCTCCTGCTGGTAGATATCCAGGAGATGGCGCAGCGCGGTGACTGCGTGGTCATCGAGCTCGGCGACCTCACCGAAGATCGCCTCGGCCCGATCGAGGAGCCCGGCGCTCATGTAATCCTTGGCGAGCTCCAGCATGGCGTAGGCATGCTGGCCGCGTTCCAGCGACGGCCGCGCGATGAGGTTCTGGTGGATGCGGATCGCACGGTCGACCTCGCCCCGCCGGCGGAAGAGGTTCCCCAGGGCGAGGTGGGTCTCCACGGTGTCGGAATCCACCTCGACCATCCGGGTGAAGACCTCGATGGCCTTGTCCGGCTGCTCGTTGAGGAGGAAGTTGAGGCCGCGGAAGTACTCCGGCGAGAAGCTCGCGCGGCGACCGCGCTGACCGCCTCCGGCGTCACGCCGGCCGATCACCCACCCGGACAGGGCCGCGACCGGCAACAGCAGCCACAGCAGCTCAAGCATCGTCAGGGGTTGTCGCGCAGCGGCAGCTTGCGCAGCTCGTCCACCTCGGTACGCGCCTGTTTCGCCTCACGGCGCAGACGGGCGAGCTCGCGGCGCTGGCGCACGATCAGTGCCGTCGTGGAAACCGCCCCGAGCACGGCGCCGCCGAGCAACGTCACCGCCAGCCACAGGGAGAGCGGCATGGTCGCGGTACCGAAGTAGTAGTTCACCTGGGCGTCCCCGGCGTTGAGCATGGCGAAGCTCAGCCCGAGGGCGATCACGGCGAGGGCGAGGATGAATAGCACTAGACGTCGCATCGGTGTGCAGGTCCCTTCATGCAGCTGGAGTCCGGGGAGGTGCGGACATTCTGAAGCAAGCCATGACGGGAGTCACGCCGGCGGGGCGAAGCGGCCCCGCCCGATACGGCGTCGCCGGGTCACTCGCGAATGGGGTGGTCGCTGCCGTCGTTCACCCGCTCACGCATCTCCTTGCCCGGCTTGAAATGCGGAACGTACTTGCCGGGCAGCGCGACCGGATCCCCCGTCTTGGGGTTACGGCCGATGCGCGGGGGACGATGGTGCAGCGCGAAGCTGCCGAAACCGCGGATCTCGATCCGCTGCCCCGAGGCCATCGCCTCGCTCATCTGCTCCAGCAGGGTTTTGACCGCCAGCTCGACATCCTTGTGGGGGAGGTGTTGCTGACGATCGGCAATGAGGTCAATTAGCTCGGATTTGGTCATCGTTCTACCAGCAAGCCTGATCCGCCACGGACGCAGCGGAGCCCCCAATCAGAAAGGCCGGGAGGTCGCCCACGGCATGAGCGACCCCCCGGCCCCGCGGCCGCGTTACTCGTGGTCCTTGTTCTGCATCTGCTCCTTGAGCAGATCACCGAGCGCGGTGGTGCCCGCATTGGACGGCCGGCCGAAGTCCTCCACGGCCTCGCGGTCCTCCTGCTGGTCCTTGGCGCGGACCGACAGGTTGATCATGCGGTTGCGGCGGTCGACGGCGGTGAACTTGGCCTCCACCTCGTCGCCCTCGCTGATCACCTGGCGGGCATCCTCGACCCGGTCGCGACCGAGATCGGAGGCACGCAGATAGCCCTCGACCTCCTCGGCCAGCCGGATGGTGGCGCCCTTGGCGTCCACCTCGATGACGGTGCCCGTCACGACGCTGCCCTTCGGGTGCTCGGCGACCCAGCTGGACAGCGGATCCTGCTCCAGCTGCTTGATACCGAGGGAGATGCGCTCACGCTCCGGATCCACGGAGAGGACCACGGCCTCGACCTCGTCGCCCTTCTTGAACTGGCGCACGACCTCCTCGCCGGCGTCGTTCCAGGACAGGTCGGAGAGGTGCACGAGGCCGTCGATCCCGCCGTCGAGACCCACGAAGATGCCGAAGTCCGTAATGGACTTGATCGCCCCGGCGACCCGGTCGCCCTTGTTGTACTGGGCGGCGAACTCGTCCCAGGGGTTGGGCTGGCACTGCTTCATGCCCAGCGAGATACGGCGGCGCTCACCGTCGATATCGAGGATCATGACCTCGACCTCGTCACCGATCGCCACGACCTTGGCCGGGTTGACGTTCTTGTTGGTCCAGTCCATCTCGGAGACGTGGACGAGACCCTCGACACCCTCCTCGATCTCGACGAAGGCACCGTAGTCGGTGATGTTGGTCACGCGACCGTTGACGCGCGCACCCTCGGGGTAGCGGCCGGCGATGTTCTCCCACGGATCCTCGCCAAGCTGCTTGAGGCCCAGGGAGACGCGATTGCGCTCGCGGTCGAACTTGAGGACCTTGACCTGGATCTCGTCGCCGACGTTGACCACCTCGGAGGGGTGCTTGACGCGACGCCAGGCCATGTCCGTGATGTGCAGCAGGCCGTCGATGCCGCCGAGGTCCACGAAGGCACCGTAGTCGGTGAGGTTCTTGACGATGCCCGGGAGCACCTGGCCTTCCTGGAGCTTCTCCAGCAGCGCCTCGCGCTCGGCACTGTACTCCTCCTCGACGACGGCGCGGCGGGAGACCACCACGTTGTTGCGCCGGGGGTCGAGCTTGATCACCTTGAACTCGAGGTCCTTGCCCTCGAGGTAGGTAGTGTCGCGCACCGGACGGATGTCCACCAGCGAGCCGGGCAGGAACGCGCGAACGTTGCCCAGGTCCACGGTGAAGCCACCCTTGACCTTGCCGCTGATCTGGCCGGTCACGGTCTCGCTCGCCTCGTAGGCGGATTCGAGCTTCTTCCAGACACGGGCACGCTTGGCCTTCTCGCGGGACAGGCGCGTCTCGCCGAAGCCGTCCTCGACGGCGTCCAGCGCGACCTCGACCTCGCTGCCCACCTCGACCTCGACGTTGCCCTCGTCGTCGATGAACTGCTCCAGGGGAATGACCGCCTCGGACTTGAGGCCGGCGTTGACGATGACGTCGTCACCGTCGATTGCCACCACGGTGCCGTTGACGATCGCACCGGGGCGCATGTCGGTGTTCGAAAGGCTCTGTTCGAACAGTTCAGCAAAGCTTTCGCTCATGGATGAGTTGATCCCAGACCGTAACCAGTCAAGTTGTTGCCATACATACGGGAAGCGGCCCCCACCGGTTTACGGGGGTCGCTCCCACTTTCTTGTCGAGTCTCCAGGGGTCGGGTTCAGCGGCGCTGCTGCCAGCGACGCACCTGGCTCATCACCGCCTCGGCGGCCTGATCGACGTCGAGCTCGGTCGTATCGAGCACAACGGCATCTTCTGCCGGGGCGAGAGGGGCCACCGTGCGGGACGCGTCGCGCCGGTCACGCGCGGCGATCTCCTCTACAAGACCGCGAAGACTAGCACCAAGCCCTTGGTCTATCAACTGTTTATAGCGTCTGCGGGCGCGCTCGTCCACCGACGCGGTGAGGAAGACCTTCACCACGGCATCCGGGAAGACCACCGTCCCCATATCGCGGCCGTCCGCGACCAGCCCCGGGGGCTGGCGGAAGTCGCGCTGGCGCTGCAGCAACGCCTCGCGCACGGCCGGCAGTGCCGCGATCCGCGAGGCCGTATCGCCGCAGTCCTCGGTGCGGATGGCGGCGGTCACGTCCTCGCCGTCAACGAACACGCTGGAGTCGGTCTCGCCGCTGGCGAAACGGATATGGATGCGCCGGGCGAGATCCACCACGGCGGCCTCGTCGGCGGGATCGACACCGTCGCGGACCACCGCGTGGGCGAGCACACGGTAGATCGCGCCGCTATCGAGCAGGTGCCAGCCCAGGCTGTGCGCGAGGCGGCGGGCGATGGTCCCCTTGCCGGAGCCGCCGGGGCCATCCAGGGCGATAACGGGCACGGACTCGCTCATGTTGCCTCCGGCGTATGCCACTGCTCGGCCAGCATCAGACCAACGGCGCGCGCCTCAGCGGCGAAGGTGGGGTAGGAGGTGGCCACGTTGGCGCAGTCGTCGATCACCACCGCATCCCGGGCCATCAGGGAGGCGACCGCGAACGACATGGCAACACGGTGGTCACCGTGGGCATGCACACGGCCGCCGGTGAGGCCGCGGCCGCCGCGCACGATCATGCCGTCCGGCGTGGCGGTGACGTCGGCCCCCAGGGCGGCGAGCCCCTCGGCCATCACCGCGATGCGATCGCTCTCCTTCACCCGCAGCTCCTCCGCCCCGGTGACGCGGGTCTCGCCGCTCGCCGCCGCGGCGGCGACGAACAGCACCGGGAACTCGTCGATCGCAAGCGGCACCAGGCGCGCCGGCACGTCGATGCCGTGCAGCGGCGCATGGCGCACGCGCAGGTCCGCCACCGGCTCACCGCCGACCACGTCCTCGCGCACGGCGGTGATGTCCGCACCCATCAGGCGCAGGATCTCGATCACGCCGGTGCGGGTCGGGTTCATGCCGACGTGCTCCAGGATCAGATCGGAGCCCGGGGTGATGCTCGCCGCCACCAGGAAGAACGCCGCGGAGGACACGTCCGCCGGCACGCTCACCGGCGTCGCCGTCAGCCGGCCGCCCCCGGCGAGGGTCACGGTGCCCGCCTCGCGCCGCACCGGATAGCCGAAGCCGGCCAGCATGCGCTCGGTGTGGTCCCGGCAGGGCGCGGGCTCGCTGATGCGGGTCTCGCCCTCGGCGTAGAGGCCGGCGAGGAGCAGCGCGGACTTGATCTGGGCGCTGGCGACGGGCAGCGCATAATCGATGCCGTGCAGCCGGCGGCCACCGCGCACGGTGAGCGGCGCGGTGCCGCCCTCCGCGGTCTCGATCAGCGCGCCCATCTCCGCGAGGGGCGCGGTCACCCGGCGCATGGGCCGGCGGGTGAGCGAGGCGTCGCCGGTGAGCGTGGTATCGAAGGCCTGACCGGCGAGCAGCCCGCAGAGCAGCCGCATGGCCGTGCCCGAGTTGCCCATGTCCAGCGCCGCCGCCGGCGCGCCCAGCCCGTGGAGCCCTGCCCCGGCGAGCCGCAGGGCGCCGCTGTCCGGACCCTCCGCGGCCACGCCCATGGCGCGGAAGGCGGCCAGGGTGGCGAGCACGTCCTCGCCCTCGAGGAGGCCGTCGATCACGGTCTCTCCCTCGGCGAGGGCCCCGAACATCACCGCCCGGTGGGAGATGGACTTGTCGCCCGGGACCCGCAGGCGGCCGCGCAGCCGCTCGCCGCCGGAGGCGGTGAAGGTCAGTCGTGATTGAGCGTGTGTCATGCCCTGCCCGGCCCTAGCGTTCGAACACGTGGAGGAAGTCGTCCCGCGTGGCCTTCGCCCGTGAGAACACCGCCTCGAGGCTGTCACCGTCGCCGGCGCGCACCCACTCGGTGAGCGCATCCAGGTCCTCGCGGTAGCGCAGCAGCGTCTCCAGTACCGCCTCCCGGTTGGCCAGGCAGATGTCGCGCCACATCACCGGATCGCTGGAGGCGATGCGGGTGAAGTCCCGGAAACCGCCGGCGGCGTACTCGAAGACCTCGTGGCTGGCGTCCCAGCGGCTCAGGGTGTCCACCAGCCCGTAGGCCAGCAGGTGCGGCAGGTGGGAGGTCGCCGCGAGCATGCGGTCGTGATGGGCGACGGCCATCTCGCTGACCTCCGCGCCGGCGCTGGTCCACATGCCGCGCACGCGCGACAGCGCCGCGGGGTCGGTGTCCGGCCCCGGCGTGAGGATGACCCGGCGGCCGCGAAACAGCTCGGGGAACCCGGCCTCCACACCGGAGCGCTCGGTGCCCGCCACCGGATGGCCGGGCACGAACCAGGGCGGCACGGCACCGAACACCGCGCGCGCGTCCTCGACCACGCTGCCCTTGGCGCTGCCCACGTCGGTGACCACGCAGTCCGCCGGCAGGGCGTCGGCAACGGCCTCGAACACGCCGCGCACCGCGCCCAGCGGGACGCCGATCACGACCATGTCGGCATCCGCCACGCCCCGCGCGGGATCCGTGGTGCCCCGGTCGGCAACGCCCAGCGCCACCGCGCGGTCGACGCCCTCACGGCGCCGGCCCACGGCGACGACCTCATCCACGGCGCCGGCCTCGCGCAGCGCCCGCGCCAGCGAGCCGCCGATCAGCCCCATACCGATGACGGTTAGCTGGCCGATGCGGATCATGCGCGCTCCCCGGACAGCGCCTCGCCCAAGGCCTCGACGAAGCGGGCGTTCTCCCCGGCGGTGCCCACGGTCACGCGCAGGAACCGCGGCAGCCCGTAGCCGCCGATCGGCCGCACGATCACGCCGCGGCGCAGCAGCGCCTCGTTGACAGCACCCGCGTCGTCGCCCACCTCCACGGCGAGGAAGTTGCCCGCGCTGGGCAGCACCGTGAGGCCCAGACCCTCGAGGCGAGCGCGCAGCCACTCGCGCTGCTCGCTGTTGAGCGCGACCGAGCGGTCCACGTGGTCCGTGTCGGTGAGCGCGGCCTCCGCCGCCGCCTGGGCCACGGAGTTCAGATTGAAGGGGTGGCGCGCACGGTTGAGCAGATCGGCGATCTCGGGACTGGACAGGGCATAGCCCGCACGCAGGCCGGCGAGACCGTGGATCTTGGAGAAGGTCCGTGTAATCACCAGGTTCGGATAAGTCTCCAGCCAGCGGCGGCCGTCCACGTAGCCGGTACAGTCACGGGCGTAATCGACGTACGCCTCGTCGAGCACCACCACCACCTCGCGGGGCACACGCGCGATCAGCGACTCCAGGGTGTCGCCGTCCAGCCAGGTACCCGTCGGGTTGTTGGGGTTGGCGATGAACAGCACCCGTGTCTGTCCGCCGATACCGGCGAGCAGCGCCTCCGGGTCGTGACCGTAGGGCTGGGGATGGTCGGCGGCGTTGGCCGCCGCCACCACCGCCTCGGCGCCGACGGTGCGCGTGGCGATGGCGTACACCGCAAAGGCGTGCTGCGAGAACACCGCCTCGCGCCCCGGGCCGAGGAAGGCGCGGGCCAGCAGGTCGAGGACGTCGTTGGAGCCGTTACCGAAGGTGATGCACTCCGGGGCGACGTCGTGATGACGCGCCACCGCGTGGCGCAGGGCATGGGCGCTGCCCTCCGGATAGCGGTGCACACCGGTGACGGCGTCCCGCGCCGCGGCCACCGCGGCCTCGCCCGGGCCGAGGGGATTCTCGTTGGAGGCGAGCTTGACGATGTCGCTCACCCCGTACTCGCGGGCGAGCTCGGCCTCGGGTTTGCCCGGCTGGTAGGGCTGGAGGTCCCGCACGCCGGGCACCGCCAGATCGCAGAAGGGGATCGCGTCGCTGCTCATCGCTCTCGCCTGTGTGCTATGTCTGCCGCCGCCGCTCAGTCGCCGGCACGCGGGTAGGAGCCGAGCACCTTGATCAGGCTCGCCAGCTGCTCCATCTCGCCGAGGGCACGCTTGAGCGTCGGATCCTCGGCGTGGCCGAGGACGTCGATGAAGAACACGTATTCCCACACCCCCTGGCGCGAGGGCCGCGACTCGATCCGGCTCATGTTGAGCCCGTAGCGCGCGAGCGGCGCCAGCAGTCCGGCGAGGCCGCCCGGCTGGTTGGGGCGCGAGACCACGACGGAGGTCTTGTCCTCGCCGGTGGCGGGCGGGGTCGTGTTGCCGAGGATCAGGAAGCGGGTGGTATTCACCGCGCCGTCCTGGATGTTGGGGAAGAGGACCTCGAGCTCGTAGCGCTCGGCGGCGGCATCGGAGGCCACCGCCGCGGCCCCCGGCGCCGACGCCGCCAGGCGCGCCGCCTCGGCGGTGCTCGATACCGGGATGCGCTCGGCCTGGGGCAGGTGTAAATCCAGCCAGGCGCGGCACTGGGCCAGCCCCTGCTGGTGGGAGTACACCCGCAGGATCGCCGCGAGGTCCTCCACGCGGCTGACCAGGTTGTGACGCACCGGCAGCTCCACCTCGCCGACGATCTTCAGGTGCGAGGTCAGGAAGCGGTCGAGGGTATGGGAAACCACGCCCTCGGTGGAGTTCTCCACCGGCACCACGCCGTAGTCGGCGTTGCCGGCCTCCACCTCGCGGAAGACCGCGTCGATCCCCTCCTGGGACATGGCCCTCATGCCATGGCCGAAGTGCTTGAGCGCGGCCTCCTGGGTGTAGGTCCCCTCCGGACCGAGGTAGGCGACGGACAGCGGCTGCTGCAGGGCCAGGCACGACGACATCAGCTCGCGGAAGAGCCTGAGCACGTCGCCGTCCGGCAGCGGCCCCGGGTTGGCCGCCCGCAGGCGCTTGAGCACCGAGACCTCGCGCGAGGGGCGGTAGAAATCCCCGGGCTCGCCGCTCTCGCGCTTGATCCGTGCGACCTCGCCCGCCGCCTCGGCACGGGCGTTGATCAGCCGCAGGATCTCGTCATCGATGCTGTCGATGCGCTCGCGCACCTGCTGCAGCCGGTCCGTCTCGTCGCTCATGGCCCGCTCCTACTCGATGACCCGCACCGCGAGCACGCCCTCGATGCCGCGGATGCGCTCGACCAGCTCGCCGGGGATGCTGCCCTCGACATCCACCACGGTGTAGGCGAGGTCGTTGCGGGACTTGTTGTACATGTCCGCAATGTTGAGCCCCGCGTCCGCGAGCGCGGTGGAGATCTGACCGAGCATGTTCGGGACGTTGTTGTTGGCCACCGTCAGCCGGTCGCCCGCCCCGTTGCGCGGCAGCATCATCTCCGGGAAGTTCACCGAGTTCACCACGTTACCGGTCTCCAGGTAGTCCCGGAGCTGGTCGGCGGCCATGATCGCGCAGTTGTCCTGCGCCTCGTTGGTGGACGCACCGATGTGCGGCAGGGTGACCGCCCGGTCATGGTCCTTGAGGGCGTTGCTCGGGAAGTCGCAGATGTAGGCGCCCAGGCGCCCGGCATCCAGGGCTTCCACCACCGCCGGCTCCTCGACGATGCCGGAGCGCGCGAAGTTGAGCAGCACGGCGCCCTCGCGCACCTGGGCGAGACGGTCGGCATTGACCAGCCCGCGGGTGGCGTCGATCTCGGGCACGTGCAGGGTGATCGCGTCGGACTCGGCGAACACCTCGTCGACGCTGTGCGCCCGGCGCACGTCCGCCTCCAGCTTCCACGCGCTGTGGATGGTGATCTGCGGGTCGTAACCGATGACCTTCATGCCCAGCGCGCGGGCCGCGTTGGCCACCTGCACGCCGATGGCACCTAGGCCGATCACGCCGAGGGTGCGGCCCGGCAGCTCGAAGCCGACGAACTGCTTCTTGCCGGACTCGGCCTGACGGTTGATCTCGGCATCGTCGCCTTCCAGGCCGCGGGCGAAGGCCCACGCCGGGCAGATGTTGCGGGCGGCGAGCAGCAGCCCGGCGACCACCAGCTCCTTGACCGCGTTGGCGTTGGCACCGGGGGTATTGAACACCGGGATACCGCGATGGCTGAGCTCGTCCACCGGCACGTTGTTCACGCCGGCACCGGCACGCGCCACGGCCTTCACCGTCTCCGGCAGGGCCATGCCGTGCATCTTGTGCGAGCGCAGCAGAATGCCGTCCGGGTGCTGGATCTCCGAGGACGCCTCGTAGCGCTCCCGCGGCAGTCGGTCGAGCCCCTTAACGGAGATATTGTTGAGAGTGAGTATCTTGTACATCAGCGCTCCTGCTTTCTTCCGTTCGCCGTGCCGCCGGCCTCAGCCGTGGCGGCGCTCGAAGTCCTGCATGAACGACACGAGGGCGTCGACGCCCGCCTCGGGCATCGCGTTGTAGATGCTCGCCCGCATGCCGCCGACACTGCGATGGCCCTTGAGGGTGGCGAGCCCAGCCGCCTTCGCCTCGCTGAGGAAGGTGTCGTTGAGCGACTCGTCCGCCAGCACGAAGGGCACATTCATCCAGGACCGGCAGTCCGGGTCCACGGGATTGCGGTAGAAGCCGGAGGCGTCGATGGCGTCGTAGAGCTTGCCGGCCTTGCGCCGGTTGATCTCGGCCATGGCCTCGAGGCCACCCTGGCGCTTGAGCCACTTGAACACCAGCCCCGCCATGTACCAGGCGAAGGTCGGCGGCGTATTCGCCATGGAGTCGGACTCGGCCATCTTCTGGTAGTCGAGGATCGCCGGGGTCTCGGCCATCGCCGAACCGAGCAGGTCCTCGCGCACGATAACCACGGTCACGCCCGCCGGGCCGATGTTCTTCTGGGCGCCGGCGTAGATCATCCCGAATTTCGAGACGTCGATGGGCCGGGAAAGGAGCGTCGAGGACATGTCCGCGACCAGCGGGACCTCGCCGACATCCGGGACCCAGTGGAACTCCACGCCGCTGATGGTCTCGTTGGGCGTGTAGTGGAGGTAGGCGGCGTCGCTGGAGCGCTGCCAGCTCTCGAGCGCCGGGATGGACATGGGGTCGCCGTTGCCGCCCTCGGCGACGACATTGACCTCGCAGTACTTGCGCGCTTCGGCGATGGCCTTCTTCGACCAGTTGCCGGTATTCACGTAGTCGGCGGAGCCGCGCCCGCGCAGCAGGTTCATCGGCACCGCCGAGAACTGGCCGGAGGCACCGCCCTGGAGGAAGAGCACCCGGTAGTTGTCCGGGACCGCGAGCAGCTCGCGCAGGTCGGCCTCGGCCTCGGAGGCGATGGACACGAACTCCTTGCCGCGATGGCTCATCTCCATCACCGACATGCCGGAGCCCTGCCAGTCGACCAGTTCTTCCTGGGCCTGACGCAGGACCTCTTCGGGTAGCGCTCCGGGACCCGCGCTGAAGTTATACACGCGCGACATACAATCTCGCTCCTGACAGCTTGCGAAAACCGTTGGCGCGCCGGCGTCTACTCGGCGTCGGCGCCCTCCTCGTCGTCATCCAGCACCTCGATGCGCGCCACCCCGACCAGGTGCTCGCCCTCGCTCAGGCGGATGAGCATCACGCCCTGGGTGTTGCGCCCCAGCCGCGATACCTCGTCGACGCGGGTGCGCACCAGGGTGCCGGCATTGGTGATCATCATGATCTCGTCGCCGTCCACGACCTGGGCGGCACCGACCACGCCGCCGTTGCGCTCCGAGGTCTGGATCGATATCACGCCGCGGCCGCCACGACCGCGGATGGGGTAGTCGCTCACGGCGGTGCGCTTGCCGTAACCGTTCTCGGTGGCGGTGAGCACGTCACCGTCGCCCAGGATCAGCAGCTGGATCACCGCCTGCCCCGGGTCGAGGCGAATCCCGCGCACGCCGGTGGCGGTACGCCCCATCGGCCGCACGTCGGCCTCGCCGAAGCGGATGGCCTTGCCGGCGTCGGTCACCAGCATGACCTCGCGCTCGCCGTTGGTGACGCCAACGTTGACCAGGGCGTCGTCCTCGCCGAGGTTCAGCGCGATGATTCCGCTCGAGCGCAGCCGCGAGAAGTGCGACAGCGGCGTCTTCTTCACCGTACCATTGCGGGTCGCCATGAACACGAAATGCTCGTCGTCGAACTCGCGGATCGGCAGCACCGCGCTGATCCGCTCGTCGGACTCCAGCGGCAGGAGATTCACCACCGGCTTGCCGCGGGCGTTGCGGCTGCCGTGGGGCAGCTCGTAGACCCGCAGACGGTAGACCTTGCCGCGGCTGGAGAAGCACAGCAGGTGGTCGTGGGTGTTGGCGACGAACAGCTGGTCGATGAAGTCCTCGTCCTTCATGCGCGTCGCCGACTTGCCCTTGCCGCCGCGGCGCTGGGCCTGGTAGCTGTCCAGCGGCTGGCTCTTGGCGTAGCCGTTGTGCGAGAGCGTGACGACCACGTCCTCCGGCGGGATCAGGTCCTCGGTGGTGAGGTCGAGCTCGTCGTGGAGGATCTCGGTGCGGCGCTCGTCGCTGAAGCGCTCGCGCAGCGAGACCAGCTCCTCGCGGATCTCGCGCATGAGCCGGTCGCCGCTGGCGAGGATGTCGAGCAGGTCCTCGATGGTGGCGAGCAGCTCGCGGTACTCGTCCAGGATCTTGTCCTGCTCCAGCCCGGTGAGGCGGTGCAGGCGCAGGTCCAGGATCGCCTGGGCCTGCTGCGCGGTGAGCCGGTAGACGCCGTCGCGCAGGCCGAACTCCTCGGCGAGCCCCTCGGGCCGGGACGCCTCGGCACCGGCGCGCTCGAGCATGCCGGTGACCATGCCCGGAGCCCACTCCCGCGAGGCCAGCGCCTCGCGCGCCTCCGCCGGCCCCGGCGAGGCCTTGATCAGGGCGATGACCTCGTCGATGTTGGCCAGCGCCACCGCCAGGCCCTCGAGGACGTGGGCGCGCTCGCGCGCCTTGCGCAGCTCGTAGACGGTGCGCCGCGTGACCACCTCGCGGCGGTGGCGCAGGAAGGCGTCGAGGACGTCGCGCAGGTTGTGCTGCTTGGGCTGGCCCTGGTGCAGCGCGACCATGTTGATGCCGAACACGGTCTGCAGCTGGGTATGCTGGTAGAGGTTGTTGAGCACGACCTCGGGCACCTCGCCGCGACGCAGCTCGATGACCATGCGGATGCCCTGCTTGTCCGACTCGTCGCGCAGCTCGGTGATGCCCTCGATGCGCTTTTCCTTGACGAGCTCGGCGATCTTCTCGAG
>WBJT01000073.1_pt1 | contig 15104 bp, 12 predicted proteins | sample 5109881 | NCBI WGS metagenome assembly WBJT01 (sample SAMN11895465, study PRJNA545514) | wastewater metagenome | isolation source: saline BTEX enrichment culture, original innoculum from Kuwait petroleum... | place: USA:Stillwater, OK | collected 2018-09-01
GCTCGCGGAAGATGCCCTCCTTGAGCTCCGGGGACTCCGGCGCCGCCTCGACAATCACCGTTGCATCGGCCAGGTCCGCCATGCGGGTGGTGACGCTGAGTCGCGCGAGCGCGGCCTCGGCGGCGTCGGCCTCCAGCCGGCCCTTGTCGACGAGGCGCCGCAGGCCACCGTCGATGGCCTCCCGGGCCTTGTCCAGAACGGCCTCGGAGACGTCGCACAGGACGACCTCCCGGCCCGCGGTGAGGGCGGTCTGGGCGATCCCCCGTCCCATGGTGCCGCCCCCCACGACGGCGATGCGCTGCGGCGTGTCAGTCATCCGACTGGTCTCCTCTCTCTGTGCTGTAATGCCCCGTTCGTTACCCTGCCCGCACACGGCGTAAGGCGGGTTGGCCGACGGGAAGAAACGGCCATGATATCAGCGCCCCCGGCACACGGCGCGACTGCACGATTGCCGCCCTGTGCCGGACACCGCTATCAGGAGTAAACTCCCGCCCACGATCCACGCGGAGCACGGCATGAGTCTCGACGAGCACTGGTTTTCCGAAGCGTTCGAGGACGAGGGCGTGGCGTTTTCGCTGCGCATTACGGGTACGCTCCTCGACGAGCACAGCCCCTACCAGCACATCCAGGTCTTCGAGACGAGCCACTGGGGCAACGTCCTCACCCTGGACGGCTGCGTGATGCTGACGACGCGGGACAACTTCCTCTATCACGAGATGATGGCCCATCCGGCGCTGTTCACCCACACCGACCCCCGACGGGTGCTGATCATCGGCGGCGGCGACTGCGGCACGTTGCGCGAGGTCCTGCGCCACCCCGGCGTGGAGCGCGCGGTGCTGGTGGACATCGACGAGGGCGTGACCCGGGCGTCCGAGCGCTTCTTCCCGGAGCTCACCGAGGCCAACGGCGACCCCCGCGCGGAGCTGAATTTCACCGACGGCGTCGCCTACGTCCGCGAGGCGCCGGCCGGCGCCTTCGACGTGGTCATCATCGACAGCACGGACCCGGTGGGCTTCGCCGAGGGCCTGTTCGGCGCCCCCTTCCTGCGCGAGGTGCACCGCGTCCTCGACGACGGCGGGCTGGTGATGCAGCAGAGCGAGTCGCCGCTGTTCCATGCCGACACCCTCATCCGCGATCTCCACGGGGCGCTCACCGAGGCCGACTTCGACCAGCGCGTGACCCTGCCCTTCCCGGTGCCGAGCTACCCCGGCGGCTGGTGGAGCGCCACCCTCGCCGGGCGCGGCACGCCGGTGGACCGCTTCCGCGAGGCCGACGTGGCCGCACGGCCGTTCAGTACCCGGTACTACGACGCCGGCACCCACCACGGCGCCCTGGCACCGCCGCCGTTCTGCGCCGGCGTGTTCCACCCCCCGGCCTCCGCCGGGTAGCGCATTCCGCTCCGCTCGGCCGGAGGGGACGCCCCGGCCAACCTGGCCAGGCACGGCACCGCCGTCGCCGGTGCCGCATCGAAAGGCATCCACGCAGGCATCCGGCAACGTCCCGGATACGCCGGGTCGGTTGCGTACAAACAGATGAAAATCATTCCTGCCCGCGGCCCTGGACACCATGGCCGCAGCGGGGGCGCGTCACCTGCACGTCCAGCCCGTCGGACTGCCATTCTCCGATAGCATCGCCGCCTGGCTACCCGGGGCGCTGGCACACTGGCGACAGACACGGGCCCCGTCGAACGTCACGGTCACCCTCGGCGAGGACCAGTGTGCTGAGGAGGCGACGCTGGCGACAGTGCGGCGCCAGGCCGTAGATTCCGCACACACGGCCAAGTCCGTAAAGACGGTTCCACCGTCGCTCGGCAAGCCCGGGTGAGATCACGTGCCCGCCTTCGAGCATCACCTGCTGGTATGCACCGGACCGCGCTGCCATTTTCGCGACGCGCCCTCGCTGCGCGCGGAGTTCACCGACGCGTTGCGGGCGGCCGAGCTGTGGCAACGGTGTATCGTCTCCGAGACGAGCTGCCTAATCCCCTGCAACCGCGGCCCCATCGTCGCCCAGTATCCCCGTGGGCGGTGGTTCCAACTCCCCGACCGTGCCGCCGTGCGGCGCTTCGTCGACGCCGTGCTCCTGCGGGGCGAAGAAATGCCGGATCTCGTGGTACGAGACATCGGGGCGACAGCGCGGGTACCCCGCAAGTGCGGCCGAGACAGACGCTGATGCGGCACGGCCAGGAAATTGGAGAAGTGCGAGGTGGCGCGGATGGTATCATTGACGATCGAACGCCAACGCGACCGCAGCATGACCTTCTCGCGCAATGACAGGTACACGCGTTTCTGCGCCGCCCCCGACCGGCCATAGACCGCCTGGCGCGAGGACAGCGGCCCAATCCGTACTCAACGATGCGCCAGTGCCGGTGGTGGAACTGGATGCCAACGGCACACCGTGCTTCGTCAATCGGACCGCGCAACGGCTGATTGCGCGCACAGGCCTGGACGCCAGCGGGCTATTGCCCCCCACGCGCACCTCACTTCACCGCGAGGCCCTCGCCACCGGCGGCTGCGTGCGCGACGCCGCCCACCCCGTGGAAGGCCTGACCCTGACCTGGTCCTGCCAACCCCTGGAGCGCGACGGCCACACCTTGTGGTACGGCGACGAAGTGGCGCCGGGCGACGGCGCCCCCGGCGACGACGACCACATCCGCTACCGGCTGTTGGTGGATCACTCCACCGATGTTATCTCTCGCCACGGAAGAGACGGGCGCTTCCTGTTCGCATCGCCGGCCATCCGCAAGCTCCTCGGCTATACGCCGGAGGAGGTGATCGGCATCTCCGCCTACGACCTGTTCCACCCGGACGACCGTCGCGCCGTGTTCGACAAGGATCCACGGATATTCCATGACCACGGTTTCTATCTGCACCTCTACCGCATCCGCCACAAGGCCGGACATTATGTCTGGTTCGAGACCACCAGCGTCACCCACCGCGACGGCGGCACCGGCGAGCTCATCGACATCCTCTGCGTCTCCCGGGACGTCTCCCGGCGTGTAGCCACCGAGCGGGAGCGGGAACGGCTCGCCCGAGCGGTGGAGTCCACCACGGACTATGTGCTCTTCGTGGAGCTCGGCGAGCGCCTCGGCTCGGCCAACCGCGCGGCGCGCGGACGCTTCGGCACGGCTGCCACGGACGCGGGCGCACCGCTGGAAGGGCTCTACCGACCGGGCTCGCTGCGGCGCCTGCGCGAGGAGGTGCGCCCGGCGCTCGGCGCCCAGGGCAGCTGGCAAGGCGAGCTGGAGATGCAGGGCCCCGGCGGGGAGGCAGTGCCGGTGCTCACCGTGGCCCTGACCGACGACGACCCGGACGGCCCCGCCGGAAGGATGACACTGCTCAACCGGGACATCCGCGAGCGCAAGAACGCGGAGGCGCAGGCACAGAAACACCAACAGGAGATCGCCCACGCCAATCGCCTAGCGGCGACCGGGGAGTTGGCCTCGCAGGTCGCCCACGAACTCAATCAGCCGCTGGCGACGACGTCTAACTATGCCAGCGGCATGCTAAATGTCATCCGCGCCGCACCCGACCGCCCGTGCGGCGAACTGGCGGCACCGCTACAGAAGCTTCAGAGCCAGGTCCAGCGCATGAACGAGATCCTCAAGCGCATCCGCGCCTCCGTGCGCCGGGGCCACGTGCGGCGGACGTCCATGGACCTCGCCGCCGTCCTGGACCGGGCCCGGGCGCACTGCGAATGGCGTGCCGAGGCCGCGGGCGTCACCCTGCGACTGGACACGGCGGCGGACCTCCCCGCCGCCGACGCTGACCCGGTTCAGGTGGAGCAGGTGATCGTGAACCTGATCATGAACGCGGTGGAAGCCTGCGCGGAGATGGTCCCGGAGCGACGCCTGGTGGAAATAGCCGCCTGGGGCGAGGACACGACGAGCGTGGCGTTCGCCGTACGCGACCACGGCCCCGGCATTAGCCCCGGGCTGGACGGACGCATCTTCGAGACCTTCTTCACTACCAAGCGCGAAGGCCTGGGAATGGGCCTGTCGATCAGCGCCTCGATCATGGAGGCTCTCGGCGGCGAGCTACGCCTGGCCCCAGCCCCGGCGGACGGTGGCTGCCGCTTCGTGGGTACACTCTGCCGCCGCGATCGCCGTTGCAACGGAGACGCCACGAATGACGGATGAGCGCGCCCTCACCGTGGCCGTGGTCGACGACGACCCGGACTTCCGCGATTCCCTGCGTTGGCTGCTGAGCTCCGTGCACCTGCCGGTCACCGTCTACCCGGACGGGGAATCCCTGCTCGCCGAGCTCGGCCCGGAGATCGGCTGCATCCTGCTCGACGTGCGCATGCCCGGAATGAGCGGCATCCAGGTCCAGGAACGGCTCAACGCGCTCGGTGTCGACGCGGCGGTGCTCATCGTCACAGGCCACGGCGACGTGCCCATGGCCGTGCACGCCCTAAAGCACGGGGCGTTCGACTTCATCGAGAAACCGTTCAACGACCAGCAGCTCATCGACAGCGTCCAGCAGGCGCTGGAACACACCCGCCGGCGGCGCGCCCGGCACGACTACGCAGCCGCACTGCGGGCGCGTTTCGACGCCCTGCGGCCGAAGGAGCGCGACATCCTGCGCCTGGCCGCGCTCGGGTGCACCAACCGGCAGATCGGCGAGGCGCTGGGCGTCAGCGCCAAGACCGCCGAGATCTACCGATTGCGTGCCATGAAAGCGATGCAGGCCCGCGACCTGGCGCATTGGGTGAGGATGGCCGAGCGGCTGGAGATCCTCCCGCCGCTGGACAGCCCGGCCGGGGACGACGCCTCCGGCTGAGCGCGGCGGTCAGCCGCCCTCGGCGGGATACTCGCAGAAGCCCCGGCCGGTTTTGCGGCCGAGATGCCCCTCATCCATCAACCGGCGCAGCAGCGGGCAGGGCCGGTACTTGGCCTCGTCCAGGCCCTGCTGGAGGACCTCCATGATGGCCACCACCACATCGACGCCGATCATGTCCGCCAGCGCCAGCGGACCGATGGGGTGATTGGCCCCCAGGCGCATGGCCTCGTCCACCGCCTCCGCGGTGGCCACGCCCTCCTCGACCACGAACGCGGCTTCGTTGATCATCGGGATGAGGATGCGGTTGACGGCAAAGCCGGGGCTGTCGCCGATTCGCACCGGGGTCTTGCCCAGGTCCCGGGCCAGCGCCTCCACCGTCTCGACGACGTGGTCCGCGGTCTGCCGGGCGCGGATCACCTCCACCAGCGGCATCACCGGCACCGGGTTGAAGAAGTGCATCCCCACGACCCGCTCCGGGCGGCCGGTCACCTCCGCCAGCCGCGTGAGCGACAGCGAGGAGGTATTGGAGGCCAGGATCGCCTCCGGTGCCACGGTGTCGAGCTCGCGGAAGATGCCCTCCTTGAGCTCCGGGGACTCCGGCGCCGCCTCGACAATCACCGTTGCATCGGCCAGGTCCGCCATGCGGGTGGTGACGCTGAGTCGCGCGAGCGCGGCCTCGGCGGCGTCAGCCTCCAGCCGGCCCTTGTCGACGAGGCGGCGCAGGCCGCCGCCGATGGCCTCGCGGGCCTGCTCCAGTGCGGTCTCGGAGACATCGCAGATCACGACCTCGCGATCCGCGACCAGGGCGGTCTGGGCGATGCCCCGGCCCATGGTGCCCGCCCCCACGACGGCGATGCGCTGCGGCGTGTCAGTCATCGGCATCCTCCTCTGCCATTCCCCGTAGGACGTATTTCTGGACCTTGCCCGTGGCGGTCTTCGGCAGCTCCGAGAACACCACGTGCCTGGGAACCTTGAACCGCGCGAGGTGGGCACGGCAGTGCTCGATGATATCCGCCTCCGTGACCTCCTCGTGCCCCGGCTTCAGGGTCACGTACGCGCACGGGGTCTCGCCCCACTTTTCGTCGGGTTTCGCCACCACCGCCGCCTCGGCGACCGCCGGGTGGCGGAACAGGACATCCTCGAGCTCGATGGTCGAGATGTTCTCCCCCCCGGAGATGATGATGTCCTTGAGCCGGTCCTTCAGGTCGATGTAGCCGTCCGGGTGCCACACCGCCAGGTCGCCGGTGTGATACCAGCCGTCCGCGAACGCCTCACGGGTGGCCGCCTCGTTCTTGAGATAGCCCTTCATGATGTTGTTACCGCGCATCACGACCTCGCCCAGCGTCTGGCCATCCTTCGGGACCGGCGCGCCGGTCTGCTGGTCGATCACGCGCAGACCCTCGAGGACGTGGTAGCGCACGCCCTGGCGGGACTTGATCCGCGCGCGCTCGTCCAGCGGCAGCTCGTCCCACTCGTCGCGCCAGCCGCACACGGTCACCGGGCCGTAGGTCTCGGTGAGGCCATAGACATGGGTGACCTCGATGCCCAGGGACTCCACCCCCGCCAGGGTCGCCGCCGGCGGCGCGGCGCCCGCGGTCATCGCCCGCACGGTATGGCCGAACGTGCGGCGCTGCGACTCGGGCATGTTCACCAGGCCGTTGAGCACGATGGGGGCACCGCAGAAATGGGTGATGCCTTCCTCGTCGATCAGTGCCATGATCACCGCCGGGTCGACCTTGCGCAGGCACACGTGGGTGCCCGCCGCGGCGGTCACCGTCCACGGGAAGCACCAGCCGTTGCAGTGGAACATCGGCAGGGTCCACAGGTAGACGGGGTGGTGCGGCATGGCCCACACGCACATATTGCCCAGGGCATTCAGGTAGGCGCCGCGGTGGTGGTAGACCACGCCCTTGGGATTGCCGGTGGTGCCCGAGGTATAGTTGAGCGAGATGGCGTCCCACTCGGCCTCCGGCAGGCGGTAGGCGAACGCCGGGTCCCCCGCCTCCAGGAAGGCCTCGTAATCCGTACCGCCCAGGCGGCGCCCGCCAGGGCCCTCCGGATCGGCGACCTCCACCAGCACCGGCGGCTCGTCGAGCTGTGCCAGGGCCTGCTCGACGACGTCGGCGTACTCGGTATCGGCAATCAGCACCCGGGCCTCGCCGTGGCGCAGCATGTAGGCGATGGAATCGGCGTCCAGTCGGGTGTTCAGTGCATTGAGTACACCGCCGGTGAAGGGCACGCCGAAGTGCGCCTCGAGCATCGACGGGATATTGGGCAGCATCACCGCGACAGTGTCGCCGCGGCCGACGGCCCGCTGGCTCAGCGCCGAGGCGAGCCGGCAGCAACGCTCGTAGGTCTGGGCCCAGTTGCGGCGGGTAGCACCGTAAACCACCGCGGTGTAATCGGGATAGACGACGGCGTTACGCTCGATGAACGTCAGCGGCGACAGCGGCACGTAGTTCGCCCCGCACGCCGGCAGGCCCTGATCGAAGATATTCACGCTGGCTTGTTCCATTGCAAGCTCCCGGTTTAGCGTCTGATTCTCAGCCCATACGCAGCGGCGCCGCGGGCTGCTCTCCTCCTATGCGAAAATGGCTGCCGCACCACCTCCCGGTTATGTAGCCACGACTGTGATTCGTACTAATCCGATCGCAAACGCTCGAACAGCGCAGCGATGCCCTGACCGCCGCCGATGCACATGGTCACCACCGCGTAGCGCCCGCCGATGCGCTCCAGCTCGTGGATCGCCTTGACGGTGAGGATGGTCCCGGTGGCACCGATGGGGTGGCCGAGGGAAATACCGCTGCCGTTGGGGTTCACCCGCGCCGAGTCCAGTTCGAGGTCTCGCACCACCGCCAGCGCCTGGGCGGCGAAGGCCTCGTTGATCTCCCAGGTGTCCACATCGCCGGTGGCCACGCCGGCGCGCTCGAGCAGCTGGCGCACGGCGGGGACCGGACCGATGCCCATGTACCGCGGCTCCACTGCGGCGACCGTGCCGGCAACCAGCCGCGCCCGCGGATTCAGGCCCTGGCGCTCGGCAGCCTCGCGGGAAGCGAGTACCACCGCGGCGGCGCTGTCGTTGAGCGTGGAGGCGTTGCCGGCGGTGACGGTACCGCCGTCGCGCTTGAACACGGGCTTCATCGCGGCCATGCGCTCGACGTCAACGTCCCGGCGGGGCCCCTCGTCGGTGTCCACGGTGACCGTGCCCCTGCGCCCGCGGATCTCCACCGGAAGGATCTGCTCGCGGAAATGGCCGGCGTCGATGGCCGCGCTCGCCCGGCGGTGGCTCTCCGCGGCGAGGGCGTCCTGGTCCTCGCGGGGGATTCCCCACTTCTCGGCAACGTTTTCCGCGGTGATACCCATGTGACACTCGTCGAACGGGTCGGTGAGCGCGCCGACCATGGCATCGAGCATCTGCCCGTCGCCCATGCGCTGGCCCCAGCGGCCGGCGGGCAGCCAGTACGGTGCACGGCTCATGGCGTCGCCACCGCCGGCGACGGTGCAATCCGCCTCGCCGGTGCGGATGTAGTCGGCGGCGGTGAGGATGGCCTGCAGGCCGCTGCCGCACAGCCGGTTGAGGGTGAGAGCCGGGGTGGAGACGGGCAGGCCGCCGTTCACGGAGGCGACCCGGGCGAGGTACATATCCCGCGGCTCGGTGTGAATGACATTGCCGAAGACGGTATGCCCCACCGCCTCCGGCGACACTCCGGCACGGACGACTGCCTCGTGCACCACCGAGGCGGCGAGTTCGCCGAGGGGAACGTCTTTGAGCGCGCCGCCATAACTGCCGATCGGGGTGCGGACACCGTCGACAACGACTACTTCCTGCATATCGCCTCCAGAAATGTACCGCTCGTGTCTTCGAAAACCCGGCCAGCCCTACATGTTGGGGTAATTGGGTCCACCGCCACCTTCGGGGACGACCCAGTCGATGTTCTGGGTGGGGTCCTTGATGTCGCAGGTCTTGCAATGCACGCAGTTCTGCGCGTTGATCTGCAGGATCGAATTGCCCGAGTCGTCGTCGACGAACTCGTACACCCCAGCCGGGCAGTAGCGCGCCTCCGGGCCGGCGTAGCGCTCGAGGTTCACGCGCACAGGCACCCCTCCTTCTCGCAGCGTGAGATGGCAGGGCTGGCTCTCCTCGTGGTTGGTGTTGGAGATGAACACCGAGGAGAGGCGGTCGAAGGTGATCACCCCGTCTGGCTTGGGATAGTCGATGGGCGTGGCCTCGTCCTTCGGTTTGAGCTGCTCGTGGTCGGCGTGGTGGTGGAACGTCCACGGTGCCTTCCCCCGGAAGAGGTACGTGTCGATGGCGGAGTAGGCGATAGCCGGCCACAGCCCCCAGCGGAAGGCGGGGCGGATGTTGCGCGCGCGGTAGAGCTCGTCCCACAGCCAGCTCCGGCGCAGCTGCTCGGGATAGGCGCTGACTTCGGCACCGGCCTCCGCCGCCTCGCCGGTGAGCGCCTCGAAGACCGCCTCCGCGGCGGTCATGCCGGACTTCATGGCGGTGTGACTGCCCTTGATCCGGGGGGTGTTGAGAAAGCCCGCGGTGTCACCGATGAGCGCCCCGCCCGGGAAGGTCAGCCGCGGGATGGACTGGTAGCCGCCCTCGCTGATCGCACGTGCGCCGTAGCTGATGCGTCGCCCGCCCTCGAAGGTGGGACGGATCGCCGGGTGGGTCTTGAACCGCTGCATCTCCTCGAACGGCGAGAGATAGGGGTTGTCGTAGTCGAGCCCCACCACGAAGCCCACCGCGACCTGGTTGTCCTCGAGGTGGTAGAGAAAGCTCCCCCCGTAGGTTTTCGGGTCCATCGGCCAGCCCACGGTGTGGATGACCAGTCCCGGCTGGTGCTGCGCCGGATCCACCTCCCAGAGCTCCTTGATCCCGAGCCCGTAGGTCTGTGGATCGGCCCCGGCACGCAGGTCGAAGCGCTCGAAGAGGCGCTTGGTGAGCGAGCCGCGGCAGCCCTCGGCGAACAGCGTCTGGCGGGCATGCAGCTCCACGCCCGGCTCGTGGTTCGCCCCCGGCGTGCCGTCCGGGTTCAGCCCCATGTCACCGGTGGCCACGCCCTTGACCGAGCCGTCGTCGTGGTAGAGCACCTCGGCGGCGGCGAAGCCCGGGTAGATCTCAACGCCGAACGCTTCGGCCTGCTCGGCGAGCCAGCGGCAGAGATTGCCGAGGCTGATGATATAGTTGCCCTCGTTGGCCATCTGCGGCGGCGTGGGCAGCCGCCGGGCACTTCGCTCGCCGAGCAGCAGGAAGCGGTCCTCGGCGACCGTGGTGTGCAGCGGCGCGCCGCGATCGCGCCAGTCCGGAAGCAGCTCGTCGAGCGCGCGCGGGTCAAGCACCGCTCCGGAGAGGATGTGGGCGCCGATCTCGCTGCCCTTCTCCAGCACGCATACCGACAGCTCCTGCGCAGCCGCCGTGGCCTGCTGCATCAACCGGATCGACGCCGCCAGCCCCGAGGGGCCGCCACCGACGATCACCACGTCGTAGTCCATGCTCTCGCGTTCCATGCCCCTTTTCCTCAGAACTGCTCCTCAGCCAGGGACAGCGTGGCCCCGTCATCATCGGTCACACCATGACCGAGCGCATCCGCCCGCGGCAGGAAGTGACGCATGTAGAACGCCGCCGTGGCACGCTTGGCCTCGTAGAAGGGATGCTCGGCGGTGCCGGCCTCCAGGGCCCGGTCGGCGAGCACCGCCGCCCGGCCCATCTGCCAGCCACCGAGCACGAACCCCGCCTGCATGAGATAGGGGGTGGCGCCGGCCAGGGCCGCCTCGCCACCGTGCTCCAGGAGGTGCACGGTACTCCGCCGCAGGCCGTCCAGCGCGGCCCGCAGGGCCTTGCCCTCGACCGCCAGGGCATCACGCTCCGCCAGCGCCGCCGCATCCGCCTCGGCCTCGTCGAGCACCGCCGACAGGGTCTCGCCACCGTCGCGAAGGACCCGGCGCAGGGTGAAGTCCTGGGCCTGGATACCGGTGGTCCCCTCGTAGATGGTGGTGATACGGGCGTCACGCAGGTATTGCGCGGCCCCGGTCTCCTCGACGTAGCCCATGCCGCCGTGCACCTGCACACCCAGCGAGGTCAGCTCGTGGCCGAGTTCCGTCGCGGTGCCCTTGATCAGGGGCGTGAGCAGCGCCACCCGGCGCTCCGCCGCGGCGGCGTCACCGTTGTCCGGCGCACGCCGGGCGACGTCCATTTCCGCAGCGGCAAGCATACCCAGCGCCCGCATCGCCTCGGTGCCGGCACGCATGGTCATGAGCATCCGCCGCACGTCCGGGTGGTGGATGATGGCGGCCGGCCTGCTGCCGCCGGGGCGACGCCCCTGCACCCGCTCCCGGGCATAGTCCCTGGCCTGTTGATAGGCGCGCTCGCACACGCCAACTGCCTGGACGCCGACCTTGTGGCGGGCCTCGTTCATCATCGTGAACATCTGGTGGAGACCGCGCCCGGGCTCGCCGACCAGGTAGCCCACCGCCCCGCCGTCGTCGCCGAAGCTGAGCAGGCAGGTGGGGCTGGCATGGATGCCGAGCTTGTGCTCCAGCGCCACGCAGCGCACGTCGTTGCGCTCGCCGGGCCGGCCGGCGTCGTCGACGAAGCGGTGGGGCACCAGGAACATGGAGATGCCGCGGTTGCCCGCTTCGGCGTCCGGGGTGCGGGCGAGCACGAGATGGACGATGTTCTCCGTCATGTCGTGATCGCCCCAGGTGATGAACAGCTTCTGTCCGGTGATCCGGTAGTGATCGCCCTCCGGCACGGCGCGCGTGTTGATCGCGGAGAGGTCCGAACCGGCCTGGGGCTCGGTCAGATTCATCGTGCCCGGCCACTCGCCGCTGACCAGCGGCGCGAGAAATCGCTGCTTGAGGCTGTCACTGCCGTGGCGCTCCAGCGCCAGCACGGCCCCGGCAGTGAGCAGCGGACACAGCGCCAGCGCCATGTTCGCGCTATTCCACACTTCCTGGGTGGCGCAGGCGAGCAGCTCCGGCAGGCCCTGCCCACCCCAGTCGGGATCGGCGGCAATGCCGTTCCAGCCTCCTTCGACGAAGGCCTGGTAGGCCTCGCGGAATCCCGCCGGGGCGTGCACGCCGGTCTCGTCAAGCCGGCAACCCGCTTCGTCACCGCTGCGGTTGAGCGGTGACCAGACCTCGCCGGCGAGACGCGCCGCCTCCTCAAGCACGGCCTCGACGACGTCCGGCGTGGCCTCCTCCAGGCCCGGCAGGGCAGCCACCCGGTCCAGTCCGATGAGCTCTTCGATGACGAAGCGCAGTTCGCGCACGGGGGCAAAGTAGGCAGTCATGATTGTCTCGCTGTCCGGGCTGGCGGGTCACTGGCGCGTACGCAGGGCGTCGAGCAACTGCGGCACGGCCTCGAACAGATCGCCGACCAGGGCGTAGTCGGCAACCTGGAAGATGGGGGCCTCCTCGTCACGGTTGATCGCGGCGATCACCCGACTGTCCTTCATGCCGGCGAGGTGCTGGATGGCCCCGGAGATACCGACCGCGAGATAAAGCTCCGGGGCTACGATCTTGCCGGTCTGTCCCACTTGGCAGTCGTTGGCGATATAACCGGCGTCCACGGCAGCGCGGGAAGCGCCCACCGCCGCACCGAGCTCGGCGGCGAGCTCGCGAAGCATGTCGAAGGCCTCGGCGCCGCCGAGGCCACGCCCGCCGGAGATCACCACCCTGGCGTTAGCGAGATCCGGCCCGTCGCCGGCACTCAGCGACTCGTCGACGAAACGTGACAACGGCGGGTGATCCCCGGCGGACAGGCGCTCGCAGGGAGCTGCGGTATCCGCCTCCGCCACGGAGTCGAAGGCGCTGGTGCGCACCGTGACCACACGCACGACGTCTTCGCAACGCACCCGTGCCAGGGCATTGCCGGCATAGATGGGGCGGATAAAGGTACGCCCGTTCTCCACCGCGACGGCATCGGAGACCATCGCCACGTCCAGCAGCCCGGCCACCCGGGGCATCACGTCCTTGCCGGTACTCGTGCCCGCAGCGACGACGCCGTCGTAGCCGCCGTCGCGCACCAGCGTGGCGATACGCTCCGCCACGGGCTCGGCGAGGTCGTCAGCATAGGCGTCGTCCTCACAGAGGAGGACCTGGACAGCACCGTCCAGCCCCGCCGCGGCGTCGGCGACACCGACACAGCCGGGACCGCCGATGACCAGGACGTCGTAGCCCTCGCCGAGCTGCCGGGCGGCGGAGGCCGCGCGCCGGCTCGCCTCGCCGAGGGTGCGTCCGTCGTGCTCTGCGATCAGGAGGATACTCATGGTCAGATCACCTGTGCCTCGTCACGGAGCCGTGCAGCCAGCTCGGCAGCGTCGGCGACGCGCACGCCGGGCTCGCGCCCCGGCGGCTCGCTGACGCCAAGCAGCGTGAGCCCGGCGTCCCCGGCCACACCCAGGTCGGCGAGGGACATGGCCTCCAGGGGCTTGCGCTTGGCCTTCATGATGTCGGGGAGCTTTACGTAGCGGGGCTCATTGAGCCGCAGGTCGGCGGTCACCACCGCGGGCAGCCGGAGCGCGACCCGGCGCGTGCCGCCGTCCACCTCTCGCGCGACGATGACCTCGCCATCCGCCGGCTCGATGCCACAGGCAAAGGTGCCCTGGCCCCAGCCGAGCCGGCCCGCCAACATCTGCGCGGTCTGGTTGGAGTCGTCGTCGATGGCCTGCTTGCCCATGAGGATAAGGTCCGGCGTCTCCCGCACGGCCAGCTCGGCGAGGGCGCGGCTGACCGCCGGCGGCTGGAGCTCGGCGTCCGTGTCCACGTGGATGCCGCGATCGGCGCCCAGGGCGAGCGCGGTGCGGATCACGTCGGTGACGGCTTTTTCGCCGATGCTGACCACCACGACCTCGTCCGCCTGCCCGGCCTCGCGCAGCCGCACCGCGGCCTCGACGGCGATCTCGTCGAAGGGGTTCATGGACATCTTCACGCTGGCGGTATCGACCCCGGAACCATCGGGGCGGACACGCACGCGGACGTTGTGGTCGACGACGCGCTTGGCGGTGACCAAGACCTTCATGGCGACTCTCCCCCTCTGCGCGCTGCTTGCCTTGGGTGGGCTCACGCTATTCGCTATCAAATATAGTGTCAACACTGTATTTGATTAGGTAAATACTGTGGCGCAGGCGGGTACGGGATACGCGGCAGAGGCCGCGGACACCGTGCGCAGCCTGGGGGAATGGCTGCTCCGTGTCGGTACTAGTAAACTCCCGCCGACCATCCACCGGGAGCCGCCCATGAGCCTCGACGATCAATGGTTCTCCGAAGCATTCGAGAGCGAGGGTGTCGCCTTCTCGCTGCGAGTGCACCGCAAGCTCCTCGATGAGCGTACCCGCTATCAGCACATCCAGGTCTTCGAGACGAGCCACTGGGGCAACGTCCTCACCCTGGACGGCTGCGTGATGCTGACGACGCGGGACAACTTCCTCTACCACGAGATGATGGCCCATCCGGCGCTGTTCACCCACGCCGATCCCCGGCGGGTGCTGATCATCGGCGGCGGCGACTGCGGCACCCTGCGCGAGGTCCTGCGCCACCCCGGCGTGGAGCGCGCGGTGCTGGTGGACATCGACGAGGGCGTGACCCGGGCCTCCGAGCGCTTCTTCCCCGAGCTCACCGAGGCCAACGGCGATCCCCGCGCGGAGCTGCGCTTCACCGACGGTGTCGCCTACGTCCGCGACACGCCGGCGGACTCATTCGACGTGGTCATCATCGACAGCACGGATCCGGTGGGCTTCGCCGAGGGCCTGTTCGGCGCCCCTTTCCTGCGCGAGGTGCACCGCGTCCTCGACGACGGCGGGCTGGTAATGCAGCAGAGCGAGTCGCCGCTGTTCCACGCCGACACCCTCATCCGCGACCTCCACGGCGCACTCGCCGAGGCGGGCTTCGACCAGCGCGTGACCCTGCCCTTCCCGGTGCCGAGCTACCCCGGCGGCTGGTGGAGCGCCACCCTCGCCGGGCGCGGCACGCCGGTGTACGGCTTCCGCGAGGCCGACGTGGCCGCACGGCCGTTCAGCACCCGGTACTACGACGCCGGCACCCACCACGGCGCCCTCGCACCGCCGCCGTTCTGCGCCGGCGTGTTCCACCCCACGGCCTCCGCCGGGTAGCGCGTTCCACCCCGCTCACCCGGAGCGCGGACGCCCCGGCCAACCTGACCGGGCACGGCACCGCCGTCGCCGGTGCCACATCGAAAGGCATCCACGCAGGCATCCGGCAACGTCCCGGATACGCCGGGCCGGTTGCGTACAAACGGATGAAAATCATTATTGTTATTGCTAGTCTCCGCCTTCCAACACCTGCCCAGGGAGACCG
>WBJT01000074.1_pt1 | contig 14968 bp, 16 predicted proteins | sample 5109881 | NCBI WGS metagenome assembly WBJT01 (sample SAMN11895465, study PRJNA545514) | wastewater metagenome | isolation source: saline BTEX enrichment culture, original innoculum from Kuwait petroleum... | place: USA:Stillwater, OK | collected 2018-09-01
GCCGGGTCGTAGAGGCGGTTCCAGTGCACCGCCGATGCCCCGGTCTCGCGGACGAGGGCGCGCAGCGTCTCCAGGGCCGGTCCCCGGCGGATCACCAGCCGCAGGCCGTGTCCGCGCAGCGACTCGTCGAGCGACGCCAGGGCGTGGTGCCGCCACCAGCGGCTGGCCGCCCCGGGGCGCCAGTCGCCGTCGGCGTCCGGGTCGTGGATGTAGACGGGGCAGACCGGCCCGGCCTCCGCGGCGGCGGACAGCGCCGGGTTGTCCGCCAGGCGCAGATCGCGTCGGAACCAGACGATCACCGGGGTCACGGATGCATCAGCTCGCGCAGGTGGGCCAGGCCCTCCTCGGGACGGTTGCCGAGGGGGTGGGCGCCGCCATCGGACAGCGCATCCGAGACGCGCTCGGCGGCGTCGCCGCCGACGGCAACCGGGCAGGGCAGCGTTTCCGCAAGCGCGGCAACCGCCTGTACCACGTCATCCGCCGGTGCGTGTTCGCCCACCAGCAGCACCGCCCGCGCGTCCGTGCGCCGCACCACTTCGACGAGTGGTGCCACCGGCGTGTCCGCGCCGAGCAGCACCACGCGGTAGCCGCTGGCCAGGGCCGAGAGCGCGAACAGCATCAGCGATGTCTCGGCGCACTCCCCGGGCAGACCGGCGACGATCACGCGGGCGCCGCGTGCCTGGCCGGCCTGATGATGGAGCCGGGCGCCGAGTTTGTTACGGATGAACGCCCGGAAGAAGCGTTCCTCCGCCACGGTCACCGCCTCGCGCCCGTCCCGGTGCAGGCCGAGCTCAGCGAGCAGGGGCTGGAGCAGCTCGCGGGTGACCAGGTTGACCGGGTACAGCGAGAGTGCCTCGTTGTACGTCCCCTCCAGGGCAGCGGCGTCGAAACGGGCGATCGAGCGCCGCATGCGCTCACGATAGTCCTCCCACGGGCCGGCTGCGCCGGTCTCGGCCTGCATGGGTACGGGCGCCTCATCACTGTCGAGCAGTCGGCGGGTCTGGCCGATGGGGATGCCCTGGTCCAGGAGCTGGAGGATGTGCTGGATCCGCTCGATGTCCGCCTCGGCGTAGAGCCGGTGGCCCTTGGGTGTGCGCTGTGGCCGGATCAGTCCGTAGCGGCGTTCCCAGGCGCGCAGCGTCACGGGATTGACCCCGGTGAGCGCGGAGACCGTACGGATCGGGTACAGACCCTCGCCGGTACGTTCGACGGCGGATTGTTGCGGCTCCGTTTGTGACATGCGTACTTGTGCCCCCTGGATGACGCACCCGATTGTACAATAATATTGTACAACATCATCCCGGTGCCATGCCGGACCGCGACCGGCATCGCCGGCCACTGTCCGCGCCGAGCGAACACGAGGTTGCCATGCCGAACCAGACAGACCGGCCCGGAGACGGCCGCCTGGCCCTGATCACCGGTGCCAGCAGCGGTATCGGCGAGGCCCTGGCCGTGCGCCTGGCCGCCCACGGCTGGCGGGTGGTGGCCGCGGCCCGGCGCCGGGCCGCGCTGGAGGCCCTTGCGGAACGGGCGTCCGGTCCGGGGCGGATCATCCCCCAGGTCCTGGACGTCACCGACGCCGATGCCTTCGCCGCGCTGGTGACCACCGTGGAGGCCGATCATGGCGAGATCGACACAGTGATCCTCAACGCCGGCGGCTACGAGCCCGTGCGTCTGGACGAGCTCGATGCGGCGGTATTCGAGCGCCTGATCCGGGTCAACTACCTGGGCACGGTCAACGGTCTCGCCGCCTGTCTGCCGGCGATGCGCCGCCGGGGGCGCGGTCAGGTGCTGGTGATGGGCAGTCTCTCGGCCTACCGCGGTCTGCCCCGGGCCGCCGCCTACGGCTCCACCAAGGCGGCGGTGCTGAGCCTCGCCGAGTCGCTGCGGCCCGAGGCGGAGCGTGCCGGGATCGCACTGCGCGTGGTCAGTCCCGGCTTCGTGAAGAGCCGGCTCACGGAGCGCAATGACTTCCGCATGCCCCAGCTCATGGACCCCGCCGATGCCGCGGCGGCGATCCATGCCGGTATCGACGGTAACGGCTTCGAGGTGTTCTTCCCGAGGCGGCTCGGGTGGACGCTCAAGCTCCTGAGGCTGCTGCCCTACCGGCTGTACTTCGCGCTGATGCGGAGGCTGGCGTGAACGCCCCGGAGTACGCGGCGTTCTTCGCCGCGCTCACGCCGGCGGACCTGACACGTTTCGAGTCCGTATTCACCGACGACGCCCGTTTCGTCGATCCGTTCAACGACGTCCGCGGGGTCGCCGCGGTCCGCGGGGTATTCGAGCACATGTTCCGGGTCTGCGAGGGGGCGCGCTTCGAGATCACGGAGATCGTCGGCGATGCCGACGTGGCCTACCTGCGCTGGCGCGGCCACCTCGTGCTCAACGGGGGCCGGGCGCTACCGCCCATCGACGGCGTCTCGCGGGTGCGTTTCGCCGCCGACGGCCGGGTGGCCGAGCACGTGGACTACTGGGACGCCGCCGGCCAGCTCTACGCCCGCCTGCCGGTGCTCGGGGCACTCATGCGCTGGCTGCGCCGGCGCCTGAGTGCGCCCGTCACGCCCCCCTGAACCCGGCGCTCATGTCCCCCGCGCGGCGGGCGCCGTACCAGCACGTAGTGCCTCGTGGGCGGCCCGGTCCAGCGGGAAGCGCCAGACCAGCGCGGTAGCGGCGAGCTTGAACGGTATGGGCGCGGCGCCGTAGAACAGCGCCAGCGCGAGGCCGTCCCCGGAGGCGGGCGCCGCCGGATCGAATCCCAGCGCCGCCAGCAGCGGGAAGGCGATCCCCACCGCGAGGGCGAGGGCGAGCTTGGTGGCCATGTTCCACAGGCCGAAGAACAGGCCCGCCCGGCCACCGCCGCCGCGGTGGGTGTCCAGGTCCACGAGGTCCGCCTGGATGGCCGCGGGCAGGGCCATGTCCACGGCCACGCTCGCCCCCGAGAGGGCGCATATCACGGCGAACGCCGCCACATCACCCGTACCGAGCAGCGGCACCCACGCGAACACCAGCGAGGCCCAGAGCATGGACAGGGCCCAGGCCCGGTGCTTGCCCACACGCCGGGACAGCCAAAGCCAGCCCGGCAGGGCGGCGATGCCGGCGGCGAAGTAGATCAGCAGCAGCGCCCCGGTGGCCCCGCGGGCGCTGAGTACGTGAGCGGCATAGAGGGTGAACAGCGAGGCCGGCAGGCCGTTGGCGAGCCCGTTGAGCACGTACGCGGCGAGCAGCCGGCGAAACGGCGCGTTGCCGCGCAGCAGCCGCCAGCCGCGCCGCCACCCCGGGGCCGCGGCGGCGCCCGCCGGCGGTTCCGGGACCAGCGCCAGGGTCACTGCCAGGGTCAGCGGCAGCAGCACGACCAGCAGCCACGCCAGACCGGCGAGGGTGGTCGCGTCGGTGCGTCCACCGCCCACCACGCCGGGCCAGGCGACGGCGACCAGTGTGCCCAGGATCATGAACCCCTCGCGGCTCGCCGTGATCGAGGCGCGTTCGTCGTAGTCCCGGGACAGCTCGGCGCCCCAGGCCGTGTAGGGCAGCGCCACCAGGGTCCAGCCCAGGTATGCGGCCAGCCCCCAGGCCAGCAGCCAGGCGATGGTCACGTCCGGGGGCGGGTGGAATAGCTGCCAGGCGCTTACCAGAAGCAGCGGGGAACCCACCACCATCAACGGACGCCGGCGGCCCCAGCGGGTGTGCAGCCGGTCGCCGAGCGCACCGATGGCCGGGTCCGTGACCACATCCCACAGCCGCGCCAGCAGCAGGGCGGCGCCGACGCCGGCGAGGCCGAGGCGCTCGCCGTAGAACCCGGGGAGGAAGACGTACATCGGGATGCCCAGCACCGCCAGCGGCAGTGCCGGCGCGCCATAGGCGAGGAGAACCCGGCGGCCGGCGATCACGCCGGCGGCCGCCGCAGCACCAGGCGCTGCAGATCGATCCGGCCGCTGCGGAAGCCCGCTTCGCAGTAGGCGAGGTAGTACCGCCACATGCGCCGGAAGCGCTCGTCGAAGCCCTGGGCGGCCATGGCTCCCTCCGCTGCGTTGAAGCGTGCGCTCCAGCGGGCCAGGGTCTCCGCGTAGTGGCGGCCCAGGCGCTCGTCGCCGCTCACCCCGAGCCCGCGCTCCGTGGCAAGGGCGAGCAGGTGGTCGCGGGTGGGAAGCATGCCGCCCGGGAAGATGTAGCGCTGTATGAAGTCCGGCTCGCGCCGGTAGTGCTCGAAGCTGTCGGCGTCGATGGTGATGCCGTGCAGCGCGATGCCGCCACCCGGCCGTACGCGGGCGGCGAGGGTGTCGAAGTAGCGCTCCCAGTAGGCCTCGCCCACCGCCTCCAGCATCTCGATGGAGACGACGTGGTCGAAGGTGCCGGTGACGTCGCGGTAGTCCTGCAGGCGCAGATCGACACGCTCGCCCAGGCCGGCCCGGGCGGCGGCCTGCCGGGCCCAGGCGAGCTGTTCGCCGGAGAGGGTGATGCCGGTGACATGCAGGCCGCGCCCGGCGGCGCGCAGCGCGAAACCGCCCCAGCCGCAGCCGATCTCGAGCACCCGCTCGCCGGGCCGTGCGTCCAGGGCGTCGAGCAGGGCGTCGTACTTGGCCCGCTGGGCCTCGGCGAGGGGCTGCTCCGGGCGTTCGAACACCGCCGCCGAGTAGGTCATGGTCTCGTCGAGCCACAGCCGGTAGAAGTCGTTGCCGAGGTCATAGTGGGCGGCGATGTTGCGGCGGCTGCCCCGCCGGGTGTTGCGCCGCCAGCCGAGATGGCCGGCACGCTGCAGCGCGGTCAGCAGCCGTGGCTCGCGGGCGGAGAAGGCGGGCTCGTTGACGGCCATGACCTCCAGCAGTGCCGCCGGGTCGGGGCTGTCCCAGTCGCCGGCGATGTAGGCCTCGGCGAAGCCTACCGCCCCGTGCAGCGCGCAGCGCCCGAGCAGCCGCCACGGGGCGTGCACGTCGAGCACCCCCGCGGGCCCGGCTCCGGCGGCACGGATCCGGTAGGGCTGGCCGCCGGGCAGGCGCCCCCGCAGCTCGCCGCGGGCGAGGCGCCGCAGCCGCCCCATCAGCAGCGCCGCGCCGGCGGGCAGCGGGCGGGGGAGTTCGAGGGCCGATTCCGTGGGGGTGCTCATCGTGAAACCTCCTCGCTGGGCGGCGGCGGTCGCCGGTGATAGCGGCCGCCGCGCAGCCAGATTCCGAGTGCCCGCCAGTGGATGGCGGCGATGACCTTGAAGGTCATCAGCGGCATCGCGAGTACCTGGCGCAGCAGCGCGCGGTCGCCGGCGTCGCGGTGCTCGCCGGTCTGCACGGCGGCCAGCGTGACCGCACCGCCGGGCTCCCGGTGGTAGGTGATGGCGATCCTCAGCGCCGCTTCCGGCGGGCTGATCCGGAAGCGGTATTCGCCACTCACCGGCAGAAAGGGCGAGACGTGGAAGACCTTGCCGTGACGGGCCCTGACCGGCGTCTGCAGGGCGCGGCCGTGCTCGTGCAGCAGATAGACGTGGCGGTCGCCGAAGGTGTTGTGCACCTCGGCGATCACGGCGAGCAGCGTGCCGTCGCGATGCCGGCAGAACCACAGCGACAGCGGGTTGAACGTGTAGCCGAGTACCCGTGGGTGACAGAGCAGGTGGATGCCGCCGCCGGCGAGGTCGATGCCGCTGCCGGCGAGCACCCGCTCCGCCCACGGGCGCAGCGGGCTGCCGTCGCCGGGCCCGTGGTCGCGGTCGAACAGGGCCACGAGATTGCGCCGGTTGTGGGAGAACCATCGCCGTGATGCGGCGGCCTCGTCGAGTCGGTCGATGTCGGCGAGCAGCGAGAACGTCCGGTACCGAAACCGGTACCCGGGCTCGGCGAGCCGCCGGTGCATCACCGTGCCGGTATACAACGCCAGATCGCTCATCCCGTGTTTCCGCCGTCCCGCTGCACGGCGTGCGTCCACGGCGGCGCGCATCCCAGGCGCCCGGCGACCGCGACCGCCGATGCCAGGGCGTCCTCGTGGAAGCCGTAGCCGCAGTAGCTGCCGCAGAACCACACGCCGCCATCACCCTGCAGCCGTGGAAGCGCCGCCTGTGCGCGCATCGCGGCGCCGTCGAATACCGGGTGATCGTAGCTCAGGCGGCGGATCACCCGGTCCGGCGCCGGCGGGCGTACCGGGTTGAGGCTCACGAACAGCGGCTCGTCGGTGTCGGGTCGCTGGAGCCGGTTCATCCAGTAGGTCACCGATACCGGCCGGGAACCATCGGCGGCGTGCGTGGTGAGGTGGTTCCAGGATGACCACACCGTGCGGCGTCGGGGCATCAGTGCCGGGTCCTGGTGGAGCCACGCCTCGTTGGCCTGGTAATGGAAACGCCCGAGCACCGTGCGTTCGCCGCGGCTCGGCTGCTCCAGCATCGCCAGGGCCTGGTCGGCATGTGCGGCGATGACCACGTCGTCGAACCGTCCGAGCCCGCCGGACGGGCCGTGCAGGTGAACGCCCGTGCCGTCGCGGCGGATCCGGGTGACCGGGGAGCCGGTCCGCACTTCGCCGAGGTCCGGGCGCATCGCCTCGATGTAGCGCCTTGCACCGCCGGTGACCGTGCGCCACTGCGGCCGGCCCGACAGGCGGATGAGTCCGTGATTGGCGAAGAAGCGCAGCAGGCTTGCCGCCGGGAAGGCCAGCATCCGCTCCGGCGGACAGGACCAGATTGCCGCGCTCATGGGCAGCAGATAGTAGCGCCGGAAGGCCTCGCCGAGGCCGATACGGTCGAGGAATGCCGACAGCGGCTCGTCGTGGTCCAGCGCGTCCGTGGCGAGGGCGCGGGCGCCCTCGCGGTTGAAGCGCAGGATATCGCCGGCCATGCGCCAGAACGCGGGCCGCAGCAGATTGCGCCGCTGTGCGAACAGGGTGTTGAGGTTGTCGCCCGCGTATTCCAGGTCGATATCGCTGGCGGAGAAGGCGAAGGACATGTCCGATGGCCGGGTCGGTACGCCGAGGGTCGCGAACAGGGCGGTAAGGTGCGGGTAGTTGGCCTCGTTGTAGACGATGAAGCCGGTGTCCACGCTGATCCGGCCGCCGGCGAGGTCGCAGTCCACCGTGTGTGTGTGTCCACCGAGACGCGAGTCCGCCTCGAAGAGCACCACCTCGTGGCGGCGGGATAACAGCCAGGCCGCTCCCAGCCCGGCGATGCCGCTCCCGACCACTGCGATGCGTCTGTGTGCCATAACCTATCGCCCCGTAAATGTACAATACAAGTATTGTACAACTACGTGGCGTGACGCAAACGCTAAACCCGCCGTGGCACGGGTGATCAGGGGGTGAAGGGGCCGGAAAGAAAACGGGGACGTCGCGATGACGTCCCCGAAAGGCTTGAACTACCCGCAAGTCGCGAAAGCCGTCGCGACAGGGGAGAGTCTAGGGGAATCGATCACAAATAGCAAGCATTCTCATTATCATTTATATGGCTTCGATGTCGCCGCCGCGACGGGTATCATGCTAATACTAGCCGTGTCAGAGGCATGGGGGGCGTGGCCGTGCCGGACGCCGATAATCACCGGAGTCACCGGTCTGCGCTGCAGTGGGCGATGCGGGTGTCTCCGGTGCGACCGAGCGGATCGAGCGCCCTGAGCCCATGCAGGTGCCCCGACACCGGACAAAATGCCCGACGGGATTGGAGTCGGTAACGTATGACGGTTCAACGCAGGGGGTAGCGTGCACGAGGCAAGTCCGGAATTCCGTCCGCTGTCGATGGCGGTGCTAACGCTGTCGGATACACGGGGTGTGGACGAGGACCGCTCGGGTGCGTTGCTCTGCGAGCGCCTGCAGGCGGCGGGGCATCATCTTGCCGAGCGTGAGATCCTGCCGGACGATCGCTACCGGATCCGTGCCGTGCTCTCCCGCTGGATTGCGGATCCGGCCGTGCAGGCCGTGCTTACCACGGGGGGGACCGGCTTCACGGGCCGGGACGATACCCCCGAGGCCGTGCGCCCGTTGCTCGATGCGGAGGTCGAGGGCTTCGGCGAGCTCTTCCGCCAGCTCTCCCATGCCGAGATCGGCAGCTCCACGATCCAGTCGCGGGCCCTCGCGGGCTTCGCGAACCATACGTTCATCGCCTGCCTGCCGGGTTCGACCGGGGCCTGCCGTACCGCCTGGGACGCCATCCTGGCCGATCAGCTCGACGTGCGTCACCGTCCCTGCAACCTGGCGGAGCTGGTGCTGTTCGCCAATCACGGCGGAGGCGGGGCGTGAGCCGGCGACCACGTGGCGAGACCCGGCGGGCGATCCTGGCCACCGCGCAGCGGCTGATGCAGGCGCGCGGCTTCAACGGTTTCAGCTATCACCACATCGCCGAGGCGCTGGGGGTGCGCACCGCCGCGGTGCACTACCATTTCCCGGCAAAGGCGGATCTCGGCCTCGCCGTGCTCGCCCGTGTGCGCGAGGACTTCGGCTGGTGGTGTGAGCGCCAGCGCTCGCGAGGCGCGGACGCGTCGGCACGGCTGGAGGCGTTCTTCGAGCTGGACGGGCGCTACGTCGCCGCCGACCGCGTCTGTCCCCTGGGGGTCGTCGGCGTGGAGCGTACCGGCCTGCCGCCGGCAATGTGCCGCGAGGCGGATGCGCTGCTGCAGGACGTCCTCGGTTTCTTCATCGAGACGCTCGAGGCCGGGCTCGCCGATGGCAGCATTCCCCACGTTGACGACGTGGCGGACACGGCGCACCAGATCCTGGCCGCGACCCAGGGGGCGCTGCAGCTTGCGCGCCTGCGCGGGCCGGAGGCTTACGAGGGGGTCCTCCGGGCCCTGCGTCAGGGGCTGGGCATGAAACGGGGCGAGGGACTCGAACGCCTGGTGGGCTGAGGCAGCACGGACGCGCCGTCGAATGGGGGTGGGGCGACTATGCCGGAGCCACGTCTTAGCGAACTCATCGAGGCGGCACTCGCCGCGGACAGCATCGAGGCCCTTCACTCGGTGTGCAGCCGCGCGGCCGCGCTCTACGGCTACGACCATTTCATCTACGGCGCGCGCTTTCCCAGCTCGCTGACCCGGCCCTTCATGCTCGTCATCAGCGGCCATCCGGACGAGTGGCGCGAGCGCTACCAGGCCGAGGACTACATCCAGCTCGACCCGGCGGTGCGTCACAGCGTGAACCACGTGCGCCCGGCGCGCTGGAGCGAGCTGTTCGACAGTCCCGAGTACGGTCCGGAGGATCTGGCGGTGCTCCACGAGGCCGCCGCCTTCGGCCTGGTTACCGGGACATGCCTGCCCGTGCGCGGCAGCCGCGGCGAGGTCGGGCTGCTGAGCTTCTCCTCCGGGCGGCGGGGCACCCCGGTCGAGCGGGATATCCGTGCCTCCCAGCCGGCCCTGTTCATGTTCTCCAGCTACGTCCACGAGGCGGTATGCGGGCTGCTCGACCACGGCGCGCTGCCTTACCGTCCCGCCAGCCTGACCGCGCGCGAGCGCGAATGCCTGCTCTGGGCGGCGGAGGGGAAGACCGCCTGGGAGACCGGCGCGATCCTCGGGGTGAGCGAGCGCACGGTGGTATTCCACCTCAACAATGCGGCGCGCAAGCTGGATGTCACCTCGCGCCAGCAGGCGGTCGCCCGCGCCATCGCTCAGGGCCTGATCGCCCCCCAGCTTGCGTGAAGCCGTTCATTCACTGCTGACAACCTGTAAGAACTGACAGTTACCTCGCGGCCGCGCGCGCCGTTGAATGGGAGCCGGACCCAAACAACTGCGAGAGGCCCGGCCCATGCAAGCTCAGATCCTTGTCGGACGTCCGTCCGAAGCGACGCTCCCGCCGTCGGTGGTCGATGGCATTTACCGCTTCCGCCACCGTGTCTTCCGCCAGCGTCTGGGCTGGGAGGTCACGAGCGTGCGTGGCCGCGAGCGTGACGACTACGACGATCTCGACCCGGTCTACATTGCCTGCCATAAGCACCGTGAGACGGTGATCGGCACCTTCCGGCTGCTGCCGACCACCGGCCCGTACATGCTCCGCGACGTGTTCCCGGAGCTGCTGCGCGGCGAGTCCGTGCCCTGTGCCAGCGATGTCTGGGAGCTCTCGCGCTTCGCCGTGGAGCCCTCGGACGCCAGCGAGCGGGTACAGGCGAGCTGCACCGAGACGACGCTGTCGCTGATGCGCGCGTGCTACCGCTACGGCGCCAGCAACGGCATCCGCGAGTACGTGATGGCGACCAGCGTCGCCGTGGAGCGCATGCTCCGGGGGATGGGCCTGGAGCTGACGCGCTTCGGCGACGGCTCCGCGGTGCGTATCGGCCGCGTGCTCTCGGTGGCCTGCCGGCTGCGCATCGACGAGGCCCTGGGACGCGCCCTCGGCGCCTTGCCCGCCACCGATGCTGCCGCCGCGCCGGCGGGGAGGGCCGTGGCATGAGGTTACTGTTCGTGAACCTGCGCCGCAGCACCCACCCGCTGGCCGAGGCGGTGCTCGCATCGCCGCTGTGGCAGGTGTGCGAGTGCGGCGGACTGGCCGAGGCGGAAGAGCTGGCCGCCAGTGAGTGGTTCGACTACGTCCTGGTGGACCCGGGCGAGGCCCTGAGCCTGGAGGCTGTCAGCGACCGTGTGTGCGCCGCCGGCGGACAGGCCCGGGAGCGCATTCTGGGGATGCCCGTCCACAACGCCGAGTTCCCGGTCGACGACGGCCGGGCCCGCTATGGTTGCCGAGGTGCCCGGCCCGCCTATGGACGGGAGGACGGTGGCTGGATCTTCGAGTACCACGCGCCATGCCGAACTATCAATCCAGCCTAGCGGCCGTTCAGGCGCCGCCGGCGGCACCGGTCTACCGCCTGATGCTCGACGGCGAGGGGCGCGTCACCTCCGTGGCGACCGCGCTGCCGGAGGCACTGGCCGGGCTGGCCCGGGGAGACAGCGTCGACGGCTGGCTGACCGACGCGGTCTACCCGGCGCGCTCGCTGTCGCTGTGCCTGGCCGCGCTGCGCGCCGGCTGTGCCGGCATCTACCTGAGCCTGCGCGGTGTGTGCGACCCGGGCGCCCGTTTTGCCGGGCGGCTGGTGCCGTACCCCACCGGTGCCGTCGCCCTTGAGCTGGAGGCGGAGGCCGAGGCGGACAGCGCGCGGAGCTCGAAGCCGTCACCGCTGCTGGGGCGCGCCGAGTTCCTCTCCGTTCTCGAGACCGCGGCGGGCAATGGCGCGCCGGTGGCGGTCGGGTGCATCGACATCGACCGCCTGCGCCAGATCAACCTCGGCTACGGTCACGCCTGCGGCGACACCGTGCTCGCCGAGGTGGGGCGGCGGCTGCAGCGCCTCGCCGGTACCGGCGCACGGGTGGCGAACCTCGGCGGCGACGAGTTCGGCGTGGTCATGACCGGTCCCGGCGCGCCGGCGCGCGCCCGGGAGATGGCCGAGGCCCTGGACCAGTCCATGCGCCGGCCGATCTTCTGCCACGGGCGGGAGCTGCTGGTGACCGTCTCCGCGGGGTTCGCCGCGAGCAAGGCGGCGACGGGCCAGGCCGAGGGGCCGCTGGTGGCCGCGGAGGCCGCGCTTCAGCGGGCCCGCCGTCTCGGGCGCTGCTGGGTGCTGTTCGACGACGAACCGCCCCAGGCACCGGACCACCACTCGGCCCGGGCGGTGGCGCTGGAGGTCGCCCTGCACCGGGCGCTGGAGGAGGATGAGTTCTCGCTGGCCTACCAGCCCATCGTGTCCCTCGGCAGCGGCGAGGTGTGCGGGGTCGAGACGCTGCTGCGCTGGCACTGGGAGGACGGTCAGCCGGTGCCGCCGGACCAGTTCGTGCCCGTGCTGGAGGACACCGGACTGATCCGCCCGGTGGGGGCATGGGTGCTGCGGCGTGCCTGCGAAGAGCTGGTCGCTACCACCACGCCCGGCGGACGGGTCCCGGAGGTGGCGGTGAACGTGTCCGTCGAGCAGCTGCACGAGAGCGGCTTCGTCGACGAGGTGGCCGCGGTGCTGCGCGACACCGGGCTTGATCCGCGGCGTCTGACGCTGGAGATCACGGAGCACCGGCTGATCGGCGACAACTCCACGATCATCGACACGCTGCGCGAGCTGCGCGCCCTCGGGGTGCGCCTTGCCGTGGACGACTTCGGCACGGGCTATTCGTCGCTGGCCTATCTGCTGGAGCTGCCGGTGCAGGTGCTCAAGGTGGACCGTTCCTTTGTCCAGGGGCTCTGGAAGAGCCCGGCGGGGCAGGTGATCATGCAGGCCATCGTGTCCATGGCGACAGACCTGGGGCTGCAGGTCGTGGTGGAGGGGGTCGAGCGTGAGGAAGAGGCGCGGTTCCTGGCGCGCTGGCCGGAGCTGCTCGCCCAGGGCTATCTCTATGGCGCCCCCATGCCACTGGCGCGTCTGCTGGCGGGCGACGGCGGTGCCCTGCGCACGGCCGGGGCGCAGTGAGCGGGTTGCGCACGGGGTGGTGCGCGAACGGTTCCCCCCGGAGGCAGGTCCCGGTCCGCGATGCCTCTCCATCTCCGGGCGGCTCGGCGTGCGGCCGTGTTGCCTGAAGCCTGTTTGTCCCGCCATGGATTAGTCGGTGCCGCGGGCTTCGGTATACTCTCGTGCCGGGCGGTGCCGTGGGCGGCATCGTGGGTCCAAGAGCGGATATCGAAGCGATAAATGACGTCGTGGCTGGGTCTTTCAGGCCGCTATGCCGGCCGGTTGGCAGGAGCGCTCATCGGCCTGTGGCTGGCCGGGGCGGCCGGGGTGGCGCTGGGCGCCGCGCTGGGATGGTGGCGTGACGACCGGCGCTACTTCGCGCCGCTGCGCCCGGGGCGCTGGCGGCAATGGAGCGAGGACCCGCGCGAGCGCGTTTTCCTCGCCGCGCTGTTCGGCTGGGCGGGGCATATCGCCAAGCGTGACGGCCGGGTGAGCGAGGCCGAGATCGCTGCCACCCGCGCCCTGATGAACGAGTTCGGCCTCGACAGCGCCGCCCGACGGGTCGCCATCAGCCAGTTCTCCGCGGCCAAGCAGCCCGGCTATCCGTGGCGGCGCTATCTCATACGCCTGCGCCGGGTCCGCGGCGGACGTCCCGCCCAGCGCTGGCTGCGTCTGCTTCTCGGGGTGGCGCTGGCGGACGGCGAGCCCACCGGGCCGGTATTCCGCCGGCTGCGTGACGCCGTGCGCCTGCTCCGCATCGATGACGAGGATTACCGCCGGCTCTACGCCTCGGTGCGCCGGCGGGCCCAGGGCTCGGGTGACCGCATGGACGTGGCCTGGGCGTATGCCGTGCTCGGGCTGGAGGAGGGCGCGACGGCGGAGACCGTGCGCATCGCCTACCGGCGGCTGCTGAGCCGCCATCACCCCGACCGCCTGGTGGCGCGGGGGGCGGACGAGGCGACCCTGCGCGAGGCGGGGGCGCGGACCCGCGAGGTCAAGGCCGCCTACGACTATCTCCGCCGCCGGGCCGCGTCCTGAACCGCGGTCTCAGAAGGCGAAGAAACGCCCGGCCGCGACCACCACGAGCAGGGCCATGCCCAGCCCCAGGTTGATCTGGACCACGCGGCGGATGCGCCCCAGCGCCGCGCCGGCGGCGCCGGTGCTGCCGTCGGCGACCGCACGGCCGAGCCGCCGGTACGGGCCGAAGTAGAGGTAGACGAACAGCGCGATCATCACCCAGCCGATCGCCTGCATGGCGTGCACGTAGGCCGGTGCGTCCGCGAGCCCGCCGAAGCGCAGCGCGCTCATGCGGTATCCGCTCGCCGGCAGCACCACCACGGCGACCCAGACCGCGGCCAGGAAGCGCCGCAGTACCCCGTGCCAGAGCGGGCCGCGCACGGATGGCTCGAGGGCGCCGGCCGCCGGGCGCAGGCAGGTGTAGGCGAGGAACATACCTCCGATCCAGACCACCGCTGCGATCAGGTGCAGTGCCATCAGTACCGGGATCTCCCAGAACATCGTCGTCTCCCTCCGTTGCCGCGGGTGCCCGTCACGGATCGCTGCCTGCCGGCATCGTCCGCACGGCGTTACCTATTACGTCCCTGGCATCTATTGTAAAGTGCTCAGCTTCGCGACCAGCCTCAAGGCCCCGGACGATGACCGATTTCCGTATTGCCGCGTCCATCCTCTCAGCGGACTTCGCGCGCCTCGGCGAGGAGGTGGACGACGTCCTCGCCGCCGGCGCGGACATGGTCCACTTCGACGTCATGGACAACCATTACGTGCCGAACCTCACCTTCGGCCCCGTGGTCTGCCAGGCGCTGCGCCGCCATGGCGTCACCGCGCCCATCGACGTCCATCTCATGATCAGGCCCGTGGACCGTATCGTCCCGGACTTCGCCGCGGCGGGGGCGAGCTGGATCACCTTTCACCCCGAGGCGAGCGAACACGTCGATCGCACGCTCCAGCTCATCCGCGATGAGGGCTGCCGTGCGGGGCTGGTGTTCAACCCGGCGACGCCGCTGGACTGCCTGCCCTGGGTCATCGACAAGGTGGACATGGTGCTGATCATGTCCGTGAACCCCGGCTTCGGCGGCCAGGCCTTCATCCCGCGTTCGCTGGACAAGCTCCGTGCGGCGCGGCGGATCATCGACGAGAGCGGCCGCGATATCCGCCTCGAGGTCGATGGCGGGATCAAGGCGGCGAACATCGCCGACGCGGCGGCGGCCGGTGCGGACACCTTCGTCGCCGGCTCGGCGATCTTCGGTGCGCCGGACTACGCCGGGGCGATCGGCGAGATGCGCCGCCGGCTCGCCGAGGGGGGCGCATGAGCCTGTCCCGGCCGCGGGCCGTGCTCTTCGATCTGGACGGCACGCTCGTGGACAGCGCGCCGGATATCGCCACCGCCGTGGACCGCCTGCTCGCCGAGCTCGGCCGCGAGCCCGTGGGCGAGGCGCTGGTCCGTCACTGGGTGGGCAACGGCGCCCGGCGCCTGGTTGCGCGGGCGCTCGCCGGCCGGCGCGGGATCGACGGGGAGCCGGCGGGCACGGAGGCGGCCCTGGCGCGGTTCCTGGTCCTCTACCGCGAGCGGCTGGTCGAGCGGACCACGATCTATCCGGGGGTGATCGAGCTCCTCGACGCCCTGGCCGCAGCGGGTATCCC
>WBJT01000075.1_pt1 | contig 14920 bp, 12 predicted proteins | sample 5109881 | NCBI WGS metagenome assembly WBJT01 (sample SAMN11895465, study PRJNA545514) | wastewater metagenome | isolation source: saline BTEX enrichment culture, original innoculum from Kuwait petroleum... | place: USA:Stillwater, OK | collected 2018-09-01
CGCCGCCGCCCGCGTCTGGGAGGACAACCCGTTCCAGGGCGTGCCGGGCGAAGGCAGCGACCCGAGCTGGGCCACCGTGTTCCGCGACGCCGCCCCGCTGGACGACCCCGGGTTCCCCGCCCTCGCCACCGCCCTGTTCGACCCGATGTCCGACGCGGAGATGTCGGAGTAGCCCCGGTGACACGGCCGGACACCTGTCGGTCGCCAGGGGCAACCGGCCTTGTGTGGTTCCGGAGCGGAAGACCGGCAGGTCGTGCACGGCCGCGGGCCGTGTGCGACGCCTTCAATGACCGGGCCGGAACGTCGCACGCCTGCGGCGCACGACCTACGTGGACTCAGCCACCTGACGTGTGCGACAGCCCGCCGCGGCACCGTCCAAAGAACTTCACACGCCCCGGACACCAGCCGCGCACCGGCAAATCGCCGGCACCCCGCCCGTCGGCTGCATGGAGCAACCGACCTGCCGCGGAACGGGCGCACACCGTAGATACCACCTCGCGGATCAAGCGATTTGCAGGTTATGGAATGTCTGGTCCCTGATGACGCCGGAACGGATGTGGACGGGCTTGAGTATGACGGCCCCCAGGGCGACCATGCCGGCTTTTCCCCGCCTGCGCACACGCTGGAAGAATGCGCGGACATCGGGGTTATAAGGCCCCTCAAGGCAGTCCACGCTGCCAGCACGCGGGACGGGATGTCGGCTGCTCCTGGCAGCCGACGATCCCGCCGGCAGGGAGGGAACCGCCGTAGATTCCCACGCAGCCCGCCGGCGTCGTGCTCGGCCCTGATCGTTGTGCGACACCCCCGACCGGGAATGCCACGGGACACCACACCGACGGCGGCGCCGGGCCGGACGTGGCGCGCGTGCTACCGCCTCAGGGCACCAGGAAGGGCATGGCCCGCTCGGCCACGCCCACGTGCACCGGGCCGCGGGCGCTGTCGGCGGGGTAGAGCTCGCCGTCGACGACGTAGTCGCCGTCGATATCGAGGGTGACGGCATCCACGTCGCCGCTGGCGAAGCCGCGCCGGGGGGACAGCCGGCGGCCCGGACGGCCGCGGAGCAGCCGCGGCAGCGCGGCGACCAGACGGCCGGGACGGGCGGGCATGACCGTGCAGTGCAGCGCGCCGGCCCCACCGCCCCAGTACGGATGGCTGCCGAAGAGCAGCCGGTCCAGGGCGCTGACCAGCACCAGCCCGTGGTCGACGGGCGGCGCCAGCGCCGCCGGCTCGCGCAGGGTCACGCCACGGCCGCGCGGACGCCGGGTAAACGGCGCCGCCAGGGTCCTCAGCACCGCCAGCGCGGAGGCCTTCTCCCCCACCAGGCCGCGGCCGCGCACCCGCTCGCGGAAGTATCCCACCCCGTCGGCAATCATACCGGCGCCGAAGAACATCCCGCACACCCGGTGGCCGCCGTGCCCGACGCCGAGCACCGGCCGATACCGCGCGGTCAGCTTGCGTGCATCCGCCACGGCGGAGACCAGGCGCTCCAGCACGGCGACGGGCCCGCCGCGCAGGCCGATATCCCGCGCGGTCATGTCCGTACTGCCGGCAGGAACCACCACCAGCCACGGCAGGTGCGGGAACGGCCGCGCCTCGAGCAGCTGCCCCAGCACCGCCTGCACCGTGCCGTCACCGCCCACGACCACCAGCGCCGTGACGCCGTCCGCGGCCATGGCCTCCAGCGCCGCCGCCATCCCCGCGGGGGTATCGGCCTCGTGGGCGGCGGTCAGCGGCAGCGAGGCGGCCAGCGCCCGCACCCGCTCCAGCGGTCGGCGCAGACCGCCGGCACGGGGATTGAGCAGCAGCCCCAGCCGCTCGCCGCCGAGGGCCACCGCCGCAGCGGCGGACTCAGCGTCGGGCACCGGCGCCTCCGGCCGGGGCCTGGGTGAAGCAGCGCACCGCCAGGCGGTCACGGTCCCGGGCGGGGTCGACGTCGTTGAGCCAGGGCACGAGCGCCGCACCGCGGGCACGGATCGCCGCCTGCATCACCCGGGCCGCGAGCACCAGCGTGGAGAGCACGTGCCAGGCGGCCACCGCCCACAGCCCCAGGTCCGGCCGCCCGCCCAGCCAGAAGGCGGTGAGCAGGATGAGATTCGGGTTGCGCCGCGCCGTGATCAGGCGGTTGAAGGAGTCGAACGGCCGCCAGATGAACAGCGAGAAGGGCGCGGCGAACCACTGGAACGCCCCCTCGCACAGCCGCCCGCCGATATAGGCGGCGAAGATCGCGGTGACGGTCACGTCCAGCGACGGCGTCAGCGTCCACGGTGCCGCCAGCCCGAGCCCCCAGGCGAGATACCAGAAGGGCGGGTGGATGAGGTCGATGCCGTGATCCAGGTAGTCGCCGAACCGGCTGGAGGTCAGGGTCACCCGGGCGAGCTTGCCGTCCACGGTGTCCAGGAAGGTCATCAGCCACCCGGCCACGAGCCCGAGGCCGTAGGCCCCGCCCGCGAACGCCACCAGTGCCGCGACCGCCAGCACCAGGCTGGCGGTGGTCACCGCGTTGGGCGAGAGCCCGAGACGGATGCAGCCGTGCACCGCCCACTGCGCCGGCACCGGCCACAGCCACTTGGTGATCAGGTCGGTCACGCCCTTGTAGGCGCCGGAGAACAGCCAGCGCTCCAGCGCCCGGCGATTGTCGGCGGTGATGCGCGACACCCGCGGCGGCGTGACGCTGCGCAGCCGCGACCGGAAGCCGGAGGCGAGCTCGCCGGCGGACCTCGACGGCCGGTCCGCCAGCCCACCGGCATCCGCCGCGGCCACCACCTGCAGCAGCGCCGCCGTCTCCCCGCCGGCGCCCCGGGCCGCCACCAGCGTGCCGTCCTCGCCGAGCAGGCACACCGGCTCCGCGCCCTCGACGAGCCCGCGCAGCACCGCGCCATCATAGGCATGGTCGGCGCGCAGCGCGACCACTACCGCCTCCGCCGGAACCGCCTCCGGGCCGGTGACGGCCTCCACGCCGTCCATGGCGGCGAACGCCCGCTCCAGGCGCTCGCGGCCGGTGAGCCCCCACAGGCGGACCGGGCTGTCCCCGGTGACGCAGACGTACACTGGCATCGTGGCCCCTTCGTTGTCGCTTCCCACCGAAATGGGCGCTCATTATACTGGCGCGGCCATGGAATCCACGAACAGTGAGGGTGCGCGCGGCCTCGCCTTCGCCCACCTCTCGGATCCCCACCTCACGTCGCTGCGCGACCTGCGCCGCCGGGAGCTGATCGGCAAGCGCCTCCTCGGCTACCTCTCCTGGCGCCGGGGCCGGCGGCATGTCCACTGCGACGGCATCCTCGCGGCACTGCAGCGCGCCCTCGCCACGCACCCCGACGAGGAGATCGCGGTCACCGGCGACCTCACCCACCTCGGCACACCGGACGAATACCGCGAGGCCCGCGACTGGCTCGCCGCGCTCGGCCCCGGTCCACGGGTCACGGTGGTCCCGGGCAACCACGACCTCTATGTCCCGGTCCGCTGGGAGGACACCCTCGCGGAGTGGGCCGCGCACATGTGCGGCGACGGCGACGGCGACGACCGCCCCGGCTTCCCCTTCGAGCGCCGCCGCGGGCCGGTAAGCTTCATCGGCGTGAACACCGCCTACCCGAGCGCGCCGCTGCTCGCCACCGGCCGGATCGACGGCGACCAGCTCGACGGCATCGGCCGGGCACTGGCGCGCGCCGGCGAGGCGGGGCGATTCCGGGTCGTGCTCATGCACCACCCGCCGCAGCCGGACGCGGTCTCCCGGCGCAAGTCGCTCCTCGCCGCCGGGCGCTTCCGCGCGCTCGTACGCCGCCACGGCGCCGAGCTGGTCCTCCACGGCCACGCCCATCGCCGCCTGCGGGGCGAGATCGACGGCCCCCGCGGACCGGTGCCGGTACTCGGCGCCCCGTCCGTCTCCCAGCGCACCCACGACCCGGCGCGCAACGCGGCCTACCACCGCTGCGTCGTCACCCCCACGCCGACGGGCTGGCAGCTCGCGGTCACGGTGCACGCCTACGACACCGAAACCGGAGACTTCACCACACGGGCGGACGCCGGCCACACACTGGAGATACCGCGGCAATCCGCCTGAGCCGGCACGGACGTGCCCGGGTCCGCTGTGTATAATCCCGCGCCCACGAGACCGCACCGCAGCCCGTCCCGATCCGCAGAGGTGGCCATGGACACACCCGAGAGCCGACGCCCGGACATCGCCCTGCTGCTGCCCTCGCTGGCCGCCGGCGGCGTCGGCCGGATGACGCTGAACCTGGCCGCCGGCTTCGTGGCCCGCGGCCTGCGCGTGGACCTGGTGCTGTGCCGGCCCGAGGGGCCGTACATGGACGCGATCCCCGACGGCGTTCACCTGGTCACCCTGCAGCGGGAATCCGGCCCCGCTGCACGGCTGCGGCTTGCCCGGCTGTACCCGCGGGAGATCGGGCTGCTCGCGCGCCCCGCGCTGCTCGCCCCGCGGCCCGCGCCGGTGCAGCCCTACGTGGCGGACCTCGCCCGCTACCTGGCGGAGTACCGCCCCGCGAGCCTGCTCGCCGCGAAGACGCGCACCAACCTCCTCGCCCTCTGGGCCCGGCATCAAAGTGGCCTAGCCACTCGAACCGTAATCGCGGAGCACACCCAGCTCTCCCGCGCCATCGCCGCCAGCCGCAAGTGGCGCTGGCACTACATCGCACCGCTGGTCGGGCGCTTCTACCCGGAGGCGGACGCCATCGTCTCGGTCTCCGAGGGCGTCGGCGACGACCTCGCGGCGACCGCCGGGCTGCCACGCGGGTCCATCACCACGCTCCACAACCCGGTGGTCACGCCGGCACTGGCCGAACGGGCCGCCGAACCGTCGCCGCACCCGTGGTTCACCGACGGCGGGCCGCCGGTGGTGGTCGCGGCGGGCCGGCTGGTGGCACAGAAAAACTTCCCGCTGCTGCTGGACGCCTTCGCCCGCCTGCGGGCCGGACGCGCGGCACGGCTGGTGATCCTGGGCGAAGGCCCGGAGCGGGAGCGGCTGGAGTCACAGGCGCGGGCGCTGGGGATAGACACCGACGTCGCCCTGCCGGGCCAGGTGAAGAACCCCTACGCGGCCTTCGCCCGGGCGGCGCTGTTCACGCTGTCCTCGGACTTCGAGGGCCTGCCCACAGTGCTCATCGAGGCCCTCGCCTGCGGCTGTCCGGTGGTGAGCACGGACTGCCCCAGCGGCCCGGCGGAGATACTGGACCGCGGCCGCCACGGACCGCTGGTCCCCCTCGGGGACGCCCCCGCGCTCGCAACCGCGATGGCCGCGGTGCTGGACGACCCGCCCCCGGCGGAGGCCGTGCGCGCCCGGGGCCACGCATTCAGCCAGGAACGCAGCGTCACGCGCCACCTCGACATCCTCGGTCTGACGGCTACCGCGGGGGAGGCGGCCGTCACGGCCAACGCCAGCGGAGGCGCCGGATGACGCCAAGCACCGAGAGCATCATCCACGCGGGCTATCACAAGACGGCGACGACCTGGTTCCAGAAGCGCTTCTACCCACTGGTGTCCAGCCACCGTTACATCCCGCGGGATCACGTCCAGGAGGCGCTGCTCAAGCCCCACGCCTTCAACTTCTCGCCGGAGCATGCACGGACGGCGCTCGAGCTGGACGGCACCGGACCGGTGATCCTCTGCGAGGAGGAACTCAGCGGCAGTTTCGAAACCGCCGGCCATCAGGGCGCGATGTCCAAGGAGATCGCCGACCGGCTGACCCGGGTGCTGCCCCGTGCCCGGATCGTGCTGTTCATCCGCCATCAGGTCGACATGATCGCCTCCGCGTATGCCCAGTACATCAAGGGCGGTGGCACCCTGGCGCCGGAACAGTTCCTGTTCCCGGCGCGCTATCGCAAAGGGATCTGGCGCCTGCCCTTCAAGAAACCGCTGTTCGACTTCGCCCACTTCGCCTATCTCGGGCTGATCCGCCACTACCGGGCCCTCTTCGGCGCCGATCGCGTGCACGTGTTCACCTACGAGGCGTTCCGCGCCAACGCACAGGGGTTTCTCGCGGACTATGCGGATCATCTGGGTCTGACGGTCGATCTCGGGACACCCGATGCCGGATCGGCCAACTCCGCCTACCGGCACCGGACCCTGCGGCTGGCGCGGGTGCTCAACCATCTCACCTACCGCAGCGTGAACGACAAGCGCTACATCCTGCCCAGCGGCCGCTACCGCTACCTGAAAGACCTGCTCCGCCGCTTCGACCGCTCGCCCCTCGCGGGCCGGACGCTTACACCGCGAGAGCTGCTCGGCGACGGGATCGTGGACTACATCGAGGACTACTACGCCGCGAGCAACCGCACCCTGGCCGCAGAGACGGGGCTGCCGCTGGCCGGCTGGGGCTATCCGGGCACGAGCGTCGAAGCCGAGCAGCGCCCACGTAACGCCGCGACGGAATAACGGCTCCGCGGCCTCAGTCCGGTGTGTCGCCGGCGCGCTGCGCCTGCGGCGGGGCGTAGTCCAGCGCCGGTGCCGGCACGCGGCACGGCAGCCAGCGGCCGCCGTAGGGCGCGAACGGCCGCATCAGCGGCGAGCGCAGCATCCGCATGACCGCACGACCACCCAGGCGTCGCCGTGCACGCCAGCAGACCCGCACCCAGCGCCGGGCGGCCGCCCCAGCCAGGGCGGCCTGATCGTAGCGGCCCACGCGCCGGTTGGCGGCGAGGAGGTCGCTGAGCCAGGCCTCGGCCCAGTCGACGTAGTCGTGATCCGGCACCCCGAGCACTCCACCCCGGCCCAGGCGGTAGTGCCGGTCCAGGTCCGCGTCCGAGGGCCGTAGCCCCAGGGCCTCCAGCTGGGCGCGATGGATCGCGATCTTGCGCTCGCGGGAGAGGTCCGCGGCCAGATTGGTGGAACGGCCGGGGTGCTCCCGCCCGCAGGAGAGGATGACGGGCAGATTCGCCAGGCGATGCTGCGCCGACAGCCGCACGTGCAATTCGTAGTCCTGGCTGCGCGGGAAGTCCTCGCGATAGCGGTGGGCCTGCAGCACCGCGGTGCGTGCCATTAGCGAGCGGTTGGAGATGCAGCAGCGGAACAGCAGCTCGGCATCGACCGCCGCGGACACGACGGGCTGACGGCGCACCTGCCGTGACATCCGGCCGTCACCATCCATGAAGCTGCCCCAGGTCCCGACCTCGGCGTGATCGGGATGGGCGTCCAGGAAACTCACCTGCGCGGCGAGCCGCTCCGGGTAGGCGTAATCATCGCTGTCGAGCAGGGCGATATACTCGCCCCGGGCCTCGTCGAGTCCACGATTGCGGGTCTGCGGAATGCCGAGATTGGCCCCGTTGCTCAGCGCGCGTACCCGTGGGTTCGCCGCCTGGTAACGATGCATCAGCTCCAGGCTGCCGTCGGTGGAGCCGTCGTCGATCAGCAGCAGCTCGAAGTCGCTGAACGTCTGGGCGAGGATGCTGTTGACCGCGACCGGCAGATAGCGCTCCCGGTTGTGGACCGGAATCACGACGGTAACGCGGGGGCGATGCGGCATCGACATGGCAAGAGTCATCCCTGGCAGGCGTCGCCATGGCCCGGTCCGGGCGCAGGCGGGAGCTGTTTCTGGTAGAGCACCAGGATGCGCTCCATGGTGAACGCCCCGGCGCGCTGGCACACGGTCCCGGGCGCCGGGGGCTCGGCCAGGGTGGCCGCCAGGGCGTCCGCCATTGCGCGATCGTCGCCGACGGGCACGAGCCGGCCCCAGCGCCCGTCCTCCAGGATCTCCGCCGGTCCGCTGGGGCAGTCCGTGCTCACCACCGGACAGTCGCAGGCCAGGGCCTGGATGAGCACGCCGGGCAACCCCTCGTAGCGCGAGCTCAGCACGAATGCCGATGCCCGCGCCATGAAGGCGAAGGGGTTGTCCACGAAGCCGGGCATGTCCACGTCCGCCGCCACCCCGAGCTGCCGGGCCTGCTGCTCCAGCGCCCGGCGCTCGCGCCCCTCCCCCAGGATGATCAGCCGCGCCGCGCGGTCGGCACGCAGCCGCGCGAAGGCGCGGAGCAGCGTCGGGAAGTCCTTCTGGTAGTGCAGCCGGCCCGCGGCGAGCAGCACCGGGGCGCCGTCCGGCTCGTCCAGCCAGGGGTGCCCGGAAGGCACCGCCGCGCGCTCCCGGAGGCCATCGTCGACCACCGGGTTCGGGATCACCGGCACCCGCGCGGGGTCGAGCCCCGTGCGCTCGCACAGGTCCGCCGCCACCCCCCGGGAGACGGCGATCACCGCCTCCGCCCGCGGATAGAGCCGGCGCACCGGCCCGAGCACCAGGCGCTTGCGGGGCGTGCGGCCGGCGCGGAGGTAATCGCTGATCTGGGTGCGCTGGGAGAGCAACAGTCGCGCATCGGAGCCGGCGAGGGCGTGGGCACAGACGGCAGCGAGGTTGCCGTAGTGCTGGGCGGCAAGCAGCGTCGCCGGCCGGGCCCGCACGAGATAGCGCGCCAGCGCGGGGATGGCCCCCAGCACCCGCGGCGCACCGGGCAGCCAGACGATCGGCCCGAGGGCCCGGAGCAGGCCCGGACGACGCACCAGCGCCGGCAGGCACGCCTGGGCCACCGGGGCACGCAGGTCCACCAGCTGCACGCCCGGCGGCACCCGGTCCCGGTAGGCACCGCTGCCGTAGGCCACCAGCAGATCGACCCGGTAGCCGCGGGCCGCGAGCGCGGCGGCCAGGTCGAGGAACACGCGCACGGGCCCCACGCCGGCGAGCGAGCGCAGGAACAGCGCCACGGTGGGGGCCTCGAAGGACGGGTCCGGCTCGGTCACGGGACGCGGATGACACTCGTGGTTGCGTGGCAGAGGGCGCCCGGAGCGGCCCGGGCGGCACAATGCGCGGTATCTACGCACCCGGCGTCGCCCCCCGTCAAGCGGCACCCGCCGGCCGCTGCCCGGCGAGCCGCGTCATCCGGCGGTGCGCAGCCATGGCAGGGCCGCGACGAGGCGCACCAGCAGCCGTGCGAGTGCCGAGACCGCGGCGGCCAGCCCGGCCCCCTCCACGCCCATCACGCCCACCAGCGGCGCCACCGCTGCCAGGTACACCAGCGTGCCCACCCCCTGGGAGAGCAGCGCGCGGCCCGGGTGCCCGGCGGAGACCAGCAGCGGCCCGAGGGGGAACCACCACACCGGCAGCAACATGGCAAAGGCGAGCATCAGCATCACCGCGTAGGCCTCGCGGGCCGGCTCACCGCCCATCAGTCCCAGCAGTGGCCCGCCCACCAGCGCCAGCACCGCCATCACCGCCAGGACCAGCACGCCACCGAGCATTACCGTGCGCAGGATCAGCCGCCGCAGACGCCGGGTCTCGCCTGCGGTCAACAGACCGGCGATCTCGGGGTAGATCGCCGGCGTGAGCAGCTTCACCGGCTTGCTAAGGGCCTGGGCGAGCCGGTCGGCGACATGGAACAGGCCCACCGCATCCGCCCCCAGGAGCACGCCCACCGCAAGCGTACCCATCTGCTCGACGCCCAGCGCGAGGATGGCATTGGCGCTCGTGATCCCGATGAAACGCAGGATGCCCGGGAAACGTCCGCGCAACCCCCGCCAGTCGTCGGCGGGCCCGGCCAGCAGGCCCTGGCGGGCGAGCTCCCCGCAGGCACAGACAACCAGCGAGAGAGTAGTCAGAAGACGTGCCAGGAACCACACCGCGAGGAACCCGGCGATCCCCCAGTCCAGCACCATCGCCACACCCACGCCGACGAGACGCACACCGGACTGCACCGGCGAGCGCACGGCGAGCAGGTCGAAACGGCCGAACAGCCGCAGCACCCCCAAGGGGGTCGCGGAGATCATGAACAGCGCCGAGAGCCCGTAGAGCGCGGCCATCGGCGTGACCGCCGCCGGCCAGCCGATCAACGTCCCCGCAGCCCCCGCGAGCACTGCGCAAACGAGCGCCGCAACCGCTGCGCTGGCAACGTCCAGCAACGCGGTGAACCGGATCAGGCGGCGCAGTCCCGGCCGATCCCCCTCGTGAAGCAGGGGTGTACCGTAACGCAGGATCGCCTGCCAGGACTTGAAGTTGACCACGCGGCTGACCACCAGCGTGAACGTGTGCACCAGCGCCAGGGTGCCGTAGCCCTCGATCCCGAGGGCGCGCACCGCCAGCGCGATGGTGATCAGCCCGAGCACGGCGCTCACGGTCTTGCCGCCGAGCAGCTTGCCGGAGTTGGCGAGCACCCGGCGCAGCGCGCCCTCGCTGATGGTCGCGCCCGTCGCTGGCTGTTGCCCGCCTGCCATGCCGCCCCCTTACCGCCGCCAACCCGCGAGCACGGCGGCGACGACGAGCATCGCCCCCGCGGGCACCAGGGCGATCGCGGCCGCGGGAAGCCCCAGCGCCAGCCCGGTGCTGGCCAGGATCTCGTCACCGATGAACACCGCGATACCGGTGAACGCCCCGAGCACCAGGCGCGGTGCCAGCGCCCCGCGGGGGGCACCGCCGGTGACGAAGGCGGTGGCGAGCAGCGTGAGCGCGATGGTCAGCAGGCCGTGCCCCGCCTTGCGCCACAGCGCCAGCGCGTACCGCGCCGAGGGACTGCCGCTGGCGCGCAGGTAGGCCACGTAGCCGGCCAGATCCACCGGTCCCAGGCTCTCCGGCGGCTGCTGCATGGCCGCGATCCGGGCCTGGTCGATGAACGGTGTCCAATCGAGGCTGGCGCGGTGCTCGCTGCCGGTCTCCGCGCCGGAGAAACGCTTGATGGTGACGTCGTGCAGCCGCCAGGTGCCGTCTCCGCGGATCTCGGCCCGGGCGGCGTGGACGTAGCGGGCGAGGCGCGCCTCGCCATGCAGCCGGAACAGCTCCACGTCCACGGGTACCCGGCCGTGACGCATCGCACCGATGTGCAGGATCCGGTGCCGGTCGCGCAGCCACAGCCCCAGGCCGCCTTCACCGCGATCCATGCCGGCGATGAGCTCGGTACGCCGCTCGATCGCGTGCTGCTGTGCCGCCGGGGCGACCACCCCCTGCAGGGCGACATACACCAGGACCAGGGCCAGGGCCGCGAGGCCGGTGGCGCGGCGCAGCCGCCACCCGGACATCCCCACTGCGCGCAGGGCGATCAGCTCGTCGTGGGCGGCCAGCAGCCCGAGCCCCACGATCCCGCCCAGCAGCCCGATGAACGGGGCGAGCTGGACCAGCCGCCGGGGCACGAGCAGCGCCGTGTGCACCAGTGCGTCCACGAAACCGTAGCCCCCGCGGCCCAGGTCCTCGAGCTGCTCGGCGAGATCGAGCAGGGAGAACAGCGGCAGCAGCACCGCCGCGGCGATGCCGAAACCGACCAGCAGCCGGGTGACGACGTGACGTTCGAGGCGGCTCACCCGCCACCTCCCCGCAGCGGCGACGCCACCCCACGCACCCACAGCCCGAGGAGCGCCGCCGCGGCCAGCGCGTGGACCCACCACACGCCGGGGAAGGCCCCCACCGCGGACTGCTCCACCCAGCTCCGGGCCATGTCCGTGGCCACGAAGTAGAGCGCGAACACCCCCATGGCGGTGAACACCCGCGCGTAACGGCCACGCCGCGGCGCGGTGGCGCTCAGCGGCACCGCCAGGAGCGCGAGCAGCAGGGTCGCCAGCGGGCGCGAGGCCCGCCACTGCCACTCGGCGACATCGTCCGGGCGCTGCGAGCGCAGCAGCGAGGCGGTCGCCGCGGCCTTGCGCTGGTAGCCCACCAGCTGGGACGGCTGCTCGAGGCGCAGGGTCAGCTCGCTGAACTCGGAGACACGGTCATTGCCGCCGCCGCGATCGAGGGTATAGACGGCGCCGTCGTCCAGGAGCAGGCGGCTGCGCCCCGCCGCCCCGGCCGGCTGGCGCGCCCGATCGGCGAGCACCAGCTGGGTCGTGCCCTCTCCCCCCTCGTAGAACAGGAAACCCCTGAGCCCGTCCCCGTCGCGGGCGCGGGCATGGACCACCCGGCCGGTATCGTCGTTGGCCTGGAAGTGTCCGGGCGCGAGGTCTTCCAGCTCGAACTCCGCACCCTGCTCCGCCTCCAGGGTGTAGACGCGCTCGTAGGCCCAGGCACGTGCGAACAGCGAGACCCCGCCGACCAGCACCGCGACCGCAACGGCCACCACCAGCACGCCACGCACCAGCGCCGCACCGCTGAAACCCAGCGCCCGCAGCCCCACCACCTCGTGGTCGTGGTGCAGACGGCCCAGGGCGATCACCACCGCCAGGTAGAGCCCCAGAGGCAGCAGCACGTCCAGGGCGATCAGGGTGCGCAGCGCCACGAGCTCCAGGAGCACGGGCAGCTCCAGCGCGACCGCCGTCGCACCCGCCAGGCTCCGCGCGGCGTCGAAGGCCGCGAAGATCACGACGAGCAGTGCCAGCACGGGGATCAGGGCACGGCCGACCTCGGCGGCGGTGTAGCGGACGATGCGGGACAAAAACGGACTCCCTCCGGGAACGGGCGCCCGGCAGACGCCCCTGTCGGGCCGCCGCTAATGCTAATACAGCGGCGATGTGATGAAATAGTGGCGTTCTTGCCCGAGCAACCGGACCCGATGATGGATTCACTGTCACCGTCACGGCACGGGGCGGCAGATGCCCCCGAAGCCCCGACCCACGCCCTGCTGCTCAGCGCCGGTCAGGGGCGCCGCCTGCTGCCACTGACGGAGGACAGGCCCAAGTGCTCCCTGAGCTTCCACGGCCGCAGCGTACTCGAATGGCAGATCGATACCCTGCTGGAAGCGGGCGTCGACGGCGTGACCGTCGTGACCGGCTACGGCGCCGAGCTCGTCGAGGCACTGCTCGAGCGCCGCTACGGGAACGCCGGCGTGCAGACCGTGTTCAATCCCTTCTACCGGGTCTCGGACAACCTCGCGAGCTGCTGGATCGCCCGCGAGGCGATCCGCGGCGAGCTGCTGCTCATCAACGGCGACACCCTCTTCGAGGGCGATATCGTCCGCGACGTACTGGCCGCGCCGCCGGCCCCCGTGACCCTCACGGTGGACTTCAAGGACGCCTACGACGACGACGACATGAAGGTCTCGCTGCACGGCGACGGCCGGCTGCGCCGGGTGGGCAAGCGCCTCGACCCCTCGGAGGTGGACGGCGAGTCCATCGGCATGACCCGCTTCCAGGGCGACGGCGCGGCGCTGTTCCGCGAGGCCGTCGAGAACGCCATGCGCGACCCGGACGCGCTGCGGCTGTGGTACCTCTCCATCATCGACGCCATGGCCGACCAGGGCCACGTCCGGGCCTTCCCCATTGCCGGACGGCAGTGGGCGGAGCTCGACTTCCCCGAGGACCTGGAGCCGGTGAGCGAGGTCCTCGCCGCGCAGCTGCCGGCGGCCTCCACCGGCACGGCCCAGGGGGGCTGAGCGATACCCGCCCCTTCGTAGCCGGTTCGGCCGGGTATCTGTCACCGCCGACCTGGGACGATCCTGCTTCCAGCCCCGTGAATGCGAACAAGCCCCATTACGTATTCAGTGGGGATCCTTCCGTGGCGGCAACGCCCCTCACCGGGTGGAACCGCCAGGCCGGCGGCGTCAGCCGTGTACGCCGGCCACGCCGCCGGCGACGGTGACGAGCGCGAACCCCAGCAGGAGCATGTGCAGGTAATGCATGCGCGCAAGCCGGGACGGCAGGTCCCGCTCCAGCGGACCGGACATGATCCGCCGCAGGACCCCGGTGGGCCCGAGGACGAAGAGCATGAGGAAGAACAGCGTCCAGAGGGCGATCATCGCCCACAGCCACCAGAAGGCCGGCTCGCCGAGGACACGCCAGAGCTGCAGGCGGTAAAGCATCCAGCCACCGGAGGCACCGACCGTCAGCACCGCCACGCGCACCTGTGGCGCGAAGCGCCGCTCGACGGCGTGGAAACGCTCCAGCGCACCGTCCGGATGGCGGCGCAGGTGGGGCAGGACAACGGTGGTGACAAGCGCCATGCCGCCGACCCACCAGACGACGCCGAGCACGTGAAGCACGATGGCCACGGTGATGTCGGACACCGGCGATCCTCCTGATCGCACCTCATCAGTAACCCGGCCGGCAGCGGCGGGCGCGCCCTGCCGGCGGACGCAGGCATCCCGGCCGATGGCCGGATCATAAGCAGTATATTTTGGTTTTCTACAAGAGGGAATCCGCCCGTTACCGGCCGGCGGTCAGGCGGTGGGCGGCGTCCTCCTACCGACAGAGGCCACAGGCCGGTCTCCGGCCAGCATCGCCTCGGCGAGCGCCAGGTCCGCCGCGGAGTCCACGTCCACCCCGGCCCGCGCCCAGGGCAGAATCACCGCCCCGACGCTGACCCCGAGACGGCGCGAGAGGGTCTCCAGCGCCGCCTCCAGGCTCAGCCGCCCGAGGGCGTAGCGCGCCACCGCCGCGGGCCCGATCGCGCCCAGCACCACCTGCCAGGGACGCTTGCGCCGCGCCTCCACCCGCTGCCAGTAACGCACCAGCGAACGGCCCGCCGGGGTCGGAAAGGCGAACAGGTTCGTGCCGCAGACGGCGGCGTCACTGAGCCGGGTGACCGTGCGGCGCACCCCGGGGAAGGCCGCCGTCACCGTCTCGTACTCGACCAGCCCCACCACGGCATCCCAGCCGCCGGTGGCCGCCGCTGCCGTGAAACCGTCGACCATCTCCGGGGTCAGCAGCGCGTGATCCCCGGTGGTCACCAGGGCCGGGCCGGCCCCGCCGGAGTGCGCCAGCCCCGCCTCGGCGCTCGCGCTCGGCCCGGCCTGCGGGGCGAGCCAGTCCACGGCACCAGTATCGACGCGCCCGCTCAGCTCGGCGCTGTCCGCCAGCGCCGACGCCGGCGGGCCGCACAGCACCGTGCGCGTCACCGCCGGGCTCGCCGCCAGCGCGTCCAGCACACGCAGGACCATGGGACGCCCGGCCACCGGCGCGAGGACCTTGCAGGCGGACCCGGTGGCGGCAGCCACCGGGTCCGCGGGCCCGCGGTCGGCGGCCAGGACGACGGCATCGAAGGGCTCCGGCGGTGCGGCGCCGGCCCGGGCAC
>WBJT01000046.1_pt2 | contig 14842 bp, 16 predicted proteins | sample 5109881 | NCBI WGS metagenome assembly WBJT01 (sample SAMN11895465, study PRJNA545514) | wastewater metagenome | isolation source: saline BTEX enrichment culture, original innoculum from Kuwait petroleum... | place: USA:Stillwater, OK | collected 2018-09-01
CTTCGACGGCCGTTTCCGGCGTGCGCTCCTTGATGGCGCGGATGCACGCCGCGTAGTGGCCGGCGCCGGCGTCGTCGAGGTCGTCACGGTCCACGGAGGTCAGCACCACGTACTTCAGGCCCATGAGCTCGACGGTCTCGGCGGTCTGAACGGGCTCCTCGTGGTCAAGCCAGCCGTGGGGGTTGCCGGTGTCCACCGCACAGAAGCGGCAGGCACGGGTGCAGGTGTCGCCCATGAGCATGATGGTGGCGGTGCCGTGGCCCCAGCACTCGGCGATGTTGGGGCACATGGACTCCTCGCACACCGTGGACAGGCGGTGCTCGCGCACGGTCTGCTTGACCCGGCTGTAGCCCTTGCCCGTGGGGATCTTCACGCGCAGCCAGTCGGGCTTGTCGCCGCGGGCGACGGGGGCGTTGTCCCGGCGTGCCTTGATGCCGTTCTTCACGGCGCGGAAGCCGTGGGGCTTGTCCACCTTGCTGCCGCTGACGACGACGGGGATTCCCTTGAGTTCACTCATTGCTGCCATCCCGGTGGGTGACTGTGACGGCCCAGTGTAACAGCCTCCGGCGTGTCGGGCCGCTCACAGGGGTGCTGAGCTCTGGTTGAAAGTGCCGGCGGTCCGCGCCGCCGGCACGCCTCATCCGCCGATTTGCGGGAGGTTGTCCAGCGCCCGGTGGATCGCCGCCTCCGGGTACTCGTAGTTCTCCAGCTCGCCGGCGAAATAGCGGTCGTAGGAGGCCATGTCGAAGTGGCCGTGCCCGGAGAGGGTGAACAGGATGGTGCGCTCGCGCCCCTCCTCCTTCGCCCTTAGGGCCTCGTCCACCGCGCCGCGCACGGCGTGGCAGGATTCCGGCGCCGGGATGATCCCCTGGGTGCGGGCGAACAGCACACCGGCCTCGAAGGTCGCGAGCTGCGGCACCGCCACCGCCTCCAGCACGCCGGCGTCGTAGAGCTGGGAGACCAGCGCCGAGTCGCCGTGGTAGCGCAGCCCGCCGGCGTGGATGCCGGGGGGCATGAAGTCGTGGCCGAGGGTGTACATCTTCATGATCGGCGTCAGCCCGGCACTGTCGCCGTAGTCGTAGGCGTAGTGGCCGCGGGTCAGCGTCGGGCAGGAGTCGGGCTCAACCGCCACCAGGCGCAGGTCCCGGCCCGCGGCCTTGTCCGCGAGGAACGGGAACATCATGCCGCCGACGTTGGAGCCGCCGCCGCAGGGCGCGAGGATGACGTCCGGGTAGGCCCCGGCGATCTCCAGCTGGCGCTTCGTCTCCTGGCCGATAACGGTCTGGTGCAGCAGCACGTGGTTGAGTACCGAGCCCAGGGCGTAATTGGTGTCCTCGCGGCCGGCGGCCTCCTCGACCGCCTCGGAGATCGCCAGGCCCAGCGAGCCCGGGTTGTCCGGGTCGTCGGCGAGGGCCTTGCGGCCGGTCTCGGTGAGCGGCGAGGGGCTGGGAATGACCTCGCCGCCCCAGGTCTGCATCATCGAGCGCCGGTGGGGCTTTTGCTCGTAGCTCACCCGGACCATGTAGACCCGCACGTCCAGGCCGAAGAGGCTGCCCGCCAGCGCCAGTGAGCTGCCCCACTGGCCGGCGCCGGTCTCGGTGGTCAGCCGGGTGATGCCCGCCTCGCGGTTGTAGTAGGCCTGGGCTACCGCGGAGTTGGGCTTGTGCGAGCCCGCCGGGGAGACCCCTTCGTACTTGAAGAAGATCTTCGCCGGTGTGCCCAGGGCCTCTTCCAGCCGGGTGGCGCGGATCAGTGGCGAGGGCCGCCACAGCCGCAGGGCCTCACGCACCGGCTCGGGGATGGCGATCCAGCGCTCGGTGCTGACCTCCTGCTCGACGATCGCCGGCGGGAATATGGCGGTCATCGCCTCCGGCGGCACCGGCTGGCCGTCGGGGCCGACGTACGGCGCCAGCGGACCGGGGAGGTCCGGGATGACGTTGTACCAGTGGGTCGGGATGTCCGATTCCGGAAGCAGGATCTTGGTGTCGCTCAAAACGGGGCCTCCAAGGGGGTACTGATCTTCTCAGAGGTATTGCCATGCGTCAGCCGGTCTGTGTGTCGATGGGGCAAGGCGCGAGGCGCACGGTGTAGCCGGACTATAAGCGGCGAGCAACGCAGCCCCATCGGCGCACAGAGCGGCCCAAAGGGAGCGCCAGAGCGCTCCGGTTGCGGCGTTGCGCTCGCATGAAGTGACCCGGCCACACCGGCGCGAGCGTGCCTCGCCGCCCGAACCGCTCTGGCGCTCTGACACAGGACAATACCTCTGAGAAGATTGGTATGTCGGCGGGCGTCGATCAGTCCTTGCCGTAGTCGTTGTCGAGCACGCTGAACCAGTCCTGGTGGGTGCGGTCGGCCTGGTCGCGCCAGTGTCGCACCTGCTCGCTGGTGTATTCCTCGCGCAGCTCGCTGTCGGTGACGGGGCGCGGGTCGAAGTCCGCGTCCGGCTGCTTGTCGCTCATCGCTCCCTCCATCGCCCGCGTGGCTTTGCCGCCGCCGGGCTTAGTAGAATCCCTGATGTCAGGGCCGATAGTGTAACGCGTCAGGATATCCCATGGCTCACCCGTTCGATTCGGATCTGGACGTGCGCGGGCTCAACTGCCCGCTGCCGATCCTCAAGACCAAGAAGGCGCTGATCCCGCTGCCCGCCGGTGCAGTGCTGCGGGTGCGCGCGACGGATCCGCACTCGGTGATCGACTTCACCGCCTTCTGCGACAAGACCGACAACACTCTTGTCGCTCGGGACGAGGACGACGGTGTGCACACGTTCTACGTCAGCAAGGGCTGATACCCGGCCCGTCCTCCGCCAGGAACCCCGTCACCGCGTCGCCGAATGCCGCCGGTGCCTCCTCCGGGGGCAGGTGCCCGACGCCGGCCAGTGGGTGCACGCGGGCGTGGGGCAGCAGCGTGCGCCAGTGTCCCAGCACCCGCGCGCCCAGTGCCGGGTCGCGCATACCCCAGGCCAGCAGCGCGGGCGTGTCACCAAGGCGTGGCAGGTGGTCCCGCAACGCCGCCAGCCACGCCCGGGCGGCGAGCATCTCCCGGGGCAGCGCGGCGAAGCCGTCGCGCGCCGCGGGCGTGGCGCGCACCGTCCGATAGCACCGATGGGCCGTGGCGGACAGCCGCTGCCGGTCGCCGACGGCCAGGGGCAGGGCGCGGACGAGGGCGTCGTGGTGCCGGATCAGCCATCGGCCGGGCGGTCCGCCGGCCAGGGCGGCGAAGGCCGCCAGGCGGGGATCCCGGTGCACCGGCCACGCCCAGGTGTTACTGAGCACCAGCGCGGCGACGTTGTCGGGGCGGCTCGCGGCGTAGGCGAGCGCCACCGGTCCGCCCCAGTCGTGACCGACCAGGACGATCCGCCGCAGGCCGAGGGTCTCGACCAGCCGGGCCAGGTGTCCCGCGTGCTCCGCGGGGCGGCAGGGACGATCCGCCGGTGTGCCGGAGAGGCCGAAGCCGAGGTGGTCCGGTGCCACGCAACGGTGCGTCGCCGACAGCCGGGCGACGAGGTCGCGGAAGAGGAACGACCAGGTCGGGTTGCCGTGGACCATGATCACCGCGGGTCCGTCGCCGGCGTCGAGGTAGTGCATCGGGCCGGCGGGCAGGTCGAGGCGACGTCCCGCCCCGGGGAGGACGGTTGTGGCGGCGGGCGGTGCCGCTGGTGGGGGAAGGTGCCTGCTTCCGGGCATGACCCCGAGCAGCGGGTCGGTGTGTCGTCCCGCCATTGCCGCCCTCCGAGCACCGTACTGGCTGACGATGCCCCAGTTTCCCGGCCATTCCGCCATGGCGGCAACCATCGCCGCCACGGCGTGATCTGGGTCATGGATGACCTCCATGCGGGGTCTAGCATCGACACGGATGAATGGCTCCGCGGATGAGGCAGACCATGAGCCGGAACCGCCTTCTCTCCAGAACCGCCTTTCGCCCGACCGATGGCAGGGCGGAACCGTGAGTACCCGCTGGCGCGCCGGTCCCCTTGGATCGGGGATGCTCGCGGCCGCTGCGCTAGTGGCGGCGATCGCCGGTGCGGGGTACTGGCTCGCCGGGTCCCGGGGTGGTGCGCCGGCCGGTGAGCCGCCTCTCATCGCCGCCGCCCGGGACGGCGACCTGGCGCGGGTGAATGCGCTCCTTGACCGTGGTGCTGCAGTCGATGGCGAGGACGCCTGCGGCTGGACGCCGATGATGCGGGCGGCGGCGATGGGCCACCCGGCGGTGGTGACGCGGCTGCTGGAGGCCGGGGCCGACCTCCATGCCCGTGACGAGCTCGGCTATACGGCGCTCCACGCCGCGGCCATCAGTGGCCGGCCGGAGGTCGCGGGACTGCTGCTCGCCCGGGGGGTGGCGGTGGATGTCCGCGAGACGGAGGCGGGGCGCACGCCGCTCATGTGGGCGGCGCGGGAGGGCCACACCGGAGTCGTGCGGGTGCTGCTCGACGCCGGCGCATCGGTGAACCTCCGCGACCACGATGGACGCACGGCGCTGGATCACGCCGGCGATAACGCCCGCCGCGACGTGGTCGAGCTACTTCAGGCGCGGGGTGCAATGTCGATGGACGGCATGGACTGAAGGGCGTGCCGCCGGTTGCGAGGCGGCAATGGAAAAGGGGGACGGGTGCCGCGGTGGTTTGAGCCGCGGGCGGGGCTCAGGCGCGGGTATCGATCAGCGAGCCCGACGTTTCGTCGGCCGCGCGTACCACCTGTGTCGCCGCGGCGGCCTGATTCTCTGCCGTCACCGCCTCGACCAGCGCGGTCTCGACCGTGCGGTCCTCCGCCAGCCCGCCACTGCGCCGGGCGATGGTCTCGGCGCTGCGTGCAGCGGTCTGGTTGGCGTTCTGAAACCCGCGGAGCCCTGAGTTGAAGGCGCTGTTAATGTCCACGGCCGATCCTCGGCTGTCACCCGTATGTATGAAATCATAGCAGAACCACCGGCGGTGTGAGTGGTCACTCGTCGCACAGGGCTGCGCCGCTGCCCGCTGCAGGTGGTAGACTCCGCGGTTTTCCCTCGGGAGGAGCACCATGGACGAGGCACAACCCCTGGTAGGGGTGATCATGGGCAGCAAGTCCGACTGGGAGACCATGCGTCACGCCGACGAGGTGCTGAGCGACTTCGGTGTCGCCCACGAGTGCCGCATCGTCTCCGCCCATCGCACGCCGGAGCTCATGCGCGACTATGCCCGGGAGGCCGAGTCCCGCGGGCTGCAGGCGATCATCGCGGGCGCCGGCGGCGCCGCCCACCTGCCGGGCATGGTCGCGGCGCAGACGCTGCTGCCGGTGCTCGGCGTGCCGGTGGAGAGCCGTGCCCTGCAGGGCATGGACTCGCTGCTGTCTATCGTGCAGATGCCCGGCGGCGTGCCCACGGCGACCTTCGCCATCGGGCGCTCCGGGGCACGCAACGCCGCCCTTTTCGCCGTGGCCATGCTCGCCCGGGAGCGCCCGGCGCTGCGTGATGCGCTGGAGGCCTTCCGTGAGCGTCAGGCCCGCAAGGCCGTGGAGGATGAGCTCAAGTGACCGACCCGATCCTGCCCGGGGCCACCCTCGGGGTGCTCGGCAGCGGCCAGCTCGGCCGCATGTTTGCCATCGCCGCACGGCGCATGGGTTACCGTGTGCACACCCTGTCGCCGGCGTCCGGCACACCCACCGGCCAAGTCGCCGACCGCGAGGTGGTGGCGGCGTATGACGACCTCGACGCCGTCGCCGACTTTGCCCGGCGGGTGGATGCGGTGACCTTCGAGTTCGAGAACGTGCCGGTTGCCGCCGCGGACTGCGCCGCGCAGCACTGTCCCGTGCGCCCCCGCGGCGAGGTCCTGCACATCGCCCAGAACCGTCTGCGCGAGAAGCGTGCCCTGGCCGAGGCGGGGTTCCCCACCGCGGCCTTCGAGCGCGTGACCGGGTCGGAGGAGCTGGTGCAGGCGCTGACGCGCATTGGCACGCCGGCGGTGCTCAAGACCGCCGGTTTCGGCTACGACGGCAAGGGCCAGGCGGTCATCCGCGAGCCCTGCGAGGCGGCCTCCGCCTGGGCCGAGGTCGGTGGCGGCGAGGCCGTGCTGGAGGCGTTCGTCGACTTCGAACGCGAGGTCAGCGTGGTCGCGGCCCGGGGCGTGGACGGCGCGTTCGTGCACTACGGGGTCACCGAGAACCGCCACCGCAACCACGTCCTCGACGTCTCCCTGCCCGGCACGGTGCTCGCCGGCGGTGGTAACGGGCGGGCGGTTACCATCGCCCGGGACATCCTCGAGGCGCTGGACGTGGTCGGCGTGCTCTGCGTGGAGTTCTTCGTCACCCGCGACGGAGACCTGCTGGTCAACGAGCTCGCCCCCAGGCCCCACAACTCCGGGCACTTCAGTGTGGATGCCAGCGTGACCTGCCAGTTCGGCCAGCAGGTGCGCGCCCTGTGCGCGCTGCCCTTCGGCAGCACGGCGCTGTTGCAGCCCGCGGCCATGGTCAACCTGCTCGGCGATCTCTGGTCACAGGGGGAGCCGGACTGGGCCGCGGCCCTCGCCGACGACCGGGTCAAGCTCCACCTCTACGGCAAGGACGAGGCCCGGCCCGGGCGGAAGATGGGCCATATCACCGCCTTCGGCGACGACGCCGACGACGCGGCCCGCCGCGCGGAGGCCGCCCGCGAGCGCCTCGTCGGCTGAGCACGTCGTCCGCCACCCGCCCCGCCGGGGCGGGACCCGAACAACCGAATACCGATCCGGGGAAGCTTCATGTGGTTCCGTAACCTCTGCGTCTACCGCCTCAACGACACCTTCGAGCACAGCGCCGAGGAGCTGGCCGCGCGGCTGGCGGACTTCGCGTTCCAGCCCGTCGCCAGCACCGAGGCCCTGTCCCGGGGCTGGGTGCCGCCGGGCCCGGACGGCGAGGGTCTGGTCTATGCCACCGGCAGCCAGTACCTGGTGTGCCTGCAGGAGGAGTCCCGGCTGCTGCCGGCGTCGGTGATCCGTGAGGCACTGGACGAGCGGGTCGCCGAGCGGGAGGCCGCGGAGTACCGCAAGCTCGGGCGCAAGGAGAAGAACCGCCTCAAGGAGGAGATCACCCTGGAGCTGCTGCCCCGGGCATTCACCCGGGCTAAGCGGCTGTATGCCTGGATCGACACCCGCAACGGCACCCTCGTGGTGGATACGGCCACCTGGCGCCAGGCCGAAGAGGTCACCGAGCTGCTGCGCGCGGCCCTCGGCAGCCTGCCCATCCAGCCGCTGACGGCGGCGAGCAACCCCCAGCCGCTGATGACCGAGTGGCTCTCCCGCCAGAGCGAGCCCTCGGACGTGGAGCTCGGTGACGAGGCGGTCTTCGAGGACCCGCAGAACGAGGGTGCGGAGGTGCGCTGCAAGCGCCTGGATCTGCATGCCAGCGAGATCACTGCCCACATCACCGCGGGCAAGCTGGTGCGCCGCCTGGCCCTGACCTGGGACGAGCGCATGAGCTTCGTGCTCGACGCCGACCTGTCGGTGAAGCGGCTGAAGTTCCTGGACGTGGTCCAGGAGGGGCACGAGGACTTCACCCCGGAGTCCGCCGCCGAGCGCTTCGACGCGGACTTCGCCATCATGACCCTGGAGCTGGGGCGGCTGCTGCCGCGGCTGACGGGGATGTTCGGCGGCGAGCCCGCCACCGGCTGAGGCCTCCCCTCCCGCCTGGGGAAACGCCGGGTGTCTCCCTAGCCGGAGCCGGCGGCGTCCGCCCCCAGCAGCGGCGCGAGCGCCGGCCAGACGTTGTCGAGCAGCCGCGGCTGCGCCTGCGCGTTCGGGTGGATGCCGTCCGCCTGCATGAGCTCCGGGCGCTCGCCGACGCCGGCGAGCAGCTTCGGCACCAGCGGCACGTCCGCGCCGCTGGCCACATCCCGGAAAACCTGCTGGAATCGCTCGATGAATGCCGCGCCGTAGTTGGACGGCAGGCGCACCCCGATGAGGAGCACACGGGCCCCGGCCTGCCGGGCACGCTCGACCATCGCCTCGAGGTTGCGCCGGGTCTCGGCCAGCGGCAGCCCGCGCAGGCCGTCGTTGCCGCCGAGCTCGATGATCACCACGTCGGGGTCGTGGGTCTCCAGCGCCTTCGGCAGGCGGGCGCGGCCGCCGCGGGTGGTGTCGCCGCTGATGCTGGCGTTGACCACCCCGGCGTCGATCCCGCGGGCGGCCAGGCGCTTGCGCAGCAGCGCGACCCAGCCATCCGCCGGGTCCAGACCGTAGGCGGCGCTCAGGCTGTCGCCGACGACGAGTATCGTCGTCTGTGCCGCTGCGGCGGGCGCGGCGGCGAGGAGCATCATCGCAAGAAGGAGTCTGCGGATCATGACGGCCAATCCCGATGGCTGTGTGCTGGTCGCCGAGGGCCTGGGCATGCGCTTCCGCTCGCCGGAAGGCACGATCACGCTGTTCAGCGACGTGGATCTTAACATCCGCCACGGCGAGGCCGTGGCCGTGCTCGGTGCCTCCGGCTCCGGCAAGTCCACCCTGCTGGGGTTGCTCGCCGGTCTGGACCAGCCCAGCGAGGGCCGTGTGCTGCTCGACGGCCACGATCTCTCCCGCCTGGACGAGGACGACCGTGCCGCGGTGCGCGCGGGCCGGGTCGGCTTCGTGTTCCAGGCCTTCCATCTGCTGCCGGGCATGACCGCGCTGGAGAACGTCATGCTCCCGGGCGAGCTGGCCGGGAGCGGCGGTGTGCGCGAGCGCGCGGCTGCGGCCCTGGAGCGGGTCGGGCTCGCCGGGCGCGGCAGCCATTACCCGGCCCAGCTCTCCGGCGGCGAGCAGCAGCGGGTGGCGCTGGCGCGGGCGTTCGTCGACGAACCGCGGGTGCTGTTCGCCGACGAGCCCACGGGCAACCTCGACCGGCATACCGGCGAGCACATCATCGACGCCATGTTCGCGCTCAACCGCGATAACGGCACCACCCTCGTGCTGGTTACCCACGACCCGGCGCTGGCCGGGCGTTGCGGACGGATCATCCACGTGGAGGAGACCGGGCTACGCGAGGAGGTGGCGGCGTGATCCTGGCACTGCGCTGGCTGTGGCGGGACTGGCGCGGCGGCGAGCTGCGGCTGCTCGCCCTGGCGGTGGTGGTCGCCGTGGCCGCGGTGACCTCGGTGTCCTGGCTGGCGGAGCGCGTCGGTGCCGCCACCGAGGCGCGTGCGGCGGACCTGCTCGCCGCGGACCGGGCGGTGGAGCGCCCCGAGCCCATTCCCGGCGGCTGGGTGCGCCGGGCCCGCTCCGAACACGGCCTTGCCACCGCGCGGACCGCGGAGTTCCCCAGCGTGGTGGTTGCCGGTGAGCGCACCCAGCTCGTCTCGGTGAAGGCGGTCACGCCGGGCTACCCCCTGCGCGGGGAGTTGCGTGTGAGTGACGGACTCGACGGGGCCGAGCGGGCGACCACGGAGACACCGGCACCGGGGTCGGTCTGGGTCGCCCCGCGGCTGCTGCGCCTGCTGGGGCTGTCGGTCGGTGACCGCCTGGCCCTCGGGCAGGGGGAGTTCCGCATCGCCGGGGTGATCACCCTGGAGCCGGATCGTGGGAGCTTCTTCAACAGCCTTGCCCCGCGGGTCCTCATACCCTATGCGGACCTGGAGGGGACCGGCCTCATCGGACCGGGCAGCCGGGTTCGCTACAAACTGCTGGTGGCCGGTGACCGCGCGGCGGCGACCGCGTTTACCGACGCCCTCGCCGCGGAGCAGGGCAACGCGGTGGAGATCGAGACACCGGAGGACCAGGGGCGCGGCGTCGGCGAGGTGGTGGACCGGGCCCGGCGTTTCCTGGGCCTGGGGGCGCTGCTCACGGTGGTGGTCGCCGGTGTGGCGGTGCTGCTGACCGTCCGCCACTATGCTGAGCGCCAGGTGCTCGCGGTTGCCGTGATGCGGGCTGTGGGGGCGCGGCGCCGGCGTCTGACGGCGCTGTTCGTCGCCCGGCTGTTCTGGCTGGCCCTGTTCGCGGGGGCCGTCGGAGCGGCGCTCGGGTTCGTGGTGCATGCCGGGATGCTGGCACTGGTGGCCGACCTCATCGGCCGGGATATCCCACCGCCGGGCTGGCGGCCGCTGGCGGTGGGGTGGCTCACAGCCGCGGCGGCGCTGTTCGGCTTCGCCCTGCCCACGCTGCTGCGGCTGCGTGATGTCCCGCCGATGCGGGTACTCCGGCGCGAGGCCGCGGCGGGTCTGCTGCGCGCGGGTGTGCCGGTGGCCGTGGCCGTGGTGGTGGTTTTCGCGCTAATGGGCTGGCAGGCCGGGGATTGGCGTTTGGCCGCCTACGTGGTCGCCGCGCTCGCCGCCACCGTTGCGCTGCTGGCGGTTGCGGCCAGGGCGAGCATCGCCGGTGTACGTGCGCTGGTGCGCCGTCGTGGTGGCCGGCTGCTGTGGCTCAGCGGCTTCACCCGGCGGCCGTGGACCGCAGTGGTGCAGATCGTCGGCGTGGGCACGGGGCTGATGGCGCTGTTCCTCCTCGCCGTGGTCCGCAATGATCTCCTGGATGCCTGGCGGGACCGGATCCCGGACGATGCCGCCAACCAGTTCCTGATCAACATCCAGGCGGACGAGCGCGCTGGCGTCCGCGAGCGTCTGGCGCAGGCGGGCATCGATGCCGGGTTCGCGCCCATGGTCCGCGGGCGGCTGGTGGCGCTCAACGGCGATCCCGTGGCGGAGGCCGCGGACGAGCCGGCGGATGACGACGTGGGCCGACGCCGGGGCCGGCGGGAGTTCAATCTCACCTGGTCGGCCGAGCCCCAGCAGGGCAACGAGGTGGTTGCCGGCGAGTGGTGGGGTGCGACGGGGGATGCCGGCGAGCTGTCGGTGGAGACCGGCTTCGCCGAACGCTACGGCATTGCCCTGGGTGACCGTCTGACCTTCGATATCGCCGGCCGGCAGGTGAGCGCACGGGTAACGAACCTGCGCGAGGTGGACTGGGAGAGCTTCCGGGTGAACTTCTTCGTGGTCGCCTCACCCGGCACCCTGGACGGACTGCCGGCCACCTGGCTGACGAGCTTTCATCTGCCGGACACCCGCGAGGGCGTGATCGTGGATATCATTCGGGACTACCCGAGCGTGACCGCGATAGATGTCACCACCATCCTGCGCACGGTGCGCTCGATCATGGACCAGGGCAGCAGCGTTGTGGAGCTGATGTCGCTGCTCACCCTCGCCGCGGGCGTGCTGGTGCTGCTCGCTGCATTGCAGATTACCGGCGAGCAGCGACGCTTCGAGGGTGCACTGCTGCGGGCCCTCGGGGCCAGCGGACGGCGAGTCCGGCGGCTCGCGCGCTACGAGTTCTGGCTGCTGGGTACCGTGGCCGGCCTGATCGCCGGCGGAGTGGCCACCGGTGCCGGGGTGTTCGTCGCCGAAGGGTTGTTCGGCCTGACGTACCCGTTCCGCCCGGTGACGCTTCTCGCTGGTGCGGCGGTGGGGGCGGTGACCGTCTGGGGGGCGGGCGGGCTGGCCGCCCGCCGCTACGAACGCAGCTCGCCCATGCGGCTGCTGCGTGAGGGCGCCGACTGAGCGGCGCCGTGGGTGATCCGCACCGTATGCGGGCCCGTAAGACTGGACAACGGTCGGGGGATTGATGGACGGCTACTGCCTGGAAGACCTGAGCGAGGGGATGACCGCGCGACTGCGCAAGACCGTCACGGAGGCGGATATCGGGCTGTTCGCCGGTGTGACCGGCGACTTCAACCCGCTGCACGTGGATGCGGAGTACGCCGGGGAAACCCCGTTCGGCGGGCGCATCGCCCATGGCATGCTCACTGCCGGGCTGGTCTCGGCAGTGCTCGGCACGCGGCTGCCGGGGCCCGGATCGATCTACGTCAGCCAGTCGATGCGCTTCCGTGCCCCGGTCTACCCCGGGGACACGGTCACTGCGGAGGTCGAGGTCCTGTCCATCGAGCGCGACCGTGGCTTCGTGACCCTGGAGACACGGGCGCGTGTCGGCACCCGGGCAGTGCTCTCCGGCGAAGCGGTGCTCAAGACCCCGTCCCGCAGCGATATGCAGTGACCCGGATCAGCGTGAGAGGACATGAGCGATGAGCCAACCGTTTTCACTCGAGGGCAAGCGCGGGCTCGTGATCGGCGTGGCGAACGAGTCCTCCATTGCCCACGCCTGCGCCAGGGCCTGTCATGAGCTGGGTGCCCGGCAGATCCTGACCTATCTCAACGACCGGGCCTATCCCCACGTCGCGCCCTGCGGTGAGGCGGTGGCGGCGGAGCGCCTGCTGCCCTGCGATGTGCGCGAGCCGAACCAGCTCGAGCGGGTCTTCGAGGCGGTGGCCTCGCACTGGGGCGGGCTCGACTTCCTCATCCACTCCATCGCCTTCGCGCCCCGGGAGGACCTACACGGCCGGGTGACCGACTGCTCCCGGGAGGGGTTCATGGAGGCCATGGACGTCTCCTGCCACTCCTTCATCCGCATGGCCCGGCTCGCCGAACCATTGATGACGGCGGGCGGCAGCCTGCTCACGGTGAGTTTCTACGGCGCGGAGAAGGTGGTGGCCCACTATAACCTCATGGGCCCGGTGAAGGCGGCCCTGGAGGCGAGTGTGCGCTACCTCGCCGCCGAACTCGGTGACGGCGGCATCCGGGTGAACGCGCTCTCGCCCGGGCCGCTGCGCACGCGGGCGGCCTCGGGGATCGACCGTTTCGACGAGCTCCTGGAGCGGACGGTCTCGCGCACCCCCGAGGGCCGGCTCGCCGATCCGGACGACGTCGGCGCCCTGGCGGCGTATCTCGCCGGTGATCGTGCCCGCACGGTCACCGGCGAGGTGGTCCACGTGGATGCCGGCTACCACGTCATGGGCTAGGGCCTGTTACCGGCCTAGCGCTCGTTGACGGGAAAGCCCTCGAACAGCGCCGTCCAGTCCACGCCCGGGTCGCCCACGGCGACGAAGTCCGGGTTGAGCAGCGAGGCCTTGCGATTGTAGACGAGGGGCGAGGCGTCGAGGCGCAGCACCGCACCGCCCGCCGCCTCGACCACGCACTGCGCCGCGCCGGTGTCCCACTCCGAGGTGGGTCCGAAGCGGGGGTAGAGGTCGGCGCTGCCCTCGGCGACCAGGCAGAACTTCAGCGAGCTGCCCATGGAGGTGGTTTCGAAGCCCGGCAGGCGCTCGAGCAGGGCGTCGACCTGCTCGCCGCGGTGGGATCGGCTCACCACCGCGGTCCAGGGGCCGGGCCCGGCCGGGCGGGTGTGCACCGCCCGGCGCCCGTGGCCGTCCTCGCGGAAGGCACCGACGCCCTCGATACCGATCCAGCTGCGCTCGAGCACCGGTGCGTGGACCACGCCCAGCACCGGCCGGCCGTCGGCGATCAGCGCGACGTTGACGGTGAACTCGCCGTTCTTCTTGATGAACTCCCTGGTGCCGTCCAGGGGGTCCACCAGCCAGTACGCCGACCACTCGCGCCGGCTCTCGAACGCGATGTCGCCGCCCTCCTCGGAGAGCACCGGCAGGGCCGGCTCGAGCTCGGGCAGGGCAGCGGCGAGGTGCTCGTGGGCGGCGCGGTCCGCCTCGGTGAGCGGCGAGTCGTCGTCCTTGCTGGTGACGTCGAAATCCCGTGCATAGACGCGCAGGATGCGCTCGCCGGCCTCACGGCAGAGGGTGAGCACGGCCTCGGCGAGGCGCTCGCGGGTGGCGCGGTCAGGGGTCACTGGCAGTTCTCCTCAGTCTTCGCCGCGCAGCCGGTTGAGGGCCAGGAATATGGCCGCGATGCTGCGCGCCTCGGTCAGGTCGGGCTGGGTGAGCAGCTCGTCGAGCTCGGCGATGGGCCAGGGCACGACCTCGATGGGCTCGGGCTCGTCGCCGGGCAGCGGTGCCTCGTAGAGGTCCCGGGCGAGGATGATGTCGGTGCTGTGGGCCATGTAGCCGGGGGCCAGGGTGAGCTCGTGGAGGGGCTCCAGGCGATTGGCCCCGAAACCGGTCTCCTCGCGCAGCTCCCGGTTGGCGGCGGCGAGCGGGTCCTCGCCGGGCTCGACGCGCCCCTTGGGCAGGCCGAGCTCGTAGCGGTCGGTGCCCGCGGCGTACTCCCGGATCAGGACCAGTTCCTCGCCGCCGGTGACGGCGACCACCAGCACGGCGCCACCCATCCCCGTGGCCAGGCGCTCGAAGGCGACCTCGGTGCCATTGTTGAAGCGCAGGTCCAGCTGCTCGACGCGGAACAGCCGTGAGCGTGCCACCGTCTTCGCTTGCAGGGTCTCGGGTTTTCGCGCCATGGTCCTCTCCGTTGCCCGGGCCGTGCACCGGCATCCGGGTATTGTACAGGTACGCGGTGGCGCCGCGCCCGGTGCCCGTCGACGTGGTGCGGCGCGGATTCGTGCTACCTTCCAAGTGCGGCCGTGTCGACGGCAAGGGCCATACAAAGGCCACAGGGGGAGGTCACAAGGGATTATGCAGGACCTACATGAGCGCATCCTCCGCGCCCATGGGGGCGAGTCCCGCTGGCGTAGCCTGGCACGGGTGGCCGCCACCGCCGACGGCGGCGGCTCGATGTTTCTCGCCCATATGCAGCCACGCCCTTTGCGGGAGGCGGACATCGTCGTCGAGCCGGCCCGCTTCCGCGTGACCATCGCCCCGTTCGAGCGCGAGGACCGTGTCGGCGTGTTCGAGCCGCGCCGCGTCTGGGTGCAGGAACGCGACGGCCGCCTGGTCGGCGAACGCGGCGCCCCCGGCACTGTCACCCGTTCGCTGCGTCACTGGATGGTCTGGGACAACCTGGATCTCCTGTTCGTGCTGGGCATCAGCCTGTGGCAGGCGCTGCTGCTGCCGATGATGCTCTGCCGCTCAGGGGTGACCGCGACGCAGGGGAGCGACCAGGACAACTGGCTGGACGTGACACTGCCGGGGGACCTGCCGGTGCCGGCCCCCGAGCAGCGCCTGCACGCGGACGCCAAGGGCGC
>WBJT01000013.1_pt2 | contig 14773 bp, 12 predicted proteins | sample 5109881 | NCBI WGS metagenome assembly WBJT01 (sample SAMN11895465, study PRJNA545514) | wastewater metagenome | isolation source: saline BTEX enrichment culture, original innoculum from Kuwait petroleum... | place: USA:Stillwater, OK | collected 2018-09-01
AGTCCTGGGTCAGCGCCTCCGACCTGGACGCCACGGTACTCACCGACGGCACGCTGGCGCCGGATGAGCTCACCCTGGAGCTCGCGGCACGGCTGCGCAACGGCGGCCCGTGGGGCCAGGCGTTTCCCGAGCCGGTCTTCGAGGGGACGTTCGCCGTGCGTGAGCGCCGGATCGTCGGGGGCAGCCATCTCAAGCTGCGGCTCTCGCCGGTGGAGGGCGGGCCGGTGGTGGACGCGATCGCCTTCGGCGGCGCGGACCACGGCTGGGATGATCTGGACGGCGCGGTGCGAGCGGCCTACCGCCTGGACGTCAACGCCTACCGCGGCCGTGAACGCCTGCAGCTCGTCGTCGTGCACATGGAGCCGGCATAGCTAGCCCCCTGAATCCGGAATCCCGGCATGGCACACGGGCCCACGCGGCCGGCAACGGCCCGCCGGACGGGATCGCCGGGTCGGACAGAGCCAGGGGCCGTTCAGCCGTCGTCGGACGACTCCTCCGTCGCCGGCAGCTCCGGTCCCGCGAGGGGCATCAGCCGCACCGGCGTTGCCGCCGGCCAGGCCTTTCGCCAGGCATCCAGCCCGGTCTCGTCACCGGCATCGTCGCCGACCGGCAGGGACAGCAGGGTGACGTCGGCGAGCGTCCCCGCCGCCACCTTCTCCGGGGCGGGCGTCGCTGTCAGACGTCCGGCCACCACCACACGCGTGGGCATACCGTCACCGAGGCACCGGGCCGGCGACGGCCGCCAGGCCGTACCGCCGTCCGCTGCCGATCCCGCTGACGCCAGCCCTCGGGCACCGGCCAGCAGCTCCGCGGTTCGCAGGCCCGGGCGCGGGGAGAGCGTGACATCCGTCACCCGGTCGGCCCCGACAACGATGCGCAGCGTGTCCCCGGCGTCGGGACGGCCCATCTGTGAGAACAGGACCTGGGGCGGGACCGCGGCGGCGGCCGCCGGGTCCACCAGCAGGCAGTGGCGCGTCCCGGTCCCGGGGGCCGCGATTCCGGTGCCGGTGGCCAGCAGCGCCGCCAGTGCCGTGGCGCGGGTAATGCCACATCCCCTCACGTGGCGCCCTCCGGGGCCTCCGTGGTGGTCCCTGTTCGGCGGCGGCGTACGGCACGCTCAACGAACAGCGGCAGAAAGACGATCAGGTCGTAGAGCGCCAGGACGAGGCGGGTCAGGAATACGCAGGTTGCCGTGGCGAGACGCACGACCGCGTCCAGCACCCGCAGGAGCGCGACCGCGGCCGCCGTAATCGCGACCAGGCCCTGGCGCAGGGTGTTTTCGAGCGGTATGGGGATGAGCGCCACGACCAGGCTCAGGGTGAAGGCCAGACCCGCCTCGACCAGTGCCGGCGTCCACATGAATACGGGCGGTGCGATCGAGGCGGTGCCGCCGGCGAACAGCGCATCCCCGGCGGCATCGAGGGCGAATAGATAGTCGCGCGTGAGCGCCAGCGCGCCGGCCATCACCGCGAACAAGGCGAGCACCGTGCCCGCGAGGACTCCGAATCCCGTACGTATCGCCGTCCGCGCATTGCCCAGGGCCGGCACCATACGCGTCACCCGCGTGGTTTCCGCCAGCACGAAGCCGGCGAGGGCGGTGACACTGATGAACGTCGCTGACAACCAGGCGGAGAACGGTATTCCGGCAGGCCCGGTACCGGTGGCCGCGCCGATCTCGTTGAGCGGCCGCACGAGCAGGGCGTGCAGGGTCACGGCGGCGGTCGCGGTGACCGCCAGGGCAAGCAGGGCTCCGATCCAGCGGACCAGCGCCTGCCCGGCGGCGCGGCGGACCGGATCGCTCTCCCGCTGGCTCAGGCGCTCGAAGACCGCAATGCGCCGGTCCAGCGCCGCCGCACGGCCCTCGACACGCTCCACACCGCCGCGGATCGTCTCCAGCGTACGGCTCATGCGCCGCCAGATCGGCACCATGCGCCGGATCACCCGGTGCCGGCGATGACTGGCCGAACGGTAGCTCTGCAGGGTGTTGTGACAGGCGCGTTCCAGCGTGGCGTGCATGTCGTCCAGCACACGGGCCACGGACGGGTCGTCCGGGCGCTCCAGCGAGACCACGGAGTCCACCGCCCGAACCCACTCCGGCGGCCGTGGTGGTGTCTCCTCCGTCTGGCGGTAGTCCGCTTCCAGGTCCCGCAGCTGGCCGGTGAGCACCTGCTGGAGGTGGGGAAAGCCGGAGAGGTCCCGCTGTATCGTGTGCTCGAGATGGGCAAGCTCACGTTCGGTGCGCACGCGCGCACCCTCGCGGACATAGGCCACCAGCAGGCGGCGATAGGTCCGTCCGAGCCGCCGGCGGACGGCCGACAGCTGCGCATGGGCCCGCTGCAGGCCCCGGGCGAGGCCGGTGCCGCCCACCCGGATGCACCGGCGTGCCGGTCGCCTCGCCAGGTAGAGCACGGCCACGGTCACGACCACCCAGAACAGGGCGGACAGCCACGGATTGTCGAGCGGAAACTGCACAAGCCGCTGCATTCGAGAGAAATCCCCGCGTTGGCCCGGTGGCCCTACACTCTGCGATGCCGGGCCGAGGAGGGCAAGACCCGCGGCGGGGGTTACTCCTCCGCCGCCGCCGTATGACGTGCCGGATCCGAGCCGGTCAGCTCGGCCAAATCGGCGGTGATGCGTGCCCCTTCACGCAGCACCAGATCCGGACGATTGTCGTCGGAGAGGTCATCCAGGCTCTCCACCGGGGAACGGCCCAGCGCCTCGAGCTCACGGTTGACCGCTTTGAGCCTCGCGGCCCGGGCCTTGTCGGCCCTGTCACGACGCACCGCCTCGTCCAGGGATACCGTGGTATCCGCCTGGGCCGCCTCCTGCCGGGCCACCTCGCCGGCCAGCGCCTGCAGGGCCGGATCGGTCTTCATCCGCTCCTCGTGGCGCTCGCGCAGGCGCTCGAGAGGCAGCGGGGCAGCACGATGGTGGAACGCCACGTCATCGATCTCGTCCCAGGGCAGAGGGTTGTCCGTGGCACGTTCACCGGTCTCGTCCGGGCTGGCGATGGGCAGATCGATGTCAGGCTCGACACCGCGAAGCTGGGTGCTGTGGCCGGTAATCCGGTAGAACTTGGCCACCGTCATCTTGAGCCGGCCGGTGGGCTCGTCGCCGTCCAGCCCGAAACGCTCGAGGTCGACGAGGGTCTGCACCGTTCCCTTACCGAAGGTGCGGTCGCCGGCGATGACCGCACGGCCGTAGTCCTGCAGTGCGCCGGCCACGATCTCCGAGGCGGAGGCGCTGAAGCGGTCGACCAGTACCGTGAGCGGCCCGTCGTAGGCGGTGGTGCCGTCGTCCTTGTCACGCAGGACTTCGCGGTCGCCGCTGCTGCGGCGGACCTGGACCATCGGCCCCTCGGGCACGAACAGACCGGCCACGCGGGTCGCCTCCTCCAGGGAGCCGCCGGCATCGCCGCGCAGGTCGAGCACGATGCCGTCGACCTTGCCGTCGAAACCGTCGATGAGGTCGGCGACGTCCCGTGAGGTGCTGCGATAGTCTTTCTTACCGGCCTCGGCCGCCTGGAAGTCCATGTAGAACGCGGGGATGGTGATCACGCCGATCCGCCGGGCGTTGAGACCCTCGTCCACATCGATGACCCGCGAACTCGCGGCCTGCTCCTCCAGCTCGATGCGGTTGCGGGTGAGCTTCACCACCTCGGGGGAGGCGCTGCCACCGGCCTCGCTCGGGAGCACGCGCAGGCGCACGACGGATTCGCGCGGACCGCGGATCAGCTCGACAACGTCCGAGAGCCGCCAGCCGACTACGTCCACCATCCGGCCGTCGCCCTGGGCGACGCCGATGATTCGGTCGCCGGGGGAGAGCTCACCGCTGCCCGAGGCGGGCCCGCCGGGGATGAGCTCGACGATCTCGGTGTACGCCCCTTCGCCCTTGAGCAGCGCGCCGATGCCCTCCAGCGACAGACTCATGTTGATGTCGAAGTTCTCGGAGCGACGCGGTGAGAGGTAGCTGGTGTGCGGGTCATAACGCCCGGCCCAGGCGTTCATGAACGTCTGGAAGATGTCTTCCGGGCGATACTGACCGAGCGTCCGTGCCATGCGCTCGTAGCGTCCGCGCAGGGTCTCCCGGACCTTCGACCAGGGCGTGTCGTTGAGCCGCAGGGTGAGGGCGTCGTGACGCACGCGCTTGCGCCAGAGCGCGTCCAGCTCGTCGCTGCTGGCCGCCCAGTCCGCGTCGTCCCGGTCGAGCTGGAATCGCCCTTCGCCGTTGCGGATGAAGTCCCCGTCGAGGAGCGACAGGGCATAGTCAACGCGCTCGCGGACCCGCTGGTAGTAGCGGTTGAAGATCTCCCACGCCGGGTCGAGCCGGCCGTTGCGCACCATCTCGTCGAGCTCGGTGCGGTAGCCCGAAAACGACTGGATGTCACTGGCAAGAAAGTAGTAGCGCTGCGGGTCGAGGGCGTCGAAGTACGCCCGGTAGACGGCCCGCGAGAGGTCGTCGTTCACCGCCTGGTCACGGATATGGTACTGGCTGAGCAGCTCGGCAATCAGCCGGGCCTCCCCCTGCTGCAGCGACGTGGGACGGGGCAGCGACTGGGCAGTCGCCGCCCCCGTCAGCGCCACCGCGAGGATCGCGGTGGCCAGGACCGAGAAGAGACGTTTCATGGGCTTACCCGTTGTGATGATCCTCTGAGCGTTCGAGGCTGCGCGCCACGACCTCGCCAACATCCTTGGACAGCGCCGGACGCGCTTCGATCCGTTCGAGCGCGGCCCGCATGGCCTCACTGCGCCGGGGATCGTAGCGCCGCCAGCGGCTCAGCGTCTTGGCCAGGCGCGCGGCGACCTGCGGGTTCATCCCGTCCAGCTCGATGACCCAGTCCGCGAGGAAAGTGTAGCCCGCACCGTCCGCGCGGTGGAAACGCACGGCGTTGCCCTGGCAGAACGCACCGATCAGCGAACGCAGGCGATTGGGGTTGCGCGGATCGAATGCCGGGTGCGCGGCGAGGGCGCGCACGCGCTCGAAGGCGTCCTCGCGGCGGGAGAGCGCCTGCACGCGGAACCACTTGTCCAGCACTAGCGGATCGTCGCGCCAGCGCTCCGCGAACGCCTCCAGCGCGGCCTCGGCCTCCGCATCCGGGCGGTCGGCGAGCAGGGCGAGGGCGGCCATGGTGTCGGTCATGTTGTCCGCCTCGCGGTAGTGCGCCAGGCAGCGTGCCAGCGCGTCGTCCTCCACCGTGGCGAGGTAGTCGAGGGCGACGTTGCGCAGCCGCCGACGGCCCATGTCCTCCGCCTCGGGCCGGTAGGGGCCATCGACCGCATTGCGGGTATAGACCGTGCGGAGGTCCGCGGCGAGGGCGCGGGCGAGGGCGGCGCGGAGGTGTTCGCGCGCCTCGTGGATCGCGTCGACCTCGATGACCGCCATCTGCTCGGCGATGAAGCCCTCGCCGGGCAGGGTGAGGGCCTCGGCGACGAGCGCGGGGTCCGCCGCCGTGTCGTTGAGTGTCTCGCGGAACGCATCGACGAACGTCGCAGGGACCTCGCCGACACCATTCTCCACCCAGCGCAGCAGGATGCGCGTCGCCAGGCGCTGGCCGGCCTCCCAGCGGTTGAAGGCGTCGCTGTCGTTGGCGAACAGGAAGGCCAGCTGCTCGTCGGTGTAGTCATAGTCCAGACGCACCGGTGCGGAGAAGCCGCGGAGCAGAGACGGTACCGGCCGTTCCGTCAGTCCCTCCACCACGAAACGCTGTTCCGGCTCGCGCACGTCCAGCACACGGGTGCCCGGCGCCGGGGCATCCGTCTCGCCGGCGAGACGGACCGGCAGGTCGGCGCCGTCCGCCCCGACCAGGCCGATCGCGAGCGGGATGTGCAGCGGCGCCTTATCCGGCTGGTCCGCCGTCGGTGCGGTCTCCTGGGTGACGGTCAGCGTGAGGCGGCCGTCTGCCGGGTCGTACTCGTCGCTGACACGCATCACCGGGGTGCCCGACTGGTTATACCAGCGGGCGAACTGGCCGAGGTCGACGTCATTGGCGTCCGCCATCGCCGCAAGGAAGTCCTCGCAGGTCACCGCCTGGCCGTCGTGACGCCGGAAATACAGGTCCAGTCCGCGGCGGAACCCCTCCTGGCCCAGGAGGGTGTGGTACATGCGGATGACCTCGGCGCCCTTCATATACACCGTCGCGGTGTAGAAATTATTGATCTCGGCGTACGCGCCCGGGCGCACGGGGTGCGCCATGGGGCTGGCGTCCTCGGGAAACTGGGCGGCACGCAGGGTACGTACCTCCTGGATGCGGCGCACCGCCGGCGCGCCGCGGTCGGCGCTGAATTGCTGCTCGCGGAAGACCGTCAGCCCCTCCTTGAGGCTGAGCTGGAACCAGTCGCGCAGGGTGACGCGGTTGCCGGTCCAGTTGTGGAAGTATTCGTGGCCGATCACCGCCTCGATATTGGTGTAGTCGGCGTCCGTGGCGACGTCGGGCCGTGCGAGGATGTACTGGGTGTTGAAGATGTTCAGCCCCTTGTTCTCCATCGCCCCCATGTTGAAGTCGCCGACCGCTACGACGAGGTAGTTGTCGAGGTCGCACTCGAGCCCGTAGGTCCGTTCGTCCCAGGCCATCGCCGCCTTGAGCGAACGCATGGCGTGGGCCGTGCGCCCGGCGTTGGCGTGCTCGGTGTAGATCGCCAGGCGGATATCACGCCCGGAGGGGGTCGTGTGCCGGTCCTCGTGGCAGTGCAGGTCGCCGGCGACCAGCGCGAACAGGTAGCTCGGCTTGGGGAAGGGGTCGTGCCAGCGCACCCAGTGACGGCCGTCGTCGAGCTCGCCGCTACCCACCGGGTTGCCGTTGGACAGCAGTATCGGACAGGCGCCGCGATCGGCGGTTATGGTCACGGTATACCGTGCCATCACGTCGGGACGGTCCGGGAAATAGGTGATCCGGCGGAAGCCCTCGGCCTCGCACTGGGTGCAGAACATCCCGCCGGAACGGTACAGCCCCTCCAGCCGGGTATTGTCCTGGGGCCGCAGCCGCGTGGTGACGGACAGGGTAAAGCGCTCCGGCACGCCGGCGAGCGTCAGCGAGCGCTCGTCGACGTCGAACTCGGTGGCGTCCAGGGGGCGGTCGTCGATGGCCAGCGCCTCCAGCGCGAGGTCCTCGCCGTCCAGCACCAGCGGCGAGCCGGGTGCCGTATGCCCCGCGCGGTGCACTTGCAGCCGTGAATAGACGAGGGTCTCCTCGTCGCCGAGCTCGAAGTCCAGGGCCACCTCGTCGACAAGGTAGGCCGGGGACGTGTAGTCACTGAGGTAAACGGTGGCGGGCTCGGTGCTCATCGATTCTCCCAATTCCGGTTTCGGGTCCGCGGCGACGGATCCCCAATGTCCTGGACCAGGACACTAGGGTATCGCCCCAGACCGGTATGGCCTAGGGACGCCTTGCACGATTGACCGGTGACGGCCACCGCCGTTCCGCACCGCGCCATGCCGCCCCCCGGGGCCTCTGTTAGACTGCATCGCTTTCGGGCACAGGGGGCAGGGCATGAGCTCCTCCGGCGACATGGCGGGACAGACATCGACAAGGCCAGGCGTGGCAACGGCGCTCTGCGTGTTCGTGCCGTTCGCCCTCGGCTATTTCCTGTCCTACATCTACCGAACGGTCAATTCCGTGATCGCCCCCAACCTGGTGGCGGACACGGGTATCAATGCCGCCGACCTGGGGCTGCTCACCAGCGCGTTCTTCCTGGCGTTCGCCGTTGCCCAGCTGCCGCTGGGGATGCTGCTTGACCGTTTCGGCCCGCGGCGGGTCGAGGCCGCATTGCTGCTGATCGCAGGGCTCGGCGCGTGGCTGTTCGCCCAGGGGGACTCGCTGGTCAGCCTGACCGTCGGGCGCGCGTTTATCGGTCTCGGCGTATCCGGCTGCATGATGGCCGCGTTCAAGGCCTTCGTGCAGTGGTTCCCGGCGCGCCGGCTGCCGTTCATCAACGGCTGCCTGATGGCGGTGGGCAGCACGGGCGCCCTCGCCGCAACCGCCCCGGTGGAGTGGCTGCTCGGCTTTACGAGCTGGGAGATGCTGTTCATCGGTCTCGCGGGTTTTTCCGTGCTCATCTCGCTGACACTGCTCCAGGTTGCGCCGGAACACGAGGAGGCCCCGGCGCATCTGGGCCTGGGACAGCAGCTCGGTGGGATTGCCAAGGTCTTCCGCGACCGCTATTTCTGGCGGTTGGCACCGTTCACGGTTGCCTCGCAGGCGGCGTTCCTCGCCATACAGGGGCTGTGGGCGGGGCCGTGGCTACGGGACGTGGCCGGGCTGGACCGCGGCGGCGTGGCCCTGCATCTCACCGGGCTGAGCCTGGCGGTGGTGGCCGGCTTCCTGCTCTCCGGCACCGTGGCGACCCGGTTCGCGCGGCGCGGGGTGGCACCGGGGACCGTCGCCGTGTGCGGCATGACGGGCTTCCTGCTCGTCGAGATCGCGCTGATCCTCTCCGGCGGCGCCTTCCCGCTGATGCTGTGGATGGCCTTCGGTCTCCTCGGCACCTCCGGCACTGTGCCGTACGCCGCGCTCTCGCAGCACTTCCACGGCCAGCTGGCCGGACGTGCGAATACCGCGCTGAATCTGCTGGTGTTCGTTGGCGCGTTCGCGGTGCAGTGGGGCATGGGCGGCGTACTTCACCTCTGGGAGGATCCGGCGACCAGCACTTACGGCGCTACCGGTTACACGGTCTGCCTCGGGACGCTGGCGCTGTTGCAGTCCGCCGGCCTGGTCTGGTTTGTCCTCGGCCGGCGGGGACAGGCCTGATGTTCGGTACCTGGACGGACTGGCTGGACGCCATGGCGGCAGGGCCGGTGCCGTCGCTGGAGGTGCGTCACCCGGGTCTGCCTGTGCACCGGCGCCGCTCGCCGCCGGTGATCCTCGTCCACGGTGCGTATGCGGCCGCCTGGTGCTGGCAGGCCCACTGGCTGGACCACCTGGCCTCGGCCGGCGTGCCCGGCCTCGCAGTGAGCCTGCGCGGCCACGGCGACAGCGGCGGACGCCTGGATACCGCCGGCATCGCCGCCTACGTGGCGGACGTCGAGTCGGTAATGGCCCGGACCGGGGAACCCTGCATCCTCGTCGGCCACTCCATGGGCGGGTTCGTCGTGCAGCGCCTGATCGAGCGCGCGCGGCACGAGGTTGCGGCAGCGGTGCTGCTGGCACCGGTCCCGCCCACCGGGCTGCTGGGCTCCGGCCTGCGCCTGATGGGGCGCGACCCGATGCTCGCCGGCCAGCTCTCGATGCTTCAGGGGGCCGGTCCGGCGCTGGTGGATATCGACGTGGCCCGCCGCGCCCTGTTCTCACCGCGGGTCCCGGACGCAGTGGTCGAGCGTTTCGCGCCGCTGATGCAGCGGGAATCGCCCCGGGCGTTGTGGGAGATAACGTTCGGACCGTTGCCGAGTGCCGCGGCGCTGCGCCGGGCCGGGGTGCCGACACTGCTGGTGGCCGCCGCGGAGGACGCGCTGTTCGCACCGGAAGAGCTGCGCTCCGCGGCGCAGCAGATCGGCGCGGACTACGAACTCGCCGGCCGGGTGGGACACGGCATGATGCTGGAGCCGCACTGGCAGCCGGTGGCCGACAGGGTCCTGCACTGGCTCCGCGCGGCCGGCGTCTACCAGCGGTAGCGGTCCCACATTTCCGGATTGGCCCAGTTGCGTGGGCTCAACCAGTCCGGCGTCGTCTTGTAGGTGGAGATATCGAATTCGAACAACCGCACCTCGCGTCGGCCTTCGACGCAGTCGCCGAGATGGACATAACCGAGACCGACGAGGTCACGCCGCCGCCAGGGCGCGGCGGCGCCATCATGGGTAGCCACCAGCACGTGCCTCGCGCACAGGTCGCGCAGGCGGGCCAGGATCACGGCGGCGTCTTCTCCAGCGGGCCCGGTGGCGGCGTCCGCCAGAGCCAGATCGAAGCGCACGCCCGGCTGCAGATGTCCCAGCGCATCGTCGGCGGCGAGCGTCGTAGTGATCGCGTGCCAGCGCTCTTCCGGCGCCAGTCCGCCTCCGACGGCAACGATGGACGCCGGCGTCAGCGCCTCGATGATGGCGCTCAGCCGCGGTGCGAGCTCGGGCAGGGTGTCGCTCATGGTAGTCCCGTTACACATGGGTGACGGCAAGCGTAACACGGTGGCCGGGGCGGCCGGCTGGCAAAACGTGCCGCGAGCGACCATGCTTGGCAGGTCGCCAGCGGAGGGCGGCCGGGGGTCGCGACTCGCGGGCAGGTCCGCGGGCCTGTGTGCCCGCGTCCATGACGACACCATCGTATGGCAGCGACGGGGTCGGGATGGGATAATCCCGCGCCGTTTTCCGAGCTGGGGGTGACGACGATGAGCATATCCACCGATACCGAACCGCGTAACCGCTTCCGCAGTGAATTCTCCGCGGCGGAGGTAACCTTCCGCGAGCAGGGCAGCCGGCGGATCCAGCAGGGGGCCGACCTGCAGATCGCCGCCGAGCGGGTCACCTTCGAGACGGACGCCGCCGTGGTCCCCGGCGCGGGCCTGCGCCTGCGCGTGCCAGAGCGCCCCGACGAGCCCCATCCGCTGGAAGCGGTCATGGAGGTGGAACAGGTCGACGTCCGCCCCGGCAACCGCTTCCGCGTCAGCGGCCGCCTGCGCCGCGACGACTGATCGCCCTCAACCCGCCCCGCACGCCGCCGGGGCGGCCACCGCCGGCCTGGAGTGCGCCGTTGTACCGCCTGATCCGTCCGCTGCTGTTCTCACTGGATGCCGAACGTGCCCACGAGCTGACCCTTGCCGGCCTCGACCGGCTCCATGCCCTGGGGCTGAACGGGCTGGCCGCGCGGCCGCCCGCCGGTGACCCGGTCACGGTCATGGGCCTGCGTTTCCCCAACCCGGTGGGACTGGCGGCCGGCCTCGACAAAAACGGCGACCACGTCGACGCCTTGGGTGCGCTGGGCTTCGGCTTCGTCGAGGTGGGCACGGTGACGCCGCGCCCGCAGCCGGGGAACCCGCGCCCACGACTGTTCCGCCTGCCCGGCGATACGGCCCTGATCAACCGTTTCGGCTTCAACAACAAAGGCGTGGACCATCTGGTCGGGCGCCTCCAGGCACGGCGGTTCGAGGGCGTCGTGGGGGTCAACATCGGCAAAAACCGGGACACCCCGCTGACCGCCGCGGTGGACGACTACCGGCACTGCCTGGAACGGGTCTACGCCCACGCGGACTACGTCGTGGTGAACGTGTCGTCACCGAACACCCCCGGCCTGCGCGAGCTCCAGGGCGGCGATCACCTGGGCGCGCTGCTCGAGGCGGTGTGCGAGACCCGGGAACGTCTCACCGGCCGGCACGGCCGACGCGTCCCGCTGGTGATCAAGATTTCGCCCGACATGGCCGCGGGCGAGGTCGCGGTCATGGCCGAGCGCGTGCTCGCCTGCGGCATCGACGGCGTTACCGCGACCAACACCACGCTGTCCCGGGACGGCCTTACCGATAGCCGCATGGCCGCCGAGACCGGGGGACTGAGCGGCGCCCCGCTGCGTGACCGCGCCGGCCGCACGCTCACGCAACTCGCCGGGGCGCTCGATGGCCGGGTCCCGCTGATCGGTGTCGGGGGTATCACCTGCGACGATGACGCGGCGGCACGGCGCCGGGCCGGGGCGGCGCTGATCCAGCTCTATACCGGCCTGATTTACCGGGGGCCGGGCCTGATTGGCGAGTGCGCCAGGGCGCTCCGGGACGAGTCGCTGCGACCGTCGCCGGCCGAGACGTAGCGGCAGGACACTTCCCACCCCCACGGATCACGGTGGGGGGCCTGCCGTGCGTAAAGACATCCGGTGATCCCGACCCGCTGCCTTGTCCGCTCGGTGCGCGTTGCGCGCCCTCGACGATCACGCCCAAGAGTTTGCACTGATGCAAACTCAATCCCCGCCTATATGGAATTTTTTGCATTCAGGGACAGGCTTACGCTTCCCGGAACACGCTGATCACGGCGTAGTGCGGTTCGACCCGGCAATCCGTAGCGGGCGGACGCGGGATCGCGACATCAAGGGAGGTCGCCATGAATGCGGAAAACCGGAAGGTGCCCACACCTGACAACGACTTGCGTACCGGCACGTTGATGCACCAGAGCCTGGAGATGCAGGCTGCCGCTCGCGGTGCCGTCACGCTGTACCTGATCAGCGCAGCGTTGCGGGCCTTGTTTCGCGCCGCGCGCGCGCTCCGACGGCGGGCCCGCCGCCGGGACGGCGGGGCGGCGGCCTTACCGCAGCGGTGCCGCGGCACTCCGTAGGGGAGTGGCCGGTGCAGGCGGGCGGGGCATCGTAATGCCCGTACAACCATGATCCCGGGGCGAACCGCGGTGCCGGATCAGCCGTGGCCGGAGAGACGGTCCTGCAGGGCGCGCACCGCCTCGCGCATGAACGTGGCAAAGGCCCGGATGCGCGCCACCCCGCGAAGATCCGGATGCATCAGGATCCACAGGTCCATGGCAAGCTCCGGCACCGGTGCAGTCAGACGAGTGAGGCGCGGCTCGGCGTCGCCGAGATAGCAGGGCAGCACCCCCGCGCCGATCCCCTCCCGCACCGCCGCGTACATGCCGACCAGGGTGTCCGCCCGGAACCGGCAGCGCCCATCGTGGCCACTCGCGTCCATCCACCGGATCAGCTCCCGCTGACTCCAGCTCTCGTCCGGCCCGATCCAGTCCAGCTCTTCCGGATCCGGGGACGAGGACGGATCGATCACGAGATCCCGCGAGACATACGCCGCCTGGGCCAGGGTGCCGATGCACTGGCCGACGAGGTGCTCCGGCGGCCGCCTGGTCACCCGCAGGGCGACATCCGCCTCGCGCCGGGGCAGGCTGAACAGCACGTCCGACACCGAGACTTCCAGGGCGATGTCGGGTTCGAGGCGGCGGAAACGGGCGAACAGCGGCGAGAGCAGACCGAGAAGCAGGCTGTCCGTGGTGGTCACCCGAACGGTACCGGACGGCCGCAGGTCCTGACCGACGACCCGGCGCTCCACCGCGAGGACCTCGTCCTCGACCCTTTTGCCCGCCGCGGCGGCCTCCTCGCCGGCGGGCGTCGGCGTGTAGCCGCTTCGCTGGCGTTCGAACAGGCGCACGCCGAGACGCCGCTCCAGGTCACCGAGGCGGCGATAGACGGTGGCGTGACTGACCCGGAGCCGGCGTGCCGCCCCGGACAGGGAACCCGTACGCGCAATCGCCAGGACCAGCCGGAGGTCGTCCCAGGGGAGGCGCTGTTCACTCATGCATGGAACATGGTCGGTTCGTCACTGAATCCGTTCCTCTGCGACAAAGCTAACGCAGCAGGAGCCCCCGGTCGACCAATGAAAGGGCGGCGTCACGGCCGATGCAGCCGGCTAGCCCAGCGGGGTCAGCAGTGCATGGAGGAAGTGGCCGGCCAGCCGCGGCTCCAGCGCGAGCATGAACACCACGCCCCAAGCGGCCCCGGCGAGATGGGCACCATGGTTGATGTTATCCGACGCCTGGCGGTCGGCCCAGACCGAGTAGCCCACATACGCGACGGCGAAGATGATCGCGGGTACCGGCAGGAAAAACACCAGCAGGGTCGACCACGGCTGCAGCAGGATATAGGCGAACAGGACCGCGGATACCGCACCGGAGGCACCCAGGCTGCGGTACAGGCGGTCGTGGCGGTGACGCATGTGCGTCGGCACGATGGCGACCACGATCCCCGTGAGGTAGAACAGCGCGTAGCCCGGCGCGCCGATGTAGGGCACCAGCACCTGCTCCATGACCCGGCCGAAAAAGTAGAACGTCACCATGTTGAACAGCAGGTGAGCGCCGTCGGCGTGAATGAAGCCGTGGGTGAGCAGCCGCCACCACTCGCCCCGCGCCACGCCCGGAGGCCAGTAGATCAGCGCGTCGAACAGCGCGGGGCGCTGCCAGGCGGCGAGGGAGACGGCGACGGTCACGCCGATGATCAGCAGGGTCACAGTCATTGAGGGCATCCCGGTTCCTTGGCGGACGATGCGTTCAGTATGGGGGCGGCGCCCGTGATTCCGAAGGCGGTGGCGGGTCGCCGATAACGGCGTCATTTGTGAAAGCGCATCCGATATGCTTTAGTAACAGCTGCTTGGGGGACAAAGCGTGAATGCGCTCGAAACGGGGCCCCGACCACTACCGGCCCCAACGGGGTGATCCTGCCCTGAAAAAAGAAACCAAGGGGCACTAATTCATGGCTGCTGTTGAGCACGGCGGAGAGGGCTCGATTCTGATCGCCGACGGCGAGCCCGCCGTGGCCATGGCGACATCCAGCAACCTCCAGACCGCCGGTCTCAGCGTCCGTGACGTGGTCCACAGTCTGGAGGGCGTGCGTGAGCATCTGCGGGCATGCATCAATGATCCCCGTAGCAACATGCTCCTCGCCGTCGTGGGCGAGACACTGCTGGGCGAGGCGGACAGCCGTCCAGGCCGGGATCTGCTGGCGCTGGCGCAGGAGGCGGGGGTCGGCCTGGTCCTGCTGCGCCGCTCCCGCGCCGGCGTGCGTCCCGGCGATCTGGCGGCTGCCCGGGAGCGGGGGCTTCTCGACGTGCTCACCACCGGTGAGGCGCAGGAGGGCATGGCCCACCGTTTCTCGCTGCTGCTCTGGACCCAGGCCGAACACCGTGCGTTGCGCCTGCGCGAACGGGCACTGGAGTCCGAGGTCTCGGAGCTGCGGGTCATGGAGTCGCGGCTCGAGCACCTCGTCTATCACGACGATCTCACCGGTCTCTGGAACCGCCGTCGTCTCAAGGAGGCTATCGAGCTCGCGATCTTTCGCGCCACCAGCCTCGATCGCCCGTGCTCGCTG
>WBJT01000077.1_pt1 | contig 14697 bp, 12 predicted proteins | sample 5109881 | NCBI WGS metagenome assembly WBJT01 (sample SAMN11895465, study PRJNA545514) | wastewater metagenome | isolation source: saline BTEX enrichment culture, original innoculum from Kuwait petroleum... | place: USA:Stillwater, OK | collected 2018-09-01
CGATGGCGTTGACCTGCCCCATCACGGCACGCAGGCGCGGTGCCAGGGCGGGCTCCGCCTCCACCTGGCCGGCGATGAGGCCAAGCAGTCCCTGGAGGTGGTTCTTGATCCGGTGATGGACCTCGCGAATCAGCGCCTCGCGCTGACGGCGCTCCTCGCGCAGGCGCTCGCGTTCGCGCTCGCGGCGCTCGCTGACGTCGCGGAATACCCCGACATACAGGCAGGGCCCGAAACGCCGGTCGACACGCCGCCCCGCTACCTCCACGGGTATCCGGGTGCCGTCGGCGTGAATCACCTCGTGCTCACGCAGGGAAAAGCCCGTGGAGCGCATGTCCGCGAACGCCGCGTCCAGTGCCTGTTTCTCATCCAGGGGATGGATATCGCGGACCGCCATTCGCCTGAGCCGTCCTCGGGGATGACCGAGCAGTATCGTGGCCTGCTCGTTGACGTCATGGATCGCCCCCGATGCGTTGGCGACGACGATCGCGTCCGCCGCCTGCTGGACCAGGGCCCGATAGATCCCCGCTCGTACGCGGCGATGGCGACCGCCAAGCACCGCCACCGTCACCGCGCCGCCCACCACCGCTCCGATCAGGATGCCGCCCCACAGCGCCGGCGTCGCACCAAGCGCGACGAACAGCGCCCCCCAGCCGCCCTCGACACCGGCCATACCCGTCCCCCCTTGTCCAGTCGGTGATTCGCCTCCTACAGCGACTCGTCGTCCATCGGCGCGCGGTGACTGACCACGTAGACCGCCGCTTGGTCATAGATGCCCTGGAGCTGGTTGAGCAGCCGGTGTGCCACCTCGTACTGCGCCTGCCAGTTCTCCTCGTTGGGGATCATGCGGATGAGCATCTCCCGGCGCAGCTGGGCGAAACGTTCCGTGACCTCGTAACCCTGCTCGGTGACGAAATAGGCCACCCCGCGGCGCTTCGCGGACTGCTTGTCCACCAGGCCCGCCGCCTTGAGCTTCTTGAGCGCGTACTGGATGTTGCTGATGTCGTCGCGGTTGAGCAGGCGGGCGATCTCCGCGACCGTCTTGGGACGCTCCTTCATCCGTACCACGTGCAGCACCGCGTTGTCCGAGCCGGATACGGGCCGGTGTGTCACAGCCGCCAGGCACTCGGACTGCCAGCGCTCGAAGGCGGCGGTCAACCGCAGCATCGTGTGCTCGATCTCGGTGAGCGCCATCTCCTTTTCGTCACCCGCGAGGTGCCAGTGCCGGTCCAGGGTGAAATCGCCCACGCGCGCCTCTCCTTCCCGACCCTCGTGCTCCGACATCGCTCTCCTCTCTCCTCGGTGTGCGGGGATACCCCAAACCACAACAGGCCTTGCGACTCAGCACAAGCCCGACGCCGGGCGGACCATCCTTGACGGGAAAAAATTTTACGTCTAAAAGAAAAGTCATGGTGTTTTACTAGTAAATTACTAGAAAAAACACTAACGCCTGCACGCCCGTGAGGGGAGCACACCCGAGGAGGAGCATCGCCATGACCGTAAAGACCACGCCCGTTTTCAATGACAACCCGTTCAAGCTGGGGATCTTCTCCCCCAACTGCTCCGGCGGCCTGGCCGTGACCAAGGTCCCCGAGCGTTGGAACAACTCCTGGGAGAACAACCTCAGGCTCGCGCAGATGGCAGACGAGGCGGGCCTGGAGTTCCTCCTGCCCATCGCCCGCTGGATCGGCTACGGCGGTGCCACCAACTTCCACGGCAGCGTGCTGGAGACCGTCACCTGGGCCGCGGGACTGCTGGCGCAGACGAAGAACATCAACGTCTTCTCCACGATCCACACCGCGTTCAATCACCCGGTGGTGGTCGCCAAGCAGCTCGCGACCATGGACAACATGAGCAACGGCCGCGCCGGGCTCAACGTGGTCTGCGGCTGGAACAAGCCGGAGTACGACGCCCTCGGCATGACCATGCCGGACGACCACGAGACCCGTTACCGCTTCGGCCAGGAGTGGTTCGATATCGCCCGCAAACTCTGGACCGAGACCGAGCCGTTCGACTGGGATGGCGAGTTCTACCAGCTCAAGGGGACCTACAGCCTGCCGCTGCCGAAAACCGACAAGGTGCCGATCTTCAACGCCGCCGGCTCCCAGCACGGCCGTGACTTCGCCGTGCGCAACGCCGACTACCTGTTCACCCCGGCCATCGACCTGGACAAGTCCAGGGAGGAGATCGCCGCGATCAAGGGGCAGGCGGCCGCCGTCGGGCGCAACCTGGGGCTGTTCACCCTCTCCTACGTGGTCTGCCGGCCGACCAACAAGGAGGCGGAGGAATACCACCACTACTACTCCCAGGAGAACGCCGACTGGGAGGCGGTGGACAACATCATCAACCTGATGTTCGCCCACGCCGAGTCCTTTCCCAAGGAGGTAATCCGGTTGCTGCGCGACCGCATGGCCGGGGGCCACGGCGGCTACCCGCTGGTCGGCGACCCGGACACCGTCGCCGACGGCATCCAGCGTCTCTACGAGACCGGGTTCGCGGGGACCACGCTGGCGTTCGTGGACTACGTCGAGGAGTTCCCCTACTTCCGCGACGAGGTCCTGCCGCGCCTCGAGGACCGAGGCCTGCGACTGCCCGTGGCCAGTGCGGCATGACTGCCATGCACGATACCCACACCGCCATGGCGGCACTGTCGGCGGTGATCGCGGGCGAGACCTTCAGCCAGTTCGTCGATGCCGCCGAGTTCCGCGGCGGCATGCGCGGCATCGCCGCGCCGGTGGCACTGGCGACGACCCGGGGGCCGGACGGCCCCGCGGGGCTGACGGTAACCTCGTTCTGCTCGCTGAGCGCGAACCCACCCCGGATGCTGGTCTGCGTCAACCGCGACAGCAGCACCTACCCGGTGATCGCCGATGCCCGCGTGCTGGCCCTCAACGTCCTCGCCTCGCAGCACGAAGCGCTCGCCATGCGTTTCGCCTCCGGCGATGCCGCCTGCCGCGGCAGGGCACGTTTCGACGAGGGCCGCTGGACACGGTTGCGCACCGGTGCGCCGGTGCTCGAGGACGCCCTCGTCGGCTTCGACTGCCGGGCCGTACATGTCCACGAGGAGGGCACGCATGGCATCATCGTCGGCGACGTGGTCGCGACCACGGGCAGCGGCGAGAGCTCGCCGCTGCTCTACCGCGACGGTCACTTCGTCACCAGCACGACGCCGGCACCGGACGGACGCTGAGCGCACGGCGCTCGCCGGCACATCCGCCACACCCACCCGAGAGGCGAGGAGAACGCCATGCAGCGAGAGCATGCGGCGCCCGGACACACGACGGCAACACCGGCGCTCGACGACGCGGCCCTGGACCGGATCTTCCGCGAGGCACGGACCTACAACGGCTGGCTCGACCGGCCGGTCACCGACGAACAGCTCCGCGAGATGCATGCCCTCGCCACCATGGGACCGACCAGCTTCAACGGCTGCCCGATGCGGGTCGTGTTCGTACGCTCGCCCGAGGCCAAGGAACGGCTGGCGCCGGCGCTGATGAAGAGCAACGTCGACAAGACCCTGTCCGCCCCGGTCACGGCCATCGTCGCCCACGACCTGCGCTTCTGGGAATGGCTGCCCTGGCTGAACCCGCACAAGGACGTCAGCGGGCTGTTCCGCGACAGCCCGGCCTTCGCGGAAACCACGGCGTTCCGCAACGGCAGCCTCCAGGGGGCATACCTGATCATCGCCGCACGGGCCCTCGGGCTCGACTGCGGGCCGATGTCCGGCTTCGACCCGGCAATGGTGGACGAGGCCTTCTTCGCCGGCACCAGTATCCGCACCAACTTCCTGTGCAACATCGGCTACGGCGACCCGGACACCGTGTATTCACGCAACCCGCGTCCGGCCTTCGACGAGGCCTGCCGCATCGAGTGAGGCAGGCGTGCCGAACGCCGCCGCCGACGGTACAATGGCCGTCATGAGCACGCCCCTGGTGACACTGATCGCGGCGATGACGCGCAACCGCGTGATCGGCGCGAGCGGCTCGCTGCCCTGGCAGCTGCCCGCGGACATGCGCCACTTCGTGGCGCACACCCGCGGCAAGCCGGTGGTCATGGGCCGGCGCAACCACGACGACATCGGCCGGGCGTTGCCGAAGAGGCATAACATCGTGATGAGCCGCGACCCGGCGTTCACGGCCCCCGGCTGCACGGTGGCCGGTTCCGCCGAATCCGCCCTGGCGGCGGCCGGCGACGTTCCCGAGGTCATGATCATCGGCGGCGCCGAGATCTATGCCCTGTTCCTGCCCCGCGCCCGGCGCATCGAGCTCACCGTGATCGACACCGAGCTCGACGGGGACACCCGCTTCCCCGCGCTCGAAGCCGGCTGGCGGGTCGTCGACGAGCGGCACCGGGGGGCCGACGCCGACAACCCGTGGCCGCTGACCTTCCAGCGCCTGGAACGCGATTGATTGCAGTGCTCACGGTGCTTGCCTATGCTGGCGCGCGAACCGGTGCCACCCGGCTCCGCCCGGGACAGACCCAACCGAGACGTTTGAGGAACAGATCCATGGTGCGCTCCCTCCTGCTCGCCGCCCTCGTCGTCGCCGTCCTGATGGCCGGTGGCTGCGCGAACACGGAATCCACCCGCCAGAGACACACCGAGCCGGGGGCACTGCCCAGCGACTACGACCCCCTGGACACGGAGGCGCACAAGGCCGACCTCAAGGACGGCGCCATTCCGTCCGTCAGCGAGCTGATCTTCGGCAAGGACGCCGCGTCATCCGGTGGCGCGGACACCCGCCGGTTGCAGCAGGAGCTCGCGCGCCTGCGTGCCGACCTGCGCCAGCGCCGTGGCACGGCGGCGCCACGCGGCCAGGCCGACGCCACCGAAACAGGCCCCGGCGTGGCGCTGCTATTCCCCAATGCCTCGGACCTCGCGGCAACCCGCGCCTATGCGGCGATGACCCGCGTCGCCGGGGAATACCCACTGGCCGCGGTCAGCCAGCAGCGCCTGCGGCAGGCCCTGGACGGCGTCGAGTGCTCGCTGGACACCCTCGCCGAGTGCGGCCCGGCGGTGGCCGCCGCCTCCGGCGCCCGAATGGTGGCGCTCATTGAGGGTGCCGCGGCCCGCGGCGGTCAGCTGCCGCTGACCGTGAGCCTGGTGGACCTCGATCTCGGCGTCCGCTACCCGGCCTACCGGATCACCCTGCCGGCCACCGACGGCGGCGCCGCCGAGCAAAGCCTCGCCGCCCTCGCGGACAGCGTCTACCTCCATGCCATCGAGCGTCTCCGCCTCGCCCCCCGCATCTTCCACGTGCGCAGCACCGGCGACGGCCGCTGGGTCATGGACCCCGAAGGCGCCCGGTTCGCCACCGGCAGCGAGCTCACCGTCCATGAGGACGGACGGGTGCTGCGCCAGGGTGGTACCCCGGTCGCGTGGATCCCCGGAGAGACCGTCGGTACGCTCACGGTTCAGGGCCGCACGGCCAACGGCCTGCTGCTGCTCGAGCGCAGCTCCGGCAAGGCACCGCAGGCGCAGGACTTCGTCCTTCCGCCGGCCGGCTGACACCAAGCCGGACCCGCCAAGCGCACCGGGCCGAGGCCCGGTGCGTTCTTTTCCGGCCTTTCCATACGCCGGCGTATTGACGCGGACGGACAGCCCGCCTATTTTCCCTGCAAAAGGGGGCATGCTTAACGCGACGGCCACACGGGCCCGCCCCCGGCACCACGACTACAAGTCAGAGCACCAGGAGGAGAGCCCATGTCCGCCCGTCATCGAGGCGCCAATCGCCTGATTATCGCCACCTCGGCGCTCACGCTCGCCGGTGCGGCGGCGAGCGTCCACGCCACAGGTTTCCAGATCCGAGAGCAGAGCGCCAAGGCCCTCGCCAACTCCCTCGCCAGCGCCGCCGCCGGCGCAGAGGACGTCAGCTTCATGGCCTACAACCCGGCGGCGCTGGGCAACATCGACGGCACCCAGGTCGCCGGCAGCCTGGCCTACATCGACGCCGAGTTCGACATGAACGATGGACGGGCCTCGCCATACAGGGTCCCGCTCAACGGCCCCGACGACGGCACCCCCTACGACGGCAGCAAGGGCAATAGTGGCGAGACCGCCCTGGTCCCCTCCTTCGCCGTCAAGACCCAGCTCAGCGACTCGCTGGACGCGGGCCTCGCCGTCTACTCGCCGTACGGTCTGTCCACCGATTACGACCATGACTGGATCGGACGCTACCAGGCCCTGGAGACGGACCTGAAGGTCGTCGATATCCAGCCGACCCTGAACTTCCGCGTCACCGATCGGCTCTCGCTCGCCGGCGGCCTGCGGGTACAGTACGCCGACGCGACCCTGTCCAACGCGCTGGACCTGGGCGGCCTGTCGAGCCCTGCCCAGCCGGGCCAGCACGACGGCTTCGCCGAGGTCACCGGCGACGACTGGGGCGTGGGCTACACCCTCGGCGCGCTGTTCCAGGTTACCGACCGCACCCGGGTGGGCGTTAGCTACCGCTCCAAGGTGGACCTCACCCTGAAGGGGGACGCCGAGTTCAGCGCCACCGACGCCACGTCACGGGCCATCCTCGCCAACGCCCAGGCCGGGGGGCAGTTCACCGACACCTCCGGTAAAGCGGATCTCACGACGCCGGCGAGCCTGAACCTGGGCATCTACCACCAGGCCACCGACCGCCTGGCGCTGATGTTCAACGCCGAGTGGACAGAGTGGAGCAGCTTTGACGAGCTGGTGGTCCGGTTCGGCGACAACACCCCGAACAGCGTGACCGAGGAGAACTGGGAGAACACCTGGGCGCTGTCCACGGGCGCGAGCTACGCGCTCACCGGCCGCTGGACGCTGCGCGGCGGTATCGGCATGGACGAGTCCCCGGTGCCGAACGCCCGGCACCGCACGCCGCGGGTGCCGGATGTGGACCGGCGCTGGCTGTCGGCCGGCGCGACGTTCTCGCCCACCGAGCGGCTATCGATCACCGGCGCATGGATGCACATCTTCTTCGACGACGGCGACGTCAACCTCGAGGACGAATCCCGCGGCAACCTCTCGGGCACCTACGAGGGCACGGCGAACGTCTTCGCCGTCTCCGCCGACTACCGCTTCTGAGCCCGCGACGAAAAAGGGCCGCCCCGCCGATGCGGGGCGGCCCTTTTCATGACGGCATCCGGATACCGGCTCAGCGCTTCATGTAATCGAAGAACTCGCTGTTGGTCTTGGTGTCCTTGAGCTTGTCGAGAAGGAACTCGATGGCGGCGAGCTCATCCATCGGATGGAGGAGCTTGCGCAGGATCCAGACCTTCTGGAGCTCGTCCGGCGTCATCAGCAGCTCCTCGCGGCGGGTGCCCGAGCGATTGATATTGATGGCCGGATAGATCCGCTTCTCGGCGATGCGGCGATCCAGGTGGATCTCCATGTTGCCGGTGCCCTTGAACTCCTCGTAGATCACGTCGTCCATGCGCGAGCCGGTCTCGACCAGCGAGGTCGCGATGATCGTGAGGCTGCCGCCCTCCTCGACGTTGCGCGCCGCGCCGAAGAAGCGCTTAGGCCGGTGCAGGGCGTTGGCATCGACACCGCCGGTGAGCACCTTGCCGGAGGACGGCACCACGGTATTGTAGGCGCGGGCGAGACGGGTGATCGAGTCGAGCATGATCACCACGTCCTTCTTGTGCTCGACCAGCCGCTTGGCCTTCTCGATCACCATTTCCGCGACCTGCACGTGGCGGTTCGCCGGCTCGTCGAAGGTGGAGGAGACCACCTCGCCGCGCACGGTGCGCTGCATCTCCGTGACCTCCTCGGGCCGCTCGTCGATGAGCAGCACGATCACGTAGCACTCGGGATAGTTGCTCGTGATCGACTGGGCCATGTTCTGCAGCAGCATGGTCTTGCCCGCCTTCGGCGGAGAGACGATCAGGCCGCGCTGCCCCTTGCCGATGGGCGCGGTGAGGTCGATGACGCGGGCGGTGAGATCCTCGGTGGAGCCGTTGCCCCGTTCCATGACCATGCGGTCCTTGGCAAACAGCGGGGTCAGGTTCTCAAACAGGACCTTGTTCTTCGCCGCATCCGGGCGCTCGAAGTTGATCTCGTTGACCTTGAGCAGCGCGAAGTAGCGCTCGCCCTCCTTCGGCGGCCGGATCTTGCCGGAAATGGTGTCACCGGTGCGCAGGCTGAACCGCCGGATCTGGCTCGGAGAGACGTAGATGTCGTCCGGGCCGGCCAGGTAGGAGCTGTCCGCCGAGCGCAGGAAGCCGAAGCCGTCCTGGAGGATCTCCAGTACGCCGTTGCCCCAGATATCCTCGCCCTTCTTGGCCTGGGCCTTGAGGATGGAGAAGATGACGTCCTGCTTGCGGTTACGGGCCATACCCTCGATGCCCAGCTCCTGGGCGATCTCCACAAGCTCGGTCGCGGGTTTCTGTTTGAGTTCGGTGAGATTCATCAGCTACTGCTTCATGGATTTGGCCCCGCGCACGGCATCGGCCCGGTCACCATGACCGGCGCGCGAATGGCACGGCTGTGAGGTTGTTGCGATCACGGGGCGAGGTGCGGAGCATCCTCGCCGCATCCACCGGTCGTCGCCGACGCAGGCAGTGGCCCGCGGGTACGACGAACGCACTGCCTCCACGGTTATCGTTGTTCTGTCGCTGTCATGCCGGGGGCACACTCCCGGAAGGCCGGGCCGTTGACTCCCCCGGCGCACCCCCGCCTGCCGCCACCGAGGGCGGGCGCCGGCGCGCGCCCTCGGCGTGCACTGCAAGCGGTCACCCGGCCACATTGCCGGGCCCCATCGCACCGCGGGCATCGGGGAAACCGCAGCGGACGCGCTCACGCCCTGAATCCCTCGGGAGCACCTTGCCGATTACACGAAAAATGCCGCAGGAACATCCGTCGTCTCGGGATTGGGGCTATAAATAAATGGCAGTGCGGATATGACCAGCTTATGCTGAGCAGTGGGGGAGGCACGCGGTGCCGATATCGGTCGTAACCTTAGCCTCCCCCGGAGCGGGTGTCAACGCCGCATCCACCGTGTCCGGCGGCGCCGCCGGACACGGTGATAACAACCCGTCCGCAAGCGTGGAGCCGTCGAGCGCGTGATGTCACTGTCCAGGGTCCTCGCCGGGCCCGGCTCCCGGGCCGAGACCACGCTCGCTGCGGCCATCACGGCGGCGGCGGTGGTCCTCCTCGGGGCCGAGACCGTGCTGCTCGGCTGGCAGCTCTGGCCCCGCGACGCGGCCGTGCCGCCGGGCCCGGCAGTGCCGGCATCCCCCGGCGGCACGGCCGGGAGCCCCCTGGACACCGCCGCCATCGTCGGCGCCCACCTGTTCGGGCGCGCCGCTGACAGCGACGTGCCCAGGCCCGAGCAGGAGGTGCCGCCGACACAACTCGATCTCTCCCTCCGTGGTGTGGTCGCCGGCCCCAGCGAGGACAAGGGCCTGGCAATCATCGCCGCCGGCGGCGGCGACGGGCATCTCTACCGGCCGGGGGACGCCCTGCCCGGCGGCGCCCGCCTGGAGGGGATACGCCGGGATCACGTGATCCTCAGCCGCGACGGCCGTCGCGAGACCCTCGCCCTGCCCGAGAACACCGACCGGCCCCCGCAACCGCAACGCTCCGAGGTGCCCCTCGCCTCCTCGCGGCCGGACAGTGCTCCCTCTCGGCCGCAAACCCTGGCCGGCCTTCGTGACCGGCTTCTATCCGAGCCGGGCGCCGTGCAGCGCCTGCTCCAGCCCACACCGGTACGCGACAACGCCGGGGCACTGATCGGCTTTCGCCTGCGCGGCGGCGGCGATGTCCTGTACACGGCCACCGGGCTCGAACCCGACGACGTCATTACCGCGGTGGACGACGTACGGCTCGACAACGGGGGCTCAGCGGTACAGGCGCTCCAGCGTCTTGGCAACGCCGGGCAGGTTACACTGACGGTACGCCGCAATGGCAGCGAGCGGCAGATCACTCTGAACTTCGGCAGCGGGGGGTAGGCGCAGTGGCAGCGTGGTTCCACGCCCTCCGTTGGCGTCCAACCCCCCTCCGGGCCGCCGCCGCGCTCCTGGCACTCGTGGCAGTGGTTGCTGCCGGCAACGCCGGCGCACAGGAGCAGATCACGCTCAACCTCAAGGGCGCACAGCTCTCCACGCTGGTGGACACCGTCGCCGAGATCACGGGGCGTAATTTCGTGCTCGATCCCCGCGTGAACGCGCGGGTGACGGTCATATCGCGCCGTCCCATGGACGCCGACGCCCTCTACCAGGTCTTCCTCTCGATCCTCCAGGTCCACGGATTCTCGGCCATACCCGCCGGCGAGGTCACCAAGATCGTGCCCGACGTCAACGCCCGGCAGCTCGCGAGCGAAGGCGGCGTAAACACCGGCGACGCCGTGGTTACCCGGGTGCTGACGGTCGAGAACGTACCGGTGGCCCAGCTGGTGCCGATACTCCGGCCGCTGGTGCCTCAGCAGGGCCATTTCGCCGCCTATGCGCCGACCAACTCGCTGATCATCTCCGACCACGCCAGCAACGTGGCCCGCATCGCCGACGTCGTGCACAAGATCGACCGGGCCGGGGCCACGGCCACGGAAGTGATCCCGCTGGAGCACGCCAGCGCCGAGACGGCGGCGGAGACCGTCAACGACGTCACCGGCAGCCGGGGAGAGGAGGCGAGCGGCGCCCAGGCGGTCCGGGTGGCGGCGGACAAACGCATCAACGCCCTCGTGGTCATGGGCACCGATACTCAGCGCGCCCGGGTGCGGCGGCTCGCCGAACGCCTGGACGCCGAAGCCGACCAGGGCGGCGACACCCGGGTCGTTTACCTGAGCTATGCCAAGGCCGAGGACGTCGCTGAGGTCCTGCAATCGGTCAGCGAAGACCTCCCCGCGGCCGGGACCGGGGCCGGCGGTGGCGACGCAGGTGCCGCCACCGCTGGCGTCGGCAACGCCGTCAGCATCCAGGCCGACGCGGCGACCAACTCGCTGGTCATCAGCGCGCCCCCCGCCGTGCAGAACGAGCTCGCGGCCGTCATCGACAAGCTCGACATCCGCCGCGCCCAGGTCCTCATAGAGGCCGCCATCGCCGAGGTCTCCGCCGACATGGCCGCGGAGCTCGGCTTTCAGTGGGCCGTGGACGGCGGCAACGGCAATACCGCGGTGGGCGGTACGAGCTTCGCCAACAACAGCGTCAGCGGCGGCGACAGCCTCGCCGGTATCATCGGCTCGCTGTCCCGGCAGGAGGTTCCCAACATCGGCCAGGGCCTGAGCCTCGCCGTGGGCGATCTCGCCGGCGGGGTGCGCTTCGCCGCGCTGCTGCGCGCGCTGGCGAGCGACGCCGACACCAACATCCTCTCCACGCCTTCGCTGGTCACGCTGGACAACCAGGAGGCGGAGATCACCGTCGCCCAGAACGTACCCTTCGTCACCGGCTCGTACACGACCGATTCCTCCGACAGCAGCAACGTCAACCCTTTCCAGACGATCGAGCGCCGCGACGTCGGCCTCATTCTCAAGGTCAAACCGCAGATCAACGAAGGCGACTCCGTGATGCTCGAGATCCAGCAGGAGGTCTCCAACGTCAGCGAGAGCACCCGGGCCGTGGACCTGATCACCGACAAGCGCTCCATCAGTACCAGCGTGCTGGTGGACAGCGGCCGCCTGGTGGTGCTCGGCGGGCTGCTCGACGAGCAGGTCCGCGAAACCGAGCAGCGCGTGCCCCTGCTCGGCAGCATCCCCGTACTCGGCAACCTTTTCCGCTACCGCTCGGCACAGAGCGAGAAGCGCAACCTCATGGTGTTCCTGCGTCCACGCATCGTGCGCGACGAGGCGACGATGACGCGTTATGCCAGCGACAAATACGCCAGCATGCGCGCGCGCCAGCGCGCCCAGCGCGACGCGGGTGTGGCGCTGCTGCCGGACGACGTGGCGCCGGTGCTGCCGCCACTGGGCCGTCCCGCACTGCCGGCGCCGTTCACCCGGGGACGATAGCGCCATGGCCACCGAACCGCTGAGCGAGCACGACGAGGCCGGCGGCGACGCACGGCGGCCGTCCTTCGGCTTCGCCCGCCGCCATGGCGTGCTCGTGCGCGCGGTGGACGCCGCCGGCGCCGATCTCGTCTGCCGCACCGACGCCCCGCTGACCGTGCTCGCCGACCTACGCCGCGGCCTCGGCGTTCCACTGCACATCGAGCGCCTGGACGCCGATCACTTCGAGCGGCTGCTGCAGCAGGCCTACGAGACACGCTCCGGCGAGACCATGCAGGCGATGGAGGACCTCGGCGAGGCGGTGGACCTCTCCCGCCTCGCCGAGTCCATGCCCGAGCCCGAGGACCTCCTCGAGAGCGAGGACGACGCCCCCATCATCCGGCTGATCAACGCGCTGTTCACCGAGGCCATCCGCGAGGGTGCCTCGGACATGCACATCGAGCCTTTCGAATCGCGGCTGACGGTGCGCTTCCGCGTCGACGGCGTCCTCCGCGAGGTCCTGGAGCCGCCGCGCAGCATGGCCCCGCTGCTGGTCTCGCGCATCAAGGTCATGGCCCGGCTGGACATCGCCGAGAAACGCGTGCCCCAGGACGGACGGATCTCGCTGCGCATCGCCGGGCGCGCCGTGGACGTGCGCGTCTCCACCCTGCCCGGCGGCCACGGCGAGCGCGTGGTACTGCGCCTGCTCGACAAACAGGCGGGGCGCCTGGACCTGGGGCACCTGGGCATGGAGGAGGGCCTGCGCACCGAGGTGGACGCCCTCGTCCACCGCCCCCACGGCATCCTGCTGGTCACCGGCCCCACCGGCTCGGGCAAGACCACCACGCTCTACGCCGCCATCTCCCGGCTCAACGAGCGCAGCCGCAACATCCTTACCGTCGAGGACCCGATCGAGTACTACCTCGACGGCGTCGGCCAGACCCAGGTGAACCTGCGTGTCGACATGTCCTTCGCCCGCGGGCTCCGCGCCATACTCCGCCAGGACCCGGACGTGGTCATGGTCGGCGAGATCCGTGATCTCGAGACCGCGGAAATCGCGGTGCAGGCCTCGCTGACCGGCCACATGGTGCTCTCCACGCTGCACACCAACACCGCCATCGGCGCGGTCACCCGGCTCCGCGACATGGGCGTCGAACCGTTCCTGCTCTCCTCCAGCATGGTCGGGGTGCTCGCCCAGCGCCTGGTGCGCCGGCTGTGCACCGCCTGCCGCCGGACGTACACGGCAAGCACCGCGGAGTGCGTCCAGCTCGGTGTCGAGCCGGCGTCCCCCCCGGTGCTCTATCACGCCAGCGGCTGCGAGCGCTGCAACCACCTTGGCTACCGCGGCCGCAGCGGCCTGTTCGAGCTGGTCGTCGTCGACGAAACCATGCGCGGTCTCATCCACGACGGCGCCAGCGAGCAGGCAATGGCCGCCCACGCGCGCCGGCGCACCCCGGCGCTGCGCGCCGACGGCATGCGCCGGGTACTCGCCGGCGAGACGAGCCTGGAGGAGGTGGTGCGCGTCACCACCGAGGAATGAACCCGCGGCGGGCCGCTCCGAGCCGTCGGGAGGGGGATTGAGTGGCAGCCTACGAATACACCGCACTGGATACCGCCGGCCGCGAGCACGGCGGCGTGCTGGAGGGCGACAGCCCCCGCCAGGTTCGCCAGCAGCTGCGCGAGCGCGGCTGGCTCCCGGTGGCGGTCGAGGAGGTCCGGGACCGGCGCGAACGCGGCACCGGCCTGGCCGGCGGGCGCACGCGCATCCGCATCGCGGAGCTGGTGCTGTTCACCCGCCAGCTCGCCACCCTGGTGGGCTCGGGAACCCCGCTGGAGGAGGCACTGCGCACGGTGGCACGCCAGAGCGAGCGCCCGGCGCTCCGGCGGGTGGTGACCGGCATCCGCGCCCGGGTGGTGGAGGGCCATCCCCTGGCCGCCGGCCTGGCCGCCTTCCCGCGGGTGTTCAGCGAGCTCTACCGCGCCACCGTCGCCGCGGGCGAGCAGACCGGACACCTGGACATCGTCCTCGATCGTCTCGCCGACTACGTCGAAAAGCGCCAGCAGATGCGCCAGCGCGTGCAGCAGGCGCTGATCTATCCGCTCGCGCTGGTGGTGATCTCCATCGGCGTGGTCACCCTGCTGCTGACCTACGTCGTGCCCAAGGTGACCCGGGTGTTCGCCGACACCGGCCAGACGCTGCCCGCCCTCACCCGCGGGCTGATCGCCACCAGCGGCTTCCTGCGTGACTGGGGCTGGGCCCTGCTGCTGGTGCTCACGGCGACGGCGGTCGTCTTCACGCTGTCGCTGCGCCGGCCCGCGTTCCGCCGCCGCGTGCATGCGTCACTATTACGGCTGCCACTCGTCGGACGGCTCACCCGCGGGCTGAACACGGCGCGTTTCGCGCGTACCTTCAGCATCCTCATGGGCAGCGGCGTGGCCGTGCTCGACGCCCTGCGCATCTCCGCCGGCGTGATCGCCAACCTGCCCATGCGCGAGGCCGTGGCGGACGCCGCCTCACGCATCCGCGAAGGCACCGGTATCGCCCCGGCCCTGGAGGCCAGCGGCCAGTTTCCGCCGATGACGGTCCACCTCGTTGCCAGCGGCGAGGGCAGCGGCAACCTCGAGGGTATGCTCGAGCGCGCCGCCGCCAGCCAGGAACGCGAGATCGACGGCCTCATAGGCACCCTTCTGGCCCTGTTCGAGCCGCTGCTCATCGTGGTGATGGGCGGCATCGTGCTGGTCATCGTCCTGTCCATCATGCTGCCGATATTCGAGCTCAACCAGCTCGTCGGCCGCTGACCGCCCCGGAGGCCCC
>WBJT01000078.1_pt1 | contig 14519 bp, 13 predicted proteins | sample 5109881 | NCBI WGS metagenome assembly WBJT01 (sample SAMN11895465, study PRJNA545514) | wastewater metagenome | isolation source: saline BTEX enrichment culture, original innoculum from Kuwait petroleum... | place: USA:Stillwater, OK | collected 2018-09-01
CATCACGCTTTTCTCCATATACGACCAGGAAGACCCCATGCCGCTGCTGTCGATCGAGCATTGCGACATATGGCTCGGTGGCCATATCGTTCTGGACAACATCACCCTGAGCCTCGAACGGGGTGAGATCGTTGCCATTGTCGGTCCGAACGGATCGGGCAAGACGACGTTGCTGCGAGCCGTCACCGGCTCCCTGGCGCCTGGTCGGGGACGCATCCGGAGGTCACCGGGGACGACCATCGGCTACGTGCCCCAACGCCTGCATATTGACGCGACTCTCCCGATGACGGTGTCCCGGTTCATGAACCTGCCCACACGGCATGCCCCCCGCGTGGTAACGCGGGCACTCGGGCGAACGGACGCGGCAGGCCTGGAAAAGCATCAGATGAGCGGCCTGTCCGGCGGCCAGCTACAGCGTGTTCTGCTCGCCCGCGCCCTGCAGGACTCCCCCGGGCTGCTGCTGCTGGACGAGGCGGCCCAGGGCCTCGACCATCGCGGCGTCGCTGACTTCTATCGCCAGCTCAAACCAATACGGCGCGAGCTAGGCTGCGGCATACTGATGGTCAGCCACGAGCTGCACGCCGTGATGCGGGTCTCGGACCGCGTCATCTGTCTGAACCGCTCCGTGTGCTGCGAAGGCCCCCCGGAGCAGGTCGCCGCCTCACCGACGTATCAGGCGATGTTCGGCTACGACATCGACGACGACGCCCCACCCCGCCACCAGCGGCACCACACCGACAGGACGCTGGAGAGGACAGGCTGATGCTCGACGATTTCCTCGTTCGAGCCGCCCTGGCCGGGATCGGCGTCACCCTGGTCGCCGCCCCCCTTGGCTGTTTCGTTGTATGGCGGCGCATGGCCTTCTTCGGAGACGCCACCGCCCACGCGGCCATCCTGGGCGTGGCGCTATCGCTGCTCCTGTCAGCGTCGATATTCGCCGGGGTACTGGTCATCTCCCTGACCATGGCAACGACCGTCTCACTACTGAGCGGCCGTGGCTACGCCATGGACACCGTTCTCGGGGTCATTGCCCACGCGGCGCTGGCCTTCGGTCTTGTGGCCGTCTCTTTCGTCTCCGGGGTGCGCATAGACCTCATGGCCTACCTCTTCGGCGACATCCTGGCCGTGAGCAGGACCGATCTCGCCGTCATCTGGTGCGGCGTCGTGCTGGTCCTTGGGCTCCTCGGCTGGCGCTGGGCACGAGTGCTGACCGCCACGCTCAACACCGATCTCGCTCACGCCAGCGGCATTGACCCGAAGCGCGAGCAGCTGATCCTCACCCTGTCGCTGGCCGTGGTAGTGGCCGTTGCACTGAAAGTGGTCGGCGTGCTGCTGATCACCGCCCTGCTAATCATCCCCGCCGCCGCGGCGCGCCCCTTCAGCCGCAGCCCGGAAGTCATGGCGTTACTCGCTGCCGTGATCGGAACGGTGTCCGCTTGCGGCGGACTGCAGGCGGCCTTCTGGTTCGACACCCCTACCGGCCCCACTATCGTCAGCCTCGCCGCCATCCTGTTCGGCGTGTCCAACATCGTCGGCCTGCTGGTCCGGCGTTTCCCGTTTCCACGCCGGACCGCGACCTAGCCGAACAGCACCGAGGCGGCGGGGTGACCGGCGGGCCAGCCGTGGGCGACGCCTGCCGCCGAACCTCGGCCGCACGCGCCTGCGGGATCAGGCCAAACCGGCGTCAGACAAGGACGGGCCACCGGGGACGCACGGGAGCCGGCCCGTCCCAGCGCCCACACGGACACGGCATGCGGTTCCCCCGCTATTCCGGCGCTCGTCCGGGAGCGGTAGCATGGCCGTTCCAGGAAGGCGGAGAGACGACAGGCCGATGCCCGAGGCACCCGATCGGTACCGCGAGCTGGTTGACGCGCTACGCGCGTTCGTCGACGAGCGCGACTGGTCCCAGTTCCACTCGCCCAAGAACCTCGCCATGGCGCTGACCGGGGAGGTCGGCGAGCTCGTCGAGCACTTCCAGTGGCTGAGCGGCGAGGACTCCGAGGCGCTCGATCCGGAGACCCGGGCCGAGGTGCGCCGGGAGCTCGCGGACGTGCAGATCTACCTCATGCTGCTGGCGAACCGCCTGGACATCGACCTCCTGGATGCGGTCAGAGACAAGATCCCGGAGAACGCCGCGAAGTATCCCGCCGAGCGGGCGCGCGGCCACTCCCGGAAATACGACAGACTCTGAGCCCGCCCCATGCTGGTATACAGCAGCGCCAAACGCGCCTTTCTCGACGACGTGCGCAGCAACCTGATCTCGGAGCGGATCCTGGAGGCCATGCGCCGCCGGGGCGAGGGCGGGGTCAGCACCAGCGAGCGGCGTTCCTGGGAGGCCTCCCTCCAGTACATGAAGAACGTCCTGGAGGACACCGCCATCCCCGACGACGCCGGCGTCGCCGTGGAGTACCGCATCCCGCAGACCTCCAAGCGCGTGGACGTCATCGTCTCCGGGCTGGACGAGCACGAGCGCGACGCCTGCGTGATCATCGAGCTCAAGCAGTGGGAGCGGGTCACCCCCACCGGCAAGGACGCAGTGGTCCGCACGTTCCTCGGCGGCGCGGACCGGGAGACCACCCATCCCTCCTACCAGGCCTGGAGCTACGCCGCCCTGCTCCAGGACTTCAACGCCACGGTGCAGGAGGACGGCATCCGCCTGGAGCCCTGCGCCTATCTGCACAACTGCGTGGACGGCGCAGGCGTGCGGGACCCGCACTACGCGGCGCACATTGAACGTGCCCCGGTGTTCCTGCGCCAGGACGTCGGGCGCCTGCAGCGCTTCATCAGCCAGCACGTGCGCCAGGGCGACCGCAACCGCGTGCTCTACCGGATCGAGCGCGGCCGCATCCGCCCCTCCCGGGACCTCGCGAATTCCCTCGCACGGCTCATGCGGGGCAACCGCGAATTCCTGATGATCGACGACCAGAAGCTCGTCTACGAGGCAGTGCTGGACGTCGCCGACCTCCCGGAACAGGCGGGCAAGCAGGTGCTCATCGTCGAGGGCGGGCCGGGGACGGGGAAGTCAGTGGTCGCCATGAACCTGCTGGTGGAGCTCACCCGACGGGCCCGGACGGTCCACTACGTCACCCCCAACCGCGCGCCGCGCCAGGTCTACGAAAGCCGGCTCACCGGCACCATGACCAGGAGCCGGTTCAGCAACCTGTTCAAGGGCTCCGCCTCCTACGACAACAGCGACGCCGACGGCATGGACGTCCTGCTGGTGGACGAGGCCCACCGGCTGCTGGAACGCGCCCAGTACCAGCGCGCCGGTGCCAACCAGACGCGCCAGATCATCCGCACCGCGCGGACCAGCGTGTTCTTCATCGACGAGGCACAGCAAGTGACCTGGAAGGACAGCGGCTCGTCCAGCGAGATAGAGCACCAGGCGCGGGCCCAGGGCGCCACCATCCAGCGGGCCGTGCTCCAGTCCCAGTTCCGCTGCAACGGCTCCGACGGCTACCTGACGTGGCTCGACCAGGTCCTGCAGCGGCGCGACACCGCCCGGGACGACCTCTCGGGCATTCCCTACCAGCTGGAGGTCTTCGACACCCCAACCGCACTGCGGGACCGCGTCTTCGCCCTGCACGAACAGGGGCACAAGGCCCGGCTCGTGGCCGGCTACTGCTGGGACTGGGCCAGCAAGAAGGACCCGGACGCCTGGGACATCACCTTCCCCGAGCACGGCTTCCGCATGCGCTGGAACCTCAGCGACGACGAAGGCCGCTACCTGGAGAAGGCCCACTCCATCGACCAGGTCGGCTGTATCCACACCGTGCAGGGCCTGGAGATGGACTACGTGGGCGTGATCATCGGGCCGGACCTCGTCGTCCGCGACGGCCGGGTGATCACCCGGCCCGCCGCACGCGCCCGGACCGACCGCTCGCTCCACGGCTACAAGACGGCCCGCAAACAGGCACCGGAGACGGCGGATGCCCGCGCGGACGCCATCATCAGGAACACCTACCGCACGCTGATGAGCCGCGGCCTCAAAGGCTGCCTGCTGTACTGCACGGACGCGGAAACGCAGGCGTATTTCCGCCAACGCATCGCGACCGCATTTCAGGAAGACACGACCGAGCAGACGACGCCCGCGACCGCACCGGCCAAGGAAGACACAGTCGATACCGACACGTTGCCGACCCCGGACGCACCGAGATTCATTCCCGCCGAGGAGGTAACGCCCGCGGACAACGCCGTCCCCTTCCTCGACCTGGCGGCCGCCGCCGGCGGCTTCGCCGAAGGCTTCTCGGAGGCACAGTCCCTGACCAGTGCCAGCACCTGGGTCGCGCTTCCGGAGTTCTACCGCGCCCGCCCCGGCCTGTTCGCCGCGCGGGTCGTCGGTGAATCCATGAACCGGCGCATCCCCAACGGCTCACTGTGCCTGTTCCAGGCCACCCCCGGCGGCTCACGCAACGGCCGCGTCATGCTCGTCCACCACCGCGACATCCAGGACCCCGACGGCAATGGCGGACTCACCGTAAAGGTCTATCACAGCGAGAAGATCGTCGAACCGGGGGGCGACTGGCACCACACCCGCATCGTCCTCGCCTGCGACACGACGGCACCGGGCTACGAGGACATAGTGCTAGAGGGCGCGGAAGCTGGCGAGATGCAGGTCCTGGGGGAATTCAAAGGGACGTTGGACGAACCATAGTCTCGACCTGCCAACGATTACGGGAATTCACGGTCCCTCTTCATCCGAGAGGCGCACAGCTCCCTGTGGACCAACACGGATTCCTGGTCACGTCGCTGACCACCCGCTTACGCCGGACTTCCGTACCACTAAACACCAGCTGTTGGAATGTTAGACCTGACCTCTAACCCATCCGGCTGACCCCTAACCCGTCCGGCCACCGCAACGAACAAGCGTAGCGAATGTAGCTGCATGGGTACCGTCCGGAATCATCAAAGACGATACATGTCATCGTTATAAATCGTTTTAAGTGAAATAGCGCGCCGATTACCTTCTGGATTCACTTCTCGACCGCGACGGCAATTTTCATGACGGCAACGACCCGCAACAAGAGTACGGTTGTTCCGGCGATTGCCGTGGGTCTGACGTCTACGCTGGTCGGCATCGGCTTGGCCCGATTCGCTTATACAGCGCTCATTCCGCCGGTCGTGGCTGCCCAATGGTTCACGACCTCGGCCGCCGTCTATCTGGGCGCAGCCAACCTGCTCGGCTATCTCATCGGCGCCGTGACGGCACACGCGGTTTCTGAACGTTTCGGCGCACGCGCCACGCTCGCGGCATCGTTCGGTCTGGCTGCGCTGAGTTTTCTGGCCTGCGCGCACGCAGCGCCTTTCGCCTGGTTCTTCTTCTGGCGGCTACTCTCCGGCCTGACCGGCGCATGGCTGATGGTGGTCGGCCCCGCGATCGCCCTGGCCCGGACCGATCCCGATCGACGCCCGATCGTCGGGTCGCTCATGTTCATGGGTATTGGTCTGGGCGCGCTGTTGTCCGCCCTGGTCGTGCCGACGTTGATACACGCCGGCCTGTGGGTCGCATGGGTCACGCTGGGCGCTTTGACACTGATCGCCGGCACCGTGGGCGACGTCGCGCTTTATCAGCTGCCAAACCCTGCCGTGGCCAGCGATCGGATCGAATCGGACGCACCAGCCCCGAGCCCGGCGATTCGCTGGGCCGTGGCGCTCGTCGTCGCTGCCTACGCCTGCGATGGTATCGGTTTCGTGCCGCATACCACGTTCTGGGTCGACTATCTCGCCCGTGAAGTCGGACTCGGCATGGGCCCCGCCAATGTTCAGTGGGCGTTGTTCGGACTGGGCGCGATGCTAGGCCCCGTGGCAACGCGTTTTATCGTGCCCTGCCTCGGCTGGCGCGCCAGCCTGACGACAGGGTTCGTCACCAAGGCCCTGGCCGTCGGCTTGCCGTTCGTCGCGATCAGTGTTTGGACACGCTCGCTGTCGTCGATCGTCGTGGGCGCGCTCATCCCCGGCATCGTCGCCCTCACTTCCGGTCGGCTGGCCGAACTGGTCGGGCCAGTAGAACACAAGCGCTTATGGGGCCGTGCGACCGCTGCGTTTGCATTGGCGCAGGCGATCGCCGGCTACGGCCTGTCCGGGCTTGCGACGATTACTGGTAGTTATCGCCCAACCTTCGCGATCGGCGCGGCCGTTCTGGCGCTGGCCTTTGCTCTGGCATGGTTCGGCGACCCCGCGCGCTTCGCGCCACGTCGAAACCGCCTATCGAGCTCACCGCCACAAGCGCTCGGCTGATCGGAACGCAATACACACCCCGCCGACTCACACTTCGAGGCAATGGAGGCTGTCATGGGAGCACAAGATTAAGGCGCGCGCGTTTATCACCTACCACGATTCCACGCGGTGACTCAGACCGAATTGCTCACGTGACGCGACACCACCCGGCGCATTGCGGGAAGACAGCTTCGTGCCCCCGGGACCATCACACTGCCACCCCGAAGAGCGCCCCCACCCCGGCAGTCAACGCCATGGCCAAGGCGCCCCAGAAAGTAACGCGCGAGGCGCCGACGAACACCGATGCGCCGCCCGCCCTGGCGGATACAGAACCGAGCAGCGCGAGGAAAAGGAGTGAACTGCCCGAGACGGCCCACATAAGCGCGGCAGCCGGAAACACGACGACGACCAGAAGCGGAAGAGCAGCGCCCAGCGCGAACATCGCGGCGGAGGCCAGCGCGGCCTGGACCGGTCGAGCGGACAGGGAATCCGATAGGCCCAGCTCGTCGCGCGCGTGTGCGCCAAGCGCATCGTGCTGCATCAACTGGGTCGCGACCTCGGAGGCCAATGCCGCGTCCAACCCGCGGTTGACGTAGATCGCCGTCAACTCCGCGTGCTCGCTCTCGGGACCTTCGGCAAGCTCCTGACGTTCCCGGGCCAGATCGGCGCGCTCCGTATCGGCCTGCGAACTCACCGAGACATACTCGCCGGCCGCCATCGACATCGCTCCGGCGACGAGGCCCGCCACCCCTGCGACCAGGACGCCATGAGCATTGGTACCTGCCGCACCAACCCCCAGGACAAGACTCGCCGTGGAGACGATCCCGTCATTCGCGCCAAGGACAGCGGCCCGCAGCCAGCCGATCCGATGGGTTCTATGTGTTTCTGTGTGTTTCATCATACCGGAATTGGGGTGGAGAGCTTAGCGCCATGCCGAACGATGAAGCTCAGCCGGCGCGAAACCGCTTACCGGTTGAGCGATCGGCTGCAGCGCATGGTTGGGTTGCATCACTCGTCCTTCTTGGCTCGACTGTAGGAATCACGCGCCCGACGCCTTCTCACAGCCTGTTCTTCGCGTTCGGCTGCATTCTGCGATTCCCGTTTTCTATCAGCTTGCGCAATCGCCTGGGGAAATCGCTTGTGCGCCTGCGACCAACCACGCTCAAAATCGTTGTGCGTCGCAGACCCGGCGGGGTAGGGATTGCGATACAGGGTGCCGTGCTGTAGCGCAAACTGCTTCCCCTCGTTGTAAGCGCCACTCTCCATGAACGTCTTCCCTCACCAGTGCGGCATGGCAGCACCCAACGGTTTGCTGAGGCGCGCCGCCCGAAGCACCTGATCATAGGCAGCCACGTGTGCCGGCGTTGCCTCAAGCTATTTGTTATACCAGTGGGCCTATATCGCGCAGAGGTTACCAAGTCCGTCCTCTAGGCCTTCCCAAGATCGTATCCACGCAGGCCGAACTCCCAAGTGGTGAAGTGACGACAGGAAGAGTCGCTCGAACCTGGCGTCTTTTGGCTTTGGCTTCATCCAAATGTGGTCTGGGTTCGGCCGCTCTGTGTATCCAAAAATCTTTCTGTCCTTCGAGCATTCGATTTTACTCACGCCCATCCACCGCCTAATATTGGCATCAGACATCGACAGCCCAGAAAATACCATCCTCGATGATTGCGCATGGAACTGAAATACAGTTTCCGCCCAACTCCCACCGGAATTGGCGATTGCCAAGTACTCCTGCTCTAGGAACACGAGTCGGTCCCGGGAATCTCTGGGCGAGGAACCCGATTTCCATTCAGGTGTAACACATCCGTGACAGTGGATGATTGGGATTTTGTTGCCGACGTTACTAGACGGACGCATAACCTGTACATACGGATACTCGGGGTGCCCATGCGGACCTGGCCCACGATAGTGGTCGCGGCGGAGCCGGAGATCCAAATAGGTTTCAAGGAAAGTGTCGGCATTGAAGGTAAGAACCGCCTTGGGAGCACGACCTGCTCTCGCCGCCGCCAACAAGAACCCCGCAGTTTGCACCAGAGAAGACGCCGGAAACTCAGTCTCTATAAGGTCGCAAACTTCAATAACGCGATCTTTGGGCTCACGCTTCGGGGAATTCAAAACCTTGGTGAGATGCTTTTCTATCCCGAGACCTTTCGCCTTACTACGGATCTTAGAATATAAGCAAGACTCGATTAGATCGTTAAAGCTATCGGCTGATTTACCTTTAAGAAGGTATTCGTTCGCAGCAGCTTGGATCCACGAATCCAAGGTCCACCCCGATGTTTCTACTAGCTCATCAAACGCCTCATCGTCTAGGTCGACATCGAACGACTCCGCCACAACAACTCGCGCCAGTTCGCTCCACTCCGGAGCGATCCCTTTTGAGATTCCGGCACCGAGGCAAAGCGTCCATGCGGATGGCGACAGGTAGCCACGAAATTTTGAGTCGTGGGCAAGGACTGGATGTGGGTCACCGGCCATTGTGGCTCCTGAAGGTATAACGACAGGCTGAGGGGCGCGAGCCTTGCGAGCGTCCCCTCGAGCGAATTGTTAGATCAGTCGCCATTTCTCAATAGGACCGAGCGCATATCGTTCGCGATAAAGAACCCGCGAAACTGAACTAGTGCTGCGTATATGCTCACGAGCAAGCATGCCGCCCTCGTTGAAGGAAATAGCCAAACCCACAGTGGTCCAGCGTTCCACCCTTGGTTCGCAAGCACGGTCTCAACGCCCAAAATTATTCGCTCGCCAACTAACAGGCAGATTATCAACGCAACATTTGAGATGACTTCTCCCTTTAGCCTATCAATCGTAGCGACCGCTTCCGCGAACTCAGTTGGCTTTCGGGATTTCAATTCTTTTGGGAAGTCCTTTTGTATTCCATCTACATAGTTGTATAGGGCAAATGACATAGCACCAAAAAGGATAGCAACCGTAACGAACACGCTCAGGGTTTGTTCAAAGACCGGCATTGCTGCGCCGTCGGTCAAGAATAGGAGCGCATAGGCCGCACCGAAGGCACTGATGAAAACAAATGTGAGGTGTAGCATTCTACCCGCCTATGCGATCGCGAATACGCTCGTAAATCTGACCAACGAGGCTCCGGTTTCGTTTTTCTCGCTCCGTTGAGTCGGTGCCACCTTCTAGGTTTAGCTGCGCCTCATCCTCCCCTTCCATATGCTCCTCTGGTACATCTACAGATACGGTCTCCGTCACATCAGAGCTACTATAGGTTTTCTTCCCTCCATGATCCCCTTCGGTGGTAGCTTTCCAACCGCCCTCACCGTGCTCAATGTAGTTAATATAGTCGGACGTTGGATTTTCAGGAACGGTCAGCGCTCCTGAGTCGCTCTTGAGCTTCAAAGAAAGTTCATCTTGCCCATAAAGCCGTTTTAGGGAACGAAGCGCCTCGCGTGCACGCTTATTTGTCTGAAGTATGTTGGGCGAAACAAGGTTGAACTCGATTCGATATATTTTTCGATGCGAACCAATGATTTCCCAGAACGCTCCCTCGCTTGGTTTGGGTTCGACGAACACGCGGTGATTGTATTCCGAAAGTATCGGCCCCCTAACCCCGGCCTGGAGCGCGCGACCGATCTGCTGCGGCGTTCCGAACTGCCAATCCTTTTGCACGGCGACGGTCTGCGTAGCGACGTCGAAAACCGTTAATAGGGGAACCCAGTTGTCTTCGTGGTGCTCAATGATGTCACCTGGCACCTTCTCTCCGACTTGCGCTTGGCGCAGTTTGGCGAGTTTTCCGATATAGAAACGCTGGCGTTCGAATTCATCATGGGAACCTGGAGAGACTTCCCCAAATCCGACAAAGCTATAGCGAATACCATTCTTTATCCATTCCCGGTCGCCGAGAATTGCGGCCAGAACAGCCCGCCCCTTCGGCTCCGGCAATTGCGAGACCTCGAGTGCCCGCTGGCTTTCCTCGATAAAGAAGTACCGGAATACGAGGAATGTTTTCTCAGTTCCCATGAGAGGACTCCGTTCATATATCTAACGAGCTGCTTGAGCCGCGGCGGCGCGTTAGCGCCGACGTCGGCTCCAAGCAGAGGTTAGGCTCTTTCCCTATTGCCGCATCCACCCGCTCAACTCACGAGCCCTCCGCGACGTGGAGCTGCTCCACCGCTTCTTGGAAGACGTCGGCGAGGGCAAGAAGAAGCTCTTGGGTGAAGGCAACGTGCTTGTCCATATCTAGTGACGACAGATCCGGATTGTCTCCGTGGGCCACGCTGTGCCGCCATCCAACAAGCTCCTTGTCAATGCGCAGACGCCATTTTTGGAACCTCTCAATGTCAAAGCCAAGCACGCGAAAATTATGCCGAAGTTTGTCGAAGTCAAGGTTTGACCGAGATGAGACGACGGCTACGTCGAACCGCGCAAAGTCACACGCTAGGACGTCCCTTAACCGATCAACAAACTCCAACTCCGCGTCAGATGAGTTGTTCCTATCCCTCAACCTCTGTAGCTCCGGGCGTAACACGCCCGCTAGTAGAGACCAGGATACGTCTCCCACCTTCTTCTTATCTGACTTGAGACGTTCAATGTAGGCCCTTGCGCACTCGTTGTAGAAACCTTCCCAGTGCGCGTAGGTCAGCACTATTACCGCCTTGGACTGGATGCCGTAGGGAGAGCTCTCCCCTACTGCGAGTTGAGATTTAATCTCAGAAAGCTCTTTTGCCCGACGCAGGCGGCCAGCGTCGATATCCTCCAGATACGGCGAATCCTCAAGCATGTGGCCTGAACCACTTCGCTCCGAACGGGACGCTTCTCTGTATTCTCGTAGTGCCTCGGAGACCTGAGGCGCTCATGTCCGCAACCTCTTGCTGCCTCCAGAATGCGTCGATACGTGATTTGATGAACTCGTCAGGCTCGCCGACATCGGAGATGCCACCCCTATTACGGGCGATCCCGACCAGTATCCCTTCTAAGGCGCGAAGGGAAAATCTTCTTGCAATCGCCTCATGGGACTCTCGGTGAGGCAAGAGCGCTTCATCCCCAAATAGCCGGTCCAGCGTATCAACAGCCCACGTGACATCCGCGATTACGGAATCTGGGTCTTGATCGGCGATGACCCTAAGTATTCCACGATCAAGAAACTCTTGGACGTCTGTGCCGGAGTCGAAAGATTCCACCGTATGCACAATAGCTCTAACGGCGTACTCGACGTCCTTTTGTCGGTCCTTCTGCTCTTGCGTGATGTTGAGTATTCTAACAAACGCCTCAGACTGCGCGAGCTTCCGAATTTTTCGCGTTGCCTCAGCGTTAGCCAACACCATCGAGCAAGTCCGAACCTCCTGCTCATTCGCGTACTCACCGCCCCGGTTGAGTCGCTGGAAGAGATCGAACTTAGTTTTTGAGTCGCTTGGGTGCTTCAGTATTTGGAAATCGAGGCGTGCTCTGCGAAAGAACAGCTGAAGGGATTTATCAAGTCCCTTGCCCTCATCACGCGACTTCGGCTCAGCCCAGGCCACTCCGTCCAGCGAGGGAAGGTAAGTAGAGCGGGTGAGTTGCGACGGGGGAAGAGTAACATCGGGATTATCAGGATCCCTGAGGATTCCCATGAACTCCAGTATGGTCGATATCCGCTGAAGCCCGTCTATCAACTCCCATGTCCCGTCTGAATTCTCGTATGCAAAAGCCGGCGGTACAGGTATCCCAATTAGGATAGACTCGACGAAAGCCGTCTTCTTTTCCGGAGACCACCGAAAAAGCCGCTGGAATTCTGGAATTATGTCCAGCTCCTCTTGAGAATACATGGACGCGATTTCGCCTATGGATATTTGAAGGCTGTCCGTTGTTACGGATCTTTTGGCGTTCTCGAGTTCTTCCCTAAGCATAAAGCACTCTCTGCTTCGTGAATTCTCTAAGGACCTTGCCTAACGCCGCGCTCTGCGGCAATTTTGGAGCGCGGCGGAAAAATTGTCCGCCAGCAGCGCATGGTTATACGAACGTGGCCGCATAAAATCCAGCTAACAGTGCACCAAAGATCGTAAGCCCTGATCCAATATGGACGATGTATCTAGATATTCTAAATTTAAAAATCGCTGACCAAATATCGAGCATACATTCATAAGCCATGTATTCGCCTGAAGGAGAAAGGCCTGTTTCTTCATTTTTCTCTTCTTTTTTCTTTCTCCCAAACACGGTGTGTGCAGAGCTTCGAAATCTGAATAGTGGCCAAAAATTAGCGAGCAATGGCAGGTCGAAATAGTCTTCCATTACTGTAGGAAGGTGAATTCGAATAACATGCGTTCCAACATCCAACGGAACTTGTGGATTGCTTAGCGTGAGCTCATGCCGATCCCCATTTAAAAGACGCCTCTTAGCGGATCGGGGGAGAAACGGCCACCTTCTCCACGGACTCTCTTGCTCCAGAATGTCTCTATAAAGAATGTCAACATTTAAGCGGACTCGTTCGTGCAGGTCTGTCTGCCAAATCAAACCGATTGATCCTATTGCGGAACCAAACGTCGCTAAAATCGCTCCTGATGACAGCAGGTTAACCAGGGTGGTTTGGCTTTCAGGTCGAGATAGAATCTCATACGCAATAGCGCCGCCTACGACATAGACAAGGGTAATAACAAGATAGTGCAGCCTCAAGTGGTGATGAGTGCTTTCTTTCGTAGGCCGCTTTTGATTGCCTTCATTTTCATCACTCACGTTTCACTACTGACCTCTTCCATTCGTATAACAGTGATTAGATGGCGCGCACGGATATCCAATAAACGTGCGCGCACGATATTGCACTCTGCGCGCTTGCGCCTTCCCATGTAACCCACTGATTTTATACATCGTTAGTCTCCGCACCGCCAGAGGCACCGCGATATCGTGCTTGCAGTTTGCGTCCGCGCCGTTGGCACTGTACCTACGCCAAGCATTCGACATGGGGATGATGTCATGCCCTCGGCACGCAGCCCCGGCCGATGGATCTGTTCCGCCGGACGGTTGCGGGTGAAGCGTTACGGCATCCGTAAAGAGGGGAGCTACTACTGCTACTGGATAGGAACAGTGATCGGGCTGCAAGCGCGGATATCCAGCGGCCGTATGCGCGCGACTGTTGGATGGCGATGCCACGATCGATCGGCGGAAAAATTGTGCTTTCAAAGGAAATGACACGCCCGAGCGTGAGAAGCGCCTGCGATATCGCGCGTACGGTGTGGCGTCCGGGAACTGGCCGCGGCGGGAGGATGTGTCCGTGAGCTTGCGGCAGGAGGGCATATTCCGCCGCTCGGACATTGAGCGTGCCCCGGTGTCCATACCCTCTCCCTCATTCCTTCGTATCCGTTCTGGGAATTAGCCTGCTACGGCGTGCAGGTAATTGTCCAGCCCTGCCGGTTATCGGCTTCCCCACCAGCGCGCGAGGTAATGTCGCAGGGCGTCGGTGATTCCGGTTGGTCTGGTTTCTGTGGCCTTGCCCTGTCCGGTTCCGGTGATGCCGTTCGCAAAGTCCGCGGTGGTCAGTAGCTCGTTCGTGTTCGTTCTGCTTTGCCAGTGGCTGGCGAAGCCATCGTCGTCCGCGACGGCGCGGCGGCCGAGTTCGCCGAGGCGTTCGACGAATTCGGCGAGGGGATAGGCGGCATCGGAGAGGTTGCCGGTGTTCGTCAGGCGGATTTCGTGGAGGCGGAACGGCGGGCCGCCGTTGGCGGTGCGGCAGGCGTCGAGTTCGAGGTTGAGGGTGGTGTTCTGCACGATCTCCTCCACCCGCTGGCGGATGGGGCCCTCGGATTCGGGGACGGTGTCGCTGTCCGGGGCGACGAGGCGCACGAGCACGATGTCGGTGCAGCCCTGGCGCAGCAGCGGCGTCAGGGGCGGGTTGCGGGTGTAGTAGCCGTCCCAGTAGGCGCCGTCGCCGATGCGCACGGCGTCGAAGACCATGGGGTGTGCCATGGAGGCGAGCACGGCGCGGGCGGTGAGCGTGTGGGTGCGACCGCGCCCGTCCGGCGTGTCAAGGAGGCGGCGGGTGCGGGGGTCGTTGCTGAACAGGTGCGCCAGCCCGGAGTGGACCTCGGTGGCGGCGACGGTGACGAAGGGGCGCCGGGCCGGCAGGGCCGCGGCGTCCGGGTCCTCCACCAGCGCGGGGGCCGCGGCGGCGGCGAGGTCGCGGATCATGTCCAGGGCGACGCCGCGGAAGTGGCTCATGGGCATGGCCTTGGGCACGCCCAGCGCCTCCAGGTGGCGGTGCAGGCCGATGAGCAGGCCCAGGGCCTCGTCCGGGACGAAGCGCAGGGCGTGGTAGCGCTCGCGGAGGAGGTCCTCCATGCGGTTGAGCCGCCAGAAGGCGTCGAGGTAGG
>WBJT01000079.1_pt1 | contig 14379 bp, 11 predicted proteins | sample 5109881 | NCBI WGS metagenome assembly WBJT01 (sample SAMN11895465, study PRJNA545514) | wastewater metagenome | isolation source: saline BTEX enrichment culture, original innoculum from Kuwait petroleum... | place: USA:Stillwater, OK | collected 2018-09-01
TACGCAAGCCCGTCTCCATCCGTTTCAGCGTCATCAAGGACCAGACACCCAATACCCGCAAATCGCTTGATACGCGGGACGGTATTTACCCGGGATCACAACGCCCTGGCTTACGCACCACCGTGCGCTGTAGGTCGGCCGCTCGAAGGCAACCGACAGACCCCTGGCCGGCCCCGGAACGCCGGGAACCGGCGGAATCAGGGCCGGATGGCGGTCACTTCAGTCCGCGGGCGCGGCGGATGGTATCGTACGCGGCCTGGATCTCCTGGGTGCGCTCCTTGGCGACGTCGATCATCTCCTCGGGCAGGCCCTTGGAGACGAGCTTGTCCGGGTGGTGCTCGCTCATGAGCTTGCGGTAGGCGCGCTTGACCTCGGCGTCGCTGGCATCCTCGCTCACACCGAGCTCACGATAGGCCTCGGGCAGCGGATCCCGGCCGGCCTGGCTGGCGTGGCTGCGCTGGTAGCCGCCGGCGAGGAAGGCCACCAGCCGCTCGAAGTCCGCCTCCGAGATACCGAAGTGCAGGGCGATGCGCTTGAGCACCCGGGCCTCGGCGTCGCCGAGGGCACCGTCCGCCATCGCCGCCTGGATCTGGATCTCCAGGAAGATGCGCACCAGGTTCATGCGTCCGCGACACGCCTGGCGGAACTCCGCGAGCGCGGAATCGAGATCGAACTCCGTCGACTTGCCCTGGTTGAAGTACTCGATGGCCTGGCGGCGCTGCGTCTGCGACAGCCGCATACGGTTCATTACCTGCTCGGCGGCGGCGATCTCCGCCTGGGAGACGCGACCGTCCGCCTTGCAGATGTGGCCCATGACGGTGAACGTGGTGCGGAAGAACACCGCCCGCGGGTCGTTGCCGCCCGAGGCCATGCGCGCCCGCGCGAGCCCGCGGTCGAACCAGTGCCCGAGCGCCAGCCCCACCAGCGCACCGAGAATGCCGCCCGCCATGTAGCCGAAAACGGCTCCGATGATCTTGCCAATCCAATTCATGCCTACGCCGTCAGAGCAACGCGAAAGGGCAAAAGATGCGGGGCCGGGAACGGGGCGTCAAGGGAGACACCTCAGCGCAGCCATGCCCGCGCGAATTCGTCCGCCGGCATCGGCCGGCCGTAGTAGTAGCCCTGGGCGAATTCACAGCCCAGTGACGCGAGCGCGCGGGCCTGCTCCGCCTCCTCCACGCCCTCGGCGAGGGTGGTCAGGCCGAGGTTGCGCGCCATGGCGATTATGGTCGCGACGATGGCGTGATCGCTCTCGCTGACCAGCATGTCGCGGACGAAGGACAGGTCGATCTTGAGCATGTCCACCGGGAAGCGCTTGAGATAGGCCAGCGACGAGTAGCCGGTGCCGAAATCGTCGATGCACAGCGTGAATCCCGCCTCGCGCAGGGCCACCGTGATCTCCACGGCATGGTCCGGATCGCTGGCGATCGCGGTCTCCGTGAGCTCCAGGCGGATGGCCGACGCCGCCAGCCCGGCCCCGCGGGCATGGCGGGCGAACTGCTCGGCCACACCGGCGTGCTCGAGCTGCTGCGCGGAGACGTTGATGGACAGCTCCGGCGGCAGCGCCACCCCTCGGCTGCGCCATTGCGCGAGCTGGCCGCAGGCGGTGCGCATCACCCAGTCGCCGAGCCGGCCCATCATACGCCGCTCCTCGGCGGTACTCACCGCACGCCCGGGATTCACCCAGCCCCAGTCCTCGTCGTACCAGCGCAGCAGCACCTCGGCACCGATGAGTTCACCGGTGTCCAGGGCGACCTGCGGCTGGTAATAGAGCTGGAGGACGTCGTTTTTAAGCGCCTGGTCCAGGCGTTCAGCCAGGGACAGGAAATCGTCGAGCTCGCGGCTCATGTGCGGCTCGTAGACGCTGTACTCGATGCTGCCGCGCTTGGCCCGGTACATGGCGATATCGGTGTGCATGAGCAGCTCGTCCGCCGTGTCCCCGTCCCGGGGCGCGAGCGCGATGCCGATGCTCACTTCCACGGGGATGCTGCGCCCGTCCACCGTCAGTGGCTGCCCAAGGGCGTCCACCAGACGCTCGGCGATACGGGTCGCAGCGGCCTCGTCGGCGTCCTCGGCGATGACCACGAACTCGTCGCCACCGAGCCGGGCCAGGGTCTCGTTGGCGCGCAGGGTGTTGCGGAAACGCTGCGCCACCTCCACGAGCACGCGATCCCCCGCGGCGTGCCCCTGGCGGTCGTTGATCTCCTTGAAGCGGTTGAGGTCGAGGAACAGCAGGGCCAGGGAGCTGCCGCCGCGGCGGAGACCGGCGAGGCTGACCGTCAGCCGGTCCATGAACAGCGCGCGGTTGGGCAGCCCGGTGATCTCGTCGTAGAACGCGAGCTGCTGGATCCGCCGCTCACTGGCCTTGCGCTGGGTGATGTCGCTGCCGATCTGCAGGACGCTGCCGCCGCTGTCCTCGCCGGCCAGCGACCAGTGCGACTCGACCACGATGTGCCGCCCACCGCGGGTATGCTGGTCCAGCTCGCCGCTCCAGTAGCCCTCCTCGCGGACGCGCCCGCGGGCGTCGCCGTAGGCGTCCGGCGGCACGCGCAGGACCTCGGCGGCGGAACGGCCGATCACCTCCGAGGCGGACCAGCCGTAGGTCTGCTCGGCACCCCGGTTCCAGTAGCGGATGCGGTCCCGGGCGTCCGTCAGGAGGATGGCATCGCGGGTATGCTCCAGCAGCATCGCCTGCTCGCGGATGCGGCTGTCCGCCTCGAGCCGCTCCAGCTCCGCGGCGGCACCGGCGGCGAAGATGCGCAGCGTCGAGCTGACGAACTCGGGATCCTGGACCGGGCGCCGGTAGATCACGTAGAGCACGCCCAGGTTCTCGCCCGCGGTGTTGCCCAGGCGCTCGCCGACGTAGCCCCGCGCCCCCATGTCCGCGAGCAGGGTGTCCTCGGGGAAACGCTCGGCCACACGGTCGGTCACAACGCAGTAGGACTGCTCCAGGTTGACCGCACAGGGCGTGCCGCCGAGGGCGTAACTCAGCGGCTCCGCGGGCCGGCCGTCACAGTGGCCGGCGACGCTGTACACCCGGGAGGGATCCTCGGGCAGGCAACGGGCGATGTAGCCGGCATCCGCACCGAGCACCTCGGTCATGGTGCGCACCAGCCGCTCGAAGAACTCGTGGCCCGTTCGCGCCGAGACCGCCGCGGCAATACGGAAAACGGCGTCCTGCAGGCGGTCCTCGCGCTCGCGGGTACGCAGCGACTCGATCCCGAAGGCGAGATTGTCGGCGAGCTCGCCGAGCAGCTGCAGCTCTTCCGCCTCCAGCGGGCGTGCCGTGGTCGTCACCAGCCCCAGCACGGCCAGATTGCGCCCGCCGCTGCGCAGGGGCAGGCAGGCGACGACGTGATCCGTGCCCAGCGCGCCGGACACGGGATGCTCGCCGGCGTGCAGGGCATGAATCGCGTCCTCGTCGAGCCCGCCGTCGCCGGCGGCGTGCCAGGCGACGGGCTGAGCCCCTTCCGCGGCGGGATCATCGACGGTACCCACCCACGCCACCAGATAGCCGCCGATCTCGATGGCAAGGCGGCACACCGTGTCGAGCAGCCGCCGCTCGTCAGCAGCACGAATAACCGCACGGTTGCAGCGGCTGAGCAGGCGCAGTGCCCGGTTGGAACGCTCCCGGGCGAGCTGGGCACGCTTGCGGTCGCTGACGTCGCGCATGACGGCAACGAAATGCGTCGGCCGGCCCCCGGGGCCCAGCAGCGGGACAACACGCAGCTCCACCCAGTACGGCTCGCCGTTACGGGTATGGCTGAGCAGCTCCTCGCCGGCGGACTCCCCCCGCTCCAGCGCCGCACGTATGCGCGCACGCGACTCGTCCGAAATCCGCGGCCCCAGCAGGTCCCACGTCACCCGGCCAAGCACCGACTCCGGAGAATAACCGGTCACCCGCTCGAAGGCCTCGTTGACGAACACGATCCGGGAGCCCCGGCCCGTCGATGGATCGGCCTCGGTGATGACCACGACGTCGTTCAGCCGGGCCACGGCGGTCTCCAGGAACTCCAGGCGCCGGCGCTCGCGATGACGCTCGGTGGTATCCCGCAGGTAGACGGTCAGCCCGTCCGGCGCCGGGTAGGCCCGAACGTCCAGCCACAGGCCAGGGGGATGGAAGCGGGCCTCGAACGACACCGCCGCCTGCAAATCGAAGGCCCGCTGGAACGCCTCGGTGAAGGTTTCGTCGTTCAGGCCCTCTATGTCCCGGATCACCCGTGCGAGCAGGTCGTCCCGGGAGCGGCCGAGGACGCGCTCGGCCTCGCCGTTGACGTAGGTGAACCGGAAGTCGCGGTCCAGGGTGAAGAAGGCGTCCGTGATGCTCTCCAGGGTCGCGGTCAGGCGCTCCGCGAGCCGGCGCTGGGCGGCCTCGCTGGCCCGCAGCCGGGACTGGGCATCGGTGAGCAGCAGCGGTGTACCGGCGGGCCCCAGGACCGCGTCCACCTCGCCGCCGGTAAGCTCCTGCAACCGCCGGTGAGTATCCTGAAGGGTCTGGACGAGCTCGAGATACCCGCCCGTCGGCGATTGCCCGCTGTCCGGATCTCCGGTACTCATGGCCCGGCACCTCTGCCGAGACCGATCCGCGCCAGCACACGGCCCGGCTCCGAAAGCGATCCGACGATCATTTCACGGGATCCGGCCCGCTCGACCACCAGCATGGGCGTGAGCAGGACGCCTTCCTCCAGCGCACGCTGGGGCGTCTCGAAGACATCGATGATCTCGACCTCGCAGGGGACGGCGAGGTAGTCACGGCGTATGGCCTCCAGATTGGCGATCGCCTCCCGGGAATTGGGGCCATCGCCGGCCACGTACAGCCGCAGTGAGAGGGCGTCAGCCGTCATCGCCGACAGTCCCGGCGTGGTCATCCCGGTCGGCGTGACGCCAGCGGCCGCGTTCCCGGCGCATGGCGTCGCGCTCCCGGTCGACCTCGGCGTCCTGCCGGGTCACGGTGCGTTGCTCCGCCTGTTTGTACTCGCGCTCGCGCTCCAGGTGACGGATACGGGCGTCGAGCTCCGCGGTCTCCGCCTCCAGGCGCAGGCGCTGGCGTTCGCGTTCGTCGGCCGCGCGCTGACGCTCCAGGCGCCGGGCCTGCTCCTGCTCCCGGCGAAGGGTGCCCATCAGGACCTCGCCCCCGGCGGTGTAGACATCCGCCAGCGTGACGCCGCCGTCGTCGAGCAGGAGCTCCCGGACCTGGCCGGAATGGGCGGTCCCGCGGGACTTGACCACCGACAGGCCGCGATTGCGCTCACCGCCCTGGACACGGTAGCTGAGATGGATCCAGGTGTCCGCGAGGGTCGAGATCTGCAGCGGGGTGCTCTCCGTCTCCGGAATCTCCCGGTCCAGCAGGCTGGTGCACAGCAGTGTGACGCCCGCCCCCTTCGCCCAGTCCACCAGGCGTTCGATCACGCTGTGTGAGAATGCCGTGTTGCCGGATTTGGCCAGTGCCGATACCGGATCGATGATCACGCAGCTCGCCCCGTGCGCCTCCGCGTGATTGCGGATCGCAACGAAGTGGATCTCCGCGCTGCCGGCGATCGCCCGGGCCGGTACGATGGACAGCGACCCGTCCGAGACAGGCGAGGCGAGGTCGATACCGACGGATGACAGGTTGCGCATCAGCTCGTCCGGCGGCGAGTCGATGCTCGCCCACACGGTGCGCTCGCCGTTACGGCAGGCGGCCTCGGCGAACGCGCCGCACAGGGTCGTCTTGGCCGTGCCCGGGGCGCCGGTGATGAGCACGCCGGCCTGCCGGAGATAGCCGCCGCTGAGCATGCTGTCCAGCCGCGGGATACCGGTGGAGAGCCGCTCGTTGGAGACCGGGCCGTTCGCCCCCTCGGGCCGCGGCACGTAGGCCACCTCCATGCCGCTATCACCGATCACCAGCGGGACCTGATTCTCCTCGAAGCGCGAGCCACGGAACTTCACCACGCGCAGACCGCGCTGGGAGATACCCTGCACGGTGTCATGGCTGAGCTCGATGCTGCAGTCGACCATGAACTGCATGAAGCCCAGCCCGTCCATGCCCGGAACGCCGGCATACCCCGGTGCCTTGGCGGTGATGATGCAGGTGAGCCCGCGCTCGAGCAGCCAGTTGTGCAGCCGGCAGGTCTCACGGCGCGCGGCGGCCCCGTCCATGAACGCGAGCACGACATCGAGGGCGTCGAAGACGACACGCCGCGCGCCCATCTCCGCCACCTTCGCGTCCAGCGCGGCGAGCATGCCGCCCAGGTCCACGTCCCCTGCTGGTGCCATGCCGGGATCCGGCTGGGCGTCGAGAAAGAACAGGCCGTCGTCCTGGAGGCCGTCGAGGTCCCAGCCGAAGGTCGCGGCATTGGCGGCAATGCGCCGGCCGGTCTCCTCGAAGGCGACGAAGATCGCCGGCTCGCCGTGCTCCCGTGCGCCGTTGACCAGCGTCTGGAGCGCAAGCACCGTCTTGCCGGCACCCGGTCCACCTTCGACAAGGGTCACGCGCCCGTATGGCAGACCGCCTCCGGTCATCTCGTCCAGCCCGGCGACACCGGTCGGTGCCTTGGCCGCGCCCGCAACGGGTTCGGTCATCTCTTCACCGCGGTCCTGACACCCGTAGTGTCGACATTTAACCAGCGTGCGTGATGCTTATCCATCACCAATAGCGTGCAGATCCGTACGTTTCCACCCTAACGACAGGCGTGACGGGCCAGTCAATAAACAGCATGGACGCGACGACTTTTAGCCGGCGGAGGAGCGATGGGGCCGCCACCGGGCCGGCGACAGCCTCCGGGGAAACACGGCGGTCACAGCGCCCAGAGGTCGACGAACTCGTGCACCGGCATCGCCTCCAGGCGCTCGCGCTCGCCGCAGGCATCAAGGATGCGCCCGGCCTGTTTCGGGGCGAAGCGGGTGGCGAGCGACCGCTCGAACTTGTCCTTCAGCACCGGGATGCCCTCGTCACGGCGGCGCCGGTGGCCGATGGGGTACTCCACCGCGACCCGGTCGGAAACCCGAACTGCCGGTAGCCGGGTCCCTTCGGGATTGTGTGCGGTCAGGGGGGGAGTGGCCACGACACGAGACGGGTTGCGGGTTGCCTTTCGTTCATTAAATAGCTATGTTCACGAAACATGAACAATGCAAAAACATGAACACATGACCCGGTCACCTCACGAATACGATCTCCTGGACTCAGTTGCCCGTCGCCTCTCAACGGCCACGGCACTATCGCTCGAGCCCGTTCCGGGCACGGGGTCTTGGATCGATGGGCAACTGGTAATCTCGATGCCCGATGGACCCCGGCACTGCTATTCGGTGGCGCTGAGGCGCAACCTTCGACCCGCCTCGTTGGGCGCCATAGTCCTCCAGTTGCGTGAGCTCCCGCAGCCAGCGCTTCTGGTGGCTGACTACGTTAATCCGAATATCGCGGAGCGCCTTGCCGACGAGCGCATCGAATTCATGGATGCCGCCGGAAACGCCTACCTGAACCAACCGGGCCTGTTCGTTTGGGTCAAGGGGCAGAAGCCTGCATGGGAATATGGGCTCGCCCGGTCAGATGCGGTGTCGCCGCTGGAGAAGAGCGACGGTTTCAAGCCATCCAGCCTGTACGTCATTTTCGCGTTGCTCTGCAAACCGGGCCTGGAGTCGGCGCCCTATCGGGAAATCGCCGCCTCATCCAACGTCGCCCTGGGCTCGGTGAACTGGGCCATGCGGGAGCTTCGGGAGCGCGGTTATCTATACCAGAAGGGCCGGAATCGTCGGCAACTGATCCGCAAGTCCGACCTCAGGGACCGCTGGGTGGCGTCCTTCATCGACAAGCTCCGGCCGAAACTGAGGCTGGGACGGTTCACCATGTTGAAGCCGACCGACGAGTGGTGGCGCTCGCTAACGGCCGACGAATTCGACATCGTCTGGAGTGGGGAGATCGCGGCCTGGAAGATGACTGGTTATTTGCGTCCGGAGCGCGCCACGCTCTACGCCGATAACCTACCGCGCGGATTCCTGAATCGACATCGGCTGGCCCGCTCGGATGACGGTGAGATCCAGATATCACGTCGGTTCTGGGGATTTGTGTCAGGCACGACGGATCGTGCCATCGCCCCCCCACTGCTGGTCTATGCCGACCTGGTGGCGAGTGGCGAAAGCAGAAATCTGGAAACGGCAAAGCTGATTCATGAGCGATATCTTTCTGAGTCTGAGTCCGGGCAGTGACAGCCGGCTCCCGCCCCTGGAGGCAATGTCGGAGGCGGCAGCGGATGAAGCTCTCGAATTCATGGTCGTCGGCGCCACCGCGAGGGATCTGGTACTGCACCGCGGTTTCGGGATCCGGGCAATACGTGCCACGCAGGACGTCGATGTCGGCGTTCACGTCGCATCGTGGAACGATTACGAAAAGCTGGTCGATAACCTCCTGGGCCGGGGGTGGAAAAGGCGGCAGGAACGGCGCTACCACCGGCTCCATTACACTGAGCATCAGTGGATAGACATCGTGCCGTTTGGCGGCATTGCGCGCCCTGATGGCACCATTGCGTGGCCGCCCGACGGTAACGAAGTGATGTCCACCCTGGGGTTTTCGGAGGCCTTCAGGCACGCGCTCCTATTCGAGCTGCCAAGTGGGTACCTCTGCCCCGTAGCGTCTCTGCCCAGCCAGGCTCTACTGAAGATAGCGGCCTGGCTCGATCGCAAGGCAGCCAGCGACGCCTCTGACCTGGCATTCCTTATGGAGACGTACGCCGACGCCGGCAACCTCGATCGCCTCTATGAGGGCGAATCGCCTGTGGCGGAACAATACGACTACGAGGTTTCCCTTGCAGCCATCCACCTCCTGGGCATGGACATTCGGCGCACGGCAAGCACGCAAGCGATCGGCGGCGTCCTCGACAGCCTCAGACAAGCCCTGGAAACGCCTGACGCATCTGCCCTTATTATCGCGAGCACCGGTCATCTTGCTGATCCAGCGGATATCGACCAGGCGGTGAAACGATTCGAGGCACTTGTTCGTGGCATGTCCCACCAATAGTGGCACCGCTCACGTCTTCGGCGTGCTTGCCGTACGGGGTCTCTGGACAGGGCCGTTTCAGCGCGTGAGTAACCGGGACCGCGCCGAGATCATCCGGCACGGCCCCCAAAGTCTCACAGCGCCCAGAGGTCGACGAACTCGTGCACCGGCATCGCCTCCAGGCGCTCGCGCTCGCCGCAGGCATCAAGGATGCGCCCGGCCTGTTTCGGGGCGAAGCGGGTGGCGAGCGACCGCTCGAACTTGTCCTTCAGCACCGGGATGCCCTCGTCACGGCGGCGCCGGTGGCCGATGGGGTACTCCACCGCGACCCGGTCGGTGGTGCTGCCGTCGGTGAAGAACACCTGCACCGCATTGCCGATGGAGCGCTTCTCCGGGTCGAGATAGTCCTTCGAGAACTGCTCGTTCTCCACCACCTTCATGCGATCGCGCAGGGCGTCGATACGGGGATCGGCGGCGACGTGATCCTCGTAGTCGTCGGCGGTGAGGCGGCCGAAGATCAGCGGCACCGCGGTCATGTACTGGATGCAGTGGTCGCGGTCCGCCGGGTTGTTCAGCGGACCGGTCTTGTCGATGATCCGCACCCCCGCCTCCTGGGTCTCGATCACCACCTTCTCGACCTCGTCGATCCGGTCGCGGACCTGCGGGTGCAGGGTCATCGCCGCCTCGGCCGCGGTCTGGGCGTGGAACTCCGCCGGGAAGGAGAGCTTGAAGAGGATGTTCTCCATCACGTAGCTGCCGTAGCCCCGGCTGAACTGCAGCTCGTTGCCCTTGAACAGCACGTCGCGGAAGCCCCAGGTCGGCGCCGACAGCGCCTTGGGATAGCCGATCTCGCCCCGGTCGACGATCAGCGCCAGGCGCAGCCCGCGGGAGGAGGCATCCCCCGCCGCCCAGCTCTTGCGCGGGCCCGCCTGCGGGGCGTGGCGGTAGGCGCGCAGGGCGGAGCCGTCGATGAAGGCGTGGGAGGCGACGTTGGTGACGTCGTCCACGTCGCCGCCGAGCAGGCCCATGGACACGCAGGCGGAGGCGATGCGCACCAGCATCACGTGGTCCAGGCCCACGCGGTTGAAGCTGTTCTCCAGCCCCAGGATGCCCTGGATCTCGTGCGCCTTGATCATCGCTGTGAGGAGGTCGCGCACCGTCATCGGCGCCCGGCCCTCGGCCACCGCGCGGCGGGAGAGGTGATCGGAGAGCGCGAGGATCGCGCCGAGATTGTCCGAGGGGTGGTTCCACTCCGCCGCCAGCCAGGTGTCGTTGAAGTCCAGCCAGCGCACCATCGCGCCGATGTTCCACGCCGCGGTCACCGGGTCGAGGCGGAAATGCGTACCCGGCACCTTCACGCCGCCCGGCATGTCCGCGCCCTCGACCACCGGCCCCAGCAGCTTGGTGCAGGCCGGATACTGCAGCGCCAGCATCCCGCAGGCGAGGGTGTCCATCAGGTCGTAGCGGGCGGTCTCGTACGCCTCCGTGGACGTGATCTCCGTGTTGACCACGTACTCGGCGATGTCCTTGAGGGGCTGGTCGTAATCGGGACGGGCGCCCGATCCGGTGGTCGTGCTCATGGTATCGTCCTCCGCATTAGCTGGCCCACCGTGCTCCGGAAACGGTGCCGGGAGACGGAGACACGGCCCTTCCCCGGGACCGCGCGCCTACTCCCGTTCTGGTGTCTCCCCCGGAGACTCTAAACCCCTAATGCGGCGTGTGTGCAGACCGCGCTCACGATACCCGGCGCCGGCCCGGGCCATGCCCCGCCCGATCCTGCCGGCGGGATTGCGCGCCGTCCGCCCGGGAGAGGCCTCCCGGTGCGGCGGCACGGGCCGGTTCAGGACCGGTCGAAACCGAACAGCTCGGCCGGGTTATCCACCAGGATACGCTGGCGCTCCGCCTCGTCCGGGGCGTACCGATAAAGCAGCTCCAGCAGCTCCGCGTCGTTGGGCGGCGGCATCCGGGACAGCGGGTGCGGCCAGTCGCTGGCCCACACGACGCGATTCGGGGCGGCGTCGATATAGGCACGGGCAATCGGCAGCACGTCGTCCCAGGGGTAACCCTCGGCGGAGATCTTCTCGCCCAGGGAGAGCATGACCCAGAAGTTGCCTTTGCCGAGCAGCTCGATGGTCTTGCGGACGTTGGGATCGTCCACGCCCAGACGGGCATCGGCGCGTCCCAGGTGATCGATCAGCACCGGGATGTCCAGGTCCTCGTAGAGCTCGACGCTGTCAAGGATGCCGTGCTTTTCCGGCTGGATCTTCGCGTACCAGCCCAGTTCGCGCAGCCGGCCGGCGGCGTGGCGGAACTCCCGCGGCGACAGCCCCACCCCCAGCTCCTTGCGGAAGGTGAAGCGCGCACCGCGCACGCCGGCCTCGTGCAGCGTCTCGATGTACGCGTCGTCACGCTCCTTCAGCGCGATGGCGTTGGCGCAGCCGCGATAGTCGGGGCCGGCCTGCTCGAGCGCGTCCAGCACCACGCTGTGATCGGCGCCATAGGTGGTCGCCTGGACGATCACGCCGCGCTCGACCCCCAGGGCTCGGTGCATGTGCAGTGCCGCGTCGATGGTCGCCGAGGGCATCCTGAAGGGCGCGTCCGCGCGCATCGGATAGACATCCGGATCGCCGAACACGTGGAACTGCGCGTCGCACGTGTTCGCCGGCGGCGCTTCCCGGGGCGCGCGGGGATCCGGATTGAACGGGAAATACTCGGGCATGGTGGCTCCTGCCGTTAGCGGATCGAAGGGCCGCCCCGGGCACGCGGCCCGGGGTCAGCGGGTCAGGACCCGGCCCGGCGGCCGATTACCGCCATCACGTCGCACTGAATCAGAAACCTCGATTCCACCGGGTTCTGGATGGCGTGCCGGGCGGGCCGGGAGTCCGGATCGGGGAACATCTTCAGCCATTCGGCGTTGAGCACATCCCGCTGGGAACGGTCCTGCATCCAGACCGTCATTTTCAGGATGTCGTCGGTGCTGCCGCCGGCGGCTTCGACGATGTTGCGCACGTGCGTGAACATGTGTGCGCACTGCGTGGGCAGGTCCGCGCCCAGCTCCCCGGTCTCCGGGTCGGTCCCGTTGATCACGCCGGAAGCCACAAGGTCCCCGATCCGGCTCGCGGCCGGGATCGGGTTGTTGTGCTGAAAGCCGGCGCTGTCAACGCTCTTGCGTCGTGACATGCGGGGATGCCTCCCGATCAGCGATGGATGTCGGCCTCGCGGATCAGCGTGGCCCAGCGCTCGTACTGCTCGTCCAGGAACGCCTTGAACTCGTCCACGTCCATGGCACGGGCGTCGGCGCCGGCGGTCTCGAATTTCTTCTCCACGGCCGGGTCGTTGAGGATCTTCTCCAGCGCCGCGTTCAGCCTGTCCACGACCTCGTCGGGGGTCCCCGCCGGGCCGAACAGGCCGGTAAAGGTCTCCGATACCGCGTCGGAATAGCCGAGCTCCTTGAGGGTGGGGACGTCGGGCAGGGACGGCAGGCGTTCCGGCGAGGTCACGGCCAGCGCCTTCAGCTTGCCGCTGTTGATGTACTGCCTGGCCACGGTGTACTGATCGAAGTTGAAGTCCACACGGCCGCCGAGCAGATCGGTGGTGGCCGGGGCGTTGCCCGCGTACTGGACGGTCAGCCATTCGGTGTCCAGCAGACGCTGCATCATTTCACTGATCAGGTGATTCTGGGTGCCGGCGCCCGGGGAGGCCATGGTCAGCTCGCCGGGGTTCGCCTTGGCCTTTTCGAACAGTGCCTCGGCGGAATCCACACCCAGCTCCGGATTCACCTGCAGCACCAGCGGCACGAAGGAGATGGAGCCGATGGGCGCAAAATCGTCCTTCCAGAAGTAGTTGTCCTTACGGAACAGCAGCGGGCTGAACAGCACCGGGCCGTTGGGGGCGACGAACAGGGTGTAACCGTCGCTCTTGGCGTTGATCACGTGGGAAGCGGCAATCATGCCGCCGGCGCCGGGCCGGTTCTCGACCACGAACGGCTGGCCGAATTCCTTCTCCAGGCGGTCGGCGATGATACGCGCGTTGAAGTCGACGTTGCCCCCCGGCGGATAGGGGACCACCAGCTGCACCGGCTTCTCCGGCCATGCCGCCTGGGCACCACCGGTCAGGCACAGCAACAGGAACGGAACGATCAGGCATTTGAAAAATCGCATTTTCTCTCTCCTCCCGATGCGGGGCGTTTGGCGTCGCGCCCCATACGACGAATGCCTTTTGTGTTGTTTCGGATCAGCTTCTGCATCCGCCGCCGCGCCTTCAAGCGCCTGAAGCCGGAGACGTCCACCATGTGGATTTTTTGACTCATTTGCCCCCGGGGTAGCCTTCCGGCCCCCGTCGTGGACGCACAGAGCCCGCCGGAGGAGGGAGACCGGGAACCGGTGCACAGCGCGACGACGGCGGCCGTTCCCGGCATGAACCACGGCGGCCGGCCATACCCCGGGGGCACACCAGTGACGCCCGCCGGCCGCACCCCACACGGCGCCATCACGGTTCGACGGCCTCATGGCGCGGTTTCAGGGGATGACTTCTGCGATTGACCCCTGCCCGAGCCACCGTGCGCGCACGGCCACCCGGGCGTAATGGCCAGCGCGGGAGCAGGCCCCCGGCCAGGATTCCCGGAGGGTAGCGGCAGGCCGGAACGGACCGCCGCAGCACCGGTCGTGCGACCCGGCGGGGCGTCAGGAAAATCGGATCAGCAACGGATACGGGGCCGATTTCCTCACCCCGGGCCAACGGCGCTCGCAACCACAAAGTCCACTATATGGACTTTTACGTCAGCACGTCGTTGTACCTTTCTCGCCCCCCTGCCTAGCATTCCGGTTAAACGATAAACAGCGAATCCACGGTGAGGAGAGAGATGTGCAAGTCGACATCGGCGCGCTTTCGCCCCAGCAGTGCTACCGCCTGATCAGCGGGATCGTGGTGCCCAGGCCGATCGCCTGGATCAGCTCCCGGTCTCCGGAGGGCGTGGTCAATCTCGCCCCCTTCAGCTGCTTCACGTTCGTCTCCAACAGCCCCCTGATGGTGGGCATCAATATCGGCCGCAAGGCCGGCCGCGAAAAGGATACGGCGCGCAACATCCGGACGCTCGGCGAGTTTGTCGTCAATATCGCCGACTGGTCCATGGTGGAAACGGTGCACGCCAGCGCCGTGGAATACGACACCCACGAGAGTGAGGTGGAGAGCCTGGGTCTGGCGGTGGAGCCGTCCGGAACCATTACCCCGCCGCGGTTGGCGATGACGCCGATCGGCATGGAGTGCCGGCTGCACAGCATCACCGCCTTCGGCGATACCGGCGCCGAGTTCTTCGTCGGCGAGGTCAGGCTGGTGCACATCGCGGACGCGCTCTACCAGGACGGCCGCATCGACACCCGCGCGCTGCAGCCGGTGTGCCGCATCGCCGGCGC
>WBJT01000080.1_pt1 | contig 14358 bp, 10 predicted proteins | sample 5109881 | NCBI WGS metagenome assembly WBJT01 (sample SAMN11895465, study PRJNA545514) | wastewater metagenome | isolation source: saline BTEX enrichment culture, original innoculum from Kuwait petroleum... | place: USA:Stillwater, OK | collected 2018-09-01
TAGAAGACCAGCCAGAACGTCTCCCACGGGCCCAGATCCAGGGTGAGCACACGCAGGCTGAGCTCACGGATCGGCGTGAAGAAGCCCACGAAGGTGAGGCCGGTCCAGGCGGCGAGCAGGATCCAGATGCCGTGCTTCGAGAATTTGCGGACGACCTTCTCGCGGTTCCATGGACCGCGGTCCAGCTTCATCCGCCTGGGACGGTCGCCCTCCGTCCAGTGCTCGATCCAGAGAAACACCTCCGTCCACACCGTCTGGGGACAGGCATAGCCACACCACACGCGCCCGGCCAGTGCGGTAACGAAGAACAGGCTGAGTGCACAGATGATGAGCAGCAGCGCCAGGAAGAAGAAGTCCTGGGGCCAGAACGTCAGACCGAAGATGTGAAACTCGCGGGCAGGCAGATCCAGAAGGACCGCCTGCCGCCCGTTCCAGGTCACCCAGGGCAGAAGGTAGTACAGGCCCAGCAGGGCGAACACCGCGAACTTGCGCAGGCTCTGGAAACGCCCCTTGATCCCGCGGGGATAGACCTTTTCCCGCGACTGGTACATCGACACCGCTTCCGCGGCACCGTCCTCCTGCTTCGAACCGCGTCCCCGGCGGTTGCGCGCCTCACTCATTCATCTGCCTCTCTGCTCTCCTTCGGCCCAGCTTTCCCGGCCCGCCGGGCCGGGCTGAACAGCCACACGCTCAGTGCACTCGAGGCCGCACACACCGCCCAGAACATGAAAAAGCCGAGCGTGTAGCCCAGCTTCCGGCCGATTTCCCAGTGCGGCAGGGTCTCGTAACGCAGCGTCTCCGGATCGACGTTGGCGAAAAAGACCATCGTGGCGACTCCGGCCGTCAGGAACGACGGCCAGAGTATGGCCCCGAGCCAGCGCAGGCGGCTGCTCGCCGCCTGCCTTGCCGACTCATCACTCACTGCTCGCACTCCGCTGTCCAGCCTGGCCGGAGAGCTGGTAGACGTAGGCCGCCAGCACGTGGATCTGCTCGGGGGTGAGCAGCTCCTTCTGAGCCGGCATCTGGCCATTACGCCCGTTAAGGATGGTCTCCTTGATGGTCTCCAGCGAGCCACCGTAGCGCCAGGTGTCGTCCGTCAGGTTGAGCGCACCGATCTGGGGGTTGCCCTTGGCATCGGCCCCGTGGCAGGCAACGCACTGGGTCATGAACACGTCCTTGCCGCGGTCGACGAGCTCCTGCGGCGCATTGCGGCCATTGAGGCTGTAGACATACGCGGCCACGGCCTCCAGCTTGGACTGACCCAGGCTCGCACCGAGCGCCGGCATCACGCCGTTACGGCCGTTGGTGATCGTCTGCTTGAGCGTCTCGGGCTCACCGCCGTACTGCCAGGAAGCGTCCGCCAGGTTCGGGAAACCCTTGGCGCCGCGTCCGTCCGAACCGTGGCACACGGAGCAGTTGTTGGCGAACAGCCGCCGGCCCGTGTCCATGGCCTCCGGGTCATTGGCCAGCACCGGCACGGGCTTGGCCGCATAGGACTCGTACAGCGAGGCGGTACGCTCGTGCATCTGCTTGACCTCCTGCTGGTAGGCCGAGTACTGGCTCCAGTTCAGGACGCCGTCGAACCGGCCCAGTCCCGGATAGAGCACCAGGTAGACCAGACCGAACACGATGGTGATGTAGAACAGCCACAGCCACCAGCGTGGCATGGGCTGATTGTACTCGCTGAGATCATTGTCCCACACGTGACCGGTGGTCTCGGTGGCACTTGCCTCGCCGGGGCGCGGCTTCGCCGTCCAGCGGATGAGCCAGTAGCACGCTGCGATGTTACCCAGCGTCAATACGATGATGTACCAGTGCCAGAAGCTGCTCATTGCCCGTTCCTTCCCTTTTCCGCATCCCGCCGTTCGGCGTCCAGGGGCAGTCGTGCGGCGTGATCGAAGTCTTTTTTGCGCCGCTTGCTGTAGGCCCAGCCGATGATCCCGATGAACGCCGCCATCAGCACGGCGGTGATGATCCCACTCAGGGTTCCACTATCCATTAACGGCTCCCGATCAACGACCGAATTCCGTCCCCAGTCCCTGGAGGTAAGCGATGACGGCATCCATTTCCGTCTTGCCCTTCAGCTTGTCGGCCGCATTGTTGAGCTGCTCCTCGGTATAGGGCACCCCCAGGAGGTTCTTCTGCTCGCGCATGCGGTGCACCACCGCCTCCGGATCCAGCTTGTTCTCGGCGAACCAGGGGAAGCCCGGCATGTTCGACTGCGGCACCACGTCACGCGGGTTCATCAGGTGACGGTAATGCCACTCGTCGGAGTATTTGCCGCCCACGCGGGCAAGGTCCGGTCCGGTGCGCTTGGAGCCCCACTGGAACGGACGGTCATAGACGTACTCGCCCGCCACCGAGTAGTGGCCGTAACGCTCCGTCTCGGCGCGGAAGGGCCGGATCTGCTGCGAATGGCAGTTGTAGCAGCCTTCGCGTACATAAATGTCCCGCCCCGCGAACTCCAGCGCCGGATAGGGTTTGACACCCTCGGCCGGCTCCGTGGTCTTCGCCTGGAACATCAGCGGAACGATCTCCACCAGGCCACCGATGCTGACCACCAGCAGGATCAGCATGGCCATCAGCCCGACGTTCTTCTCTACGACCTCATGTGACATTCGCTGATCTCCTTAAGCGGTCGCTTCCGGGGCGGATTCGGTCGCCACGCGCTCCTGCGGGCGAATGGTCATCCACACGTTCCAGGCCATGATCAGCATGCCTGCGAGGAACAGGAAGCCGCCGAACATGCGCACCGCGTAGTACGGGTAGGTGGCCTGCAGGGACTGCACGAAGCTGTAGGTCAGCGTGCCGTCCGGGTTGGTGGCCCGCCACATGAGGCCCTGCATCACGCCCGCGATCCACATCGAGGCGATGTAGAGGACCACGCCGATGGTCGCCACCCAGAAGTGGGCGCCGATGGCCTTGACGCTGTACATCTGCTCCCGGCCCCAGAGCTTCGGAATCAGCGCGTACATGGAACCGATGGTGATGAACGCCACCCAGCCGAGCGCGCCGGAGTGCACGTGACCGATCGTCCAGTCCGTGTAGTGGGACAGGGCGTTGACGGTCTTGATGGACATCATCGGGCCCTCGAACGTGGACATGCCGTAGAACGACAGGCTGACGATGAGGAAGCGGATGATCGGGTCGTCACGCAGCTTATGCCAGGCGCCCGAGAGCGTCATGATGCCGTTGATCATGCCACCCCAGGAGGGCGCGAGCAGGATCAGCGAGAACACCATGCCCAGCGACTGCACCCACTCCGGCAGCGACGTCCAGTGGAGATGGTGGGGACCCGCCCACATATACACGGAGATAAGCGCCCAGAAATGCACCACGGAGAGGCGGTATGAATAGATCGGGCGCCCGGCCTGCTTGGGCACGAAGTAGTACATCATCCCGAGGAAGCCGGCGGTGAGAAAGAAACCGACCGCGTTATGGCCGTACCACCACTGCACCATCGCGTCGACCGCGCCGGAGTAGATCGGGTAGGACTTGGTCAGCGACACCGGGATCGACAGGTTGTTGATCACGTGCAGCAGCGCGATGGTGATGATGAACGCGCCGTAGAACCAGTTGGCCACGTAGATGTGCTTCTCGCGACGCTTCATGATCGTCCCGAAGAACACCACCGCGTAGGTCACCCACACCAGCGTGATCAGGATGTCGATGGGCCACTCGAGCTCGGCGTACTCCTTGCTCTGGGTGATGCCCAGCGGCAGCGTGATCGCCGCGGCGACGATGACCACCTGCCAGCCCCAGAACGTAAACGCCGTGAGCTTGTCAGAGAGCAGGCGGGTGCCGCAGGTTCGCTGGACCACGTAGTAGGAGGTCCCGATGAGGGCGCTGCCGCCGAAGGCGAAGATAACGGCGTTGGTATGCAGCGGGCGGAGGCGGCTGAATGTCAGCCACGGCACGTCGAAGTTGAGAGCGGGCCAGAGCAGCTGGGCGGCGATAAACACCCCCACCGCCATGCCCACGATCCCCCAAATGACAGTCGCCAGGGCGAACTGGCGCACTACCTTGTCGTTGTAGGCGGGTGTCGCGTCCATAGGTCGGTTTCCATCTCAGATATGGATTGCGGGTTAACCGAGTGCAGCACCGGCGGATACCGGCGACGGCGATTCTCCTTTTCGGTCCACTCGCCATTGCCCGACGAGCAAACCTGACCGCGGGGTCATTATCCTTGAGGCGGTATTGAAGGTCTTGACCTGCATCAATTCAGTGCGGCCATGCCGGACACCGACCCCCGCCACCCGGGCGTGCCGCTCGCGATTCTACTGTGCCCAATCCAAATATGGACAATATCGCGGCGTCATGCCGCCCGCGATGGCGTGCTCATCCGGTACAATCGGATGTCGGGCGCACGGCGGCGCCGATACGGCCGGCGCGCCCGCCGCGCACTGAATTATGGAGGATCCATGCAACGCATTTGCATCTATTGCGGCTCCGCCGCCGGGCGCGACCCGCGCTACCGTGAGGCCGCGAGCGCCTTCGGCGCCGCCGTGGCCGCCCGGGGGCTCGGCGTCGTCTACGGCGGCGGCGCGACAGGGATGATGGGCGCCGTCGCCGACGCCGCTCTCGCCGAGGGCGGCGAAGTCGTCGGCGTCATTCCCGAAACCCTGCTCGCCCGCGAAGTCGGCCACCGGGAGGTCACGCGGCTGGAGGTCGTGACCTCCATGCACGAGCGCAAGGCGCGCATGGCCGAGCTCGCCGACGGATTCATCGCCCTGCCCGGGGGGCTGGGTACCTTCGAGGAGATCTTCGAGATCCTCACCTGGGCGCAGCTCGGCTTCCATCGCAAGCCCTGCGGACTGATCAACATGGCAGGCTACTACGACCATCTGGTGACCTTCCTGGACCATGCCGTGGACACCGGCTTCCTGCGCCGGAGCAACCGGGACATGCTGCTCGTGGACGACGACGGCGAGCGGCTGCTCGAGCGTTTCGCCGAATACCGCGCGCCCCGCGTGACCCAGTGGATCGACAAGAGCAGTACATAGACGGCGGCGTCGACGCCCTGCGGCGCTATCTCGCGGGTGTCCGGGATCCGGCGGGGCGTTATCGCCGGCTCGTAGTGTTACCGCCGCCCACGGACGCGGCCACGGCGATGGCGGCGGTAACCGCCCCGGCGGTACTGGTCAGCGATGCGCCGCCCGACGGCGAGGACGCGGTCCCGCTGCGCCGGGCCGCAACACTGCTCGGCAGCGAATACCGGGACGTCGTCGTCGATGTCCGTGCCGGTCTCGACGTCGACGCCCTGGCCGCCGTCGCCGGCGCCGTGATCGCCGGTGGCGTCATGGTCATAATCACCCCGGCGCTCGAGGACTGGCCGGGCTCTGCAGACCCGGCACTTGCAGGCCGCCTGTCCTGGCCGGCCGAACCCGCCGACGCCGCCGGTCATTTCCGCGACCGCCTGGTCCGCTGCCTGCGCGAAGACCCCCAGGTCGCGATATATCCCGCCGCCCCCGGGGCAGCATTGCCCCGGCCGGCCGCCGGCACGGCGGGCGACGACCCCGCCTGTCTCACCAGCGATCAGGCCGCAGCGGTGGCCGCCGTCATTGCCGGCGCCGGTGGGGCGCCCCACCGTCCGTGCGTGCTCATCGCTGACCGGGGGCGGGGCAAGAGCACCGCACTCGGGATCGCGGCCCGTCGCCTGCTGGAGGCCGGTTCCGGGCCGGTGCTCGTAACCGCGCCGCGCCGGCGTGCCGCCGAGGCGCTGATCGCCGCCGCCACGGTGGACGGCTGCCCGGGGCCGCGTTACCTCCCGCCGGACCAGCTCATCCGCGAGCCCCGCCCCGCCGGGATGCTCCTCGTCGACGAGGCCGCGGGCCTGCCGGCCCCCATGCTCGATGGGCTGTTGGCGCGTTATCCGCGCATCGCATTCGCGACCACCGTGCACGGCTACGAGGGTACCGGTGCAGGCTTTCGCGTGCGCTTTCTCGCCTCCCTCGACCGGCGTACACCGCAATGGCAGGAACACCGCCTGACCCAGCCCGTGCGCTGGGCGGACGGCGACCCCCTGGAGGCACTGCTCTTCCGCGCCCTGCTCCTGGACGCCGAGCCCGCTGATCTCGCCGCCATGCCCGCGACCGGCCAGATCACCACCGGTCGTGAGCCGGCGGCCGCCCTGGCCCGGGATGAGAGCGCCCTGCGCGAGTTCTACGGACTACTGGTCGATGCCCACTACCAGACCCGCCCGGACGATCTGCGGCGCAGCCTCGAGGCCCCGGATGCGGGGCTGTGGGCCGCGCGGGACGACGACGGCCACATCGTCGCCGCCGCGGTAACCCTGGACGAGGGCGAGCTCCCGCAGGCACTTCATACCGATATCCTCGCCGGGCGACGACGCCTGCAGGGTCACCTCCTGCCCCAGTCCCTCGCCGGCCACGGCGGCCTGGGCCAGGCACTCGCCCTGCGTCACCGGCGCGTGCACCGTATCGCCGTCCACCCGGCACTGCGCGGGCATGGCACTGGGCAGCGGCTGATGGCGACCATGGCGCGCGCTGCCCGGGAGGACGGGCTGGACACCCTGGGCACTGTCTTCGGCGCCACGCCCGCCCTGTTGCGCTTCTACCGGCGCTGCGGCCTGGCTGCCGTACAGCTCGGTCATCGCCGGGACGCGGCCAGTGCCAGCCACGCGGCGTTCATGCTCCGCCCTCTCTCCGGCGACGGCGCCACCCTGACCGAGACCGCCCGCGCCCGCTTCGCCCGGGACATACCCTGGCGTCTTGCCGGGCCGCTCACGGCCCTCGATCCCGGCGTTGTGGCCGCCCTGATGCCGGGCCTCGACTTCGGCGCAGCGGACGATGCCGACGGCACCACGATCGCCGCGTTCTCCCACGGCCACCGCGGCCCGGACGACGCCGGTCCAGCGGTACAGCGCAAGCTGCTGCACCATCTCGCCGCGTCCTCCGGCAATGCCGACGACGATGACGGCGCACAGCTGCTGGTGGCGCGTTTCCTCCAGCATCGGCCGTGGGACGAGCTGGCGGCCCGGGCCGGCGTGAGCGGCCGACGCGCCGTCATCGGGGCACTGCGCGCCGCCGCGGCGGTGCTGATCGCCGCGGATACCTGAACGCGGCCGGACACTCGGCGCCCTCACCCGGCGCCCCGCGGGCCGAGGGTGGCGTTACCGGTCATCCGGTTAGTAAGCTCCCGCCACCCGGACCGGAGGAGACCGTCCCATGAATGCCCGCCCCACCCTGTTCCGTATGCCGTCGCGCTACAACGCCTATGCGGCGAGTATCGCCGGGCTCGCGGTATCCCTGACCGGTCTGGTATTCAACCCGCTGTGGGGATGGCCGGCCGCGGTGTTTGCCGCGCTCACGGCGCTCGGCACCTGGGATCTGCTGCAGCGCCGGCATACCGTGAGCCGCAACTACCCGGTCCTCGCCCACCTGCGCTACTGCCTGGAGTCCATCGGCCCGGAGATCCGCCAGTACTTCATCCAGGCCGACACCGAGGAGCGGCCGTTCTCCCGCGAGCAGCGCGCGGTCGTCTACCAGCGCGCCAAGAACGTCCATGACAAGAAACCCTTCGGCTCCCTGCTCGACATGTACACCGAGGGCTATGAGTGGATCAGCCCCTCCCTCGCGCCTGCCCCGGTGGCGGACGGCGACTTCCGTATCACCGTCGGCGAGGACCGCGCGCAGCCTTACTCCGCGAGTGTCCTGAATATATCGGCGATGAGCTTCGGTGCGCTGTCCGCCAACGCCATCACCGCACTGAACGCCGGTGCCAGGGAGGGCGGCTTTTACCACGACACCGGCGAGGGCTCGATATCCCGCTACCACCTCAGCCACGGCGCGGACCTGGTCTGGGAAATCGGTTCCGGTTACTTCGGCTGCCGGACGGACGACGGCCGGTTCAACCCGGAGCGCTTCCGCGAGAACGCCCGCCGGGAATCGGTGCGGATGATCGAGATCAAGCTCTCCCAGGGCGCCAAGCCCGGGCACGGCGGTATCCTGCCTGCCGCCAAGGTAAGCCCCGAGATCGCCGCCGCACGGGAAGTCCCGGCCGGTCGGGACGTGGTCTCGCCCGCCTCGCACTCGGCGTTCCGCACCCCCCTGGAGATGATGGACTTCATCGCCACGCTCCGGCACCTCTGCGGTGATAAACCGGTGGGCATCAAGCTTGCTCTCGGACACCCGTGGGAGTGGTTCGCCATCGTCAAGGCGATGCTGGAGACCGGCGAGCGCCCGGACTTCGTGGTGGTGGACGGCGGCGAGGGCGGCACCGGCGCGGCCCCGCTGGAATTCGTCAACCGCCTTGGCATGCCGCTCACCGACGCCCTGCTGCTCGTGCACAACACCCTGGTCGGAACCGGCCTGCGTCCCCACATCCGGGTGGCCGCGGCCGGCAAGATCACCTCCGCATTCCACATCGCGCGCACACTCGCCCTCGGTGCCGACTGGTGCAACGCGGCACGGGGATTCATGTTCTCGCTGGGCTGCATCCAGGCCCTGTCCTGCCATACCGACCGCTGCCCCAGCGGTGTGGCCACGCAGGACCCGCGCCGCGGCGCCAACCTGGATGTCACCGACAAGTCCCGGCGGGTGGCCCGCTTCCACCGCAACACACTCCATGCCCTCGCGGAGATGATCGCGGCCACGGGCCTGCAAGACACCGCCGAGCTCGGCCCGGAGCATATCGTCCGGCGGATCTCGCGCAGCGAGGTGCGCTCGTACCGTGAACTCTACCCGTTCATGGAACCCGGGGCGCTGCTCGACGGCGCGCCCGACGCGGCCGTGTTCGCCACGTACTGGCCGCAGGCGCGGGCGGATACGTTCCAGCCGCCGCCGGCGGACGCCGCGCTGCGCACGACGAAGCTGCGCTGACGGGCGCCGGCGCCTACATCCAGTCGATGAGCATGATCCCGGCGCTCGCCCGGGTGGTGATGTTGTCGTAGTTGATCAGCCCGTCACCGTAGCCGTGAAAGAGCTGTATGTAGCCCTTCATGCCCCCCCAGAACGGAAACGTATAGTCAAGCTGCAATGCACCGCGCACCGGCTCCCCGCCTATACCGAGGTTGCTGCGGAGCATCACGGAATAGGTCTGATCGCCATCCTTGAGGTGCGCCCAGACCTGGGCGCGGCCGTAATAGTCGCTGATATTGGGGTTGTCGTCGTCGCCCTCGGATTCCGGCAGGCGCCACCATCCACGTGCGCGCAGCGCCCACTTGCCCTCGTCGAAGAGAACACCGGCGGTCATGCGGTTCCAGCTTCGCGACTGCGGGTCCGAACGGCCGTTGGACATGTGGTTCACCCCCACGGTGAACAAACGCCCGTGGAGGCCGAAGAGGTTATAGTTCGTGCGGTACGAGTAGATCAGCTCCGGCTCGTAGTTGGTCTCGCGGAACGGCGCGGATTCCTCGCTGTTGTAGGCCTGCCAGTAGGACTGCTGCGTGTACGCCAGCCACAGGTCCCCCCGCCGCGTGCCGAGCTCCGGCCATATCTTGGTCTTGAAGCTGATCTGGAACTTGACCTCGGTGTGGTCCACCGACTCCATGTCATCGCTGCGGTAGGCTGCCTCGTTGGGATTGAAATCGTAGGAGAACGGCAACAGATAGGTCGGACGGTAAGGCGTCACCACGAACGGTCCGCGGTCCGCCTGGGCAACGAGTTCCCAGCGCTCGGCCAGTGCCGAGGGCGCCGGCGGCGGCGTCTTCTCGGCCACCTTCTCCTCCGGCGTCTTCGCCCGGTTCTCCGGCAGCAGCTCATCGGCAGAGCGGCCGGTGGGCGTACGTCCCAGCGTCGTGTCGTAACACGTGAGTCGTTCCTGGGCGCTCTTGAGCTCCATGCAGCCTTGCAGCGCCTGGCCGGGCTCCACCGTGGCATTCGTTTCCGCGGCGCCGGCGCGGACCGCGACCAGACCGGCGCACAGGGCGATACTCAGGTGTCGGTGGGTCAACCGTCCCTCCATGCGCGAGACGCTACCGCTTGCAGGATGGCGTAGTCTGCCCGACCGGCGTTATGCTCGCTACCCCGTCCCGCGAACCGCGGCCCGCCTGTGTGCCGGATGGCCGCGTGCCGCCCGTCCCCAACGAATCAGTGTGCCAGCGACACAGGCGGATGGAACGAGAAGGCGTCATCAAATTCGATCTGTGCCACGAGCACGGCGCGCCCCCGGACGCGGCATCGGTCGCGGTGCTGGATGCGTGGCGGGACGTGCTCCGCCGCCTCGGGCTGATCGGCGGAAGCCCCCGGCGGTACGGCGGCCTCGGCTTCGGCAACGTCAGCCACCGCGCCGCAGGCGGTGCATTCGTGGTATCCGGCAGCCAGACCGGCGGCCTGGATGCGCCGGGTCCCGCGGGCTACTGCGAGGTCACGGCGTGGGACGTGGAACACAACACGATCCGCTCCCGCGGACCGGTGCGGCCGTCATCGGAGTCCCTGACCCACGGCGCGGTGTATGCAGCCGACGACACCGTGGCCTGGGTCTTTCACGGCCATTCGCCCGAGATCTGGTCCCGGCGCCGTGTCCTCGGACTGCCGGAGACACCCGCCGACGTCCCCTACGGGACACCGGCGATGGCCCGCGCGGTGGCCTCGCTGGTCCGGCGCGCCGGCCCCCAGGCGGTATTCGCCATGGCCGGCCACCGTGACGGCGTCATCGCCTACGGCCGCGACAGCGACGCCACCGGCGGCGCGCTGGTCCGGACCCTGGCGGCGGCACTGGCCGCCGCCCACGCCGGCCGCTGAATCCTGATTCCCTGACGGGAGAGACGACACTGTGAGCGACGAGCGCATCCGCATCCGCGGCGCACGGCAGAACAACCTGCGCAACCTTGACCTCGACATCCCCCTCGGCGAGATGGTGGTGGTCACCGGCGTGTCCGGGTCCGGCAAGTCCTCCCTCGCCTTCGACACCGTGTACTCCGAGGGCCAGCGCCGCTACGTCGAGACCTTCTCGCCCTATGCACGGCAGTTCCTCGATCGCATGGACAAGCCCGCGACGGACCGCATCGAGGGCATCCCGCCGGCGATCGCCATCGACCAGACCAACCCGGTGCGGACGTCGCGCTCCACCGTCGGCACCATGACCGAGCTCAACGACCACCTCAAGCTGCTGTTCGCCCGCGCCGCGGCGTTGTTTTGCAACGGCTGCGGCCGGCGGGTGACACGGGATACCCCGGGCAGCATCGCCGAGCGCCTGCTCCGGCGCGCCCCCGACGAGCGCGCCGTGATCCGCTTCCACGTCGCGGTGCCCGAGAACTTCGGCGACGATGAGGTCCGGGCCATGCTCCAGCGCCAGGGTTACACCCGGGTGACCGCCGAGGACGGCGGCTTCGACGTCGTCCAGGACCGTGTACGCCTGAGCGGGGAACGCCGGGAGCGTATCGTCGAGGCCGTCGAAGCGGCGCTGCAGCACGGCCGCGGCCGGGTCCGCGTGGACGTGCTCGACGACGAACGCGCGGTCACCGCGAGCCACCGTTTCTCCTCCGCCCTGCACTGCGCGGACTGCGACCTCGCCTATCGCGACCCGCAGCCCAACCTGTTCTCGTTCAACTCCCCTATCGGCGCCTGCAGCGAGTGTCGCGGCTTCGGACGGGTCATGGGCATCGACTACGCCCTGGTGATACCGGACGACCGGCTGAGCCTCGCCGAGGGGGCGATACGGCCGTGGCAGTCCGGCCAGTCCGCCGAGTGCCAGCGCGACCTCCTGCGCTACGCCCGCGCCCGCGGCGTGCCCACGGACGTGCCCTGGCGGGAGATGCGCGAGGCCGACCGCGACTGGGTCATCCACGGCGAGGGCGGCTGGGACGAGCCGGATACCTGGTACGGCGTCCAGCGCTACTTCGACTGGCTCGAGTCCCGTGCCTACCGCATGCACGTCCGCGTGCTGCTCTCGAAGTACCGCAGCTACGACCTCTGCCCGGCCTGCCGCGGGGCACGGCTGGCGCCGGAGTCCCTGGCCTGGCGCCTCGGCACCGCGGCCGACACGGACGCCGTCCTCGACCCGGACACCCGGTTCCGCCCGAGCGGCGCCACGATTCCCGCAGAGCGGCTGGCCGCCCTGCCCGGGCTGTGCATCCACGACCTCATGTGCCTGCCCCTGGAGCGCCTGGCCGGCTTCTTCGAGGGCCTGGCGCTGCCCGCCCCGCTGGACGAGGCCGCGACCCTGCTGCTCGACGCCATCCGCTCACGCCTCGACTACCTGAACCGGGTCGGCCTCGGCTACCTGGCGCTGGACCGGCAGTCGCGCACCCTCTCCGGCGGCGAGGTCCAGCGCATCAACCTGACCACCGCCCTGGGCACCTCGCTGGTCAACACCCTGTTCGTCCTCGACGAGCCCAGCATCGGCCTGCACCCGCGGGACATCCGGCGCATCGTCTCGGTCATGCACCGCCTGCGCGACGCCGGCAACTCCCTGCTCGTGGTCGAGCACGATCCGGACGTCATCCGCGCCGCGGACCGCATCATCGACATCGGCCCGGGGCCCGGCGAGCACGGCGGCCGGATCGTCTTCGAGGGGGCGCCGCAGGCACTCCTCGAGGACCGCGGCTCGCTAACGGCGGACTACCTTACGGGCCGGCGCCAGGTCGGCGACGCCCGGGACACCGCGCGCCCCGAGCCGTCGTCGTGGCTGACCGTGGTGGGCGCGAGCGAGCACAACCTGAAGGACATCACCGTGTCCCTGCCGCTGGAGCGGTTGACGGTGCTCACCGGCGTGTCCGGCTCCGGCAAGTCAACGCTCATGGGCAGCATCCTCTACAACGGCCTGCGCAAACTGAAGGGCCAGCCCGCGGATGCGGCCGGGGCCCACCGACGCATCGACGGCGGGGAGCACGTCGACGACGTGGTGCTCGTGGATCAATCCCCCATCGGGCGCACCACGCGCTCCAACCCGGCCAGCTACGTCGGTGCCTTCGATCCCATCCGCAAGGCCTTCGCCGCCCAGCCGCTGGCGCGCGAGCGCGGCTACACCAAGGGGATGTTCAGCTTCAACTCCGGGCGCGGACGCTGCCCCGCGTGCGGCGGCAACGGCTTCGAGCACGTCGAGATGCAGTTCCTCTCCGACGTCTACCTCCGCTGCCCGGACTGCGACGGCCGCCGCTATCGCTCCGAGATGCTGGAGGTCACCCTGCCGCCGGCTGCGGGGGACGACGACCGCCCCCGCTCCATCGCCGAGGTGCTGGACCTCACCGTCACCGAGGCCCTGGACTTCTTCGCCGACGCCCCGGACGTCCTGCGGGCCCTGGAGCCCCTCGCCGCCGTCGGGCTCGGCTACCTGCGCCTCGGCCAGCCGGTACCCACACTCTCCGGGGGCGAGTCCCAGCGCCTCAAGCTCGCCGGCCACCTGGCGAAGAACAGCGGCCGCCGCCGCAGCGGCCAGCGGCTGCTGTTCCTCTTCGACGAGCCCACCACCGGGCTGCACTTCGACGACGTCGCGGTGCTCCTGCGCGCCTTCGAGCGGCTGGTCGAGGCTGGCCACTCGCTGGTGGTCATCGAGCACAACCTCGACGTCATCCGCAGCGCCGACTGGATCGTCGACCTCGGCCCCGAAGGCGGGGACCGCGGCGGCGAGCTTATCGCCCACGGCCCGCCGGCCACGGTCATGACCTCCCCGGACAGCCACACCGGCGCGGCGCTGCGCGCCTACGGCGACGGCACCGGGACCGGCGGGGCCGACGCCGCGGCAGCGGCGGTGGCGGACGTCGCCGCACCCGCCTACCGGCGCGACGCCATCCACGTCCATCACGCCCGGGAGCATAACCTCAAGGGCATCGACGTGGACGTGCCCCACAACCGGCTGACGGTGATTACCGGGATCTCGGGGTCCGGCAAGTCCACCGTGGCCTTCGACATCCTCTTCAACGAGGGCCAGCGGCGCTACCTGGAGTCCCTGAACGCCTACGCCCGCCAGTTCGTCCAGCCCGCCTCGCGCCCGGACGTGGACGCGATCTTCGGCATTCCCCCGACCGTGGCCATCGAGCAACGCACCAGCCGCGGCGGGCGCAAGTCCACGGTCGCCACCATGACGGAGATCTACCACTTCCTGCGGCTGCTCTTCGTCAAGCTCGGCACCCAGCACTGCCCGGACTGCGACATCCCCATCCGCGCGCAGACCGCGGACGCCATCGTGGCGCAGCTCCTCGACGAGCACCGCGGCGCCCGCCTGCGCCTGCTGGCGCCGCTGGTGATCGCCCGCAAGGGCTACTACACGGACCTCGCCAAGTGGGCCGCGGGCAAGGGCTTCACCCACCTGCGCGTGGACGGCAGCGACATGCCCACCGGCGACTGGCCGCGTCTGGACCGCTACCAGGAGCACGACATCGATCTCCCGGTCGCCGAGGTCGACGCCGAGCCGGGCAACGAGGACGGGCTCCGCGAGGCCCTGGAGCACGCCCTCGCC
>WBJT01000081.1_pt1 | contig 14322 bp, 15 predicted proteins | sample 5109881 | NCBI WGS metagenome assembly WBJT01 (sample SAMN11895465, study PRJNA545514) | wastewater metagenome | isolation source: saline BTEX enrichment culture, original innoculum from Kuwait petroleum... | place: USA:Stillwater, OK | collected 2018-09-01
CGGTCATGGCGAGGGCGCGCCGAATCGCCATGAAACGCCAGACCGCTTTCATGCCCGATATCGTGCTCGCGGTGCTGCTGGTGGGTGTCGCCGCGGTCTTGAGGCTGACGCTACCGGCGTGGTGGACGGCCGCCTCGCTGCTGTGGTCGCTCGCCTACACCATTGCGCTGGTGCATCTGCTGCGCCTGAACGGGCCCGCGCCCGGCGCCCGGCGCCCGGCAGTCGGGTTGAACCACCCGCCCCCCGTTCGGCTTTTGCCGATTCCCGTACAAGCGCGCGTTTGCAGCGGGTTGAATGTAGTGGCCGGCGTGCCGGGAGACCCTGAAGCGTCCGGACAAGCCCCCGGCCCTCCCCACGCCAATCCCCCCTTTGTTCCGCGTATTGACCGTCGTCAACCCCGGTGTGCTGAATCCGGCGCTATTCTGAAATCCGGTCAACCGCAGAAACGCCCGGATATCGCCCCGGCCGGAGGAGTGGCAATGGAACCGAGCAAGGACCAGCTGCTGTGGATGTACGCCGCCATGGCAAAGGCGCGCCATTACGAGGACACGATGGCCAGGGCCTACATGGAGGGAAAGACCCCGAAGTTCGACATCGGTGCCGGGCTGGTGCCCGGCGAGATGCACCTGGCCGCCGGCCAGGAGCCTTGCGCCGCCGGCGTGTGCGTGCACCTGCGTGCCGGCGACACGGTGACGGCGACCCACCGCCCCCACCACGTGGCCATCGCCAAGGGCGTGGACCTCAACCGGATGACCGCCGAGATCTACGGCCGGCGAGACGGCCTGGCGGGCGGGCGCGGCGGGCACATGCACCTGTTCGATCCGGCCGTGAACTTCGCCTGCAGCGGCATCATCGGCGAGAGCGCCGGTCCCGCCACCGGCGCGGCCCTGGCCGCCAGGCTGCAGGGTAGCGACGCGGTCGCGGTGGCCTACCTGGGCGACGGCGCTGCCAACCAGGGCGCCTTCCACGAGGCGCTCAACCTGGCGTCGCTGTGGCGCCTGCCGGTCGTGTTCGTCATCGAGGACAACGCCTGGGGGATCTCGGTGCCGAAGAGCCGGTCCACCGCGGTGCCGGACAACAGCGTGCGCGCCCGGGGCTACGACATGCCCGGCGTGCACGTGGCCGACAACGACACGCTGGCCGTGTTCGATGCCGCCGGCGAGGCCGTGGCACGGGCACGCCGGGGCGAGGGTCCGACCCTGATCGAGGTCCAGACCTACCGCTACTACGGCCATTTCCAGGGCGACCCGGAGGTCTACCGGCCGAAGGACGAGGTGGCGCGGCTCAAGGCCCGGGACCCCATCGATCGGCTGCGCGGGCACATGCTCGACAACGCCGGCGTCACCGAGGCCGAGGCGGACGAGGCGCTGACCCGGGTCCGGGCCGAGGTAGACGCGGCGTTCGAGTTCGCGCGCCAGAGCGGGGAGCCGGCGCCCGAGGACGCGCTGGAGCACGTGTTCGCGTAACCCGAGGAGGTGGGTCAGATGTCCAGGAATCGAGTACTGACAGGTTCGCGCGCGATGGTGGAAGCGATCGCGCAGGAGATGCGCGTCGACCCCACGGTCTTCGTCATGGGCGAGGACGTGGGGCCTTACGGGGGGATATTCAGTTCCACCACGGGGCTGCTCGACGAGTTCGGCGAGGAACGGGTGCGCGACACCCCGATCTCGGAGACGGCCTTCATCGGGGCGGGCGTGGGCGCGGCCATGGCCGGCATGCGCCCCATCGTCGAGCTCATGTTCGTCGACTTCTTCGGCGTCTGCATGGACGCCATCTACAACCTGGCGGCCAAGAACACCTATTTCTCAGGCGGCAACAGCAAGGTGCCGATGGTGCTGATGACCGCGACCGGAGGCGGCTACAGCGACGCCGGCCAGCACTCGCAGACGCTGCACGCCACGTTCGCCCATCTGCCGGGGATGAAGGTGGTGGCACCGTCGAACGCCTACGACGCCAAGGGACTGATGACCTCGGCGATCCGCGATGACGCTCCGGTGCTCTACATGTTCCACAAGGGGCTGCAGGGCCTGGCCTGGATGGCCGCGCCGGAAGGGGCGTCCACCGAGGTGCCCGAGGATCCCTACGCCATCCCCTTCGGCGAGGCCAGGGTGGTGCGCGAGGGGGGCGACGTCACCATCGTCGCGATCAGCATGACGGTGCACCACGCACTCGCCGCCGCCGAGGCACTGGCGAAGGACGGCGTCGACGCGGAGGTCATCGACCTGCGCAGCCTGGTGCCCCTGGACCGGGAGGCGGTACTGGCGTCGGTGCGCAAGACCGGGCGCCTGGTGGTGGCCGACGAGGACTACCGCAGCTTCGGCCTGACCGCCGAGATCATCGCCTCGGTGGCGGAGACCGACCCGGGCCTGCTCAAGAGCGCGCCCCGCCGCGTGGCCTGCCCGGATATCCCCATCCCCTACAGCCGGCCGATGGAACGGTTCGCGCTGCCCGACGCCGACAAGATCCGGGCTGCCGTGCAGCAGACCCTGAACCGGGCGGTGGCCTGAACGATGGCGGACGTACGCATACCGGAGGGGCTCTGGGACGCCGACATAACGCCGGAGGGGGTGGTGGCCAACTGGCTCTACCGGGACGGCAGCGAGGTCGACGCCGGTGAGACGGTCGCGGAGATCATGGTGGAGAAGGCCACCATGGAGATCACCGCGCCGGCGGCCGGGCGGCTGGCGATCACGGTGGCGAAGGACGGTGTGGTCCGTCCGGGCACGGTGATCGGCCGCATCGATGAGCAGTGACGCGGTACTTGGCGGCGCCGGTCGGGACCGGCCGGGGTCGCCAAGTACCGGGCCGTTCCGGCGCGACGGACTCACGGCCGCGGCGGGCCTCGACTGGCAGCGCGACGTGGCCGCGGCGGTGGGGGCCGGGCACCGGCCGCCGGCGACCCTGATCTGGCGCTGTGCACCGGCACTGGTCGTCGGTGGGGCGGAGCGCGGACTGCCGGGCTTCGGCGATGCCTGCGAGCGGCTGGCGGCCGAAGGCTGGCCGGTGTGCGGGCGCGACAGTGGCGGCAGCGCGTTTCCCGTGGGGCTGCACAGCGTTCAGCTCGCCCGCATCCTGCCGCGGCGCTCGGGGGCGTCGCTGGAGCGGTTCTACCGTTGCATGGCCGAGCCGGTGGTTGCCGTGCTTGCGCGGCTCGGCCTGGGCGCGGCGACGGGGACGGTGCCGGACGCCTTCTGTGCCGGGAGCCGGGATATCGCCGTGGGCGGGCGCAAGCTCGCCGGTCTGGCCCAGGTGTGGCGGGGCCCGGTGGACAGGGGCGGCTACGTGATGATCACCGCCTCCGTGCTCCTGGACGGCGAACCGGAGGCCCTGTGCCATGCGGTGAACCGGTTCCACGAGCTGGCCGGCGGTACCCTGCGGTGCCGGCCGCAGGCGGTGACCTCGGTGTGCCGGGAGCTCGGGGGGGTACCGGACGGTTCCGGTCTTGCCGCGGCCTTCGACGCCGCGCTGGCGGAGGCGCTGTCCCCGGAGGCAGGGGACACAGTCCCGCGGGCTTTGCCGGAACAGGCCGTCGGGTCGCCGTAACGGATAGACCGGTCTGATTGCCGTTGGCCAAACGCGCCCCGCGCGTGTAGCCCACGATGTGCTCACGAAAGCGGCCACGCCTGCTGGGACCCGTCTGCCCCCTCGGATTGCGGATCGGCGGCAGGCGCGATGCCGGCCTCAGCGCGGCGTGATCCTGACCGTTGCCGGGCGGACACGATCCCCGATCATCGCTGCGAGGTAGGGGCTGGCCCCGTACTTCGCCCGGTAGGCGTCGTCGATGCGGTCGTTGACGGCCCCGGTGACGGGCTCGAACGCGACCTCCAGCGTCATGTCCGCGGCGGCGATCCGTCCCGCTTTCTGCGCGACAGCGGCCTGGTACCAGCGGGAGTTCCGGCCGTTGTAGGCGCGGACATAGAGGGCGCCGTCGACGGTCACCGACCAGATCCAGGTCGGGGTCCCGTACGTCCTGCCGTCGTCGCGGAAGGGGGCGATGTGCAGATCGTCGGCCCCGACGATCCGGTGAAGGACATCTTCTGACCATGCCGTCATTGCAGTAACCTCCGGTGGGTTTCACGTCCGGGATCGCCGGCTTCGGCCGGCGTCGTGCCGCCGAAGCCGGCGACCCCGGTTCCTCGTTCCGCGTCGCCGCTCAGTCGAACTCGAGCACGAACCGCCCGCGTGCCCCGCCGGCGTCGAGTCGCCGATGGGCCTCGCTCGCCTCGGCGGCGGGAAACGTCCCTGCCACCCGCGGGGGCAGCAGACCGCTTTCGACCTGCCGGGCGATCCGGGCGATCGCCTCGTGGTCGGTGGCGCGCTCGCGCACGTTGACGAACGTCACGGTCATGCCGCGGCCGAAGCTCGTCTGCTCCGCCGGACGCAGGATGATGAACATGCCGCCGTCACGAACGGCGGGGGCGATCCGCCCGCCGAGGCTCGCCGCGTCGACGACGGCGTCGACGCCGTCGGGGAACGCCTCGCGCACACGCTCCGCGGCGTCTTCACCCCGCGGGACGAAGTCCGTGGCCCCCCGGTCGCGCAGATAGGCCTCGTCCTGCGGCGAGGCGATGGCCACGATACGGAGGCCGTCGTCGTTCGCCAGGGCCGTGGTGTAGGTGCCGACCGCCCCCGCCGCGCCGGTGACCAGCAGGGTCGAGCCCGGTGCCAGGTCCAGCGTGTCCAGGGCGTTGCGGGCGGTGAGGGCGTTCATCAGGAATGCCGCCGCAGCGGGGATGTCCGTGCCCGCCGGCACCGGAGTGACGGAGGCCGCGGGCAGGCACACGTACTCGCTGTATCCGCCGTAACGGCCGTGGTTGTCGACTATCCCCACGACCTTCTCCCCGACCGCGGGAACGGACCCCGCCTCGACCCCGTCGCCGACGGCGTCGATGACACCGGCGATATCCATGCCGGGCACGAAGGGTGGATCGACTCCCGCGTAGAGGTCGGCGAGATCACCCTGGCGCAGCATTACGTCGGCGGGATTGATACCGGCCGCCTGCACCCTCACGCGGACCTCGCCGGGGGCGGGCTCCGGGTCGGGGAGTTCCACCAGGTGAAGCACGTCCGGACCGCCGTACTCGTTCAAACCTACTGCACGCATCTCGTTGCTCCATGTTGCCAGGAAGCCGGGGCCGGGGGCTGGCGCAGGCAGCCTCCCGGTCCCGGGAAATGAGTACCGCCGGGTGGCGGGGGCCACACGGTCTCGCCACGGGACCCCGCGGCGTGCCCCGCCAGCGCCGGTCATGCCCTGTGCCTCAAGGGCGAAGCAGGACCTTGATCGCACGCCGCTCGTCCATGGCCTTGTAGGCCTCGGCGACCTGGTCCAGCGGCATCGTCACGTCGAAGACCTTGCCCGGGTCGATCTTCCGGTCCCAGATGAGCGGGATCAGCTCGTCCAGGAAGTTGCGCACCGGTGCCGGCCCGCCGTGGAGATGGGCGTGGGTGAAGAACAGCTTCTCGCCCTCGAGCGAGACGCCGTGCGGCATGCCGACGTAGCCGACGAATCCGCCGGGACGCATCGCGCCGATGGCCTGCGACATGGACTCCTGGGTGCCGACGCACTCCAGCACCGAGTCGGCGCCGACGCCGTCGGTCATGTCCTTGATGCGGGCGATGCCCTCTTCACCGCGCTCGGTCACGATATCGGTCGCGCCGAACTCCTTCGCCAGCTGCTGGCGCTTTTCGTGACGGCTCATCGCGATGATCCGCTCGGCGCCCTTGAGCCTGGCCGAGAGCACGCCGAGCAGGCCGACCGCGCCGTCGCCGACCACTGCGGCGGTGGAGCCGGGCTGCACGTTCGCCGCCTCCGCCGCGAACCAGCCGGTGCCGAAGACGTCGGAGACCGCCTGCAGGCTCGGCAGCAGATCGTCGGCGGGCGTTTCCGGCGTGGCGACGAGCGTGCCGTCGGCGAGGGGAACGCGCAGCAGCTCCGCCTGCGCGCCGCCGACGAACTCCGCGTGCTCACAGGAGGGCTGGTAGCCGTGGCGGCAGTGGGGACAGGTGTTGTCCGAGGCGAAGAACGAGCCGATGACGAACTGGCCGGGCTTCACCGAGGTCACGGCGCTGCCGACCTCCTCGACGACCCCGCAGTACTCGTGACCCATCGGCGACGGTCCGTCGAGGGGCTGGAGGCCGCGATAGGGCCAGAGGTCCGAGCCGCACACGGACGTGACGGCCAGGCGCACGACGGCATCCGTGGGGTGGACGATCCTGGGGGATTCCATGTCCTCGAAACGAACGTCACGAGGGCCATAGAGCATTGTTCCCTTCATGATGATTACTCCCTGAGAGCGTTGATGGTGTATCGGGGGTCTGCCCGTTGAGGCCGGGGCGTCGCGTTGCCCCCGTCCTGGTGTCGCAGGACGGGCCACTCCATCTCGTAACCGGGTTTCCTGTAGACCTGGTCCCACTTGTCCCGGATCTCCGGGCGATAGACCCGCTCGGCCCAGTCGCCGGGCGTTATCTCCTCGAAGGCGACTGACACCTCCTCTTCGGCGGCGTCGAGATGGTTCACGACATCCCGGGTAATGGCCTCGGCGAGTTCGGTCTTCTGCCGTTCCGACTTGCCTGGTCGGTGCTTGACGACGACGTGCGGCATTGCCTTCTCCTGTGCCTGTCAGCCGCGAAGCTCATGCGCTTCCCGGCGGTGTGTTTTCCCTTGCGGGCGCGGTTTCCGGTGCCGGGCGTTCGTGGGCGAAGAACACGACGAGCGCACCGAGGAGCGAGAATCCCGCGGTCACCAGCACCGCGACATTCCAGCCGGCGAGCAGGCCCGCGGGCCCGGACCCGGGACCCGCGTGGGTGACGAGTACGGTGACCAGCGCCAGCCCCGCGGCGGAGCCGAGGTAACGCGCGGTGTTATTGGCGCCGCTGCCCATGGCGGTCCTGCCGGCGGGCACGCTCGCCACCGCCTGACGGCCGAGGGCGGCGTTGAGTACGCCGTAGGCGGCCCCGGCGATCAGCAGTGCCGGCAGCAGGCGCGTGAGCGTCCCGTCCAGGGAGAGCCCGATCAGGCCGAGCTGTCCCGCGGCGGAGCCGAGGAGGCCGGCGATGAGCTGGGTCCGGGGCGTCACCCCCGTGGGCAGCCACCGGACCCCGAAGGCGGTCACGACGCTGGTCGCCGACCAGGCGAGCAGCATCAGGGCCGACAGTAGCGTGCTGGTGCCCAGGGCCCGTTCGAGCAGCATCGGCAGGGATGACACCAGGGAGAGCACGCCGGCGCCGGCGGCGAACGCCGCCGTCGTCGCGCCGAGGAAATCGGGGCAGCGGAAGAGCGCGATATCGAGCATCGGCCCCTCGATCCGGCGTTCGACCGCCACGAATCCGGCCAGCAGGACCAGTCCCAGGACCAGCAGGGCAACCACCAGCGGGCGGTCCCAGCCCATGCGCCCCTCGACCAGCGCGGACAGCAGCGCCGCGATCCCGCCCCCGAGCAGCAGGGTGCCGGCCAGGTCGATGCGGCGGGGCACCGGCGCACGGGACTCCGGCAGAACCCGCCGGGCCGTCCCGGCGAGCGCGGTCGCCGCCAGCGCGGTGAACACGTAGGGGAGGCGCCAGCCGCCCAGGTGGTCGAGACCCGCCGACAGCAGCGGCCCGATCGCCACACCGGCCCCGAGCGCGGCGGCCCAGACCCCGGTCGCCCGGGCACGGGGCGCGCCGGAGGGAAAGGTGTGACCGATCAGGCCAAGGCCGCACGCGAGGATGGCGGCGCCGCCCAGTCCCCCCAGGACACGGGCGATGACGAGCACCAGCGCCGTCGGCGCGAGGGCGCCGAGGATCGATGCGATGGCCAGTAGCAGGGCCCCGCCGACGAATACCCGGCGCCGTCCGTAGTCGTCGCCGATGGCGCCGCTGCTCAGCAGGCCGGCGGCGGCCCCGACGCTCATGCCGCTCATGATCCAGGCCTGGATGCCGGGGCCCACGCCCAGGGCGCCGGCCGTGCTCATCAGCGTGGTCAGGGGGAGCGTGAACGCCACGAGCACCAGCAGGGGGCCGGCGGCCGCGACGGCCAGGATCGAGCCGGGGCTCGGGGCGTCTGTGTTCGTTGCTGCGTTCATGCACCACTCCGCGCCGGCGGGCCGGGGCCATGGGGCCATCGGTCCCGCGCGCGCTGCGTTCGTGTGTTGGTCAGGGGCTCGGTGACGGGTGGGTCGACGGCGTGCCCCGGTGTCGGGGGGCTGCCCCGCAGGGCCGAAGACCCGGCGCCGCCGTTCGGGGGACGTCCCGGGTCGCGGTGTCCCCCGAGCGGGGAAGGGCGGAGCGCGTCACCGGCCGGAGAGCTTCATGAGGTCGTCCGGATAGCGTGCCCCCTGGACCGTGAAGTCGGCGTCCTCGATCTCGCGGAGATCGTCGTCGGTCAGTGTCACCGTCGTCGCCTCGACGTTCTCTTCCACGCGTGCCGGCCTGGTGGTGCCCGGTATGGGGACGATCCACGGCCGGCGGGTCAGCAACCAGGCCAGCGCGATCTGGGCGGGCGTGGCGTTCCGGCGCTCGGCGATCCGGCGGAGGACGTCGACCAGCGCCAGGTTGGCCTCCAGGTTCTGCTGCTCGAAGCGCGGGATGCGGGCACGCAGGTCCGAGCCGTCGAACCGCGTCCCCCGGCCGATGCCGCCCGTGAGGAAGCCCTTGCCCAGCGGGCTGTACGGCACGAGTCCGATCCCGAGTTCTTCCAGCAGGGGGAGGATCTCGGCCTCCGGGTCCCGCGTCCACAGCGAGTATTCGCTCTGCAGCGCGGTGACGGGCTGAACCGCATGCGCCTCGCGGATCGAACGCACGCCGGCCTCGGACAGGCCGAAGTGCCTGACCTTGCCCTCGTCGATCAGCTCTTTCACCGTGCCTGCGACCTCCGGCATGGGCACCTCGGGGTCGACCCGGTGCTGGTAGAGGAGGTCGATGCACTCCGTTCCCAGACGTTTCAGCATCCCCTCGGTGGCCCGCCGGATCTGCTGCGGGCGGCTGTTGAGGCCGCCGAGGACATCGCCGGTGTCGGGGTCGATGTTCCAGCCGAACTTGGTCGCGATCACCACCTGGTCACGGAACGGCGCCAGCGCCTCGCCGACGATCTCCTCACTGCGGAAGGGGCCGTAGATTTCCGCGGTATCGAAGAAGGTGACGCCGCGCTCCACGGCCGTGCGGATGAGGCGGACCATGTCCTGCCTGTCCGGCGTTTCGCCATAGGCGCCGGATACGCTCATGCAGCCCAGCCCGATGGCCGAGACCTCCGGTCCCCTGCTTCCAAGTCTGCGTTTGTGCATGGTCGTGCCACTCCGTTGCGTGAAGAGAATGTCCCGGTGTGACGGCCATCCCGGGGCCGCCAATAACCCTGTCCGTTCCCCCGCGGCCGGGGGGGCGGCGCGGGGCACCCGCGTCACTGCGGGGCCCTGCGGTCACCCGGGTGTCGCCCGTCAGGGCCCGGATCAGTCCCCGCTGCCGAACGTCTCCGGCGTGACCTCGGCGGGGTCGGGGCCGCCTCTCTCGCCCCGGTCGAGGGCCTCGATCGCGGCGACCTCGTCACGTGTCAGCGAGAAGTCGAAGATGTCGCCGTTCTCGTGGATGCGGCCGGCACGGACCGACTTCGGGATGACCGAGTTGCCGAGCTCGATGTGCCAGCGCAGCACGATCTGGGCCGGGGTCTTGCCGTACCGCTCGGCCAGCGAGACGACGACGGGGTCCCGAAGCGGGTCGCCCGTCGCCGCCGCCTCACCCAGGTAGCGTTTGATGCCGCCGATCGGCGACCACGCCTGGGTGACGACCCCCATCTCGCGGTTCGCCTTCCGGAGTTCCGGCTGGGCCAGATACGGATGCAGCTCGACCTGGTTGACCGCCGGTGTGACGCCGCTCGCCTCGGTGAGCCGCCGGATATCGTCGGGCGAGGCATTGCATACGCCGATCGCCCTGACCCGGCCCTCCTCCAGCAGCCTCACTGCCGCTTTCCAGCTTTCGAGGGTGCGCTCGAAGTGTTTCGGCACCGGCCAGTGCAGGAAATAGAGATCGAGCGTCTCCAGGCCGAGCTCCTCCATCGAGCGGTCGAACGACCGCAGGGCCCGGTCGTAGTCGTAGTCGCTGATCCAGAGCTTCGTCTGGACGAAGAGGTCGTCCCGGGGCACGCCGCTCTCGCGGATGCCCTGGCCGACCTGCGCCTCGTTCATGTACCGGGTGGCGGTGTCGATCAGGCGGTAGCCGTCCGCCAGTGCGGTCCTGACCGCCTCGACGGTCTCCGCCGGGCCGGACTGGAAGACGCCGAGCCCGAAGGCCGGCATCCCGAGTCCATTGCCCAGTGTCAGCATCGGTCCCTTCATGGGAGGTGTCCTCGGTTGAAATGGGGGCCGAGCGACAAGGCCCTTACTCCGCCGACGCGACCGCGGCGTCGTAGTCCTCGTCGGTGACCTTCTCCAGCCAGTGGACGGGCGTGCCGTCGAGCGACTCCTGGATAGCGATATGGGTCATGGCGGTGCCGGGCATGGCGCCGTGCCAGTGCTTCTCGTTCGGCGGGCACTGGATCACGTCACCGGGACGGATGATCCTTGCCGGTTCTCCCTCGCACTTCACGACGCCGCAGCCGGACGTGACGATCAGGTTCTGGCCGAGGGGGTGGGTATGCCACGCGGTGCGCGCGCCGGGCTCGAAGGTCACGCTTGCACCGGAGGCGCGTGCCGGCTCGGCCGACTGGAAGAGCGGGTCGATGCGCACGGTGCCACTGAAGTAGTCGGCGGGGCCGGCGCTGGAGGGCCGTGATCCGGCTCGATGGATGTCGTGCATGGTATTTGCTCCTCTGGTAGGGGGCCCCCGATGGGGGCAGGGTTACGGGGTGCCGTCATCAGGACGGCGCCGTGCGAACCGGGTTCCGCTGCCGGGTGTCCCGGTAATCGGACGGGAAGGCCGTACCGCGCGGGTCGGCCGCGTTCACTGCGGGGGATCGATCAGCTCGATGCGGGTCCGCAGCGCTCCCCTGGCCTCGAGCGCGCTCACGTCCCCCTCGATCCGGCCGAGCCGGACCAGTCCGTTCGCGTAGCCGAAATCGCGGTAGAACAGGGCCAGGTTGCCCCACGGGGCGTAGTAGGTGACGTCGCCCACGTCGGGGTCCACCCCCTTGGGGGCGCCCTCCGTCGACAGCCGGGACGGCAGGTCCGCGATCTTCTCGGTCGCATGGAAGTCCTCGAGGGTGAGCTCGAGGGGCAGCATGGCGGCGAAGTCGCGGGCCGCCGGCGTGTCTTCCAGGCGTGCCACCAGCTCCGTGTCCTCCACCGTGATGCGTATCCTCATGGTGTCCTCCGTCGGTTCGGATCGCGTGTTCCCGGCGTACGCAACGCACGCCCCGAGCAGGGCGACGCCGCCGATCGCGGTGCGCAGGAATCGTCGGTCCAGGGCCCTCAACATGCCGAATGGCCGCCATCACCGATCAGGGCGGGGCGGGCCGACCCGCCGTTGTATCTGCCCCGGGGGACGGGCACGCCCGTTCCCCGGGGGGCGGACCGGATGCGGCGTCCCTAGATGGTCGTCGCATCGATCACGTAGCGGTATCGCGCCGCCTTGTCCAGGACGTCCGACCACGCGTCGTTCACCTTGTTCGCCTGGATGACCTCGATCTCCGGGTGAATCCCGTTCTCGGCGCAGTAGTCCACGAGCGCCTGGGTCTGGGGGATGCCCCCGGTGAGCGAGCCCTCGTAAGTGACCCTGTTGAAGAGGAACACCATCTGATCGAAGGACAGTGCCTCGCCGGGTGCGCCCACCTGCGTGTACGTGCCGTGCGCGCGCACCAGGGGAATGTAGGCGCCGACTTCGTAGGCGGCCGGGATCGTCGAGATCATGGTGTCCAGCGTGTTGTAGTAGGGGCGGAGCGATTCGGCTGATTCCACGACCACCGCCTCCTTCGCGCCGAAGGCACGGATGTCCTCGACCTTGCTCTCGGAGGTGGTGAATGCGTAGACCTCCGCGCCCCTGGAGACGGCCAGCTTCACGGCCAGGTGGCCGAGGCCGCCGATGCCGGCAACACCCACCCGGTCCCCCTTGCGCACGGAATAGTTGAGGAGGGGGGTGTACGTGGTGATCCCGGCACACAGCAGCGGGGCCGCGTGCTGGAGACTGATCCCCTCGGGAATCCGGATCGCGTAGTCTTCCTCGACGATGATGTTGTTGGCGTAGCCGCCCTGGGTGATCCCCGTCGGGGCGAGCGGGTCGGGGTAGCCGTACGTGTACAGCGTGTCCGGGCAGTACTGCTCTTCGCCGTACTTGCACGCCCCGTCGCCGCGGTGGCCGACCATCGTGCCGACGCCGATACGGTCCCCCACCTGGAAGCGGGTGACCCGTTCGCCGACGGCCGCGACCGTGCCGGTCATCTCGTGGCCGGGGACCTGGGGATACTGCTGGGGACCCCAGTCGCCCCGGATCTGGTGGATATCCGAGTGGCACACCCCGCAGTACTGGATGTCGACCAGGATGTCGCGCGCCCGCAGCGCCCTGCGCTGGAACGTCCAGGGGCTCAGCGGGCCCGATTCGTCGCGGGCGGCGTACCCCTTGGCGCCGACGGGCTGCGCCTGATCGCCGTGCCGTTCGCCGCCGCCCGTGCCGTTCTGGGCGAGGACGGCGCCCGAACCGGTCAGTAGCGCACCGCCGCCGGCGAGTGCGGAGTTCCGGAGAAAATCCCTTCTCGATATGTGCTTGAAATGATCCATGTCGATCTCCTTTCTCCCGCGGGGGTCCCGCGTGCTCATGGACTGTGGGTGCGTCGCGGACCTTGACCGTTCAGCGCCGGCGCGTCTCCCGTGCCCCGTTCACCGGGCGGTATAGCCGCCGTCGACTGCCAGGGCGTGGCCGACGACGAAGCTCGATCCCGGACCGCAGAGCCAGAGCACCGGCTCGGCGATCTCGTCCGCCGTGCCCAGGCGCCGGGCCGGGACCTGTTCCATCAGGGTGTCCATGGCCTCGGTCTCCGTGTCTTTCATGCCGGCGACCATGGGCGTGTCGATAATGCCGGGGCATACCGCGTTGATGCGGATCCCGCGGTCCGCGTATTCCAGCGCCGCGCTCTTGGTGAGTCCGAGCACGCCGTGCTTCGCGGCGTGGTAGGCGCCGCGGCCGGGGACACCGACCAGGCCGCCGAGCGAGGAGCAGTTGACGATGGCGCCGCTGCCCTGGCTGCGCATCTGGGTCAGCTCGTACTTCATGCACGACCACAGGCCGCGCAGGTTGATGCCGAGTACCCGGTCGAACTCCTCGCCTTCCAGATCGGCGGTCTCGGTGGCGATGGATTGCACGCCGGCGTTGTTGAAGGCGGCATCCAGGCGGCCGAAGGTCGCGACGGTCCGCTCAACCATTTCCCGGACGGCGCTCTCCCGGGTCACGTCGCAGGTCACCGCGAGCGTCCGTGCGCCGCCTTCGGCGAGCTCCTCGGCCGCGGCGCTCACGCCCGCGCCGTCGATATCCGCCAGCGTGACCGAGGCCCCCGCATTCGCGAATGCCCTGGCCGTCGCCAGCCCCATGCCGGACGCGGCGCCGGTGACCAGCGCGACTTTTCCGGTGAAATCGTGGTTCATTCGGAACCTCCGCGTTGCTGTTCGAGACCGGCCCCCAACGGCGGGGCCGGGAAGGGCTATTCCGTGCCGCCGGCGTACTGTTCGTCGCTGACCGGCTCGCCCCAGATGACGTTCTCGCCGTCCTTGAACTGCTGGACGGCGATGTGCGTGACCGCGGTCGTGTCGGTCGCGCCGTGCCAGTGCCTCACGCCCGGTGGTGTCCAGATGACGTCTCCCGCCTGCATGACGACCTTTCTGCCGCCTTCCTCCTGGACCCAGCCGGTACCGCCGGTCACGATGATCACCTGCCCGGCGGGGTGGGTGTGCCAGTTCGAACGGGCGCCGGGCAGGAAGGTGACCTCGCCGCCGTTGGACCGGAACGGATCGTTGGCCGCGAACAGCGGTTCCACGTAGGCGGTCCCGGTGAAGTGCTCGCCCGAGCCGATAAAGCCCTCGCGGCTACCGTTCCTGGAGACCTGCATGCCCTCGGCGAGGGCGCGCCCGGCACAGGCCAGGGTCAGGATCGCGGTCAGCGTCAGGGTGGAGGTCTTCATGGACAGGCTCCCTTGTCACTCCGAGTGTCGGTGCGTGTACACCCGTGCGGATCGCGATACGCCCGTGGCACGGTCGTCGCCGAGGCGGTGGCCGCCGCCCGGTGCGGTGCCGTTCCGGGTCAGCCGTGCGCGATCTCGTGTCGCAGCCAGATCACGCCGCCCGACAGGGTCTGGCAGGAGAGCAGGCGCAGGTGTTGCCCCTCCGACGGCGCCCTGCCCGACGGGTCCGAGTGTTCGAATATGGCCGGAATGCC
>WBJT01000084.1_pt1 | contig 13463 bp, 11 predicted proteins | sample 5109881 | NCBI WGS metagenome assembly WBJT01 (sample SAMN11895465, study PRJNA545514) | wastewater metagenome | isolation source: saline BTEX enrichment culture, original innoculum from Kuwait petroleum... | place: USA:Stillwater, OK | collected 2018-09-01
CAATGGCGCAGGCGACATCCTCCTCCCGGCCGCGGACCACCCCGTCCACCGCCACCACGGCGGAGGCGCCGCAGATCCCGGTGCCGGAGCCGACGAGCACGCTCAGGGTGTCCGGCAGCCGGAGCGCCCGTCCGAGCACCACCGCCAGGGTCAGGGTGCTGCCCACCGCGAGCACCACCAGTGCGAGCCCGCCCATGCCGACCGAGAGCATGTCCTGCAGCACCAGCCGGAAGCCCAGCAGTACGATGCCGGTGCGCAGCACGTAGTGCAGCGTCCAGCGGATCCCGGGTTCCATGGACGCCGGGATCGGCACGCACAGGCGCACGAGCACACCGGCGAGGATGCCCACGGTCAACGCGCTCAGGGGGACGGCCTGGTTGAGCGCCGGCCAGGCGGCGATGGCGTAGGACAGGCCGGCGAGCACGGCGCACAGGGCGAGCCCCGGGGCGACGGCGGCAAAGCGATCCAGCGCCGGGGACGGCCGGCGGGCGGTGGTGGTCTCGGCGGGCATGTCGGTCTCCGTCGGTAAAGGATGGCGAGACGGTACCCGCGGGAATTATTCCGTAAAATCGATTATTATTTATTTATAACTTAGGCAATACTGAATCGTCGCGCTCATGCATCGCTTCACCCTGCGCCAGCTCGAGATATTCGCGACGGTCGTGCGCACCGGTCAGGTCAAGCGTGCGGCGTCGACGCTGCACCTGAGTCAGGCGGCGGTCAGCCAGGCCCTGCACGAGCTCGCCGATGCCCTCGGGATCACGCTGTTCGAGCGCCGCGGCCGGGAGATCGTGCCCACGGCGGCGGCGCGTCAGCTGCTGGAACTCGTGGCGGCCCCGATGGCGGCGCTGGAGGACGTCCCCGCGCAGCTCGCGCCGGGGGATGCCGCGGCAGAGCTGAGCGGGGAGGTGCAGGTTGCCGCCTCCAACACCATTGCCCGCTACGTTCTGCCCGCCGCGCTGGCACGGCTCGGCCGGCAGCACCCGGGCCTGCGGATTACGGTGCTCTCGGGCAACAGCGCGGCGGTGGAGGCGCGCGTCGCCGCACTGGAGGCGGACGTGGGTTTCATCGAGGGACCGGCCCAGCGGGACGATGTCGACGTCTCCGCCTGGCGTACCGATGCGCTGCAGGTGATCGCGCCGGCCGACTATCCGGTGGAGGGGTTGTCGGCGGCGACGCTGGCCGAGCATCCGTGGGTCGTGCGCGAGCCCGGGTCCGGGACCCGGGCGGTGTTCGAGCAGAGCCTGGCACTTGCCGGGCACCCGGTGCCCCGGGGTGGCCTGGTGATGGACGACAGCGGCGCGATCGTGCGTGCGGTGGCGTCCGGCGCGGGGCTGGCCTGTGTGAGCCGGCTGGCCGCGGCCCAGGCGAGTGTCCGGGGCGGGGTGCGCTTCGTCGACGTGCCGGAGCTCTCGCTGCGACGCCCCCTGTGGTGTGTCCGGCGTGCCGTGCCGGCCCATTCGCCGGTGGTCGAGCGCTTTCTGCGGGCGCTGGATGCCGCGCTCGATGCCGAGAACGGGGTCGCCGCCACTGCCTGAGGCAGCACCGGGGCGACACCGCGTTCCTGCGGTGTCGTTACAGTGCCGGTGATTCGGCCTTCAGGGCCGCCCACATGTCGTCGAATCTCGGGTCGTGCTCGCCCGTGGACGCATACAGGCAGATGTTCAGCCGGGGAGTATGGAGTGATTCGTGCAGCGCCACCAGTGAGCCGTCCTGGATCTCACGCTCGATGAGGTGGTAGGGCAGCCACGCTATGCCCAGCCCGGATAGCGTCATTTCCTTGATCCCCATGGTGAAGGCGGACTCGCAGACGGTCTCCACCGTGTGGTCGCGAACGAGCTCGGCAAGGCACTGATTGCGTACCACCCGCCCCAGGAAGCTCTCCTCCGGGTAGCTGAGAAGCCGGATTGTGCGGGACTCCACCGGATCGAAGCTCGGCCGGCCGCTGGGGTCCCTGGCCGCGACGGGGATCAGCTGTTCCATGCCCACCGGGATCCGCTCCATCTTCCCCGCGGTGTAGCCGCTCAGCGGTTCACCCTCCAGCTCGAAGCACATCAGCATGTCCGCCTCGCCGCGGCTGAGCTGGAGGATGCAGTCCTCGAGGTTACCCGTCCGGACCCGGAACGCCGTGCCTTCGTGGCGGTCGCGCAGCTGCCGGAGAAGCCGGGGCAGGTGGCTCACCATCAGCGTGTGCTGCGTGGTGAGGCCGACGCGGTGTTCCGCCACGGCGTCGGCGCGCATCCGGCTTCTTACCTCGTAGACCTCGTTGACCAGGCCCCGCAGCGCCGGTTCGAAGCGGGCCGCCGTGTCCGTCAGTTCGAGCCGGTGAGCGCGACGGTTGACCAGCTCCACGCCGAGCCAGTCCTCGAACATCTGGATCCTCCGGGAAAAGGCGGGCTGGGTGACGTTTCTCAGGCTCGCCGCCCGGGAGAACGTGCCCGTGTCGACGAGGGCGAGGAAGTCCTCGAGCCAGGTCACCTTCATTGCGGTCCTCCGGCAATCGACCGTATGTCGTGACGATAATGCAAAAAATTTATAGAGGGCAACCAACCCGGCATTGGTCATGAGCGGGAGGAGCGGCTAGTTTCTGAAAAAACACCACATACCAGCGGGCGCAGCGGTCGGCCGTGACAGCTCCCTGGTGTGATCACGAGTAGAGCATAGAAGTTATGCATAATCTGGTGAGACTGGAAGTCCGCATGCACCTGTCGCGCTTCAACCGCCTGCGCTTTGCGCATCTGCCGACGCCGCTGGAACCGATGCCGCGGCTCAGCGAGTACCTCGGTGGGCCGACCCTGTGGATCAAGCGCGATGACTGCACCGGGCTGTCCACGGGGGGCAACAAGACCCGCAAGCTCGAGTTTCTCATGGCGGATGCCATGGGACGCGGTGCCGACACCGTGATTACGCAGGGCGCGACCCAGTCCAACCACGCGCGGCAGACCGCCGCCGCGGCGGCCCGGCTCGGTATGGAATGCCATATCCTGCTGGAGGACCGCACCGGCAGTACCGACCCGGCCTACAACTACAACGGCAACGTCTTTCTCGATCAGCTCCATGGCGCGAGCCTCGCCATGCGCCCGGGCGGCGCCGACATGAACGCCGAGATGGAGGCGCTCGCCGGGCGTCTGCGCGAGGATGGCCGTAATCCCTATATCATTCCGGGCGGCGGGTCGAACGAGATCGGGGCCCTCGGCTACGTCAACGCCGGCCTGGAGCTGCTCACGCAGGCGAACGACCGGGCCCTGCGCATCGACCACCTCGTGCACGCCACCGGCAGCGCCGGTACCCAGGCAGGACTGGTCACCGGACTCGCGGGCTCCAACGCGGGCATTCCGGTCCTCGGTGTCGGCGTTCGCACCCCGCGCGAGAAACAGGAGGAGAACGTCCACGCGCTCGCGCAGCGTACCGCCGATTTCATCGGGGTGGGCCACGCCGTCTCGCGCGAGGACGTGATTGCCAACTGCGATTACGTCGGCGAGGGCTATGGCGTGCCCACCGACGGCATGGTGGAGGCGGTGCGCCTGCTCGCCCGCCTGGAGGGCGTCCTTCTGGATCCGGTGTACTCCGGCAAGGGGATGGCCGGGCTGATCGACCTGGTCCGTCGCGGCCACTTCAAGCCGGAGGAGAATGTGGTCTTTGTGCATACCGGCGGCAGTGCGGCGCTGTTCGGTTACCCCGATACCTTCGGCTTCCCGGACTATCGGGGCCCGGACCGCGATCCGACCGATTCTGACAACTAAGGCGTCAACGAATTTATCGATAAAACCGGGGCGAACGTCCGAGCGACATTCACTGGCATCCCCCGGAGACGTAGGAGGAAGAGAAAATGAAACTGGACAGAAACGGGTTGAGAACCATGACCTGTGCCCTGGTCGGGGCCCTGGCGTTTTCCGTTGGTAGCGTGTCCGCGAAGGAGACCGTCACCGTCGGCTACCAGCTTAACTATCAGCCGTGGAAGGCGGCCATCGCCGACCACGAATTCGAGAAGGCCACGGGCTACGACATCGACTGGCATCAGTTCGATTCCGGCTCGCAGGTTATCTCCGCGGTTGCTTCCGGATCCGTGGACGTCGCGATGGCCGGCTCCAGCCCCATCGCCTCCGCCATCTCCCACGGTGTGGACCTGAAGCTCTTCTACATCGTCGAGGGAATCGGTGAGAGCGAGGCGCTGGTCGTCCGCAAGTCTGCCGGTATCGAGGACCCGGAGGACCTGAAGGGGAAGACGCTGGGCGTGCCCTTCGTCTCCACGAGCCATTACGACATGATGTTCGCGCTCCAGAACTGGGGTATCGAGGAGGGCGATCTTCGGCTTCTCAACATGCAGCCGAGCCAGGCCGCTGCCGCCTGGGCACGTGGTGACATCGACGGCGCGTTCGTCTGGAACCCCGCCCTGCAGCGAATGCTGCGTAACGGTGGCAAGGTGATGATCACCTCCGGCGACCTCTGCGAGCTGGGCAAGTGCACGTTCAACGGCTACACGGTTCGGCCCGAGTTCGCGGACGGCCACCCGGATTTCATGACCGCCTTCGTCGGCGTGCTCGACAAGTACACCATGATGTACCGGGAGCATCCGGACAAGTGGACGGAGGATTCCGACCTGGTGAAGAAGGTGGTCAGCATCACCGGTGGCCAGGCGAGCGACGTACCCACGGTACTCGGGCAGTACGTCTTCCCGTCACTGGATGAGCAGGCCTCCGAGCGGTGGCTTGGCGGCGGAGCCGACTCCGGTGCGGCCTTCTCTCTGAAGGACACCGCAAAATTCCTCGAGGGGCTTGGCAAGGTCGAACGCGTGCCGGAGCACCCCGAGGACTACGTGACGGACAAATGGGTCAAGGCTGCCATGGAGCAGTGAGGCGATACGGTCGCCGGGGTGGCTCGAGTCACCCCGGCGGCCGCGCCCTGTTCTCGGGGCACGCGACACGACGAGAGCCCCCGGATCCGCCCGACGCGTCACCAGGGACGCCTCCTAACCATTACGGGGCAGAGCAGGCCGCCGATCGGCCTGCCTGGTGGCCCGCCCGGACGCACCCAACCCGGCACTGGAGCAGCGGTAGCCCATGCAGAGGGATATCACCTCCGATCCCCTCGCCGAAGGCGGGATAGAAGCCTTCGGCCGACGGCTCCGAAACGGGGAGACGACGGCAAGGGCCGTGGCGGAGGCCTATCTCGAGCGTATTCAGGCGCTCGATCCGATCCTGAATGCCTTCGTCTCGATTGCCCCGGACGAGGCCCTCGAGGCCGCGGATGCCCTCGATCGACTGCTCCGCAGCGGCACGGACCTTGGCCCGCTCATGGGGGTGCCCGTTGCGGTCAAGGACCTGTTCGCCGTGGACGGTCATCCGCCGGCGCGGGCCGGCTCGTGCATCGACGTCTCCGACTGCATCGGGGCCGAAGGCAGCTTCGTCCGGCAGCTGCGGCGCGCGGGCTGCATCATCCTGGGCAAGACCCGCACGATCGAGTTCGCGGCGGGTGCACACAACCTGACCCATCCTGCCCCCTGGAACCCCATCGACGGCGGACGGCAACTCACTCCCGGCGGCTCGAGTAACGGCTCCGCGGTGGCCGTGGGCGCCGGGCTATGCGCGGTCGCGGTGGGTACGGATACCGGCGGCTCGGTTCGGCTGCCGGCGGCGTTCTGCGGCGTCTTCGGGTTGAAGCCATCACGCGACGTCTGGGCCCGGGACGGGATCTTCCCGCTCTGCCCGAGTATGGACTGCGTCGGCCTGCTGACGGCGCGGGCCCGTGATGCCGCGATCGCCTTTGCCGCCCTCGGTGGTCGCCGCGCGGACGGCCGTCCCGATCTCGCGGGCGTACGGTTAGGCGTCCCGGGGCCCGATTGCCTTGCCGGTCCCAACCCGTCTGTCGCCCGCCGATATGAGGAGGCGTTGCGGGAGCTGGAAAGCCGGGGTGCGAGGCTCCGGGAGATCCACTGGCCGTCGAGCGTGGATCGCCGCGAGGTCGACGAAATCTTCGCACAGCTCGTGCCGACGGACCTCCTCGCGACACTCGGCCGCCGCCGAGTGGCCGAAAACAGGCAGCTGATCGACCCGGTCGCCATCAGTCGTCTGGACGGTGCCGAGTACCTGTCGGCGGCGGACTATGCCCGCATGCAGCGGCGTCTGCAGACGCTCGCCGGGGCGGCAAGCGCCCGCCTGGCGGGCGTGGATGCCTTTGTGACACCGACGTCTCCGATTCAGCCGGTGCCGGTGGAGGAGGTGGGTGACCTCGCGGCGGCGAACGCGTTCATCGCCCGGAGCCTGGAGCACACCCGGCCGGGCAACGTCTTCGCCCATTGTGCCGCGACCGTACCCCTCCGGGGACGCGACGGCATCGGTCTGCAGATCAGCCGCCCCGCCGGCGAGGACGCCGAGCTGCTGTCCACGGCGACCGCTATTGAGGCCGCCCTGGGCGGGACCCGACGACGCGATCCCCGGCCATTCGATTGATCCCCCGCGGTCAACCCTGCGGACGGCGAGGGCTAGGCCGGCAAGCCGGTCACTGCCGCTATCGAATGCCGGACGTCGAGGCCGGGGGATTCGAAGAACGCCACACGTAGATCAAGGAGTCCCGCGCCATGGGCTCGAACGCCCGCCCATGGCCGGCTCCCTCGCCGGGGCCGGGCCGCCCCCTACGTGCTGACCGGCAGGCGCACCATCAGCCGGACCGGGTATAAGCGCGCATCCTGCCCCTCGCATTGTCGACCCGTTGCCGCCCCGGGTCGAAACCCGCTGCCTTGGAGCCAGTGTGCGCCATAACGGGCGCCGGAAAACCCGCCATTCGGGCCCGGTTCATCGTCCTCCTCTCCGGCGGCAGGCCGCCCACGTGACGGCGATGCAAAAACCGCATACACGGTAAGGAACTCGGCATTGGTCACGCTTTTTGCACGGCGCTACCGTTTCCCAAGTCGCTCACGTGCAAAGGGAGTTGGCCGGTTTTCCAGAAGCCATGTCGACCCCGGCACGAATCGAGCATTAAAGATATGCATAACTTGAGGCTGGAGGTTCGCATGCACCTGTCACGGTTCCCTCGACTGCACTTTGCCCATCTGCCGACGCCGCTGGAGCCGATGAAGCGGCTGAGCGATTACCTCGGTGGTCCGAATCTGTGGATCAAGCGGGATGACTGCACGGGCCTGTCCACTGGCGGCAACAAGACGCGCAAGCTGGAGTTTTTGATGGCCGACGCGCTGGAGCGCGGGGCGGACACGGTGATCACGCAGGGGGCGACCCAGTCGAACCATGCCCGGCAGACGGCGGCGATTGCCGCGAAGCTGGGGCTGGACTGCCATATCCTGCTGGAGGATCGCACCGGCAGCACGGAGCCGGCGTACAACTACAACGGCAACGTCTTCCTGGACCAGCTCCACGGGGCGAGCCTGGCCATGCGCCCCGGCGGCGCGGACATGAACGCGGAGATGGACACGTTGGCGGAACGACTGCGCGGCGATGGCCGGCGCCCGTACATCATTCCCGGCGGTGGCTCCAACGAGACCGGCGCACTGGGTTACGTGAACGCGGCCCTGGAGCTGCTCACCCAGGCGAACGACCGCGGGCTGCGGGTCGACCGGGTGGTGCACGCCACGGGCAGTGCCGGGACGCAGGCGGGCCTGGTCACGGGGCTCAGCGGTTCGAATAGCGGCATCCCGGTGCTGGGTATCGGGGTGCGGGCCCCGCGGGAGAAGCAGGAGGAGAACGTCTTCGCGCTCGCGCAGCGCACCGCCGGGCATCTCGGTATCGGCGACGCGGTGGCGCGCGAGGACGTGATGGCGAACTGCGACTACGTGGGCGAGGGCTACGGCATTCCCACCGATGGGATGGTGGAGGCGGTCGACCTGCTCGGGCGCCTGGAGGGGATCCTGCTGGATCCGGTCTACTCGGGCAAGGGCATGGCCGGCCTGATCGACCTGGTCCGCCGTGGTCACTTCGAGCCTGACGAGAACGTGGTCTTCGTGCATACCGGCGGCAGCGCCGCGCTGTTCGGTTATCCCGATACCTTCGGATTCCGGGACTACCGGGCCTGATTCCGGGCGCTGCGAAACCCCTGACACGAAGATGCCGGTACGGAGGAGAGAGGCATGGAGTACATAAAGCGCGCCGCGGCAAAGGCCGGGGTCGAGGCCGAGGACGAGCGCGTCACCGATGCCGTGCGCGGCATGCTCGAGGACATCCGCGAGCGCGGCGAGGACGCCGTGCGCGACTACGCCCGGAAGTTCGACGGCTGGGAGGGGGACTTCGTCCTCGCGCCCGAGAAGAAGCAGGCGCTGATCGACGAGGTCCCCGAGGGCGTCAAGGCGGACATCCGATTCGCCCACACCCAGGTCCGGCGTTTCGCCGAGGCGCAGCGCGACAGCCTCACCGAATTCGAGCTGGAGACGGAGCCAGGGGTATGGCTCGGCCAGCGCGTGATGCCGGTTCAGTGCGCCGGCTGCTACATCCCCGGCGGCCGCTATGCCCATGCCGCCTCCGCGATCATGAGCGTGGCCACGGCGAAGGCCGCCGGCGTGCCCTTCGTGGTCGCCTGCTCGCCGCCGCGGGGCGAGGGCATCAACCCCGCCGTGGCCTACGCCATGGACCTGGCCGGGGCCAATGTCATCCTGGAGATGGGCGGCGTGCACGCCATGGCGAGCATGGCCTACGGCCTGTTCACCGGCCGCGAGGCGGACATCCTGGTGGGGCCGGGGAACGCCTATGTCGCCGAGGCCAAGCGCCTGCTGTTCGGGCGGGTTGGAATCGATGTCTTTGCCGGGCCCACGGAGTCGGCGGTGATCGCCGACGACAGCGCCGACCCAATGACGATCGCGGTGGACCTGGTGTCCCAGGCCGAGCACGGGTCGAATTCGCCCGTGTGGCTGTTCACGACATCCGAGTCGGTGGCCCGGCGGGTGCTGGAGCTGGTCCCCGAACTCGCGGACGACATGCCCGACCCCGACGTCGTGCACTCGGCCTGGCGGGACCACGGCGAGATCGTCCTGTGCCAGACCCGCGAGGAGGTGGTGGAGGTCAGTGACCGGTATGCCTCCGAGCACCTGCAGGTCCTGGCCGAGGACCTGGAGTGGTGGAAGCACAACCTCAGCAACTACGGGTCGCTGTTCCTCGGCGAGGGCAGCACCGTCACCCACGGTGACAAGTGCTCCGGGACCAACCACATCCTGCCCACCAAGCGCGCGGGTCGCTACAGCGGCGGGCTCAACGTTCACAAGTTCATGAAGGTCCTCACCTACCAGCAGATCAGCCCGGAGGCCAACCGGACCTTCAGCGCCGTGGGGTCGCGGATTTCCCGCGTCGAGGGCATGGAGGGGCATGCCAGGGCCTGCGACTGGCGGCTGCAGAAGTACTTCCCGGACCAGAACTGGGACTTCGTCATTCACCGGCACACCCAGCGCTGAGCCTTCGAGCCGGGAGCGTTACGTGAAGACCTTTTCCAAGTCCTTTACCCAGCAGGAACCGATCTCCGAGGAGGCGATCGAGCAGGCCGTCTCGGTGCTGCGTTCGGGTCGCCTTCACCGCTACAACACGGCCCCCGGGGAGCCCGGCGAGGCCGCGCTGCTGGAGCGCGAGTTCGCCGATTACATCGGTCTGCCGTACTGCCTTGCCTGCGCCTCCGGCGGTTACGCCCTGCACGTGGCGCTCTGCAGCCTGGGCCTCGACCCGGGTGAGCCGGTCCTCTCCAACGCCTTTACCCTCTCGCCCGTCCCGGGCGCGATACACAACGCCGGCGCCCGTGCGGTCCTCGTGGAGACCAACGAGGACTACACGGTCGATCTCCAGGACCTTCGCCGCGCCGCGGAGGAATCCGGCGCACGGGTCTTTCTCCTGTCCCACATGCGCGGGCACATTGCCGACATGGACGCCATCGCCGCGTTCTGCGACGAGCGCGGGATCACCCTGGTGGAGGATTGCGCCCACACGATGGGTGCCCGGTGGCGCGGGCGCATGAGCGGCACGTTCGGCACGGTCGCCTGCTTCAGCACCCAGACGTACAAGCACCTCAATTCCGGCGAAGGGGGGCTGTTGGTCACGGGCGACGCGGAGGTCATGCGGCGCGCGGTCCTGCTGTCCGGGTCGTACATGTTCTACGACCGGCACCTCGCCGCGCCCCCGCCGGAGACCTTTTCCGAGGTCCGCCTGGATACCCCGAATTACAGCGGGCGGATGGACAACCTGCGGGCGGCCGTTCTCAGGCCGCAGCTCCGCGAGCTCGACGAGCGCTGCCGTCGCTGGAACCACCTCTACGCTGCCCTCGAGCGGGGGCTGCGCGGGATCCCCGGGGTTCGGCTTCCGACCCGCCCGGCACACGAGGCGTATGTGGGCAGCTCCATTCAGTTCTCGCTGCCGGAGCTCGACGCGGAGGCGATCCGCTCGTTCTGCGACGCCGCCGCGCAGCGGGGCGTTCCCGTCAAGTGGTTCGGGGATCCAGAACCCAAAGGCTACACCAGCCGCTACGACAGCTGGCGCTATCTGGCCGGCACGCGGTCCCTGCCGCGGACCGCGACGATCCTGGCCACCCTCTGCGATATCCGCATTCCGCTGACGTTCACGGAGGCGGACTGCGAGAGCATCGCGGAGATCCTGGCCGAAGCACTGGATGTCGCGGTGCGCGGTTAGTCACGGAACCGTGCTCGATCGTGAGCACCAAGATCGGAGGAGAGATGAGAAACACAAGCGCAGAACCAGTCCCGGCGGGCATCGTGCCCGGCCGTTGCGCCGACGCCTGGCGACGGGGCCGGGGTCCCGCGCCGAGGGCGGCCGAAGCCGGTTTCCGGAGGTGCGTATGACCATGGACATCAACAACGTGAGTCTGGTCTTCCCGGGGAGCACGCCCGGCGAAGAGGTTCACGCGTTGGACGACATCAATTTCCGTATCGACAACGACGACTTCGTGGTCGCCCTGGGGGCCTCGGGCTGTGGCAAGACCAGCCTGCTGAATCTGCTCGCGGGGTTCATCCAACCCAGCGAAGGGCAGGTACTGCTCAACGGCAAGCCGGTCGAGGGGCCGGGTCCCGACCGCGGCGTGGTGTTCCAGAAGCATGCCCTGATGCCCTGGCTCAATGTCATCAAGAACGTCGCCTTCGGCCTCAAGCTGCAGGGCGTGTCGAAGAACGAGCGGCTGCAGATCGCCGAGCGCAACCTCGACCTCGTCGGCCTCGGGGAGTTCAAGGAACACGCCATCTATCAGCTCTCCGGCGGCATGCAGCAGCGCGTCGGTATCGCGCGGGCGCTCACCAGCGATCCGTCGATGTTCCTGATGGACGAGCCACTCGGTGCCCTCGATCAGCTCACGCGCGAGACGTTGCAGGAGCTGATCCTGGATGTCTGGCGTGGCACCGGGAAGATGGTGTTCTTCATCACGCACAGCGTGGAGGAGGCCCTGTTCATGGCGACCAAGCTGATCGTGATGTCGCCACGCCCGGGACGCATTACGCATACCTACAAGCTCGATTTCCAGGAGCGTTTCATGGAATGCCGCGACGCGCGTGCGGTGAAGTCGAGCCGGGATTTCATCGACATGCGTGAAGAGGTTCTGGACATCATCACCAGCGACGAAAACGCCGGGGCCGAAACGCCCCCATCGAGGGAGGCCGCCAATGCGTAACGCAGTTGCCGAACACGACATCGGTCACCGGGAATCCGGCGGCCTCATGGCCCTGTTGAAGAACCATTTCGGCGCGGGCCCGGCCAAACCCGGCGATTCGTTCGGGGCGCCCGGCCAGGGCAAGAGCGCGGCGATCAGTGTGGCCACGGTGGTGACCCTGCTCGCCCTGTGGACGCTGGTGACCAATCTGGGCCTGATTCAACCGCTGTTCCTGCCGACGCCGCAGGCCGTCATCCACAAGTTCTACGAGGTGGCCGTCAGTGGCTTCGGCGGCGGAACGCTGCTCGAGCACACGCTGGCAAGCATGTCGCGGGTATTCGGCGCCTTTGCCGTGGCCGTGGTTACCGCCATACCGATCGGCGTGATGATGGGCGTCAACCGGGTGATGCGCGGCATCTTCGATCCGCCCGTGGAGTTCTACCGCCCCATTCCGCCACTGGCCTATCTGCCCCTGGCGATCATCTGGTTCGGCATCGGTGAGGAATCCAAGGTCATCCTCATATTCCTCTCCATGTTCGCGCCGATGTGCCTGAACGCCAGGGCGGGCGTGCGCTCGGTCTCCATCGAGCAGATCCACGCCGCCTACGCGATGGGCGCCAACCGCGGTCAGGTGATCATGCAGGTCATCCTCATGGGGGCCATGCCCGAGATTATCACCGGCATGCGCATCGGTATCGGCTTCGGCTGGACGACGCTCGTCGCGGCCGAAATGGTCGCGGCGAAGCAGGGCCTTGGTTACATGGTGCTCAACGCCTCGGAGTTCCTGGTCACGGACGTGGTGTTCATGGGCATTATCGTGATCGGCCTGATCGCGCTGGGCTTCGACATCATGATGCGCTTTCTGGAGCGCTGGCTGGTGCCCTGGAAAGGCAAGGTGTAGCCGTGAACCGCCGGTGTTCCGGCGGTTTCACACCAACGCGAGGCAACGAGAGACAGCAGCCATGAGTGAGCCAGTCGTCGGCGTGATCGGGGGGATGGGCCCCGAAGCGACCGTGGAGCTGATGCAGCGGGTCATCGACGCCACCCCGGCGGCCGACGACGCCGATCACATCCACATGCTCGTGGACAACAACCCCAAGGTGCCCTCGCGTATCAAGGCGCTGATCGAGGGTGCCGGCGAGGATCCGGGGCCCACGATCGCCGGCATGGCACGGTCGCTGGAGGGGTGTGGGGCCGATTTCCTGGTGATCCCCTGCAATACCGCGCACCACTACTGGGGCGACGCCGCCGCGGCGGTGTCCGTGCCGGTCTGGAACCTCGTGGATCTGACCCTCGCGACGGTCACCGCGAAGACCGGCACGCCGGCACGGGTGGGGATGCTGGCCTCGCCCGCGCTGCGCAAGGTCGCACTCTACGAGCAGTATGCGCAGCGCCACGGTGTCTCCCTGGTGTATCCGGGTGACGAGGGGGGCCTGCTGGAGGTCATTCGTGCAGTAAAGGCCGACCGGGTCACGTCCCGGGAGGTGGCGCTGCTCGCCGCCGCCGCACGGGAGCTTGCCGAAGGGGGTGCGGACGCGCTGGTGCTCGGCTGCACCGAGTTCTCCCTGATCGCCGATCGGTTCGCTGCGCCGGTGCCCGCCTTTGACACCCTTCAGGTGCTCGCGGAGCGAATCGTCGCCTACGTGAAGCATGGCGTATCGCCGGGTGACCGTGGCGTTCCGGCCGGCGTGCCGGTGACGACGGGCTGGTAACACCGCCCGGGAATCGCCCCGTCATTCCCCGCAGTCGGAGGCGTCGGCGGCTACAGGTTGATGCAGACCACGCCGGCGAGGATCGCCGCGCCGCCGACCATGAAGTTCATGCTCAGCGGTTCGCCGAGCAGCAGCGCGCCAAAGGCCACGCCGAACAGGGGCGAGAGGAAGGAGAGC
>WBJT01000086.1_pt1 | contig 13300 bp, 12 predicted proteins | sample 5109881 | NCBI WGS metagenome assembly WBJT01 (sample SAMN11895465, study PRJNA545514) | wastewater metagenome | isolation source: saline BTEX enrichment culture, original innoculum from Kuwait petroleum... | place: USA:Stillwater, OK | collected 2018-09-01
CCTGGCGGTCAGCTCCGGAATCGAGGTCACCTGTTGCCCGTCCATCAGGGGTCTCCTTCAGGGTTAATTGGATATTTTATCCAATCTAATGTGCCCGCTGTAGTGGCAAGGCACAAGCACACATCCCCGAGTGTCACGCCGGAGGCCTCGTCAACGGCGCATTGGAAACGGGTGGCGGCGACGTGGGATCCTGTGCCGAACGCTCACGCCGTCCGCGCTGACGGCTATTCCAGCCGGGACATCGGTCACCATGCTTTCCGGACCACTGCTCGACAGACGCTACCGCCATCTCTTCGCGGCCCAGGTTATCGCCCTGGCGGGCACAGGGCTGACGACGATCGCGCTCGCGCTCCTCGCCAACGAGCTTGCCGGTGAGCGTGCGGGGCAGGTTCTCGGCACCGCGCTCGCCATCAAGATGGTCGCCTATGTGGGCATCGCGCCGGTGGTCGGTGCCTATGCCGGCCGTCTGCCACGGCGCGGGCTGCTGGTCACGCTGGATCTGCTCCGGGCCTCCGTGGTGCTGCTGCTCCCGTTCGTTACGGCCATCTGGCAGATCTATGTCCTGATCTTCCTGCTGAATGCGTGCTCGGCCGGTTTCACGCCGGTGTTCCAGGCGACGATACCGGACATCATTGACGACGAGCAGCGCTACACCAGGGCGCTCTCGCTGTCCCGGCTGGCGTATGATCTCGAGAATCTACTCAGCCCCACCGCCGCCGCCCTGCTTCTGGCAGTCATGGGCTTCGATGTCCTGTTTGTCCTCAACGGGCTCGCGTTCCTCGCCTCGGCGGTGCTCGTGGTCTCGGTCGCCCTGCCACGGGCGAGGCCGTCCGGGATGGTCGAGAGCGTCTGGCGGAAGATCAGCTACGGAACCCGCGTCTACCTGCGCACGCCGCGCCTGCGGGGTCTCATGGGCCTGAACATGGTGGTGGCCTCGGCGGGCGCCATGCAGATCGTGAACACGGTGGTCTACGTTCGCTCCGGGCTGGGCCTGGCCGAAACCGCCGTGGCCATCGCGTTCGCGGCGGCTGGAGGCGGGTCGATGCTGGTGGCCCTTGGGTTGCCCCGCTTGCTGGACAGGCTGCCGCAACGCCCTCCGATGCTTTTCGGCGGGGTTGTGATGTCGGCGAGTCTGTTTCTCGGCCTGCTCGAGCCGGGATATGAAGCCCTGCTCGCTATATGGTTCATGCTCGGTGCTGGCACGTCCCTGGTGCTGACGCCGGCGGGCCGACTCCTGCGGCAGTCGAGCCGTGAGCAGGACCGGCCCGCGCTGTTCTCGGCACAGTTTTCGCTATCGCATGCGTGCTGGCTGCTCGCCTATCCGCTTGCGGGATGGCTGGGGGCGGAGGCCGGACTGACGACGACTTTCGCGGTTCTCGGTGTGATCGCACTGGTGTCGACCGCGGCGGCCGCCTCGCTCTGGCCGCGGCATGATCCCCTGGAGCGGGAGCATGATCATGAGCCGCAGCAGCACGAACACCTCCACTACCACGACGAGCACCACCAGCACGAGCATGAAGGGTGGGAAGGGCCGGAGCCGCACACGCACCCGCACCGGCACACGCCGGGCCGCCACCGCCATGCGTTCGTGATCGATCTGCATCACCGCGACTGGCCCGCGGGTTGACGGGTTTGCGACGCGGGCCCAGCGCGCTGCGTATTCCGGCCGCCTACAGCCCGTACTTCTTGATCCGGTACCACAAGGAGCGCTCGCTGATCTCCAGCGCCCGGGCGGCGGCGGCCTTGTTGCCATGAGCGCGCCGCAGGGCGCGGTCAATAAGGGTCCGTTCGAGGGCTTCGACGTGGTGCGGCAGTGCCAGATCGTCCCCGTCGTCCCGGAGGGCGGACTCACCGAGGTCGTGTCGGGCCTGGGGCCCGGTCAGCTCTGCGGGTAGCTCTGCGACGTCGACGACATCCCCGGGACAGAGCACTGCCGCCCGTTCCATGAGGTTCTGCAGCTCGCGCACATTCCCCGGCCAGCCGTATTCCCGCAGCCGTCGGACGGCCTGCTCGCTGATGGCAGGTGCGCGCCTGCCGATCTCCGCGCAGTAGCGGTGCAGGAAATGCTCCGCGAGCAGGGCGATGTCATCGCCGCGTTCGCGCAGCGGCGGCACATCGACACGCACCACGTTGAGGCGGTAGTAGAGGTCCTCTCGCAGACGTCCTTCGGAAACCGCGGCCTGAGGGTTTCGGTTAGTGGCGGCGACCACGCGGAGGTCGACGGGCGTCGGGTGCTGGGAGCCGAGGCGCTCCACCGTGCCTTCCTGGAGCACACGCAGGAGCTTGGTCTGGAGTGCGATCGGGGTCTCGGTGATCTCGTCGAGAAAGAGCGTGCCGCCGCTCGCCAGCTCGAAGCGCCCGGTTCGGTCCCGGTCCGCGCCGGTGTAGGCGCCCTTGCGAACGCCGAATAGCTCGCTCTCCAGAAGGTCGTCGGGGATGGCGGCACAGTTGATGGCCACGAACAGGCCGTCGCGCCCGGACTCGCGATGTATGGCGCGGGCCACGAGCTCCTTGCCCGTGCCGGTCTCGCCGACGATCATGACCCCGCTGCGGGTCGGGGCGACCCGGTGCAGCAGGGTATAGAGGCGATCCATGGCCGCGCTGCGGCCGATGAATTCCCCCCGGCCGCGCTCGGCCTCGTCGCGGAGGTAACGGTTCTGGAGCCGGACCCGCTCCGTGTCCAGCGCCCGGGTAACGGCGATCTCCACCGTCGCCATCTCGAACGGCCGGATGATGTAGTCGACCGCGCCGAGCTTCATGGCCTCGACCGCGGTCTCCACGGTCCCGTAAGCGGTGAGGACGATGACCGGCACGTCCTGCCCGAGCTCGCGCAGCCGGCGTAGCAGTTCCACCCCGCCCACGTGTGGCATCTTGAGATCGGTGAGCACGAGATCGAAGGCGTCGGCCTCCAGCTGCGCCAGTGCCTCCCGGCCGTCCCGCGCGGTGGCGACCTCGTGCCCCTGGCCGCGCAGTGCCATCTCGAGCAGCCGGCGCATTTTGGCCTCGTCGTCGGCGACGAGAATGCGGTTGGCTCGGCTCACGCCGCTCCCTCCTCGTTGTGTCTCGGAAGACGAACCGAAAAACGGGCACCGCCAGCCGGGGAATTGCCGACGTCGATCCGCCCGCCGTGGGCCTCCACGATCTGCTGGACGACCGTGAGCCCGAGCCCGATGCCCCCCTCCCGCTGCGTGAAGAAGGGATCGAAGACCCGGTGCTGGAACGTGTCCGGCACGCCGGGCCCGGCGTCGTCCACGTGGACGACGAGCGCTTCGGCCTCGCACCGGAGCTGCACCGATACCGGGTGGCCCTCTGGGCTGTACTGAATCGCGTTGATCAGAAGGTTCAGGAAGACCTGGATCAGCTGTTCCCGGTCGCAGGTGAGCACCGCATCGCCCCGGCCGGGGTCCAGCGCCACGGGCACCCCGTTCTTCGCGGCGCGGGTCTCCACCAGCGCGACGGCGTGCTCCAGTATCCCGCGCAGATCTGCCGGCCGAAAGGAGGGCGGCCGCGGACGGGCCGTTTCCAGGAGCGTGTTGACCAGCGCCCCGAGCCGGTCCGTCTCGCTCTGGATGTAGCCCGTGAGCTCCCTGCCTTCCTCGGTGAGCTCCGGCTGGCGTTCGAGCAGCTGCGCCGAGGAACGCAGTATCCCCAGGGGCGTACGCACCTCGTGGGCCATTATCGCCGCCATTTCACCTACGACGGCGAGCTTGCCAGCGCGCACCAGCTGTTCCCGGGACTGGCGAAGCGCCTCGATGGTCTCCTCGAATGCCCGGGAGAGCTCGCGCACCTCGGTGATCCGGTCGTGTACCGGCGGGGGCGGTGGCTGTTCACCGCCGCGAAGGCGCCGGGCGAATTCGGTGAGCCGGGCAATGGGCCGGGCGATGCGACCGGAGACCCGGTGGGACACCCACCCGGCAACCACCATGGTCACGACCAGGGCGAGGATCATCGCGGCGGCCAGGCGCCAGACGGGTTTGAAGGCGATACCCGTCGGCTCGACGACGAGCAGGTGCCAGTCGAAACCGGAGAGCTTGTGGTAGTAGGAAGTCCTCGCAACGCCGACGAGCAGTGGCCCCGTCCCGAGGGCGGCACCGTCCTGGATGACCGGCGAGGCATCGTCGGCCTGATCGAGCCATCGGGATAGATCGGCCGTGGGGGCGTCTGCGCCGAGTTCGGCGGCCCCGGACTCGGCGATCACCCGCCCCGAGGTGTTTACCAGCAGGGCGGCGCGGGGCGTACCCCCGACAGAGTCCCGGAGGAACCCCTTTACGTGATTCCAGTTGAGCACGGCGTAGAGATAGCCCAGGGTGCCGGTGCCAAAGGCGTCCGGCACGGTCGTGCGCAGCACGAGCTGCGGGCCGCCGGCGCGGTCCAGGGTGGCCAGGGTCTCGACCACGACCTCGGCGTTGTCGCCCCGGGCCTCACGAACCGCGGCCGGGGCGGGCATGCGGGTGGTGTCAATGCGCGAGGCCTGCGAGGAGGCGACGACGCGGCCCTCCTGATCGGTGCAGAATAGCGCGTCGTACACCGGGCCGTGCCCCTGCCTGAGATCGGTCAGCAGCCGCGACAGGCGCTTGTCCACGTCGCCCACCCGGATGTCCTGCATGACCTGCAGCAGGCGCCACTCGCGTACGTCCTCCAGCCGATCGAAGAGATAGGCGTCGACGCGCTCGAGCAGTGCCGTGGAGGTCACCTGCAGGGTCCGGGCGATCTCGGACTGCAGGGCCTGCCGGAACTGGTAGAAGGATACCGCGCCGCTCAGCAGGATCGACCCGAACACGAGGGCCAGCGTCCCCCTCAGAATCGCGGTTCGGATCGTCAATGCCGGTGCTCCTGGTAGGCGGTTCCCGGAATCGGCGGATTGCGGGGTGCGGCCGATGACGGGTGTAGGGGCGTCGTCGTTTATACTACATCACACTTTCTGTTTTGCTCGGCCCGGGCCGCGACACGCCGCGGCATGCGGCCGACCTGCCAGTGTGGTGACCCGGTTTTGGGACGCAGAACAATCCTCCGGTCCGTTCGTGCCGCCGCCTGGCTGTGCACGCTTGCCCTCGTCTCGGTCCATGCCGCGGAACTCCCGGTGCCCGGGGAACCGGATGGCTACCGGCTGGGCCGGGGATACCACGTGGATGCGCTTGGCCTGACCCTGGGGGGCTACGCCGACTTCCGCTACGAGAACCTCGAGGGGCAACGTGACACCCTCCGGGCGCGGGACCTGAGCGTCTTCGTGAGCGGGGAGCTGGCGCCGAACTGGCGGGTGTTTTCGGAAACGGAGTTCGGCGATGCGGTCACCGTCGACAGCGACGGCATCTCGGGCGCCGGCAGCGAGCTGGAGGTGGAGCGGCTCTACGTGGAGCACGATCTCAGTCCGGGGCTGCGTCTGCGGGCGGGCAAGTTCCTGACCCCGATAGGCCGGCGGAACCTCATCCACGCGGCACCGCTGGCCTGGGGCGTGTCGCGTCCGCTGACGACCTCCGCACCGTTCGCGCGGCACGCCTCCGGGCTGGAAGCGATCGGCACCACGCCGGTGGGGGACGGTGCGCTGGACTTCCACGTCTTCCTGGATGCGACGGAGCGGCTGGATAACTCCGAGCGCACCGAGGAAACCTTCATGGACTCGCAGGTGCAGCCCAATCCGCGCAACGCGTTCGATCATGCGGCGGGTTTGCGCCTGGTGTATCGCAGCCGCGACGACGACCTTCAGCTCGGCTTCTCCGTCGCCCGCTTCAGGCTACAGGACCGCCCGAACGCCAAGCGCCTGGCCGGCGTCGATTTCCAGTACACCGCCGGCGGCGCGGAGCTGACGGGGGAGGGCGTCTACCGGGAGAGCCAGGGCGACGAGGAGGGGGACGATTACGGCGCGTTCGTGCAGCTGGCACTGCCGCTGGGTGGTGACTTCTACGGTGTCGCCTCCCACGAGCGTTACCGCTCGGGGCTGTTCAGCGAGGCGGCGGATATCGATACCGTGGGGGTCACCTACCGGCCGGTGCCGCCGTTGTCCATCAAGCTCGAACGCCGTGAGACGCGGGGCGAGGAACAGCTCGCGCCGGATGGCTGGCTCATCGCCCTGTCCGTTCTACTGTGAGGTGGTGCATCGTCAGTAGCCGTTGGGCAGGCGCGATAATGGCGCTGGCGTGGGCGATGCTGGCGTTTGCCGCGCCGCCGCCCGGCGGGATCGAGATCGCCGTCATCGCCGCCGATCCGCCGCCGCGTATCGACGCCGATACTCGCAGCCTCAGGGATATATTCCTCAAGCGCCGCCGTTTCGATGCCGACGGCCTGCCCCTGGTGCCCCTGAATCTTCCGCCGGATTCCCCCCTGCGGGAGGCGTTCTCCGAGGCAGTGCTGGGCCAGTCGCCCCGAATGCTCGCGCAGTACTGGAATGAACGCTACTTCCAGGGCGTCTCCCCGCCCTATGTGGTTCGCTCGCAGGAGGCAATGCTCCGCTTCGTTGCCGCCACCCCGGGTGCCCTCGGCTACGTGATGGCGTGTCATGCCGACGGGCGGGTGCACGTGGTGGCTCGCGTGACGGTGCGTGGCGTTACGGCGGCGGGGCGCGATGGTTGCGCGGGCGCGAATGGCCCCGTGGACTGACCGGGGCGCGCAAAAAATGTCTGCACTGCTTGCGCGATAACGTTTTTTGCGCGCTCCCGTCGACCGGGAAATAAAGCGTAACCCTCGGAAAAATCGGACATTGTTTTTCTGGCATGGAAGTCGCAGTGCCGCGCCCGTCAATGGACGGAGGGCACACGATGAGCCGGGACCAGGAATCACTTTGCGTCGACCCCCGTATCGATCCGTTGCTCGGGGAGCTGCACCACCGGGTAGCGCTGCACCTCACCGGGTGGGACGGCCCGGAACGCGGCGAACTGGAATCGTTCATTGCCCGCGTGTTCGCACGGACGTGCGGCGCGCGGGTGACGAACTTCTTCCCGACGCTCCTGGCATTCAGCCAGGAGCACCGCCTCGCAGGCGTCGTGGGCGTACGCAGTGCCTCGGGTGCGCGGCTCTTCCTCGAGCACTACCTGGACGTCCCGGCCGAGCAGGCGGTCTCGGCGTGTATCGCGCGGCAAGTAGATCGCAATGAGGTCGTGGAGGTTGGAAACCTGGCCCTGAGCGCGCCCGGTCAGGCGCGGTGGATCATCGCGGTCACGACCGCGTTTCTCGCCGCGGCGGGATTCCACTGGGTGGTCTTTACCGCGGCGGCTCCGCTGTTCAACGCCTTCCGCCGCCTCGGTCTGCGCCCGATCCGCGTGGCCGACGCCGACCCGGAAAGGCTGCCGGACCGGGGAACGACGTGGGGGCGTTACTACGAGGCCGCGCCCCAGGTCTACGCGGGGGACGTCCGCGCGGGGATGGGCAAGCTCCGTTATGCGCGCTGCTGGCAGCTCGACGCGCCCCGGCACCTGCTCGCCTGCGCGGAGGCACTCGGCGCCCGGGCCTTTGCGCCGTCCCTGGCATCCGGGGTGGCCGGCACATGAAGCGCCTCCTTTTCCGAATCGAGGAACACGCCCGGCGGTCCCCGGGTGCGGTTGCCGTGGCGGACGGGGCGACGCAGCTCGATTACGCGGCACTCCAGCACGAGATCGAGGACGCGGCCGAGAGGCTCCCGTGGGATCGCGTCGGCCTGCTCGCCGAGAACAGCTGCGGCTGGGCGGTCGTCGACCTCGCCGTGGCCCGTCGCGGCGGGGTCTGCGTCCCGATGCCGGTGTTCTTCTCCGACGGGCAACTGTTGCACCTCATCCGTGACGCCGGTCTGGATGTGGTGCTCACCGACGCCCCGGAGCGGGTCTCGCGCCTCATTGAGTCACGGCCGGTGGACATGTTCGTCGTGGCCGGCCAGCGCCTGGCCATCTTCGTTCCAGGCCATGGCGGCAAACGCAGCGCCCTGCCGGCGGGCACGGCGAAGGTGACCTACACCTCCGGCACCACCGGCGCACCCAGGGGCGTCTGCCTCTCCGGCAGCTCCGTGGAGCGCGTCGCGGCGACGCTGTGCGATGCCGTCACCGCGCAACCCCGGGACCGCTCGCTGGCGCTTCTGCCGCTGTCGACGCTGCTGGAGAACGTCGGGGGGCTATACGCGCCGCTGTGGGCGGGCGGCCGGGCCCAGGTCCCGTCCCTGGAGGACTGTGGCATCACCGGCTCCTCGGGGCTCGACCCGCGCCGGATGATGCTGGCCCTGGCGGGGTACGAACCGACCACCCTGATCCTCGTCCCCCAGCTCCTCAAGGCACTGACGGAGTGCGTCGTGGCGGGTATTCCGGCGCCGCGGTCGCTCCGGTTCGCGGCGGTCGGCGGGGCGCCGTCGTCGGCCGCGCTCATCCGCCGCGCGAGGACCCTCGGGATCCCCGCCTTCGAGGGCTACGGGCTGTCCGAGGCGGCGTCCGTGGTGACACTCAACGTCCCGGGCGCGGACCGGCCGGGGAGCGCCGGGCGGGCGCTGCCGCACGTACGCCTGGCGGTGGACGACAACGGCGAGGTCGTGGTGCACGGGGAGCTGTTTCTCGGCTACCTGGGCTCGCGCGCCGTTGCCGGGACGGGCTGGCCCACGGGGGATCTCGGCCGTATAGACGAGGACGGCTACCTGCACATCGTCGGACGCCGGAAAACGGCCTTCGCGACGGCCTTCGGCCGGAACGTCGCGCCGGAGTGGGTCGAGAGCGAGCTGGTCGCGGGTCCGGGCGTGGCACAGGCCGCCGTGTTCGGCGAGGGCCGGCCGTTCAACGTCGCCGTGATCGTGCCAATGCCGGGGGCACCCGCGGAGGCCCTGCGGGACGCCGTGGATCGCGCCAACGAGGCACTGCCTGACTACGCGCGGGTGGCGGCCTGGGTCGAGGCCGATGCCCCGTTCGTGGTGGCCAACGGGCTCGCCTCGGCCGCGGGGGCACCGCACCGCGCGGCGATCGGGGAGCGCTATCAACCACAGATTCAACGCCTTTATGAACAGGGGGAGCGCCATGCCGTTCTATGACGAACTCGTTGCAGCGACGCAGCCGGCCCGGGACGAATTCATCGCCATTCCGATCGTTCAGCGCGCCCTGGCGGGCGGAGTCACCCGCGAGGAGTACGTGGCCTTCCTCGGCCAGGCCTACCACCACGTTCGCCACACGGTCCCGCTGCTCATGGCCTGCGGCGGCCGCCTGCCGGACCGGATCGGCTGGCTGCGCGACGCCGTGGCCGAGTACATCGCCGAGGAGCTGGGCCACGAGCGATGGATACTCGACGACATCGCCGCCGCGGACGGCGATGCCGCCCTGGTCGCGAACGCGGTCCCGGGGCCGGCGACCGAGCTGATGGTCGCCTACGCCTATCACGTCATCGACCGCGGCAACCCGGCCGGCTTCTTCGGCATGGTATTCGTGCTCGAGGGGATGTCCGTGGCCCTCGCGACAAAGGCGGCGGAGGCGATTCGGGGCCACCTCGGGCTCCCGCCGGCGGCGTTCCGCTATCTCACCTCTCACGGGTCCGTGGACCAGCAGCACGTCCGGTTCCTCGAAGGCCTGATGAACCGCCTGGACGACCCCGCAGACCGGGAGACCGTCATCCACTGCGCCCTGCGGTTCTACCGCCTTTATGGCGACGTTTTCCGCGCGATCTCAACGTACTAGGCGCCGGGAGGCAATCATGAAACGCATACTGCCAACACTGTTACTGGCGATGCTCCTGGGTGGCCCGGCGTGGGCCGCCGCGGACACCGGCGTCGACGGCCGTGTCCTCGACATCGAGCGCGCGTGGGCGCATATCAACTACCAGATGCCGGAGGATCAGCGCGGGGAGGCCCTCGGCAAGCTCGAGGAGCGCGCGGACGCGGTGATCGCGGCGTTCCCGGACCGCGTCGAACCCCGCGTGTGGAAGGCCATTGTGCTCAGCAGCCACGCCGCGGTCGCCGGACCGTTCAGTGCGCTGAAGATGGCGGAACGGGCGCGCGACCTCCTGCTTCAGGCGGAAAAGCAGGACCCCACGGCCCTGCGCGGCTCCATCCCCACCTCCCTCGGCACCCTCTATTCAAAGGTGCCGGGCTGGCCGCTGGGATTCGGCAGCGACAACAAGGCCCGGGCCTATTTCCGTAAGGCCATGGAGATCAATCCGGACGGGCTCGATTCCAACTACCTCTATGCCGAGTTCCTGTATGACCAGGGCGAGTACGACAAGGCCCTGCAGCACCTGAAGAAGGCCCTCGACGCCCCGGACCGTCCCCAACGCCCTGTGGCGGACAAGGGTCGCCGGGAGGAGGCGAGGGCCCTCGTCGCCAGGGTGCGCTCCGAAATGGGCGGGCATGGGCCGGAAACCGGCCGGATGAGGTGAACGATGAAGCTTGATTACCAACGAATCGTCATCACCGGCGCCGCCGGTGGCATCGGGCGGGCGTTGACCGGTGCCCTTGCCCGGCGCGGCGCAAGGCTGGGTCTCCTGGTGCGACGGCCGGAATCCGGCGGTGTTCCCGATGAGGCCGGCGCCGATACGCTGGTGTTGACCTGTGACGTGACCGATGCCGGGGACAGGCAGGCCGCCCTCCAGGCGGTGAACGACCGCTGGGGCGGGGCCGATGTGCTCATCAACCTCGCGGGCGTCATGGATTTCAGCCGCTACGACAGCCAGGACCCGGAAGCGGTCGCCCGGATGGTCGCGGTGAACCTCGAGGCGCCGATGCTGATGACGCGGACCTTTCTGCCGGCGATGGTCGAACGGGGTGCGGGGCACGTCGTCAACGTCGGGTCCATGTTCGGCTCGATCGGATTCCCCGGTTTCGCCGCCTACGCCGCGACGAAGTTCGGCCTGCGCGGATTCTCCCAGGCGTTGCGGCGCGAACTCGCGGACACCGGGGTGCGCGTCACCCACGTGTCCCCACGTGCCGTTAACACCGCCTTCAATCCACCGGTAGTGCAGGAAATGACCGCCGCCGGCATCATGCACATGGACCCGCCGGAACGGGTGGCACGGGCCATCGTCAAGGCCCTCGAGAAGGGCCGCAAGGAGGTCTACCTCGGCTTTCCGGAGAGCCTCTTCGCGCGCATCAACGGCCTCCTGCCCGGCGTTATCGACCGCGGGCTCGCACGACAGACCCCCACGATCAACGCCTACGCCGCCGCACGCGACCGGGTCCCGGGCGGGGAGCCCGGCCGCGTAATGCCCGTGGAGGACCGCCGCGGGTGATCGATACAGGGGGGCGCGGGTCTGGGCACGCCCGGCAGAATGGACCGCGGCGACGCCCGAATCCGGCTATCTCCCGTATCGGTCTCCGTTCCCGGCCACGCCGCGGAGGAAGGTGACCCAGGCGGCAGCGTGTCGGAAGGGATCGTGGTGCGGTGAACGCTGGCGCGCACGTTAACGGGCGGCACGCCCCATCGCACGCAAGGGCACGCAGCTGTCCCCACGGGGTGTTAGGCTCGAAGGGGTTGCAGCGCGCGGGGACGTCGGCGCTCCCTGCGCGTGCACGCCTCGTAAACGCCTTTGGGTATCTCGCAAGGGGGCTGCATGGCATCACTCCTCGAGGCGATCGGATCGGCCGCTTACCTGGCGGCGGCCATGGGCTGGGAGGTGCTGTGGGGGCTGGTTCTCGGCTTCCTGCTGTCAGCGGCGGTGGACGTGCTGGTCTCCAAGGCCGAGCTCCAGCGCATGCTGCCGGACGACTCCGCCCGCTCGGTGGCCCGCGCTTCCGTCGTTGGCGCCGCGTCGTCGTCCTGTTCGTACGCCGCCGTCGCGATCGCCCGGTCCATCTTCCGTAAAGGTGGTGACTTCACCGCCGCGATGGCCTTCCAGTTCGCCTCGACGAACCTCGTCATCGAGCTCGGTGTGTTGCTGGTGGTGCTCATGGGCTGGAGCTTCGGCGCGGCGGAGTTCATCGGCGGCCCCATCATGATCGCGCTGCTCGTGCTCATGTTCCGCAGGCTCCTTCGTCCATCCTTGGTGGACGAGGCCCGCCGTCAGGCGAAGAAGGGCCTCAGCGGGAGCATGGAGGGCCATGCCGGCATGGCCACGATGGCGAAGGAGGGCACCTGGCGCGAGCGACTCACCTCGGCCGAGGGGTGGACCGCGATCAGCCACTACTTCGTGATGAACTGGTCGATGCTCTGGAAGGACATCGGCGTCGGCCTCGTGGTCTCGGGCACCCTGGGCGCGCTGGTGCCGGACGCCTTCTGGCACGCCGCGTTCTTCACCGACGACCCGGTGCTCTCCACGCTGTGGGGCCCCATCATCGGGCCGCTCATCGCGGTGGCGTCGTTCACCTGTTCCATCGGCAACGTGCCGCTCGCCGCCGTCCTCTGGAACGGCGGGATCAGCTTCGGCGGCGTGGTCGCTTTCATCTTCGGCGACCTGATCATCCTGCCGATACTCAACATCTACCGGAAATACTATGGCCTGCGGATGGCCGTGTTCCTGGCTGTCGTGTTCTACGTGGCCATGGTGATCTCGGCGATCGCCGTGGAGCTGCTGTTCGGCGGCATCGGCTGGATCCCCGCGGAGCGGAACGCCAACGTCGGCACCGCCGCGTTCTCGCTGAATTACACGACGGTCCTGAACGTCATCGCGCTACTCGTGGCGGGCGGGCTGTACCTGCGCTACCGCCGCACCGGCGGCCCGGAAATGATGCGCGCGATGGAGGAGGGCGGTGAGCATGAGCACCACCATGCGCACGGGCACTGACGGGGCGGGGGGACACCCGGCGCTGCCGGTCAGGTGACCGGCTGCCGCAATGCGTGTGTTCAGATTCGGGGCGCTGTTTCCGTGAATTCCAGGGCAGCCCGCCCCGTTGCCCAGGGATGTCTGGGTATCACTGCGCGGATCTGAGTGCATCAACCACGCGCTTACCCATCGAAGTGGCCGCTTCGGCGCTATCGAATTCCACGGAGAGGGTCTTGCCGTTATCGAGCAGCAGGCCGACCTCGTGCCCGGAGCGGCTGCTCACCCTCACGCTCGCGATGTGCGCCGGGCTGATAGCGGTGAAATCACCTTCATTCGCATTCGGGTTGTGGTAGTAAACCATCCCCTCGTCAACCTCCAATGACCCGCCGCTGGCCGCCAGCGTGGCTACCGGGATAGCGGTGAGCGCAATTGAAGCGGCAAGCGCGAATTTATACGTCATGGATGCAGCCTTCCTATTTGTCAGAGGGATCGCCTCGGGAGGCTCATCATAGCAGGCCGTTAAACGGCAGCGATCGAATCCCGGATGATTGCACCGCCTTCCGGATGGAGCCGATGTGGGGCCCTGGCGCCAGTTCTTGAGCGCCGAAGTGCTGAGTCGTCATGGTGGCAGTAGAGCTGGCAACAGCGCCTGGGCATCCTGAGGGACCTGTCAGCG
>WBJT01000037.1_pt2 | contig 13212 bp, 10 predicted proteins | sample 5109881 | NCBI WGS metagenome assembly WBJT01 (sample SAMN11895465, study PRJNA545514) | wastewater metagenome | isolation source: saline BTEX enrichment culture, original innoculum from Kuwait petroleum... | place: USA:Stillwater, OK | collected 2018-09-01
CGGCGGAGACGGCGCCGATGTGGGTGTACAGGCCGGTGATCATGGTGACCGCGTCCCCCCGGGGGGCATCGACGCCCAGCAGGTGGCCCACCTGGCTCAGCATGATCAGCGCCGCCGCCGCGCTGGTGAAACCGGACAGCACCGGGTGGCCGATCAGGTTGACCAGCCGGCCCAGGCGCAGGGCCCCACCGACGGCCAGTATTACGCCCACCTCCGCGGCCAGGATGGAGGCGCCGGTGATCCACTGCTGGGGATCGGCGCCGGCGAAGCGGGACAGGGCGTCGGCGACCATGAGTGCGGCGACGGCCACCGGGCCCACGGCAAGGGTGCGGCTGGTGCCGAACACCGCATAGACCGCCGGCGGTATGATACTGGCGTACAGCCCGGTCTCCGCCGGCAGTCCCGCGAGCAGCGCGTACGCCATGCCCTGGGGGACGAGCAGAATGGCGGTGATGATCCCCGCCGTCAGGTCGTCGGAGAAGGCCTGGCGGTCATAGCCGCGAAGGCTGGTCAGCAGGGGCGGTTGCAGCTTCATCGGCGCCGTTGCGTCTATGGTGATGATCGAGCGGTACCATTCGCAGTGTAATATATGTTTCAGTAATATGCTTATTACATTATTCGGAATATCAGTCGAAGGAGGTGCCGCGATGAGTGCACGTCCCGAAGTCAGGCAGTTCCTGCACGAACCCACGTCCACGTTCTCCTACGTGGTCTGGGACCCGCAGACCCGGCGTGCCGCGGTGATCGACTCGGTGCTCGACTACGCCGAGAACGCGGGGCGCACGGGCACCGACAGCGCCGACGGGATCATCGAGTTCGTGCGCCGCGAGGGCCTGGAGGTGGAATGGGTGCTGGAGACCCACGCCCATGCGGACCACCTGGCCGCCGGTGCGCACATCCGTGACCGCCTCGGTGGCACCACCGGCATCGGCGAGGGGATCCGCACGGTGCAGCGCCACTTCCGCGACGTCTACAACCTGGAGCGGGGCTTCCTGCCGGACGGCTCGCAGTTCGATCACCTGTTCGCGGACTACGAGACCTTCCACGTCGGCCACATCGAGGCCCGGGCCATTCCCACGCCGGGGCACACCTCGGACAGCCTCACGTACGTGATCGGTGACGCGGCCTTCTGCGGGGACACCCTGTTCATGCCGGACGGGGGAACCGCGCGCTGCGACTTCCCCGGCGGCAGCGCATCGGTGCTCTATCACTCGATCATGCGGCTCTACGAGCTGCCGGACGAGACCCGGCTGTTCGTGCTCCACGACTACCGTCCCAACGGCCGCGAGTATCGCAACGAGACCACGATCGGCGAGCAGCGTGGCGGCAACATCCACGTGCGCGACGGCGTCACCGAGGCGGAATTCGTCGAACGCCGAGAGGGGCGTGACCGGACCCTGGACCTGCCGCGGCTGATCATCCCCGCGGTGCAGGTGAACATCCGTGCCGGGCGGCTGCCGCCGGCGGAGGACAACGGGGTCGCCTACGTGAAGATCCCCATTGACCGGCCCGGGGATTTCAGCCAGAGCTATTCGGGGGAATCCGCATGACGATCGTGCCCTTCGAGCCGGTTCCCGCCCTGGCAGGGGGGATCCTCATCGGGCTCGCCGCCACCATCCTGTTGTGGCTGAACGGGCGGATCGCGGGCATCAGCGGCATCGCGGCCGGGGCCATGGAGGAGCACGGTGGCGAGCGCCTGTGGCGGCTGCTCTTCCTCGCCGGCATGATCGCCGGTGCGGGGGCCGTCTACGTGCTCTGGCCGGCGGGGGCGGTGCTCCACAGCGGGCTGCCGCTGTGGGCGGTGCTGGCCGCCGGTGTCCTCGTCGGCTTCGGTACCCGCCTGGGCAGCGGCTGCACCAGCGGCCACGGTGTCTGCGGGCTCGGGCGGCTGTCGCCGCGCTCGCTGATCGCCGTGATCACGTTCATGGCGACCAGCATCGTCACCGTGTTCGTCGTCCGGCACGTACTGGGGGTGGCGTCATGATCCATCTCGTGAGCATTGTCGCCGGGCTGCTGTTCGGCGCCGGCCTGGCCCTTGCGCAGATGACGGACCCGGCGCGGGTGCTCGGTTTCCTTGATCTCACCGGCCGCTGGGACCCGACCCTGGTGTTCGTTCTTGCCGGGGCGGTGGCCACCACGCTGATCAGCTTCCGCTTCGTGCTGCGCCGTCCCCGGCCGGTGTTCGCACCGGCCTTCCAGCTGCCGACCCGCAGGGACATCGACGCGCGGCTGATCGGCGGTGCCGTGGTGTTCGGGGTCGGCTGGGGTGTGGCGGGCTTCTGCCCCGGGCCGGGGATCGCGGCACTGGCGCTGGGCAGTGTGGTGCCCCTGACCTTCGTCGTCGGGCTCGCCGGCGGCATGATCCTCTACCGGTTCACGGCCCGCCCCTGAAGCGGTCCGCTGCCGTCACTCCGTCGGTGGTGTACGGCGCATCGCCTTCTTGCGCCCGTGGCGGACCTTGCGGTCCGTGCGCCGGCGGCGTGCGTTGCGGCTCGGGCGGGTGGGTACCCGTGTCGCCGGCGTCTCGGTGAGCCCGCGCAGCAGGGCGCGCAGGCGCTCCAGGGCGTCCTGGCGGTTGAGGGCCTGGCTGCGGTGGCGGCGGGCGCGGATCACGACCACGCCGTTCGCGGTCACGCGGTGATCGCTGCACGCCAGCAGGCGCTCCTTGTAGAAGGCCGGCAGCGACGACGACTGGCTGTCGAAGCGCAGGTGCACGGCGGTGGCGACCTTGTTCACGTTCTGCCCGCCGGGGCCGGGGGCGCGCACCGCCGAGAGCTCGATCTCGTCCAGCCCGATCGCCACGTTGCGCGAGATGCGCAGTACCTTGTCATTGTCCGGGTCGATACTCATCGATCACAGCCTACTACGTTGACGTGCCCCGGCGCGCCCCGTCCCCGAGGCCGTGTGTCCGGCCGCTTCGGCGTTCCGGAACTCGCCGGCAGGGGTGCAGGTGTCCGGGGCGGTGACCATACTGGTGGCCGGACTAATGGTGTGCCGGCGCCCGGCGGTTGAGCCGGGTGCCGGGCAGGGCAGATACGGACAGCGGGAGAGCGGCATGATCGAGGGGATTCGACGGCGGGTGCTGGCGCTGGCAGCGGTGGCGCTGGTGTGGGGGCCGGCGGGCCACGCGGCGGAGGCTATCCTCGCGGGGGAGCGCTTCCGGCCGGTGACCGCGGACGGCGGCATGGTGGCGACGAGTCATTACATCGCCTCCCGGGTGGCGCGGGACGTGCTGCGTGACGGCGGTAACGCCGTGGACGCGGCGGTGACCGCGGGCTTCGCCCTGGCGGTGACCCAGCCGCGCTCGGGCAACATCGGCGGCGGCGGGTTCATGCTCGTCTCCGACGAGCGCAGCGGCGAGGTGGTCGCCATCGACTACCGCGAGACCGCCCCCGCGGCGGCCACCGAGACCATGTTCCAGAACGCCGAGGGCGAGGTCGTGCCGGAGCGCTCGCGTTTCAGTGCGAACGCCTCCGGTGTGCCCGGCACCGTCGCGGGCCTGGCGCTCGCCCTGCGCCGCTACGGCACGCGTTCGCTGGCCGAGGCCCTGGCACCGGCGATCCGCCTGGCGGAGGAGGGCTTCGAGGTCCCGCCGCGTTTCGCCGAGGGGCTGACCTCGGCGCGGGACCGGCTCGGGCGCTGGCCGTCCAGCCGGGCCAAGTTCTTCCATGACGACGGCACGCCCTACCGTGCCGGCCAGGTCTTCCGTCAGCCGGCGCTGGCGCGGACCCTGCGGCGGATCGCCGAGCAGGGGCCGAAGGGGTTCTACGAGGGCGTGACCGCCGAGCGCATCGTCTCGACCCTGCAGCGCCACGGCGGGATCATGACCCTGGACGACCTCGCCGGCTACCGGCCGGTGGTGCGCGAACCGGTCCATGGCCGCTACCGCGGCTACGACGTCTACTCCATGGGGCCGCCGTCCTCCGGCGGCACGCACATCGTGGAGATCCTCAACATCCTCGAGGGTTACGACATCGCCGCGGCCGGACACAACTCGGCACGCACCATCCACCTGATGGCCGAGGCAATGAAGCGTGCCTACGCCGACCGGGCGCGTTACCTCGGCGACAGCGACTTCGTCGACGTGCCGGTGGCGGGGCTCACCAGCAAGGCCTACGCCGGGGCGCTGCGCGGGGAGATCGACCCGGAACGGGCGACGCCGGCGGACGCGGTTGCCGCCGGCGATCCCTGGCCGTACGAGTCCAACGAGACCACGCACTTCTCCATCGCCGACGGCGACGGCCTGGTGGTGGCGAACACCTACACCCTGAACTTCAGCTACGGCTCGGGGCTGGTGGTCGACGGCGCGGGCTTTCTCATGAACAACGAGATGGACGACTTCTCCGCCAAGCCGGGCGTGCCCAACGCCTACGGGCTCATCGGCGGCGAGGCCAACCGGATCGAGCCTGGCAAGCGCATGCTCTCGTCCATGTCGCCGACCATCGTGAAGAAGGACGGCCGGAACCGCCTCGTCACCGGCAGCCCCGGCGGCTCGCGGATCATCACCACGACGCTGCAGGTGATCATGAACGTCATCGATCACGACATGAACATCCAGACCGCGGTCAACGCGCCGCGGGTGCACCACCAGTGGCGGCCCGACTATATCCGCATCGAGCAGGGCATCAGCCCGGACACCATCGCCGGACTGGAGGCCATGGGCCACCGCGTGAAGCAGGAGCGCTCGATGGGGGCGATCCAGTCCATCCTCATCGATGCGGACGGCTTCCACGGGGCCGCCGACCCGCGCCGTCAGACGAGCTCGGCCATGGGGGTGAGCCGATGACCGCGCTCACGGTCCATCACCTCGCCCACTCCCGCTCCCAGCGCGTGCTCTGGCTGCTCGAGGAGCTGGACGCGGACTACCGCATCCAGTGCTACGAGCGCGACCCGGCGACCGGCCGTGCGCCGGCCGCGCTGCGCGCGGTCCACCCGCTGGGCCGCTCGCCGGTGATCACCGACGGCGAGCGGGTGGTGGCGGAGTCCGGGGCGATCATCGAGTATCTCCTCGACGGTCATGACCCGGACCACCGCTTCCGCCCCGCCCCGGGTACGGAGGCCTTCCTCGATTACCGTTACTGGCTGCACTACGCCGAGGGCTCGGCGATGCCGCCGCTGCTGCTGAGCCTGGTCTTCGACCGGCTTGGCGGGCCGGCGGCACCTTGGCTGATGCGCCCGCTGCTGCGGCGGATCGCCGCCGGGGTGCGGTCGGCCTTCGTGGGGCCCGAGGTGCGCGCGCACCTGGACTACCTGGAGGACGTGCTGCAGCGCCGGACGTGGTTCGCCGGTGAGGCGTTCACCGCCGCCGACATCCAGATGAGCTTCCCGGTGGAGGCGGCGGTGGCGCGGGGTCTGGCGGGACCGGAGCGTCCCCGGCTGAACGCGTTCGTCGAGCGTATCCGCGGGCGGGCCGCCTATCAGCGCGCCCGGGAGCGTGGCGGGCCGTACGACCTCGCGGCGCTATAGCAGGGGTCAGAGCGAGTACCGGTACGCGGCGGGCATCGGGCCGCGTCCGCCGTGATCTGACATGACGGCCGGGTGGAAAGGGCGGTGGAGCCCGCCGGGCACGCCGGCGGACTCCCCGGGCCCCGGGTCAGCCCTCGTCCGGGTCGTAGCCGAGGTTCGGGCTGAGCCAGCGCTCCGCCGTGGACGGGTCCATGCCTTTGCGGTGGGCATAGTCCTTGACCTGGTCGCGGAAGATGTTGCCGAGACCGAAGTAGCGGCTGTCCGGGTGGGCGAAGTACCAGCCGGAGACCGCCGCCGTCGGCACCATCGCCTTGGACGAGGTCAGCTCGATACCGGCGTTCCCGCGCACGTCGAGCAGCTCCCAGAGCAGATCCTTCTCGGTGTGGTCCGGGCAGGCCGGGTAGCCCGGCGCCGGCCGGATGCCCTGGTAGTTCTCCGCGATGAGGCCGTCGTTGTCGAGCGCCTCGTCGGCGGCGTAGCCCCAGTACTCGCGGCGCACCTTCTGGTGGAGCATCTCGGCGAAGGCCTCGGCGAGCCGGTCGGCCAGGGCCTTGAGCAGGATGGCGTTGTAGTCGTCGTGATCGGCCTCGAAGCGTTTCACGTGCTCGTCGATGCCGATGCCGGCGGTCACCGCGAACGCCCCCATCCAGTCCTGGATGCCGGTGTCCTTGGGCGCGACGAAGTCGGCGAGGGACTGGTTCGGCCGGCCCTCGGGCTTCTCCGTCTGCTGGCGCAGGTGGTGGGTTACCAGGCGCACGTGCTCACGGGAGTCGTCGGCGTATATCTCGGTGTCGTCACCGACGGCGTTGGCCGGGAACAGCCCGAACACGGCCCGCGCGGTGAGCCACCGCTCCTCGACGATCTGCGCGAGCATGGCGCGGGCGTCGTCGTAGAGCTTGCGTGCCTGCTCGCCCTGCTTTTCGTCGTCGAGGATCTTCGGGAACTTGCCCGTCATCTGCCAGGCCTGGAAGAACGGAGTCCAGTCGATGAACTCGACGAGCTCCTCCAGCGGCTGGTCCTCGATGACGTGGACGCCGGGCTCGCGCGGAGTGACGGGCTCGTAGGACTGCCAGTCGACGGGCGTGCGGTTGGCCCGCGCGTCCTCGATGGTGAGCCATTTCTGCTTCACCTGGCGCCTGGCACGCTGCTCGCGCACCCGCTCGTACTCGGTCTTGATCTCGGCGACGTAGTCCTCGCGCTGGGTGTCGCTGAGCAGCTTCGAGCACACGCCGACGGCGCGGGAGGCATCCTTCACGTAGATGGTATCGCCGCTGTACTGCGGCTCGATCTTCACCGCTGTGTGCACCCGGGAGGTGGTGGCGCCGCCGATGAGCAGCGGGACGGTGAAGCCGCGGCGCTCCATCTCCTTGGCCATGTCCACCATCTCGTCCAGCGACGGGGTGATCAGCCCGGAGAGGCCGACGATGTCGGCGCCGTGCTCCTCGGCCGCGGCCAGCGTCTTCTCGTTGGGGATCATCACCCCGAGGTCGATGACCTCGTAGTTGTTGCACTGGAGCACGACCGCGACGATGTTCTTGCCGATGTCGTGGACGTCGCCCTTCACCGTGGCCAGCACGACCTTGCCGTTGGACTGATCGCCGTCGCTCTTCATCGCCTCGATGTAGGGGATGAGGTGGGCGACGGCCTTCTTCATCACGCGCGCGGACTTCACCACCTGGGGCAGGAACATCTTGCCCGCGCCGAAGAGGTCACCGACCACGTTCATGCCGTCCATCAGCGGGCCCTCGATGACCTTGATGGGGTGGTCGAACTGCTGGCGGCACTCCTCGGTATCGTCCACCACGTATTCGGTGATGCCCTTGACCAGGGCGTGCTCCAGGCGCTTCTCCACCGGCCACTCGCGCCACTCCAGGTTCTTCTCCTCGGCCTTCGCGCCCTGGCCCTTGAACTCCTCGGCGCGGTCGACCAGGCGCTCGGTGGCGTCCTCGCGGCGGTCGAAGAGCACGTCCTCGACCAGCTCCAGGAGCTCCTTGTCGATGTCGTCGTAGACGTCGAGCTGGCCGGCGTTGACGATGGCCATGTCCAGCCCTGCCTGGATGGCATGATAGAGGAAGGCCGAGTGCATCGCGCGGCGCACCGGCTCGTTACCGCGGAAGGAGAACGAGAGGTTGGACAGTCCGCCGGAGACCTTCGCGTGGGGCAGGTGGGTCTTCACGTGCCGCGTCGCCTCGATAAAGTCGATGGCGTAGCGGGCGTGCTCCTCGATGCCGGTGCCCACCGGGAAGATGTTCAGGTCGAAGACGATGTCCTCGGGCGGAAAGCCGATCTCCTCGGTGAGGATCCGGTAGGCGCGCGCGGCGATCTCGGTGCGCCGCTCCAGGGTGTCGGCCTGGCCCTCCTCGTCGAAGGCCATGACGATGACCGCGGCACCGTAGCGGCGCACGAGCTGCGCCTTCTTGCGGAAGTCCTCCTCACCCTCCTTGAGGCTGATGGAGTTGACGATGCCCTTGCCCTGGATGGTCTGCAGGCCGGCCTCCATGGCCTCCCACTTGGAGGAGTCGACCATGATCGGCACCCGGGCGATGTCCGGCTCGGAGGCGACCAGCTTGAGGAAACGGTCCATGCACTCGACGGCGTCGAGCAGGCCCTCGTCCATGTTGATGTCGATCACCTGGGCGCCGTTGTCCACCTGCTGGCGGGCGACGTCCAGCGCCGTGTCGTAGTCCTCCTCCTTGATCAGGCGCTTGAACCGCGCCGAGCCGGTCACGTTGGTGCGCTCGCCGACGTTGACGAACATGTCGCCGTCGCCGACGTTCAGCGGCTCCAGGCCCGAGAGACGCAGTGCCGGGGACAGGCTCGGGATCTCGCGGGGCGCGACGCCGTCCACCGCGTCGCGGATCGCGGCGATATGCTCGGGGGTGGTGCCGCAGCAGCCACCGACGATGTTGAGGAAGCCGCTCTCGGCGAACTCCCGGATGAGCTTCGCCATGTATTCCGGCGACTGGTCGTACTCGCCCATCTCGTTGGGCAGGCCGGCGTTGGGGTGGGCGGACACGTAGGTGTTGCTCGCCACCCGGGAGAGATCCTGGATGTAGGGACGCAGGTCCTCGGCACCGAGCGCGCAGTTCAGGCCGATGGAGAACGGCTCGACGTGGCGCACGGAGTTCCAGAAGGCCTCGGTGGTCTGCCCGGAAAGGGTGCGCCCGGAGGCGTCGGTGATGGTGCCGGAGATCATCACCGGGACCTTGCGGCCGAGCTCCTCGAACAGCTGTTCGAGCGCGAACAGGCACGCCTTGGCGTTGAGGGTGTCGAAGATCGTCTCGACCAGGATCAGGTCGGCACCGCCCTCCACCAGCGAGTGCGCGGCCTCGAGATAGTTCTCGCGCAGCTCGTCGAAGGTGACGTTGCGGTAGCCGGGGTTGTTCACGTCCGGCGAGATCGAGGCGGTGCGGCTGGTGGGGCCGAGCACGCCGGTGACATAGCGCGGGCGCTCCGGGGTCTTCTCCGTCCACGCGTCGGCGCATTCGCGCGCCAGGCGGGCCGCCTCGCGGTTGAGCTCGGGGACCAGGTCCTCGGTGTCGTAGTCCGACTGTGACAGCCGCGTCGCGTTGAAGGTGTTGGTCTCGATGATGTCCGCGCCGGCGGCCAGGTTGGCCTCGTGGATCTCGCGGATGAGATCCGGCCGGGTGAGCGTGAGCAAGTCGTTGTTGCCCTTGAGCGAGCTGGGGTGCTCGGCGAAGCGCTCACCGCGGAAGTCCGCTTCCTCGAGGGGCTGCTTCTGGATCATGGTGCCCATGGCACAGTCCAGGAGCAGGATACGATCGGCGAGATCACGCTGTATGCGATCGGACATGTAGAAACCTGTCTGTTGCTGCGAATGCTTCTCTGCGGGCAGTGCACGGTCCGCGCCTTTCAGTGGCGTTGTGCGCCGCCGGTGGGGTCCGCCAGGTTGGTGCGTTGCGCTATCGCTCGCCCGGTGGCGATGTCCGTACGGCAGGCCGGGCGTCACGTCGATAGGCCGCGACTGGGGTACCTCCTGGAATCAATAGACCATCTTCTCATGCTTTGCGCTCGTTTCAAGTATCAGCGCATTTCCATCAATCTGTGTAATAGTGAGTATGAGTCCGGGGCCAAGAGCGAGGGCATGTCCGCGGTGAGTAGGACTGTGGGGCCGCGGTATATGCATATTCCCGTTCACGCGTGTCTACGGGTGACGGAGCGGTTACCATCGGCGGTCGTAGTCCGAACCGTGGAGGAGAGTGGCCGTGAAGCTCGAAACCCTTGCCGTGCATGCCGGTTATGACCCGGAGCCCACCACCAAGGCGGTGGCGGTGCCGATCTACCAGACGACGTCCTACGCCTTCGACGACACTCAGCACGGGGCCGATCTGTTCGACCTCAAGGTCGAGGGCAATATCTACACCCGTATCATGAACCCCACCAACGCCGTGCTCGAGCAGCGCGTCGCCGCGATGGAAGGTGGCATCGGTGCCCTGGCGGTGGCCTCGGGGATGGCGGCGATCACCTACGCCATCCAGTGCATCAGCCGCGCGGGGGACAACATCGTCGCCACCAGCCAGCTCTATGGTGGCACCTACAATCTCTTCGCCCACGGGCTGCCGAACCAGGGCATCGAGGTGCGCTTCGTCGATGCCGACGACCCCGAGCGGCTCGCGGAGCTCATCGATGATCGGACCAAGGCGGTGTTCTGCGAGACGGTGGGCAACCCCAACGGCAACATCGTGGACGTGGCGCGCTTCGCCGCCATCGCCCACGAGGCCGGCGTACCCCTGATGGTGGACAACACCGTGCCGACCCCCTGTCTCTGGCGGCCAATCGAGCACGGCGCCGACATCGTAATCCACTCGCTGACCAAGTACATGGGTGGCCATGGCACCACGGTGGGCGGGGTGATCGTGGACTCCGGAAACTTCCCCTGGGCCGAGCAGGCGGGGCGTTACCCCATGCTCAACGAGCCGGACCCCTCCTACCACGGTGTCGTCTACACCGAGGCCCTCGGGGCGGCCGCCTACATCGGCCGGTGCCGGGTGGCGCCGCTGCGCAACATGGGCGCGGCGCTGTCGCCGTTCAATGCCTTCCAGCTCCTGCAGGGCATCGAGACGGTGCCGCTGCGCATGGAGCGCCACTGCGAGAACGCGCTGGCGGTGGCCCGCCATCTCCGCGATCACTCCCAGGTCAAGTGGGTCAAGTTCGCGGGCCTGGAGGAGAGTCCCCACCACGATCTCGCGCGCAAATACATGGATGGCCGGGCCGCGAGCATCCTGAGCTTCGGGATCGAGGGCGGGGAGGCCGCCGGTGCGCGCTTCATCGACGCGCTCCAGCTCATCGTCCGGCTGGTGAACATCGGTGACGCCCGCAGCCTCGCCTGCCACCCGGCGACCACCACCCACCGCCAGCTCAACGATGAGGAGCTGGCCTCCGCGGGGGTGAGCCGGGACATGGTGCGGCTGTCGGTGGGCATCGAGCATGCCGAGGACATCATCGCCGACATCGACCAGGCCCTCGCCGCGGCGAACGGCTGAGCCATCCCCGGGCCCGCGGGCGCCGGCCCGCGGGCTCAGCCCCCGCTGCCGGTGCGCGCGGTGTCCCCCGGCAGCATCCCGCGCAGATAGCGCCCGGTGTGTGAGGCCTCGACGCCGGCCACCGTCTCCGGCGTGCCGGTGGCCACCACACGGCCGCCGCCTTCGCCCCCCTCCGGTCCGAGGTCCACGATCCAGTCCATGGTCTTGATGACGTCGAGGTTGTGCTCGATGACGATTACGGTGTTGCCGTGCTCGCGCAGCCGGGTGAGCACCTCGAGGAGCTGGGCGATGTCGTGAAAATGCAGCCCGGTGGTGGGCTCGTCGAGGATGTAGAGGGTGCGTCCGGTATCCCGCTTGGCGAGTTCGCGGGCGAGTTTCACGCGCTGGGCCTCGCCGCCGGAGAGGGTGGTGGCGCTCTGGCCCAGGCGCACGTAGCCGAGCCCCACCTCCATGAGTGTGCGCAGCTTGCGCGCGATCACCGGCACCGGCTCGAACAGCGACAGCGCCTCCTCGACGGTCAGCTCCAGGACCTCGTGGATGTTCAGCCCCTTGTAGCGCACCTCCAGGGTCTCGCGGTTGTAACGCTGGCCCTGGCAGATGTCGCAGGGCACGAACACGTCGGGCAGGAAGTGCATCTCCACGCGGATCACGCCGTCGCCCTGGCAGGCCTCGCAGCGCCCGCCCTTGACGTTGAAGCTGAACCGTCCCGGCCCGTAGCCGCGTGCCCGCGCCTCCGGCGTGCCGGCGAAGAGCTCGCGCACCGCGGTGAACAGCCCGGTGTAGGTCGCCGGGTTGGAGCGTGGCGTGCGCCCGATGGGGCTCTGGTCGATGTCGATGACCTTGTCCAGCGCGTCCAGCCCCTCCAGGCCGTCGCAGGGGGCGGCGTCCAGGCTGGCGCGGTTGAGGCGGTTTGCCGCGTGGGGATGCAGGGTCGCGTTGATCAGGGTCGACTTGCCCGACCCGGACACGCCGGTGATGCCGATCATCAGCCCGAGCGGCAGGTCCACGTCCACGGCGTGGAGGTTGTTGCCCCGGGCGCCTCGCAGCCGCAGCCAGGCATCGCCGGGGGCGACCCGCCGGGCCGGGACCTCGATGGCCCTGCGGCCGGCGAGGTAGTCGCCGGTGAGCGAGGCCGGCTCCGCCTCGATGGCGGCGGGTGGCCCCTCGGCGATGACGCGCCCGCCGTGGGTGCCGGCACCCGGGCCCATGTCCACCACGTGGTCCGCGGCGCGGATGGCGTCCTCGTCGTGCTCGACGACGATCACGGTGTTGCCCATGTCGCGCAGGCGTAGCAGGGTGTCGAGCAGGCGCTGGTTGTCGCGCTGGTGCAGGCCGATGGAGGGCTCGTCGAGCACGTACATCACCCCGACCAGGCCGGCGCCGATCTGACTGGCCAGGCGGATGCGCTGGGACTCGCCCCCGGACAGGCTGTCGGCACCGCGGTCGAGGCTGAGGTAGTCCAGGCCCACGTTGACCAGGAAGCTCAGCCGCTCGCGGATCTCGCGCAGGATGCTTTCGGCGATGTCGCCGCGGGCGCCCGCCAGGGCGAGGCCGGCGAACAGCTCCCGGGCCCGGCCGACGGACAGCGCGGAGACCGCGGGCAGGGTGTGTTCACCGACGTACACGTGGCGGGCCGCCTCGTTGAGCCGGGAACCGTCGCAGTCCGGGCAGCGCCGGGTGCTGATGTAGCGCCCGAGCTCCTCGCGCACGGCCGTGGAGTCGGTCTCGCGATAGCGGCGGTCGAGGTTGTTGAGCACGCCCTCGAACGGGTGCGCACGCACGTGCTCGCCGCTCGGCCCGCGGTAGCGGAAGGTGATCTCCTCGTCGCCGCTGCCGTTTAGGAGCACTTCGCGGACGTGGGCGTCCAGGTCCTGCCAGGGGGTCTCCACGTCGAAGCCGTAGTGTGCGGCCAGGGCGTCGAGGATGCGACTGTAGTGCGCGTTGCGACGGTCCCAGCCGCGGATGGCGCCACCGGCGAGGGACAGCTCGGGGTGGGCGACCACCCGTTCCGGGTCGAAGAACTGGTGCACGCCCAGGCCGTTGCAGGTGGGGCAGGCGCCGTGGGGGTTGTTGAACGAGAACAGCCGCGGCTCGAGCTCGGCGACAGCGTAGCCGCACATCGGGCACGTGTGGTGCGCGGTGTAGAGCGGCTCCGGGGTATCACCGTCGTCCATGTCGGCGACGCGCAGCAGCCCGTCGGACAGGCCCAGGCAGGTTTCCACCGAATCGGCGATGCGCCCAG
>WBJT01000007.1_pt2 | contig 12902 bp, 11 predicted proteins | sample 5109881 | NCBI WGS metagenome assembly WBJT01 (sample SAMN11895465, study PRJNA545514) | wastewater metagenome | isolation source: saline BTEX enrichment culture, original innoculum from Kuwait petroleum... | place: USA:Stillwater, OK | collected 2018-09-01
ACCTCTTCGGCGAGGGCCACGTGGACGGGCTGCGCGCCGTGCGCGATCTGGATACCCCGGTGGCCCCCGAAAGCCCCGAGTACGGGCCACGGGCGAATCAGCTGCTGTTCACCACCGGCGCCAACGAGGGGCGGGACGCGCTGGTCCGGCGCTTCACCTTCAACGCCTTCGGTAGCCGCAACTATGGTCACCACGGCGCCTACTGCGGCTTCGCCTTCCGCGCCGGCTCCGGCGCCTGGCTCAACGACATGCGCAAGTATGCCCACGTCAAACCGGACTGGGAGCACGTGCGCTTCGCGCTGTTCATGGGCACGGCGCCGGCTCAGTCCGGCAAGCCATTCAAGCTCCAGGGCCGGCAGCTCGCGAGCGCCCGCGCCGAGGGCCGGCTGGACTACGTGGTGGTCTCGCCGGCGCTGCCGAACAGCTCCAGCCTCGCCAGCCAGCCCGGCAATACCTGGCTGCCCGTCCGGCCCGGCGGGGATACGGCCCTCGCCATGGCGATGATCCGCTGGATCATCGATCACGAGCGCTACGACGCCCGCCACCTGGCCCAGCCGGGGCCCGCCGCCATGGCCGCCGCGGGTGAGCCGAGCTGGGGCAACGCCACGCACCTGGTGATCAGCGAGCCGGGGCATCCCTCGGAGGGCCGGCTGCTGCGTGGCAGCGACCTGGGCTGGCCCGCCGACGGTGATGACGAGGTGTTCGTGGTCGCGGACGCCTCGGATGGCCACTGGCGGGCGCATACCGCCGCCGCGCCGGCGCGGCTGTTCGTGGACACCACCGTGACCCTGGACGGCAGTTCCGTCCGGGTGAAGTCCGCCCTGCAGCGCCTCCGCGAGGAGGCGGAGCGGTTCACGCTGGCGGAGTACAGTGCGGAGTGCGGGGTGCCGGTGGCGGCCATCGAGGCCCTGGCGCGGACGTTCACCAGCTACGGCAAGCAGGCGGTGGTGGATGCCCACGGCGGGCTGATGAGCGGCAACGGCTTCTACTCCGCCTTCGCGGTGATGATGCTCAACGCCCTGGTGGGTAACCTCAACGCCCGCGGCGGCACGGCCCTGGCCGGTGGCCACTACCCGGAGTTCGGCCGGGGGCCGCGCTATGACCTCAAGACCTTCCCGGGCATGGTCAAGCCGAAGGGGGTGTTCCTCTCGCGCAGCCGTTTCCCCTACGAGAAGACCAGCGAGTACCGCCGCAAGGTCGAGGCCGGCGAGTCGCCGTATCCCGCGCGGGCGCCGTGGTATCCCTTCTCGCCGCCGATCCTGACCGAGCACCTGGCCTCCGCGCTCGCCGGCTATCCGTATCCGGCCAAGGTCTGGATCAACCATATGGCGAACCCGCTGTACGGCCAGGCCGGTCTGCGCAGCGCGGTGGCGGAGCGGCTGAAGGACCCGCAGCGCCTGCCGCTGATGGTCGGCGTGGACGCCTTCATCAACGAGACCAATGCGTTCGCGGACTACATCGTCCCGGACACCATCACCTACGAGAGCTGGGGCTTCACTGCCCCCTGGTCCGGCGTGCGGCAGAAGACCAGCACCGCGCGCTGGCCGGTGGTCGAGCCGCGCACGGCGCGCACCGCGGACGGCGAGCCCGTGGCGCTGGAGAGCTTCCTGGTGGCCGCCGCCACGCGCCTGGGGCTGCCGGGCTTCGGCGACGACGCGATCCCGGACGCCGACGGCGGGCTCCACGGCTTCCATCGCGCGGCGGACTTCTATCTGCGTGCGGTGGCGAACGTCGCCCATGTCGGCGAGCCGGTGCCGGAGGCGGACGACGACGACCTCGCCGTCACCGGCGTCACCCGTCTCGAACCCGATCTCACCGGGATCCTGACGGCCGGCGAATGGCGGCGTGCCGCGTATGTGCTGGCCCGCGGCGGCCGTTTCGGGGCCGAGCCGGAAGGCGACGCCCTGCCGCGCTGGGAACGCGGCCAGTGCCTGTGGAACGAGACCGTGGCGGCGAAGCGCCATGCCGTGACCGGCGAGCGCTTCAGTGGCTGCCCGACGTGGTATCCGGCGCGGCTCGCCGACGGTAGCGATGCGCGCGAGGCGTTCCCGGCGCAGTCGTGGCCGTTTCGGCTGACCGCCTACAAGTCGAACCTGCAGAGCTCGTCGTCCATCGGTTCGCCCCGGTTGCGCCAGGTCCACCCGGAAAACCCCGTCGGCATCAACCGCCGGGACGCCGAGCGGCTCGGCATCGCCAACGGCGAGGCGGTGATGCTGGTGACCCCTGGCGGGCGGGTCTCCGGGGTGGCATTGCTGCGCGACGGCGTCATGCCCGGCGTGCTCGCCGTGGAGCACGGCTACGGCCACCGCGAGCTCGGTGCCCGCGCCCACGTGGTGGATGGCCGGGAGACGCCCCACGACCCGGCGCTCGGCGCCGGCGTCAACCTCAACGACCTCGGCATCGTCGACCCGACCCGCGAGGCACCCAACGGCTGGGTCGACTGGGCCTGCGGCTCGGCGGTGCGGCAGGCGCTGCCCGCGCGGCTGGAACGGGCCACCTGAGGCCCGCCCGGGCCGCAGCGCGGCCCGGGCGGGCGTTACCGCATCACACCGGCACCGGCCGTCCGCCGGTGGCCGCCGTGCGCCAACGATTCATACCTTTCGGAGACCATCACCATGACACACGGTCACACGCGTCTCGCCACCGTCGCCCTCGGTCTGTGCGTCGGCATCGGCTGGGCCGGGCTCGCCCGCTCCGCCAACTGGCTGATGCTGCAGGGCACCGAGCGCGCGGAGAATCCGCCCCTGGCCCGGGTTTGGGGCTTCATCCAGCCGGAATACCAGCGCGACTTCAGCGACAGCGGGCCGGGGGATGCCTACATCCCGCCGAAGCTGATCGGCCCGGGGCTGGACGAGCAGTCCGGCTTCAACATCAAGCGCGCCCGTGTGGGCGTGCGTGGCGCCGCGCACCCGGGGGACCCGCGGATCAACTACTTCGTGCTCGCGGAGTTCGGCAACAACGGCCTCACCAACGGTGGGCGCTACGACAGCTACAGTCCCCAGCTCACCGATGCCAGCGTGACTGTGAACGCCATCGACGGTGCGCGGGTGCGTGCCGGTCTGTTCAAGACACCGGGCTCGGAGGAGGGGATGCAGGGCATCATCGCGCTGCCCTACGTCAACTACACCACCGTCACCAACCAGCTCCTGCTCGAGCGCTTCCCCGAGGCCGGGGAGACGAACGTCCCGCCGCAGTCGACCCCGGACGCGGACATGAACGCCTTCTCCAACCCCGTCGGGGCGTTCCGCGATACGGGCGTGCAGGTCTTCGACGCCTTCGACGCCGGCCGCTGGGAGCACAGCTACGCGGTGATGCTCGGCAACGGCAGCGGCGTGCAGATGGACGAGTCGGACGGTGACGAGGACCTCTATCTCTACTGGTCCTCCGCGTACCTCTTCGACGGTCCCGGCGGCGGCCCTTTCCGGCCGACGCTGAAGTTCTTCGGCTGGTACCAGGGCGGCGAGCGCACGGACGCCTATGACAGCAGCCGGACGCAGGACCGCGTCCGCTACGGTGTCGGCGCGTACTACCTCCGGCGTCCGTTCCGGGTGAGCGCGGAGTTCATGCAGGGCAAGGGCATGATCTTCCAGGGCCAGCACGCTCCGGAGAAGCTGTTCAACGACTATCGCGCTCGCGGCGGCTACATCGAGGGCGCCTACTTCGTCCCCGGCACGCCCTGGGAACTGCAGCTGCGCTACGACGCCTACCGCCGCAACCTCGACCAGCCAACCCGGGCCACCTTCGAGACCTGGACGGCGGGCGTGCAGTACCACTTCACGAAAAAGACCCGGGCCACGCTCAACTATGCGGTACGGGACTTCAGCTCCGAGGCCGCCGGGCCCGACGCCCACCTCGACGGGGTGGGGGACAGGCTTGCGCTGCAGCTCACCGTGCTGTTCTGAGCCGCCGGGGCGCAGTCGCCCCGGCGGCGGCGCTCACTGTGCCTTCGCCCCGGTGCCGATGGTGTGCCCGTCGCGCTCGTCACCGTAGAGGCAGGTGTGGTTGTGCCAGTCGCGGTCGGTGCTGGCGATATCGCCCTCGAAGCGTGGGTCCTGCGGGCGTTCGTGGCTGTTGATATAGGCGGCCACGTCCCACGCCTCCTGGTCGCTGAGTACGCCTTCGGCGGCCGCTGGGTTCGCCTTGCCGAGCGGCATGTTGTACTTGATGAAGGCCGCGGCGGTGTTGATGCGGTGCATGCCGGCGCCCCAATTGTACGCCTTCGGGCCCCACAGCGGCGGGAAGATCTGGGTGCCGTCGGCGGCGAAGCGGCCGCGGCCGTCGTCGCCGTGGCAGATGGCGCATTCCTTGGTGTAGACGGTCTTGCCGCGGTCGATGCTGTAGCCGCCGTCCGGCTTCGGCACCGCCTTGTAGCCGCGGCCCGGGGCGGCCTTGCCGACGGTCAGGCCCTGGGCCATCCAGAACATGTATGCCTGCATGTCCTTGAGGACCTGGCTGTCCGGCGGCGGTGGATGGCCGGCCTCGGAATCCTGGGCGTTCATGGAGTAGGTGAAGCAGCCGCGGATGCGCTCGTCCATGGTGTTCACGTGGTCGTTCTTGCCACGGTATTTCGGGTAGACGGGCCATGCGCCCCACAACGGCGCGGAGTTGGCGACGGTGCCGCCACCGACGTGGCAGTTGGCGCACTCCTGGCCGTTGCCGACGTACTGGCCGGCGTTCTTGCGGGTATGGATGAATGCCTCGCGGCCGCGGCGCACGGAGTCGCCGAACGCGCCGTCCGGGATGGCGTCGGGGGAGGGGGCCTGGTGGTAGCCCGCCTCGCCGGCGTCCGGGCTCGGGGCCAGCTCCTTCTGGGCGCGCAGGTCGTCGGCGGCATGGCCGGCACCGGCGGCGAACGTGAGCGCGAGGCCTAGCGCGACGGCGGCCGGGATCGCGGCGTGCATGCGGGTCGTCATGATGGTTCTCCTCTCGGTTCCGCCGGCGCCTACTGCCGGGTGGCGGGCAGCGCGGCGAAGTATTCGGCCACGGCGGCTGCCTGGTCCGCCTCGAGGCGTCCGGCGACAGAGGCCATCAGGCCGTGGGGGTCGTCGTGGCGGTCGCCAGACTGCCAGGCCTCGATCTGGTTGCGCAGGTAGTTCGCGTGTTGGCCGGCGAGTGGCGGGAACACGCTACCCACGCCGCGGCCGTCCGGGCCATGGCAGGTGGTGCAGGCGGGTACGCCCTGCTCCCAGAGGCCGTCCTGGGCAATGCGCCGGCCCTGCGGGTGGTCGCCCGGCGTGCCGCCATCGCCGGCGGGGGGCGCCATCTGCGCGTAGTGCTCGGCGACCGCGGCGATGTCGGCGTCGGATAGCGCCGAGGCGGTCGGCTTCATCACCGCGTTGACGCGGCGGCCGTCGGCGAAGGCGTGGAGCTGGGCAGCCAGGTACTCCGCGGGCAGGCCGGCCAGCCGCGGGTAGCCGGCGGCGGCGTTACCGCCGCCGTCCGCACCGTGGCAGCTCGCGCAGGGCGGGGCGCCGTCGCCATTGCCGCTGCTGGCGACGGTCGCGCCGCGGTCGGCGCCGACCGCGGCCAGGGGAACGGTGAACGCCAGGGCCACAAGGGCCCGGCGCATTCCATGGAATGCGGGCATGGGTCTCTCCTCCTCCGGGATGCGCTTGGGTCAGTCCTGCTCGCTGGCGCAGTCGCTGCACAGCGTGGCGGTAGGCAGTGCCTCCAGCCGATCGGCGGCAATGGGACCGCCGCAGGACTCACAGGTCCCTCCCTGGCCCTGGTCGATGCGGGCGAGGGCGTGGCGGATCTGCTCGACGCGCTCGCGGCTGGTCTGCAGCAGCCGCTCGACGACCTCGTCGTTCTCCAGCTCGATGGCCTGCTCTTCGGTATCGCGGTCGAGGGCGCCGTCGGCGCGGCGGACGTGGCGCTCGTAGCCCTCGATCCGTTCGAGCTCCTCGCGCTCCATGGCCTTCAGTCGGGTCACGCGGTCTTCGCTCATCGGGTAGTCCCTGTTCCGTGGTTGTCGTCGGTTGTCGTCTCCGGCCCCCACCCTCATCGTGGCGGATAGATGATCCGGGTCAAGCGGTCCTGCCGCTGCCGGGCCATGATACTGATCTTCTCAGAGGTCTTGTCTCGTGTCTGAGCGCTCTGGCGCTCCCTTCGGGCTGGACCGTGCGCCGATGGGACTGCGTTGCTCGCCGCTCATGGTGCCGGTTATATCGCGCGCCTGGCGTCTTGCCCCATTGGCGCACGGTCCGGCTGACGCATGACAAGACCTCTGAGAAGATTAGTAATCCCCGAACGGTCACAGCGAGAAGGCGTAACGATGCAGATCGAGAAACACGACCTCGTCCACGAGTTCCCCGAGTTCCGCGAGCGTATCCACGAGCTCAAGATGAACGACCGGCATTTCGCGCGGTTGTTCGACGAGTACCACGAGGTGGATCATGAGGTGCGGCGCATCGAGGAGGGCAACGAGACCCCCTCCGACGACTACGTCGAGGATCGCAAGAAGCGCCGCGTCCAGCTCAAGGACGAACTCTACGCCATGCTCAGCGACGGCCAGTGACCGCCGCGGAGCGGCCCTGCAGGGCCGCTCCGTGCCCGGCCGGGACTACGCGGTGGCCGCTTGCTCCATGAACGGGTAGTCGGTGTAGCCGCGTTCGTCGCCGCCATAGAAGGTGCTGGAGTCCGCCTTCTGCATCGGCGCGTCCAGGGCGATGCGCTGCACCAGGTCCGGGTTGGAGATGAACGAGCGTCCGAACGCGACCAGGTCGGCGTAGCCGCTGGCGACGGCCTCGCCCGCCATTGCCGGGGTGTAGCCGTTGTTCGCCATCCAGCAGCCGGGGAAACGCCGGCGCAGGGCGGCATAGTCGAAGGGCTGGAACTCCCGGTCCCCCCCGGTCGCGCCCTCGATGATATGCACGTAGGCGAGGCCGCGGGCGGCCAGGCCGTCGACGACGTGCTCGTAGAGCGGTGTCGGGTCGCTCTCGCTGATCCCGTTGGCCGGGGTCACCGGAGAGATCCGGATGCCCACCCGGCCGGCACCGACGGCCTCGATGATGGCGTCCGTGACCTCGAATAGCAGACGGGCGCGGTTCTCGATGGAGCCGCCATAGTCGTCGGTGCGCTGGTTGGCGCCGTCCTTGAGGAACTGCTCGATGAGATAGCCGTTGGCGGCGTGGATCTCCACGAGGTCGAAGCCGGCGTCGCGGGCGCGCTCGGCGGCCCGGGCATAGTCGGCGACCAGTCCGGGGATCTCCGAGGCCTCCAGCGCCCGCGGCTCGGAGACGGGCTCGAAGCCATTGGCGGTATAGGTCTTGGCCTCGGCGCGTATCGCCGAGGGGGCGATCGGCGCCTCGCCGTTGAGCAGTGACGTGTGGGAGATACGGCCCACGTGCCAGAGCTGCAGTGCCATACGGCCGCCGGCCTCGTGCACGGCGTCGGTCACGCGGCGCCAGCCGGCCACCTGCTCGTCGCTGTGGATGCCGGGGGTATAGAGATACCCCTGGCCGTCCGGTCGGATCTGGGTCGCCTCGGCGACGATCAGGCCGGCGCCGGCGCGCTGGCTGTAGTACCGGGCCATCAGCTCGGTGGGGGCGTTGCCCCCGCCGGCGCGGTTGCGGGTAAGCGGGGCCATGACGATGCGGTTGGGGACCGCCACGTCACCGACCCGGAGCGGCTGGAACAGGGGCTCGACGGCGGGATTGCGGGGTGACGACTGCATGTTGCTCCCTGAATTTGATCGTTACACGGACTGTTAGTATAAGAACAATTGATCCGTCCGTGAAACCCCCGCCCGCGCTGTCCGGCTGTCGCCGTCAGCCCGCGAACAGCCGCGAGAAGAACCCGCGCCGGCGCGACGAGCTGGCCGCCACCTGTGCCCGGGCGTGCTCGGCAGCGGTCTCCACGAGGTTGTGGAAGTCCTCGTCCACCGGCTCCGCAAGGGTCCGTTCCTCGCGGCTGAAGGCGCTGCCTTCGCCCTCGACCCCGGCCTCCAGCATCGCGTCCGCCCACGCGATCAGGCCCTGGCGGACGGTCTCCAGCACCGTGGGGATGGCCGTCTGGGGCAGGGCGAGGGATAACCGGGTGTCGAGTCTGGCCTCCTGCTGAAGGGCGGCGAGCTCGTCGCCGTCGAACTCCATCCGCGCTGCCCCGCGCGGGCCCTGCTCCTCGATCTGGGTCTCCAGGTCCTCCACGCCGGTGCGCAGCTCGAAGTGCGACAGCCGCGAGGCCATTGCCGGAGAGATGGGGGCCTGGATCCAGCCGTCGCCCGGGCGCCAGGCGATCAGCACGCCGCCGTCGCCACGGCGGTAGTCCGGCAGGGTGGCATCATGGGCATAGCCGTTCAGCTCCGTCTTGAGCCAGTCGAGCGTATGCCGGGTGCGCAGCACCGTGGCGAGCAGCACCGCCCGCTGGACCAGCGGGGCCACCCGGCCACCGGACTGCGCCTCGTCGCGAATCTCCGCGATCACGCAGGCCATGGGCTCTTCTCCTCCTCGTTGTCCCGCCGATCCGGGGTGGCCGGCGGTGTTATGCTGTTGTTTTACCGCCATAGTAGCGGCGGATAGACAGCTACTGTGTGAAGCGCATCACCCTCGACGGGGTTGTGTCCACCGATCAAGGAGGCCCGTCCTGCTCGCCATCCTCAATGCCCTGGCCCCGGTGTTCTTCGTCATTGCGCTGGGCTGGGGGCTGACCCGAACCGGCTTTCTCTCCGAGCGCTCCCTGCGCGAGCTCAATCGTGTGACCTACTGGGTGGGGCTGCCGTCGCTGCTCGTGCAGCGCATCGCCTCCGCGAACCCGGAGTTCGGCGCGGTCACCGGGCTGCTCGCGGTCGCCATCGGTGCCACCGTGGGCGGGATCCTGATCGCCTACGTGGCGGCCCGGATGCTGGGGTTGCCGGCCTCGGCGACGGGGACGTTCGTGCAGGGCGTCTTCCGTGGCAATCTCGCGTTCATCGGGCTGCCGGTGGTGATCTATGCCTTCGAGGCGGTTGAAGGGGCGCCGGTGGCAGCGGCGCAGTCCAGCGCGCTGCTGCTCTTCGGTCCGCTGGTGGTGCTCTACAACATCGCCGCCGTCGTGGTGCTGCTCGCCGGCCGCGGCGGTGGGGCCGGGATGATCCGCGGACTGGCCTACGGCCTGGTGACCAATCCTATCCTCATCGCCTGCGCGCTGGGGCTGGGGCTCGCCCTGGCCGGGGCGACGCTGCCGGTGATGCTGGACCGCAGTCTCGCCGCGGTGGGGCAGATGGCACTGCCCCTGGCGCTGGTGTGCATCGGCGGTACCCTGTGCACGTCCCGCGTGCGCGGGCGGGTGCGCTGGGCGCTGGCCGGGGCGGTGCTCAAGGTTGCGGCGCTGCCGGCGATAGGGGCGCTCCTTGCCTGGGCGCTGGGGCTGTCGCCGGCTCACACGCGCATCGCGCTGATCATGCTGGCCTGTCCGGCAGCGTCCGCCTCCTACGTGCTGGCACGCCAGCTCGGCGGCGACGAGGCTCTGGCCTCCAGCCTGATCCTGCTGAGCAGCCTGCTCGCCGTGCCGGCGATGATCGTGGTCCTGGCGTTCACCTGAGGGGGGAGGCGATGACACCGCCCGGGTTGCTGCCGCTGACGCTGCTTGCCGCCCTCGCCATGGCCTGGTGGGTGAACCTCCGTGCGCGGGCCGCGGCGCTGGGACGCTGCCGGCGCGTGTGCACCCGGCGCGGCGTCACCCTGCTCGACGATACCGTGGCCCTGGAGCGCTACTACCTCGTGCGCGACGCCACCGGGCGGCTGCGTCTGGGGCGGGTGTACCGCTTCGAGTTCAACGGCCCGGAGCAGGAGCGCGGCCGCGGCTGGGTCCGTCTCGCCGGGCCGGTGGTGGTCGCCGTCGCGCTGGAGCGCGCCGACGGCGGCGCCGATGTGGAGCACCCGGGCACCGAATAGCCCGCTGACCGTAACCCGTCATAACCGCGTCACCGCGCTGCCACCTGCCCGGGGCACGCTGAGGCCGTTGCAACCACGGCGAGGGTGCGTCGATGCGGCCGACACGGGCGATTGCAGGCTGGGGACGGGTCATGACGGCGGAGCGGGCGTTGTGTCTGCACGCCAACCGCGCCTGCCGGTTCACCACGGTGCGCTGGCTGTTCACCGGGGTCAGCCGCCTGGGCGACGGGGTATTCTGGTACGTGCTCATGCTCGTGCTGCCCCTGACCCAGGGGCGCGCCGGAGCGGAGGCGAGCCTGCGTATGGCGGCGTTCGCGCTGGCGGGGCTAGCGGCCTACAAATGGGTGAAGGCACGCACGGCGCGGCCGCGCCCCTGCGCCACGGACGCCGGCATCCGCTCGGCGACGCGCATGCTCGACCAGTACAGCTTCCCCTCCGGCCATACCCTGCATGCGGTGGGCTTCACCACCGTGGCGGCGGCCCACTTCCCGGCGCTGACCGGGGCGCTCGCCGTGCTTACCGTGCTGATCGCCTGCTCCCGGGTGGTGCTCGGCCTGCACTATCCCACGGATGTCGCCATGGGGGCCTCGATGGGCTACGCCATCGCCCGCGGCGTGCTCGAGGTGCCGGTGGCGTACTGATCCGGCCGCGATCGTTACCGCAGCTCGGCTGCTGACGGCCACCGACATCCTCCGTTTCACGCGGTTTGATGTTGGCTGCCAGGAGCAGCCGACCTACGGGAATTCGCGTAGGTCGTGCGCCGCAGGCGTGCGACATTCCGGCGTGCTCATTGAAGATGTCGCACACAGCACGCGGCCGTGCACGACCTACCGGTCTGCCAGGAGCGGCCAACCCGCGCGGCCTGTCACCGCCCGGGATTCCTGCCGTAGATCGGCTGCTCGAGGCAGCCGACACTCTCCGTTTCGCCGCGTTGGATCTTTGCGGCCTGGGGCGGCCAGCCTACGCCGCTCGCCACGACGCGGATCCGGTGCCGAAGATCGCGCACGAGTTACTGCGCCGGCCCTTGGGCTTGTCGCCGCGCGCGGATACCCTGTCGGGCCATGACCGAGAGCGCGCCCCAACTCCCCATTGACGTCATCGAGCCGTCCTTCCGTACCGCCCTGGCGCAGGGGCCGGTGGTGGTGTCCGCGGCCACAGGCTCGGGCAAGTCCACGCGGCTGCCGCTGTGGGCGCGGGGGCAGGGGCGGGTGCTGGTGATCGAGCCGCGCCGGCTCGCGGCCACCAGCCTGGCCGGCTTCGTCGCGGGCAACCTGGGCGAGTCGCCCGGCGGCCGGGTGGGCCATGCCATCCGCGGTGATGTCCGCCACGGTCCGGACAGCGAGGTGGTGTTCGTCACACCCGGTATCGCCCTGCGCTGGCTGGCGGCGGACGGGCTTGCCGGTTTCGCCACTGTCGTGCTGGACGAGTTCCACGAGCGGCGCTGGGACACGGACCTGCTCCTGGCGCTGCTGCGTGCCCGCACGGAGGGGCCGCGGCTGGTCATCACCTCCGCGACGATTCAGGGCGAGCGCCTGGCGGGCCACCTCGGTGCCGAGCTGCTGGAGGCGGCGGGCCGGGCCTATCCCGTGAGCGTCCACCACCTCGGCGACGATCCCAGGGGGATGCCCGACAGCCGTGAGCTGAAGACCCGCCTTGCGCCCGCAGTGGAGCGGGCCCTGGCGGAGACGGAGGGGCACGTGCTCGTGTTCCTCCCCGGCCGCGGGGAGATCGCGGACGCGGCGCGGGCGCTCGGCGGGGTCCAGGCGGAGGTCATCGCGCTGCACGCGGGCGCGCCGGCGGCGGACCAGCGCCGGGCGTTGAGCCCCGAGGGGCCACGCCGGGTGATTCTCGCCACCAACGTGGCGGAGACCTCGCTCACCGTGCCCGGCGTCACCGCCGTGGTGGACAGCGGCCTGGAGCGGCGCACGATGCGGCGCAACGGCCGCACCGTGCTGGCGCTGCAGGCGGTCTCCCGCGCCAGTGCGGACCAGCGCAGGGGGCGCGCCGGACGAACGGCCCCCGGCGTATGCCTGCGCCTGTGGGGCGAACGCGCGCCGCTCGCCGAGATCACGCCGCCGGAGGTGGTCCGCGAGGATCTCACCGAGCTGGTGCTGGCCGCCGCGTGCGCCGGGCGGGATGCCGCGGCGCTCGAATTCCCCGAGGCGCCGCCGGACAACGCGCTTGCCGCCGCCCGGGCGCGGCTGCAGGCCATCGCTGCGCTGGACGAGACGGGTACGGTGACGGAGCGCGGCCGCCGGCTGTTCTCGCTGCCGGTGGACGCCTGGCTCGCGCACCTGGTGGTGGCGATGCCGGACGCCGTCACGGCGGCCTTCATGGCCGACCTCGCCGCGGCGCTCTCTGCCGGCCGGGGGCTGGCGTCCCCGCCCGGCGATCCGGACGAGCGCGAGCGCCTGGGCAAGGCTCTGGGCCGGCGTTGCGATGCGACGCTGCGGGTGGCGGCGCTTCGCGGTGTCGATCTGCCGGGGGTGCGCGTGGACCGGCGCCAGCGGACCGAGGCCGGGCGGCTGGCCGCGCAGCTGCGCGAGGCCATGGACCTGCCGGGCACCGCCGGCGAGGACGCGGATCTCGCCACGCAGGCCGGCACCGCGCTCCGCGCCGCCGCGGTGGCGATGCCGGAGCTGGTGCACGTGCGCCGCACCAAACGTCGGGAAGCACTGGCGAACGGGCAGGGCGAGGCGTTCCCGGTTGGCGACAGCCTGTTCGGCGAGGAGGACGAGGCCGCGCTGGTCCTCGACGATCACAGTGTCCCCGGCCGTCGCGGCACGCGGCAGAACGTCACCCTGGCCACCTGCCTGTCGCCGTTGCCGCTGGATGCGCTCCCTGAGCTGGGGATCACGGAGACCCGTCCCGGGCCTGCCGCGCTGGAGGACGACGCCCTGGTGGGTACGGTGGTCCACCATTATGCCGAGCGCACCATCCGCGAGGACCGCGAGGTCCTGACCGGCCCGGCGGCCCGGCGGGCCGCGGCCTCGCTGATCCTGGAAGACCGGCTGCTCGCCCCGGCGGGGG
>WBJT01000087.1_pt1 | contig 12840 bp, 13 predicted proteins | sample 5109881 | NCBI WGS metagenome assembly WBJT01 (sample SAMN11895465, study PRJNA545514) | wastewater metagenome | isolation source: saline BTEX enrichment culture, original innoculum from Kuwait petroleum... | place: USA:Stillwater, OK | collected 2018-09-01
ATCCATCAGCCAGGTCTTGCCCCGGCCGACACTGCCCCAGAGGTACACGCCGGTCTCCGGCTCCACGGTCTCCGGCGCGCCGCGCAGCCGCCGCCACAGCCCGCCGAGCCCCCCGCCGGCCGGCTCCGGCCGCGGGCCGGCGGCGCACAGTCGCTGGTAGAGCCCCTCGAGGGCATCCACCGCCCGGGCCTGGGCGGGATCGTGCACGAAATCGTCGCGTCGCAGCGCCTGCTCGTAGCGCGCGCGGGGACTGCCCATTCTGCCTCCTGGTTGGACGGATCCGGTCAACCGGGCCCCGAATGCCGGGGGACACGCGCGTCGGGAGCACGCCGGGCCGGACCACGCGCGCGGCATTGCCGTTGAACGGATCGGCAAGTATGTCGGGACGGCCTCAGGCGCTGAGGTCCAGGCGGCCGCCGAGACGCATGAGCTCGCCGCCGGTCATGGCGGCGACCTCGGCGTAACGGCCGGTGGGCCCACCGCCCGCCGCATCGCCGGCGGGGGTATCACGCTGCACCAGCGCGCCGTTGCCGCCGCGGGCGAGCTCCGCGCGGGCGTCGTTCGCCCGCGCCGCTGCGGCGGCCGCGATACGGCGGTCGGCCGCCGACGGCGACGCCGGCGCCAGCGCCGCATGACGGACCTGCTGCATCTTCTGCAGGGTCGCGCCGGGCGATTCCTCACGGGAGAGATCCAGCGCCACCTCGCCGCTGACGGCATAGCGCTGGCCGTCAGGGCCGCGCCGGTAGTCATAGCTGATGGCACCGGCGTGGGCGCCGCCAGCCGCCTGATGCGCCCGCTCGTGGGCGCGCACCTCGCGATCCCTGACGGCGAGCTCGCGCGCCCGGCCCATTGCCCGGACATCGGTGCGCTGGCCATTGCCGATGGATACTGCCGGTGGACCGATAGATGCCATGACCGTTCGCCGGCGCCTGCCCCGAAGGGGTCATTATTCACGCCCCCGGCCACGAGGCAAGGGCCGTGCATTGCCTGATTCCGCCAGTTCTCGTAACTTACTAATCTTCTCAGAACAATTGTCATGCGTCAGCCGATCCGTCCGCCGACGCGGCAGGACGCACGAGCCGCCCGGTGTGGCCGGGCGACATGCGCGCTGGACAACGCGGCGGCGGCGCACGGACCGGCCCGGCGGGAACGGCGGCGCCGCAGCCGCTCGACGTGAGCCGCGCGGGCGCGGATGCGCCCGGCCTCCGACCCGCTCCGGCACACGACAATACCTTTGAGAAGAGCCAGTTAATCCGTTTCGGAAACGCTCGTCCCCGAGCACCATCCGCTCACGCCGAGAAAGCCAGCGAGGAACAACCATGGCCGACAACCGCCGAAGCCGAGTGATCACACAGGGGGTGGCACGCACGCCCAACCGGGCGATGATGCGTGCCGTGGGCTTCACCGACGAGGACTTCGACAAGCCCATCGTCGGTGTCGGTAACGCCCACTCCACCATCACCCCCTGCAACCTCGGCATCGGTGCCCAGGCCGAGCGCGCGGAGGCCGCGCTCAAGCGTGCCGGCGCGATGCCGGTGAAGTTCGGCACCATCACCATCTCCGACGGCATCTCCATGGGCACCGAGGGGATGAAGTTCTCGCTGGTCTCCCGCGAGGTCATCGCCGACTCCATCGAGACCGTCTGCAACGGCCAGCGCCTGGACGGGATCCTCGCCACCGGCGGCTGCGACAAGAACATGCCCGGCGCCATGATCGCCCTGGCCCGGCTGAACATCCCCGGCATCTTCGTCTACGGCGGCACCATCAAGCCCGGCTACTACGAGGGCCGCACGCTCAACCTGGTGAGCGCCTTCGAGGCGGTGGGCCAGCATGCGGCGGGCAACATGTCCGACGAGGAGCTCAACGCCATCGAGAAGAACGCCTGCCCGGGCGCCGGCTCCTGTGGCGGAATGTACACGGCCAACACCATGTCGTCGGCGTTCGAGGCCATGGGCATGAGCCTGCCGGGCTCCTCCACCGTCGCCGCCGAGGACGATGAGGCCCGCGAGGTGGCCGAGCGCGCCGGCGAGGTGCTGGTCGACGCGATCCGCCACCAGCGCCTGCCCCGCGACATCATGACCCGCAAGGCATTCGAGAACGCCTTCACCCTGGTGATGGCGGTGGGCGGCTCCACCAACGCGGTGCTCCACCTGCTCGCGATCGCCCAGGCCGCCGAGGTGGACTTCTCCATCGACGACGTCGAGCGCATCCGCCAGCGGGTGCCGGTGCTCTGCGACCTCAAGCCCTCCGGCACGTACCTGGCGACGGAGTTCCACGCCGTCGGCGGCACCCCGCAGGTGCTCAAGATCCTCCTTGCCAACGGCCTGCTCCACGGCGACTGCCTGACCATCACCGGCGAGCCACTGGCGGACCTGCTCGCGGACGTGCCCGGGCAGCCGCCAGCGGAGCAGTCCATCATCCACCCCTTCAGTGACCCGATCTACGAGCACGGCCACCTCGCCATCCTCCGCGGCAACCTCGCCGAGGAAGGCGCCGTGGCCAAGGTCACCGGCATCAAGAAGCGCCGCATCAGCGGCCCGGCGCGGGTGTTCGACTCCGAGGAGGAGGCCATGGAGGCCATCCTCGCGGACCGGATCCAGGCGGGCGATGTGCTGGTGATCCGCTACGAGGGGCCGAAGGGCGGCCCCGGCATGCGCGAGATGCTCGCCCCGACCTCGGCGATCATCGGCCGCGGGCTCGGCGACTCGGTGGGTCTGATCACCGACGGGCGCTTCTCCGGCGGGACCTACGGCATGGTGGTCGGCCACGTGGCGCCGGAGGCCGCGGTGGGCGGCACCATCGCCCTGGTCGAGGAGGGCGACACCGTGACCATCGACGCCGACCGCAACCTGCTCTCGCTGGACATCGACGAGGCCACCCTGGCCCGCCGCCGCGAGGCGTGGCAGCCGCGGCCACCGAACTACCGCCGCGGCGTGCTCGGCAAGTACGCGAAGCTGGTCAGCTCCGCGTGCTACGGCGCGGTCACCGACCGGGACCTCTTCCCGGAGCTGTGACCCGCCGCCCACCCGCCGGCCCGTGACGGGCCGGCGGGCTCAACCGGACTGGATGATCCGGCGCAGGTCCGCGAGCACCGCCTCCACCGGGTCGCTGTCGCGGACCAGCAGCCGCGCCTCGCCGGCGCGGTTGAACACGAAAACCGCGCCGCTGTGGGAGACCACGTAGTTGCCGTCCTCGTCCGCCTCGCCGTAGCCGTAGGTGACGCGGTAGCGCTTGTTCAGCGCCTTCAGCTGGTCCTGGGTCCCGGTCAGACCGATGAAGTCGCCGCCGAAGGCGCTGGTGTAGGCGCGCAGTCGCTCCGGCGTATCCCGCCGCGGGTCCACGCTCACGAACAGCACCTGCACGTCCCGGCGGGCGTCGTCGTCCAGCTCACCGAGGATCCGGCTCAGCCGCGCAAGGGTGACCGGGCAGACATCCGGGCAGAACGTGTAACCGAAGAACAGCAGCGTCACCTTGCCGCGATAGTCCTCCGCGGTGACCGACTGGCCGTTCTCGTCGGTCAGGCTGAAGGCAAGCTCGGGCATCATCCCGGAGATGTCCTTGGTGCGCCAGTCGCCGCTGGCGCAGGCCACCAGCACCAGGGCCAGCATCGCCGTCACCGCTGCCGTTCGCATCTCTCGCATGGGTCGGACCTCGATCGTTTTCCCGTAATCAGGTGGATGCCGTGGACGCCGGCGCGTTCCGCGCCCGGGCCGCGGCGCCCCGCTCATGGCGGTGCCAGAAGGCGAGCACGATGACCACGCCGAGCACGCTCATCATCGCCGACGGGATCCATGTAAGCGCGCCGCCAATGGTCTGGTCGGTGGAGGCGCTGATGGGCCAGGGGCGCCCGCAGACATCGTAGATCTGGTAGATATCGCTGTCGGCGAACACGATGTAGGCCCCGAGCACGATCTGGGGGAAGGCCACCGCCGCGAGCATCAGACAGCGCTTGCCGAAGCCGACGCTGTAGTGCCCCGGCCCCGGCGCCCGCGGATCCAGCGCCAGCCACCAGAACAGGATGCCGTCGACGGCCATGCTCCAGTTCATCAGCGCGTAGAGGTCGCGGCTGAGCATGGCATCGAAGTGGATCGAGGGGATCAGCCAGAAGTAGATCAGGCCGACGAACACGAGCGCGGCGACAGGCGGGAACTGCAACGTGCGGTAGACACACTGCACCGGCCGGGTCCGCCACAGCGGCCGGATCACCCGCTCGCGCAGCCCCGCCGGCGTGCCCGCGGCCAGCACCGGCAACGGATTGGCCAGGGCGATGAGCACCGCCGCCACGTGGTGGAGCACCAGGTGCTGGAGGCGATGGATGAAGAAGACGTACTGCGCATAGTAGTCGTAGCGGGTCTGGGTGACCGCATACATCAACGCCAGACCGAGCAGGAAGGCCGCCACCCGCCAGAAGCCGGGCCCGGCCCCGGCGGCCAGGCCGCGCAGGAACAGCACCAGCGCCCCGCCCACCACCAGGGTGACCAGGGGCTGCCACTCGTAGGGTGCCAACGCACCCAGTATTTCCGGGAATAAGGCCATTGCCGGGCGTAGACCACCGAAAGGAGCGGTGATGATAGCACCCGGGCGGGCAGCGGATCAGCCGGGCCCCGCCGTTCCCGGTGAAGGGACCGGCGGGCCCGGTGCGGAAGCGGCTGCCGCCGCTTACTTGTTCGGCTGCGGGGTCAGCCGGAGGTAGGGGCGCAGCTCCTTCCAGCCCTTGGGGAAGCGCTGCTTCGCGTCCTCGTCGGAGATGCTCGGGACGATGACGCACTCCTCGCCGTCGACCCAGTCCACCGGGGTGGCCACGCCGTAGTTGTCGGTAAGCTGCAGGGAGTCGATCACCCGCAGGATCTCGCCGAAGTTACGGCCGGTGGACGCCGGGTAGGTGATGGTGGCGCGGATCTTGTGGTTCGGGTCGATGATGAACACCGAACGCACGGTCGCCGAGGCGTCCGCGTTGGGGTGGATCATGTCGTAGAGCTCGGAGACCTTGCGGTCCTCGTCCGCGATGATCGGGAAATTGACCTGGGTACCCTGGGTCTCGTTGATGTCGTCGATCCACTTCTTGTGGTCGTCGACGGAGTCCACCGACAGCGCGATCGCCTTGACGCCGCGCTTGTTGAACTCGTCCTTGAGCTTGGCGGTGCGGCCGAGCTCGGTGGTGCACACCGGGGTGAAGTCCGCGGGATGGCTGTAGAGCACCACCCAGCTGCCGGCGCCCCACTCGTGGAAGTTGATCGTCCCCTCGGACGTGGACGCGGTGAAATCGGGGGCGGTGTCGCCGATGCGAAGTGCCATGTCGACCTCCTTGGATGTGTCCCTGTGACGTCGTGCGTGGAAGAAGCCACTGCCGACTCTAGCAGCGGCCGCAATATAACAAAAAAGAATAATTCGTTTTAGGCTAACCTCTATCGGGAATATTCGCCACCCGCCCATGCAGCCGCTCTACGGCCTCCGCGGTGAACACCACGACATGAATGGTGCTCCGGTAGACCTGTCCCTGCGCACGCCGCTGCTCGATCCAGCCTCCGTGCCCGTCGGCGTCGAGGCGCAGGAAGTCCCGCCCCTCGAGCAGGCCCCCTTCACGGCGCAATGCCTTGAAGGCACGAAAGGCCGTGCCCTTCGGCCGCCCGAGCCACTCGTCGATCTGCCGCAGGGTGTACATCGCCGTACCCGCCACCGTCACGGAGACCGGCGGCGCCTGCGTCCGCGGATGCTGCATGACGTCCCTCCCGCCCCGTATACTGCCGGCAACGATGGGGGCGGAGCGACACCGGTACAAGGGGAATTATGGCCGTTTTTCAGGACTACGCCCTGTTTCTCGCCGAGCTGGCGACGATCGTGCTCGCACTCGTGGCCGTGATCGTAATCGCCACGCGCAGCCGGGGCGGACGCGGCGAACGCGACAGCCTGCGGGTACGCCGGCTCAACGAGCGCTACGAGGAGATGCGCCGGGGCATCGAGCGGGTCCTCGCCCCCTCGCGCAAGGCGCGGCGGCGACTGCGCCGGGAAGGCCGGCGCCAGCGCCGGCGGGGTGGCGGCGACGGCGAAGCCCGGCTGCCGCGGGTGTTCGTGCTCGACTTCGACGGCGACATCCGTGCAAGCGCCGTGGAGAGCCTGCGCGAGGAGGTCAGCGCGGTGCTGCGGACCGCCCGCTCGGACGACGAGGTCGTGCTGCGCCTGGAGAGCGGCGGCGGCACGGTCCCGAGCTACGGCCTTGCCGCCTCCCAGCTCGCGCGCCTGCGCGAGAACGGCGTGCGCCTGACCGTGTGCGTGGACCGCATCGCCGCCAGCGGCGGCTACCTGATGGCGGCCGTTGCCGACCATATCGTCGCCGCCCCGTTCGCCATCGTGGGCTCCATCGGGGTGGTCGCCCAGCTCCCCAATCTCCACCGCCTGCTCAAGCGTCACGACGTCGACTACGAGCTGCATACCGCCGGCGAGTACAAGCGCACCCTCAGCGTGTTCGGCGAGAACACCGACGCCGGCCGGGCGAAGTTCCGCGAGGAGCTCGACGCGGTGCACGGACTGTTCAAGCAGCACATCGCCCGCTATCGCCCCGGCCTGGACGTCGCCCGGGTGGCCACCGGCGAGTACTGGCTCGGCAGCCAGGCGCGGGAGCTGGGACTCGTGGACGCAGTGGGCACCAGCGACGACCTGCTGCTCGATCGCGCCGAGCGCATGGAGCTCATCGAGCTCACCTGGCAGCGCCGCGAGCCCCTGTCGCGACGACTGTCACTGGTCCTCGAATCGGCCCTGACCCGGCTGCGCGCCTGAGCCCTCACCCCGGCGTCAGGCGGCGCAGGGCGACGAAGCGCCCGTCGTCCCCGTAGGCGAGCTCGAAACGTCCATGGATGCCGTCATGGGTGGCGTGCCGGTGCAGCACGCTCGCCGGGAAACGGACACGGCGGCCGTCCTCGGCACGGGCCACGACATCCCGGGCGTCGCCGCGGTAATAGCTCAGCCACTCCGAACGCGAGATGGCGAGACGCAGGGTCAGCACCGGCATGCTCAGCCCCCCCGGCTCCGCGCGGGCAGCCCTACGGTCTCGGCAACCGCCACCGTCAGCACCAGGGCCGCACCGACCACGGCGAGCGGCGGGGGCACCTCGCCGAGCACCAGTGCGGCGGCGGTGATCCCGTAGACGGGCTGGAGACAGGAAATCATGCCGGCGCTCTTGGCCGGGAGATAACGCATGCTCGCCACGAACAGGCTGTGGGCGCAGGCGGTGAACACCGCACCGAGGAGTACCAGCAGCCCGGCATCGGTGGTCGATGCGGGCGGCTGGACGAACGCCGCCAGGCACACGCAGATCACCACCAGCTGCCAGGCCATGGTCACGGTGCCCGGGTAGCGGGTGAGGTAGTGGCGGTGCAGCACGTTGCGCAGCGCGAACAGCAGCGCCGAGAACAGCCCCCAGAGGGCACCGGCGAGCTGGCCGGAGTCCAGCGAGAAGTCCGGCACCACCAGCGCCACGCCGGCGAGGGCGAGCACCGCGAGCGCGAGGTCCCGCGGGTGCCAGCCGCCTCCGTGGAACAGCGGCTCGATGAGCACGGCCATCACCGGCCAGGTGAACATCGAGACCACGGCCACCGCCACGGTGGCCACCTGGATGGCGTGGAAATAGGCGGTCCAGTGCACCGCCATGATCACGCCCAGCACCACCACCAGGAGGCGGTCGCGCCCGGAGGCGAGCCACCAGCCGCGCTCGCGGCACACGGCCAGCCAGGCGAGGAGCGCCAGCGCGCCGACGAACGAGCGCCAGGCGATGATGCCCACCGCGTCCAGGTCGACGAGCTTGGCGAAAAGCGGCACCAGGCCCAGCAGCAGGACGGAGACGTTGACCTGCACCAGGCCGCGCACGGGGGATGACAAGGGCTGACTCCGGATCGGGTGGGTGTCGGGAGAGCGGCGTCCCTGCCGCCGGCGGGGCGGCCCCGCCGATACCGGCTCAGGCGTCGCCGGGGTCGTCGTTACGCTCGCGCACGTAACGCCCGGGGGCATCCTCGATGGGCGTGAGCCGCCCGCCGCCCGGGGTGCGTGCGGCGACCTTGCCGCCCCCCTTCTGGGCCAGCCAGCGCAGCCACTCCGGCCACCAGGACCCTTCGTGATAGGTCGCACCGTCGAGCCACTTGTCCGGGTCCGTCGGCATATTCCGGTTGGTCCAGTAGCCGTACTTGTTCTTCTCCGGCGGATTCACGATCCCCGCTATGTGGCCCGAACCGCCCAGCACGAACTTCGTCGAGCCGCCGAGCAGACGCGCCCCCTGGTAGGTGGCCTTCCAGGGGGCGATATGGTCGTCCCTGGTGGAGATGAAGAACGCCGGCACGTCCACGCTGGAGACATCGATGGGCACGCCGTCCAGGGTAATGCCGCCGGGCTCGCGCAGGCGGTTCTCCAGGTACATGTTGCGCAGATAGAAGGCATGCATGCGCGCCGGCATGTTGGTGCTGTCCTGGTTCCAGTACAGCAGGTCGAAGGGGAACGGATCCTCGCCCTGGAGGTAGTTGTTCACGAAGAACGACCAGATCAGGTCGTTGGCACGCAGGCTCGACATGGTCGCCGCCATCTGCTGACCGGGCAGGTAGCCGATCTCGTTCATCTGGCGCTCGAGCATGGCGAGCTGTTCCTCGTCGATGAACACCTCGAGCTCGCCGGGCTGCTCGAAATCGATGAGGCTGGTGAGGAAGGTCGCGCTGTTCACGCGCTCGTCACCCTTCGCCTTGAGATAGGCCAGGGTCGAGGCGAGCAGGGTGCCGCCCAGGCAATAGCCGACCATGTTGATCTCCGACTCCCCGGTCGCCTTCCCGGCAGCGTCCATGGCGGCCAGCACACCCTCGTGCATGTAGTCCTCGAAGCCCTTCTCGGCGAGTGAGGCGTCCGGGTTGCGCCAGGAGATGGTGAACACGGTCTGGCCCTGCTCCACGAGCCAGCGGATCAGCGAGTTCTTGGGCCGGAGGTCAAGGATGTAGTACTTGTTGATCCACGGCGGCACGAACAGCACCGGCCGCCGGGCGACCTCCTCCGTGGCCGGGGCGTACTGGATGACCTGGCAGAGGTCCGTCTCCGCGACGACCTTGCCCGGAGTGACCGCCAGGTCGCGCCCGACCTCGAAGGCGTTGGGGTCGGTCATGCGGATGTTGAGCTTGCCGCCGCCCCGCTCCAGGTCCTCGAGGAGGTTGTTCAGCCCCCGCAGCAGATTCTGGCCGCGGGTCTCGACGGTCTTCTGGAGCACCTCCGGGTTGGTGGCAAGGAAGTTCGACGGCGACATCGCGTCGATATACTGCCGGGTGTAGAAGTCGATCTGCCGGGCGGTCTTCTCGTCGAGGCCGTCGACGTTCTTCACCGTGTTGTGGATGTAGTCGGCGGTGAGCAGATAGGACTGCTTGAGGAAGTCGAAGACCGGGCTCTCCTCCCAGGACTCGTGACGGAAACGCTTGTCCTTCGCGTCGGGCTCGCGCACCGGTTCCGCCTCCAGTCCCCAGAGCCGCAGCGTGGTGCTCTGCACGAGCGCCATGTAGTCCTGCCAGAACGCCATCTGCGCCTGGGCCAGCGCCATCGGGTCCGACATCAGGCGGCCGTAGAGGTCCTGGAACAGCCGGCTCATATGCAGGGCGTCGTCCATGCTGAGCTGGCTGCCCTCCTGCCGGGCGATGAAGTCCTTGACCAGCTGCTGGCTCTTCTCGGCGATCTGCGCGAGCGAGCGGGCCAGCTCCTCCGGATCGACCTCGGTCGGGGTCCCTGTCTGATTCTCCGCCATTGTGCAAACACCTCGGTCGTGGCCAGGGTCGGGCGCCAGCGGATGGCCCCGTTACGGCATACTGGATGTAGTGCGGCATCCGCCTTCAATGGATCATACTGCACGGCAACAACGCGACCAACATCACCCCATGACCGTCTCCCCCGCACCCGTTGAGGGCATCGTCACCGCCGCCGGCACCGCCGCGGCACCACCCGGCTGCCCGGTGCTGGCGGCACCGCCGGAGACCGGCCTGTACCTGCACTGGGACGGCGAGGCGCTCGCGCTCTGCCGCGCCACTCCGCCGCGGCTGCGGCTCGTGCTTGACCCCGCCGCCACGAGCCTCGGCCGCCGGGGCCGGCAGGCAAGCGCCGGCAACGAGCACATCGCACGCGCCTGCGGCCTGCGCGGCGGCGGCACACCGCGGATCATCGACGCCACCGCCGGGGCCGGCCGCGACGCCGGCCTGCTTGCCGGACTGGGCGCGCAGGTGACCATGGTGGAGCGCTCGCCGATAGTGGCCGCACTGCTCAGCGACGCCCTGCGCCGGGCCGGAACGGCTCCGGCCACCGCGCCGGTAGCCGCCCGGCTGGCGCTGGTGACCGGCGAGGCCGCCGCGTATCTCGACAGCCACACCGCGGACATCGTCTACCTGGACCCCATGTACGACGCCGGCCGGCGCAAGGCGCTCGCCGGCAAGGAGATGCAGCTCCTCCAGGCCCTGCTCGGTCCGGACACCGACGCCGACGCGCTGCTGGACGCCGCCCGCGGCGCCGCCACACAGCGGGTCGTCGTCAAGCGCCACCGACATGCACCGCCGCTGGCCGGACGCCGCCCCCACCACAGCCTCACCGGCCGGAGCACGCGTTTCGACGTCTATCTGCCTACCGGATAACGGGGCCGCTGCGGGGCGCGCGAAGCGCGGGCCCGTCACCGGCGAACCGGTGCGGGCGCTCGTGTCACAATGCGTTCACGGCTACGCTATCCGGACCGGCGGGAAAGGCCGGGGGTGGAGGCGACGCCGGGAGGGGTCGATGAGCGCACGCAAACGCCATCCGCAGGCACCGGCGCCGGAGCGCTTCGAGCAGGCCCTGGCGGCCGGCAGCGCCGAGCGCTTCGAGCACCTCGGCGTGGAGTGGGTCCGGCTCACGGAGGACTGGCGGGGCATGCCCCGGGGCCTGCTGCGCGTGGCGGGGCGCGTGGTGCCGGACTATCCCCACATCGCCCGCATCTTCTCCCTGGCCGCGGGCATGCGCACCAACTTCGACGCCCCCTGCCACGTCGAGGAGAAGATCGACGGCTACAACGCGCGCATCTTCCGCGCCGGCGACGGCATCGCCGCGGTCACCCGCAGCGGACGCCCCTGCCCCTTCACCATGGACCGGCTCCCGGAGCTCATCGACCCGGCCGCGCTGGCCCGCTTCTTCGACGCCTGTCCGGACGGCGTGCTGTGCACGGAGATCGCCGGTGCGGGCAATCCATACATGGATGTCGCCTCCCCCCGGGGCGGCGAGGACGTCCGCGCCTTCGTCTTCGATGTGCTGCGCCTGGACAGCGCGGGTTTCGAGGAGCTGTCGGGGCGCGACCGCCTGCTCGCCGACGCCGACATCCCCCACGCCCCGCGGCTGGGCGTGTTCGGCCCCGGCGAGATCGATGCGCTCAAGGCGGAGGTCCGGCGGCTCGACGGCGAGGGTGCGGAAGGCATCGTGCTCAAGCCCGCCGGTGCCGGCCTGCGCGCGAAATACGTCTGCCCGGGCATCAACGTGGTCGACGCGGCCAGCGAGGCCGCACTGGAGCTGGAGCTGCCCGGCGCGTTCTACACCCAGCGCCTGGTGCGCATGGTCATGGCCGCCCGCGAGCTGGGCCAGGCGGAACGGATAACCGAGCTGGGCGAGTGTTTCGGCCGCGAGCTCGCCGAGGGCTTCAGCCGGGCACTGGACGAGGTCGAGGCCTCGGGAGAGCTGGTCCAGCGGCACACGGTGCGGCTGCGCGAGGCCGCCAGCGCCGACGCCCTGCTCGCCCACCTCAACCACGGCTCACGCACCATCCGCGCCGTGGAGGAATCCCGGGAGCACGACGGCCGGCACTGGGTGGTCACCTTCCGCAAGGTCTTCCGCCGCTCCACCTCGCGGCTCGCCAGCCTGCGCCGGGGCGTACCGGTGTTCGACTAGGCGTCCGGGCGGATCTCCGGGCGGCAGCGCACCGGGAAGTTCACCGAACGGGCGATGAAACAGCGCGCATGGGCCGCCCCGTGCAACGCTAGGGCCCGCTCACGGTCGGCGCCCGGGGTCAGCGCGACCCGGGGTGCGAGGACCACCTCCGTGAACTGAAGGCCGTCGCCGACCCGCGCCATGGTGCCGCTGGCGTTGTCCTCATAGGCGGTGACGACGACCCCGGCGTCCGCGCACAGGTGCAGGTACCAGAGCATGTGGCAGGCCGACAGCGCCGCCACCAGCATCTCCTCGGGATTGTAGTGGGTCGGGTCGCCGAGGAAGGCCGGATCGGCGGAACCGGTGAGCGCCGGCTTGTCCGGGCCGGCGACGACGTACTCGCGGCCGTAGGCGCGGTAATCGCTGGTGCCGGTACCGCGGTTGCCCTGCCAGGTCAGATCGATCCGGTAGTCGTGGCCCCCGCCGCCGCTCATTGCGGCCCGTCCTGCCCGGTGGTTCGGTCACCGCCGCCCGCCCCACCCGCCAGGTGCACCATCAGCCCATGCAGCCGCTCGGCGGGCATCAGCCGCAGCCCCCCCTTCTCCGCCCACTGCATCAGGCCCCGGTCCGCCGAGGTCACGGCGGCGTCGAGCTCCACGGCGAGCAGGATGACATCCAGGTCCTCGGTGGAATCGAGCAGCCCGGTGCGCAGCGCCTCGCGGTAGTGCCCGCGCAGCCAGCGCACCGTGCGCTCGACGCTGCCGGACTCGACCTCGCGCACCGCCTTCTCCGCGACCCGCAGGCCGCGATCGATGCGCGTGCGGATGTCCTCGATGAGCTCGTAGAGGAACAGCCCGGGCACGCGCAGGTCGTGCCGGCGCGGGGCCTGCAGGTGGACCACCAGCTCCAGGTCCGGCGGCAGCCGTTCCGGGTCGGCGAAATGGGTGAGCTCGT
>WBJT01000088.1_pt1 | contig 12823 bp, 11 predicted proteins | sample 5109881 | NCBI WGS metagenome assembly WBJT01 (sample SAMN11895465, study PRJNA545514) | wastewater metagenome | isolation source: saline BTEX enrichment culture, original innoculum from Kuwait petroleum... | place: USA:Stillwater, OK | collected 2018-09-01
TTTTCCTGAAGTCGCGATGGCCTTTGCCAGCGTTTAGACGGAGAGCCGGATGCGCTGAAAGGTGCACGTCCGGTTCGGAGAGGAGAGGCAGGGAGATAGTCCGACTACGCCCTGCCTCTTACTCTACTCTCGACGTGGCAGGGCTGGCTGTACGTCGCCTTCGTCGTCGACGTCTTCGCCCGCTACATTGTCGGCTGGCGCGTCAGCCGGAGCATGGCCACAGACTTTGTGCTCGATGCGCTGGAGCAAGCACTCTACGCCCGTCAGCCGGCTAGCTCCGAGAGTCTGATTCACCACTCCGACAGAGGCTCGCAGTATGTCTCCATCCGCTATACCGAGCGTTTGGCGGAGGCTGGCATAGAGCCGTCGGTGGGCAGCCGCGGCGACAGCTACGACAACGCCTTGGCGGAGACAATCAACGGCCTATACAAGGCGGAAATTATCCACCGGCGGGGCCCCTGGAGGTCGCCGGAGGCCGTGGAGCTGGCCACGCTGGAATGGGTCTCCTGGTTCAACCATCAAAGGCTCATGGAGCCCCTGGGCTATATTCCACCAGCGGAAGCTGAGGCAAACTACTACCGGCAACTCGCCAGTCAGGAAGCCATGGCGGCCTGACTTAATCCAAATAGCCTCCGCGATACCCGGGGCGGTTCATGTAGCTGACACCTTCTTTATGGGTCTGGCTGTTGTCCATGGGAAAGACATCCATATCCAGGGCTACGTGGCCCATCGGCAGAGGGGATACCGGGGCCCCGACGGACCGAAGAAACTCGACGCTGGCCTCGTCCAACAGGGGCATCAGGGCCTTGGCATCTTCATCAAAGCGCTGGCGCAATCGGGCCGAGGAAGGCGACTGTTTGATGCCCAGAGCGGATTTAAAGAACGGATCCGTGCGAACCGGCTCAGCCGCCTGAAAATCGCTTTTGCCCAGCGTAATCAGGCCCAGGTAGGTCCGAATCAGTTCAATGTTCGGAATACCGTGCCGCTTAACGACGGTGCGGGCGGTTTTGGTGAGGGATGTATGTCGATTCAGGCAGTGGCCAACCAGAGCCAGCCCACCGTTGGGTGTATAGACTTCGGTTCGGGATTGCTGGAGGGTGAAGGTACGCATGAGCCAAAATCACTGACTGGGTGAATGAGTGTCAGTGTCTATTATACCGTTCAAGGCCTTGTTATTGCAGGCTTGGGGCGCAGCTTCAGCTCGTTGAAGTCACGGATTCAGGTCATGGACGTCGGGACTGCCGCTGTCGGTTGAGACGGTCCGGCGATTCTACCAGAGCCGGCGGGAGCGGGATAACGCTGCTGCCACCACAGACGCGGCGAGGGAAGGCCGAAACTGGAGGCGGCGGACGCCAGCCACACCCCGGCGCCCGAGTCCACTGCTGCCGCTGCTCCCTTCCGGGCCTGACGGGGTTCACAGCTTATCGTCGCGGGGGGACCGACGCCCGCCGCCATTGATCGTAGGCCGCGTAGGCGACGCCTGGAAGGTACGGAGTGGCCGGTGGTTTGTCAATCGCAGGCCGCGCCCGCCCCGCCCTGGGTCGCCCTTGCCGCCGACCCACCCGGACGCCGCCGCAGCCGGCTTCAGCACCGAGCGCACAAGCAGAACTTGCGACCCGGCGGACACTTAGCGCGGCTTCTACGCTTGTCCGCCGCTGCCGGCGAACCCACCTTGCACGGACACCCACAAGGACGCGTGCGCGGCACGCGAACACACCGGCGCAAGTCACGGAGGACCGCGTCATGAAGACCGAACCGATCCGCAAGAGCCTGCACACTGCCGGCTTCGTCAGCGTGCTCGCCCTGGCCGCCAGTGGCGCCACCGCCTTCGCCGCCGGTGCCGAGCACCAGGACCGGGCGGCGCAGGACGCCGCTCAGCCGCAGGCGGCCACCCAGCCGCAGACCGGCGAGCAGCAGGCTGCGGCCCAGCAGCAGAGCCGGCAGTACGGTCGCGACGAGCCCTACCGCGATCAGCCCGAGGGAGAGAGCCTGCTGGAGCCCCGCGCGCAGGCCGAGGCCCGGCCGCTGAGCGACTACAACGAGGCGATGGCCGATCCCAACATCCTCAACGCCACCCCCGCTTCCCTGGAAGGCCAGCAGGTCAGTGGCGTGGACGGGGCCCCCATCGGCACCATCGACGACGTGGTACGCAGCAGCGACGGCGAGGAGGTCCGCATCATCGTCTCCTCCTCGGGCATCTTCGGCAGCGACGAGTCCAAGGCCGCCATCCCGGTGGGCATGCTGCAGGTCGACGAGAATCAGCAGATTGTGCTGCGCGAACAGCCGTCCGATCAGCACATTCAGGAGATGACCGCCGGCTACGACGAGGGGCAGTACCAGCCGGTGGAGGAGGAACAGGCGGTCGGCTTCATGCCGGGGGAGGCCACGGAGCGCGGCTGACTACCGACCGCTTTCGCTCAGCTGTTGTTGGCGCGGGGCCTTCGGGTCCCGCTTCCTTGCGGACGCAGCCGCTACTCGCGGATCCCGGCGTGGAGATAGCCGCCGTCGACCGCCACCACCTGACCGGAGACATAGCTTGCCTCCTCGGACACGAGGAAAGCGACTGTCCGGGCGACCTCCTCGGGTACTCCGTAGCGGCGCAGCGGGATCCGCTCCTGCCACTTGCGCCGATCCTCAGCGCCGTGCATCTCCGCCACCAAAGGCGTGTCTATCGGGCCTGGCGCCACCGCATTGACCCGTATGCCTTTGTCGCCAAGCTCGTTGGCCATCACGAACGTCAACTGGTTCTGGCCCGCTTTAGAGGCACCGTAGGCGCTCCGCCCCTTGCTGCCCGACAGCCCCGAGACGGAACTGATGTTGACGATGCTCCCCGAGCGCCCCTCGCCGATCCAGTGCCGTGCCACCGCGCGCGATACCAGGAAGGTGCCGATCAGGTTCACGTCCAGGATCCGGCGAAAGTCCTCGGCCGTGGTCTCCAGGCTGGGACGGTCCAGCCCGATTCCCGCCGAATTGACGACGGCAGCCAAGGGCCCGAGCCCGGTCGCGCGGGCCAGGGCAGCATCCACCGCCGCTTCGTCGGAAACGTCGCAGACCACCGTCTGCGCCTCCTGCAGCCCCAGATCGCGAGACGCAGCCTGCAGCTCCTCCGCCCGCCGGTCCAGCAGACAGACCTGCCAGCCGCGCTCGTTCAGCAGCCGCGAAATTGCCAGCCCGATACCCGAAACGCCACCCGTGACCAACACCACCGCGCCCTGCTCATTCCGCATCCCGCCTCCCCTTCTCGCCAATCTCACCGCGTCAGGCGTGCTGCCGTCGCTTCACAACGTGGATCAGCTTCATCGTCAGCAGCAGCTCACCCGCCCGGTTTACCAAGTCGTAGCGAATGACGACCGTGCCGCGATCCGGTTTGCTGGCGGACGGTCGGCCCTCGATCACCTCGAGACGGCAGCTGACCGTCTCCCCCGCGACCAGCGGTTTCTTCCAGCGCAGCTCATCGATGCCGATACCCGCCAGGTTGCTCTCGTCGAAGCACCCCGTCCGCAATGCCAGCACCCAGGCCAGCGCCGCCGTCTGGAAGCCGCTGGCCACCAGGCCGCCGAACACGGACCGAGCCGCCGCTGCCTCGTCCAGGTGAAACGGTTGCGGGTCGTACGCCTGCGCGAACGTCAGCATCTGCTGTTTATCCAGCGTCAGTTCGCCCGTCCCGATCCTGCGCCCCGGCTGCAGATCTTCAAGATAAAGACTCATCGACACGGTTCTGCTCCCCCTTCCGGATGGTGAGGCAGGCAGCCTCACATGGTGTTCGGCAGCCAGGTGGTCAGCACCGGGAAGAAGAAGAGGACCGCCGTGCCGACCAATTCCATGGCGATGAACCAGCCGGCCCCCTGGAACACCTCCGGTAGCGAGGTGCGCTCGTCGAGCCCCGCGATCACGTAGACGTTCAGGCCAATCGGGGGCGTGATGAGCCCGATCTCGCACATCTTGATCGCCAGGATCCCGAACCAGATCGGGTCGAAGCCTAGTGCCATGACTGCCGGAAACATGATCGGCAGCGTGATCACCAGCATCGAGAAGGCGTCCAGGAACATGCCCAGCGGGAAGTAGATCAACAGGAACAGACCGACGATCGCCAGCCCCGGCAGCGGCAGACCGACCACCCATTCCGAGATCAGCTGCGGCACCTGGGCCAGGCTCAGCGAGAAGCTGAAGATGCCCGCACCGACGATGGTCATGATGATCATCACGGTGGTGCCCAGGGTGTCCCGGCATGAGCCCCAGATCTGGGACAGCCGTGACGCGCCCGTCCCCTTGGCGAACAGCAGCAGCAGCATCGCCGCTACCGCACCGACTGCGGCCGCCTCGGTCGGGGTCACCCAGCCGGAGTAGATCCCGCCGATCACCACCACGATCAGCAGCCCGAGCTGCCAGGCGTCCTTGAGATAGACGATCCGTTCCCGCCAGCTGGCCTTTTCGTAAACGGTGCTCAGGCCGGGACGCAGGGTACTCAGCAGCCAAATGCCGCCAAGGAACACGCCGGTCGATATCAGGCCGGGAATCACCCCCGCCACCAGCATCTTGCCGGCCGAGACCTCGGTCAGCGCGGCATAAAACACCAGCAACACGCTAGGCGGGATCAGGACCCCCAGCACGCCGCCGGCAGCCACGGCCCCCGCCGCAAGCCGCCGGTCATAGCCGGCGTTGCGCATCTCCGGCAGCGCCATGGACCCTACCGTCGCCGCGGTCGCGACACTGGAACCGGAGGTGGCGGCAAACCCGGCGGAGGTCAGGATGCTGGCCATCGCCAGGCCGCCGGGCCAGTGTCCCACCCACCGGCGGGCAACGCCGAAGAGCGAGCGCCCCACCCCGGCGTGATGGGCGAAGTTCCCGAGCAGGATGAATAGCGGCACCACCGTCAGGAGATAAACGGCGGTGTGATGATAGGGAAAGTTCTTCAGCTGCGAGTAGGCGAACGCCCCGCTCTCCGCCGAGACTACGCTGAACAGCCCCGCGACCCCCAGGGCGGCAAAGACCGGCACGCCGAGTGCCATCAAGATGAAAATCAAGGGCACCGACAGTGCCGCGGCAGTCAATGGATCAAGCATGCTCTGCTTCCTCACTCCGGCGCCGCTCCAACGCGGGACGCCGCTCGCTTGCCGGCGCTTCGGCGATGGCCGTGCGCACCGCGCCGAGGCACGAGCGCAGCATCTGCGCCACGCCCAGCCACAGTCCCACCGCCAAGACAATCTTTATCCACCAGATCGGCATCTGGACCGAGCCCCAGCGGAACTCCCGGATGGAGAAGGAGGCATGCGCCGCCTCCGTCGCGGGAATCGCCAGAGCCAGCAGGAACAGCGCCGACAGCGCCCAGGCGAAGGCCTCCAGTAGATGCCGCGGCCGGTGGGAGAGCCGGTCGACCAGCATGGTGGCCCGGATGTGCTTGCGGTCGGACTGCGCCCAGCCCAGCCCGAAGTAGACCAGCACCACCATCGCCGCCTCGGCAAGCTCGAACACGCCCGGGATCGGGCTGTTGAAGACGAAGCGCATGGTGGCGTCGACGGCCGTGCCGACCATCATGATGAGCAGAAAGACGATCGCGACGGTGCCCGTCACGGCGGCCAGGAAACTATCGATCCGCCTGAGCAGGTTCATACGCTCCTCCGGCTAGGCTGGCGGTCTGATGCGCGGTACGGCGGCGGCTCAGCGGCCCGCCGCCGTACCGGCCCCCGGGCTCAGGCGCCCTTCATCTCCTGGTACAGCTCGTAGGGCCGCTTCAGGCGGCCGTTCGGGGCGTGCTTCTCGATCGCCTCGGCAACCACCTTCTGCATGGCCTCGCCATCGATGCCCGCCGGCTTGGCGACCTCGTCGATCCACTTCTGGACCTGCTCCGGCTGGATGATGCCGCGGGCCCGCTCCTTGTCGGCGTCGGACCAGGTGGCGAACTGCGCGCCCTCGTTCATCGCCAGCTCCACGTTGCGCCGGGCGGCGCCCTCGTAGATCTCGGCATAGCGGGAGCGGTAGACCTCGTCGGAGACCTCGTTGAAGATCGCCTTGAGCTCCTCCGGCAGCGACTCCCAGGTCTGCATGCTCATGATGGTCGCCGCCGGGGCGTGGGGCCCGTCGCCGATGTCGGTGATGTGCGGGGCGATCTCATGCAGCTTGTAGCCGATCGCGGTGACGAAGTCGAAGCCGTAGACGCCATCCAGCACGCCGCGCTCCAGGGCGGTGTAGACCTCCGGCGCCGCCATGGGGATGGCGGTGCCGCCGAGCCGCTCGATGACGTCGGTGGCGATGCCGTAGCCACGGATACGCTTGCCCTTGAGGTCCTCGATGCTGCGCACCGGCTCGCGCGTGACCAGCGGGGCGTAGTACCAGTTGGTCCAGTACAGCACCTTGGAGCGATGCCGCTTTTCCCACTCGTCGCGCAGCGGCTGGAAGTTCTCGTAGACGTCCCGGCTGACCTTCTGCAGGGCGTCGGCCCGCTGCATCCGGTAGTACCACTCCAGGCCGCGGGTGACCGGCAGCATCGCCTGGTAGTAGCCGGGGGAGATCAGGGAGATCTCCGAGATGCCGTCGCGCACCGCCGGCAGGTGCTCCCCGACCTTGTGCAGCGACTGCGCCCAGTACTTGCGGATCTTGATCGCGCCGTTGGCGCGCCGGACCACCTCGTCGAGGTACCAGTTGTCCAGCTGGGAGGGGGCCGCCGACTGGGCGATGTAGGTGTCGAACTTCATGTTGTAGGTGGTGCCCTGGGCAAAGGCGCGCATGGGCATGCTGCTCAGGGTAATCGCGCCCCCTGCGGAAAACGCCGCCAGCTCAAGAAACTTTCTTCTACGCATTGTTACTCTCCTCCGTAGGACTCTCGGCTTATCGCCCGCCGGGGCGGGCACGGCGGCCGGCCACGACACCGGGCCCGCCGCCGACTCCTGCTCGGCGCCCGCGCTAGGCGGTACGCTCGAGAATGCTGGCGTAGTTGGCGACCGCGACGCCGCCCATGTTGAATACCGCCGCCAGCTCCGCGTCGGGCACCTGCAGTTCGCCGGCCTCGCCCAGCAGCTGGCGTGCCGCCATCACATGCATCGACACCCCGGTGGCCCCCACCGGGTGGCCCTTGGCCTTGAGGCCGCCGGAGGGATTCACCGGCAGCTTGCCGCCCAGCTCGGTCCAGCCTTCCTCGATGGCGATGCGGCCCTCGCCGATGGGCGTGAGCCCCATCGCCTCGTAGATCATCAGTTCGGCGATGGTGAAACAGTCATGCACTTCGGCGAAGGCCAGGTCCGCCAGACCCACCCCGGCCCCGGCCAACACCCGCTGCCAGGCCTGCTCGGCGCCCTCGAAGCGGGTCGGCTCGCGGCGGGCCATCGGCATGTGCTCGGTAACGTGGGCGGTCGAGCGGAAGCGCACCGAACGGCTGGCCTGGCGCGCCACCGACTCGTCGGCCAGCACCACCGCCGCCGCACCGTCGGAGACCGGCGAGCAGTCGCTGCGCTTGAGGCGGCCGGCCACCAGCGGATTCTTCTCCGAAACGCTGCTGCAGAACTCCAGGCCCAGATCCTTCTGCAGGTGCGCCAGCGGGTTCTTCGCACCGTTCCGGTGGTTCTTGGCTGCGATCCGCGCCAGCACTTCCTCCTGATCGCCGTAGCGCTGGAAGTAGGCCTCGGCGACGTTGCCGAACACCCCGGCGAAACCGGTCTTGGGATCGGCGGGTTCGCGGCGATAGCTGGCGCCCAGCAGCCCCTGGGCGACCCGCGCGGCGTCGGCGTCGGTCATCTTCTCCACGCCGACCACCAGCACCCGCTGGCCGCGCCCCGCCTGGAGAAAGGTCAGCCCCTGGTGGATGGCCGCCGAACCGCTGGCGCAGGCGTTCTCGACCCGGGTGGTGGGCTTGAAGCGCAGGGCCGGATCGGCCTCCAGCACCAGCGAGGCCGGGAATTCCTGGGGGTTCATGCCGCTGTTGAAGTTACCGACGAAGACGGCATCGATCTGACTGCCGTCGACACCGGCGTCCTCCATCGCCTCGGTGGCCGCCCGCGCGATCAGGGACTCCACGTCCTCGTCGCTCAGCTTGCCGAAGCGGGTATGTCCCCAGCCAATCATGTACTGCGCCATATTTCTGCCTCCTCAGGCGTTTGCTCGCTGCGCCGGCGGGTCCTCAGACCAGCACCGCCGACTCGGCCTGCAGCCGCTCGCGCAGCGATCGTTTGAGCACCTTCCCATAAGCGTTCTTGGGCAGGTCGTCGACAAAGTAGTACCGCCGCGGCCGCTTGAAGCGGGCGATGTGCTGCACGCAGTGGTCGTCGAGATCGGTCGCGGCGACGGGCGTGTCCCCCGCCGGCACCACGAAGGCCACCACCACCTCACCCCACTCCGGGTCGGCGTCCCCCAGCACCGCCACCTCGGCCACGGCATGGTGGGCGAGCAGGACCTCTTCCACCTCGCGGGGATAGACATTGGTGCCGCCGCTGATGATCACGTCCTTGGAGCGGTCCTTGAGGTAGAGGAAACCCTGCTCGTCGAAACAGCCCATGTCGCCGGTATGCAGCCAGCCGTCGGCCAGCGCCTCGGCGCTGGCCTCGGGGTTGTTCCAGTAGCCCGGCATGACGATGTCGCCCCGCACGCAGACCTCGCCCACCTCGCCCGGCGGCAGCGGCGCATTGTCCGCGTCCATGACGCTGACCTCGACCAGGGTCTGCGGCCGGCCGACCGAGGCCAGCCGATGCTGGTAGTCGGGGCTGTCGCTCTGGGCGTGGGCGAGCTTGGACATGGCGGTGATGGTCATCGGGCTCTCGCCCTGGCCGTAGATCTGCACGAAGCGGTTGCCGAAGACCTCCATGGCCTCGCGCAGATCCTCGACATACATCGGCCCGCCGCCGTAGGTGACCGTCTTCAGGTTGTGCACGTCGGGCTTGCTGCGCAGGGCCGCCGCCGTCAACCGGCGCACCATGGTCGGCGCGGCGAAGAACGACACCCGTTCGTGCACCGCCAGCAGATCGAAGATCTCGTCCGGGTCGAAGCCGCCGCTATCGGGGATAATGTGCAGCCCGCCGACGGCGACGTAGGGCAAGGCGTACAGCCCGGAGCCGTGGGACATGGGCGCGGCGTGCAGGATGCCCTCCCCGGGCTGCAGCGGATCAACGTCGCTGAAATAGCCGGAGATCATCGCCGCGAGATTGCGGTGGGTGAGCGTCGCGCCCTTGGGCTTGCCGGTGGTGCCGCTGGTATAGAACAGCCACGCCGGATCCGCCGGCGCGCGCTCACGGACCCCGACCGGCTCGCCGCCGAACAGCTCACCGTAGGCCGCGTCCTCCACCGCAATCACCTGCTCCAGCGTCGCCACGCCCTGCACCAGCGGGCGCACCGCCTCGGCCAGATGACTGGTGACGAAGCACATCCGGGCGCCGCTGTTGTCGAGGATGTACTGCACCTCCGGCGCGGACAGTTTGGCATTCACCGGCACCGCCACCAGCCCGGCGTGCCAGGCGCCGAACAGCACTTCCAGATAGGCCGGGCAGTTCTTCATGGCCAGCGCCACCCGGTCGCCGGGCTGCAGCCCGTAGCGGCTGCGCAGGGCGCCGGCCAGCGCCGCCACCCGCGCGGCCAGGGTCTCGTAGTCCACGACCACGCGGGGGCCGGCGGCAACGGCGCTGTGCTTGCCGAAGCAGCGCCCGGCGCGGACAAGCAGATTGGCGAGGTTCAAAGGCTCTCTCCTTGGTCTTCTGCCGGCGGGCGCCTCGCGGGCGGCCTGCCGATGAACCGAATACCGATTCAGCCTAGGAGAGCCGGGTGGGGGCGGTCATCCCCACTAAAGTGGGGAATGCACCCCCACGAAGGTGGGGATCGGCCCGCGGCAGCGGGCGGCCCGACGCGCGCGGGCTACAGGGTCGCCGGCGGTCAGTCCGACGACTGGATAAGACCGCGTTCGCGCGCGCGCAGCAGGGCCGCGGTGCGGTTGCGCACCCCCAGCTGCTTGTACATGCGCTTGAGATACCACTTGACCGTCTCCTCCGAGAGGAACAGCCGAGCCCCGATCTCGCGATTACGCAGCCCCCGGGCGACCAGCTCCAGGATCTGCCGCTCGCGGGTCTGCAGGGTCTCGCCGGCCACCGGCTCCGGACGCCGTCCGCTCCCCGCCAGCACCGCCTGTAGCTCGGTCGCCGCCGGATCCGCCGAGGCCGCCCATGCCGCGACCAGCTTCGCCAGATGCGGCCCGGTGTAGAAGAACGGCCGCCACAGTTGCTCCGGGGCCGCCCGGTCCAGCGCTTCCCGCAGCCGCCCCTGTGCCTCCTCATCGCGGCCCAGGGCCAGCAGGGCCTCGACCGAGAGGATCAGCCCCTCCAGTCGGGTGTAGTTGCGCTGGGCCCGTGCCGCGCTGGCCTGCGCGGCATCGGCCAAATCCAGTGCCGCCTGCCAGTTTTCCTCTCCCAGCAGCAGCCGCGCGTCCAGCAGCCGGAACTGCTCGTGCTGCTCGGGCCAGGGCAGCACCTCGTCCGCAGCCGCCCCGATCAGGGCATGCCCCTGATCGAGATGCCGCCGGGCATAATTCGTGTGCCCCGTGGCCAGCGCCATGCGCGCCTGCAGCTGCACCTTGCGGATTCGCACCCGCTCCACTTGCCGGCTCTCGGCGATGCGCTCGGCCCACTCCAGATCGAGGCGCGTCCGCTCGACATCGCCCCTGGCCCAGTGCACCGTTGCCCGGATCACCACCGCAACGCCTAGAAAGCCGTAGGCCTGGGTCGAACGCAGGATCTCGATCGCGGCGTCGAGTTGCTGCCGTGCCTCCTCCAGCCGGTCCGCCTCGTACAGGGTCACACCCAGCTGCACCCGGATGAAGGCCGCGCCCATGCTCTCCAGCCAACCGCGGCCTTCGGCGACCTCCAGGGCGCCGCGGGCAATATGCTCCGAGCTGCCCCGCACCCCCGCCAGCCAGGCCAGCACCGCCACGTTGTAGCGGGCGAGCATGTTGACCAGGGGGCTCTCCCCGCGCTCGGCATAGGCCACCGCCTGGTCCAGCAGCCGCCGCGCCTCCTCGAGCCGCCCCCGGGCGCGGCTGGCATAGGCCAGCGCCACATACACGAAGGACTGCACCGAACTGTCGGCGGTCTCCAGCCGCGCCGCCAGCCCCCGGTCGAGCACGGCCAGCGTTGGCTCGTCGGAGCGGATCACCCCCAGCGTGCCCAGCAGCACCGCCGCCTCGGCGCGGAACAGGTCATCGTCGCTGCGCCCGGCGACCGCCTGCTGCACGTCCTGCGCCCGCACCCGGGCGAGCTCGAACTCCCCGGCGTAGGCGCAGGCCCAGCCGTGCAGCACGCATAACTCCGGGGACCGGCGCAGGACGCGCTCCGGCAGCTGTTCCAGGGTAAGCTTCAGTTCCTTGAACTGGCCGGCGCGGAACAGCGCCCGGCCGTAAGGCTGGAGCAGCTCCGCGGCGCGCTCCGGGGCCCGGCCCCGCAGGGCATAGTCCACCGCCTCGGCAAGACAGCCCTCGGCCCCGTACCAGCGGCTGGCCCGCAGGTACAGTTCCGGGATCCGCCCCGGGTCCCGCTGGCGCAGCCGGGCCTGCAGGAAGTCGACGAACAGGTGATGGTAGCGGTACCAGATGCCGGCATCGTCGAGGCGAAAGGTGAACAGGTTATTCTGCTCGAGTTCCTCCAGCGTGCCGGCGCTGCCGTGGCGCCGGCAGACCGCATCGCACAGCGGGCCGGACAGCCGGTCCAGGAACGCGGTCTCGAGCAGAAAGTCCTGCAGCGCGGCCGGCTGCCGGTTCAGCACCGCATCCAGCAGATACTTGCCGACACTTCGATAGCCGCCGGAGAAGGACTCCGCGGCGGCTACGTCGCCGCGCTGGTGCAGGTCGATGCGCGCCAATTGCAGCCCGGCGGCCCAGCCTTCGGTACGGCTGTGCAGCGCGCCCACCTGATCGTCGGTGAGCGTATACCGAGCAGCCCGCAAAAAGTCCTCCGCCTCCTGCCGTGAAAACCGCAGCTGCTCCCAGCCCAGCTCGAGCAACCGGCCGCCGGCTCGCAGGGCACCGACCTGCAGCGGCGGTTCGGTACGCGAGCCGATGACCAGCGAGACCTCGGCCGGGAGGTGGTCCAGCAGGATGGCCATGGTGCGGTGGATGACCGAGAGCTGGACCTCGTGGTAGTCGTCGAGAAACAGCACCAGCCGGTCCCCGCTGCCGGACACCTCGGAAAACGCCAGCGCCAGCTTCAGCGCAAGCTCCTGATGGGCCGCCGCGGACACCCCCTCAAGCCAGGCCGGGATGCTCGCCGCGAACCCCGGCCGCACGCTGCGCACGGCGCCGATCAGCTGCAGGAAGAAGCGGTTGAACTCATTGGCCAGCGGCGTGATCGACAGCCAGGCCACCGCCACGCCCCGCGCCTGCAGGCCGGCGTAAGCCTGCGCCAACAGCGTCGTCTTACCCGAGCCGGCAGGCGCCACCACCATCGCCAACTCGCCCGCACCGATCGCGGTGATAGGCGCCGTCAGCCGCTCACGGGCAACCGCCTCGCTGCCGCCGACCGGCGGGCGCAGCAGTGTCGGGGGAATCCCCAGGCGGAGGTGAGCTGCTTGTTGGTGATCAGTCATGTTCGAGCCGGATCTAAGGAAACGCTGATTTATTCATCGGGAGCCGTTCCGTCACTGGTTGCGGCTTGAGACAATGGAGCCCATCCCCGGTTGATAGTGAGTACGCCGCCGATGCAGTCGAGCTTCTCTGATCTTGAGTACGATGCCAAGGGTTGTGTCCCGTCAAGTGTGTAAATTCGTCTCGGTCACCGCGGGCTCCGTCGTCGGGGTTCAGGCTGCGTGTTCGAGTTGGTCGGAGCTGTCTTTATCGTCCCGGCGCAGTGCGGCGAGGCTGTGT
>WBJT01000054.1_pt2 | contig 12792 bp, 10 predicted proteins | sample 5109881 | NCBI WGS metagenome assembly WBJT01 (sample SAMN11895465, study PRJNA545514) | wastewater metagenome | isolation source: saline BTEX enrichment culture, original innoculum from Kuwait petroleum... | place: USA:Stillwater, OK | collected 2018-09-01
CCACGGCCGTGAAAGGCACAACACAGACAACGCAGGAGACTCGCCCATGGCCTACTGGCTGATGAAGTCCGAGCCGGACGTCTACGGCATCGACGACCTCGCCGCGGAGCCCGACCAGACCGACCACTGGGACGGCGTGCGCAACTACCAGGTCCGCAACATGATGCGCGACCGCATGCAGCCCGGCGACCTGGCGTTCTTCTACCACTCCAACACCAAGGTCCCCGGCATCGCGGGCATCATGGAGATCGTCAGCACCGGCCATCCCGACCATACGGCCTGGGATCCGGAGTCGAACTACTACGACCCCAAGAGCGACCCGGACAACCCGCGCTGGTACATGGTCGACGTGCGCTTCCAGCGCCGCCTGGAGCGGCTGATCCCCTTATCCGAGCTCAAGGCGGAGCCCGCCCTCTCGGAGATGGCGCTGGTGAAGAAGGGCAACCGGCTGTCGGTCATGCCGGTCAGGGAGGCGGAGTGGACCGCGATCCTGGAGATGGAGCACGCGGACGGACGCGGCTGACCGGGGCGACTGCCTCAGGCCGGCCCCAGGGTCTTGAGATAGACGCGGGAGTTGCGCTGGAGGTTGTACAGCGAGCGGCGGCTGCCTGGCAGGTCCTCCGGGGCGACACGGTGGAAGCCGCGCTCCTCGAACCAGTGCGCGGTCCGCGTGGTGAGCACGAACACCGCCTCCAGCCCGCGGCTGCGCGCCTCGGCCTCCAGCCGCGCGAGCAGCCGGTCGCCGCGGCCGGTGCCGCGGTAGTCCGGGTGGACCGCCACGCAGGCGAGTTCCGCCATGGGCGCATCCGGCATCGGGTGGAGCGCGGCGCAGGCCACCACCGTGCCCTCGCGCTCCATCACTGTGAACTCGCCGATCTCCGTCTCCAGCCGTTCCCGGGAGCGGCGCACCAGCACCCCGGCACGCTCCATCGGCTCGATCAGCGCGAGGATGCCGGGCACGTCGTCCACCCCGGCGCGGCGGGTGCGCTCGAAGGACTGCGCGGTGATCAGCGTGCCCACACCGTCGCGGGTGAACAGCTCCATGAGCAGCGCACCGTCACGGTGACGGTCGAGCAGGTGCACCCGGCGCACGCCGCCATGGCAGACGTCGATGGCACCGCGCAGCAGCCGCGTCATCTCCTCCGGCAGCGCCTCGCCGTGCTCGCCGAGATACCCCCGTGTCTCGTCGGTGGTCATCTGCCGTACCAGCCCTCCTCGGACGTCGGTGACGTCCCGCCCCTCCAGCAGGTAGAGCAGCTTCTCGGCCCGCAGGGCGCGGGCCACCGCCAGGGCGACATCTTCGCTGTAGAGGTTGAAGACCTCGCCGGTGGGCGAGTAACCCAGCGGCGGCACCAGCACCACGGCGCCGTCGTCCAGCCGCTCACCGATGGCATCGGCGTCGATGCGCCGCACCTCGCCGGTGTGCTGGTAGTCCACGCCCTCGTGCACGCCGAAGGGGTGCGCCATGACGAAATTGCCCGACGCCGCGCGCACCCGCAGCCCCGCCATGGGCGAGTTCGCCAGCCCCATCGACAGCCGCGCCTCCAGCTCCAGACGCACCTCCCCGACGGCCTCGCGCACACACTCGAGCGCCGCCTCGTCGGTGACCCGGCGGCCGTGAACGTAGCGCATCTCCAGGTCCCGCTCGCGCAGCCGGCGCTCGATCTGCGGGCGCGCCCCCGGGACCAGTACGATGCGCACGCCGAGGCTGTTGAGCAGGGCGATATCGTGGATCAGCGGCGCCAGCGCATCGCCGTTGAAGGCCTCACCGCCGAAGGCGATCACGAAGGTCGCCCCCCGGTGCGCGTTGATGTAGGGCGCGCCCTGGCGGAACACGCTCACCAGCCGCTGCGGATCCTCGCTCATGCGGCGCCCTCCATGCAGAAGCGATGGATGAAGCGCTGCAGCAGCGTGACCGTGGGCGCGAGCCGGTCGAGGGCGATGAACTCGTCCGGCTGGTGCGCCTGGGCGATATCCCCGGGGCCGAGGATGATCACGTCCATGCCCAGGTCGCGCAGCCACGGCCCCTCGGTACCGAAGGCCACCGCACCCGGCTCCTCGCCGGTGAGCGCCCGGGCGGCGGCCACGATCTCCGCCGTCTCCGGCGTCTCCATGGGCGGCTGACCGGGAAAGAGCGAGGACAGGGTGAGCTCGCCGGGCCGCTCGGCCATGACCCCCCGAAGCCGCGTTTCCACCTCGGCGCGCAGCGCCTCCGGGCTCATCCCCGGCAGCGGGCGCAGATCGTAGTGCAGCACCACCTCGCCGCAGATGCGGTTGGGGTTGTCACCACCATGAATGTGGCCGAGGTTGAGCGTCGGCACCGGCACGGCGAAGCGTTCGTCGCGGTAGCGCCGGCCGAGCTCGTCGCGCCAGGTCATGAGCTCGCCGATCACCCCGTGCATGGCCTCCAGCGCATTGATGCCCAGCGACGGATCGCTCGAATGCCCGGAGCGGCCGGTCACGCGCACCGCCTCCATCATCATGCCCTTGTGCACACGGATCGGATGCAGCCCGGTGGGCTCGCCGATGATCGCCTGGCGCCCGGCGACGGGGCCGCTGCCGGCGAGGGCCTTGGCCCCCTCCATACCGGACTCCTCGTCCGCGGTGGCCAGCAGCACCAGCGGTGCATCCAGCTGCCCCGCCTCCAGGGTGCGCACGGCCTCCAGCGCCAGCGCCAGGAAGGCCTTCATGTCGCTGGTGCCGAGGCCGTGGAGGCGGCCCTGACGCTCGCTGAGGGTGAAGGGGTCGCTGGCCCAGCGGTCGGCATCGAAGGGGACGGTGTCGGTGTGGCCCGCGAGCACCAGCCCGCCCTCACCGCGGCCCAGGGTCGCGACCAGGTTGGCCTTGCCCGGATCCCCCGGCAGACGGCGGATATCCACCGCGAAGCCGAGCGCCTCGCACCACTCGGCGAGGCACTCGATCACGGCGAGGTTGCCCTGGTCGAGGGCCGGGTCGACGCTGCTCACGGAAGGCAGCGCCACGAGCTCGGCGATCATCCGCCGCACATCGGGAATCCGGGACATGCCAGCCCCTCCAAACTCGGGTCAGTGATTCGAGACTGCGTGGATCCCGCGCCCGGAGCAAGCCCGGGGCGCGGCACAGGCAGGTCCTGGGGCGCCCCGACGCGATTCGGTCCGTCTAGAGGTCGCCCCAGCTCGATCGCCGTCGCCAGCGGATGCGGGTCACCAGGACCCCGATGATCATGCCGGCGAACAGCACCCCCGCCCCCACCAGGAACCAGTCCTGCTGCTTGCGGTCGGAGAGGCGCTCGGTCTCGTTGACCAGATCCTGGATACGGCGCTCCAGATCGATCTTCTTCTTGGTCAGCCGGTCGTTTTCCTCGGAGAGCTTGAGCCCCTCCTTGGCCTGCTCGAGCTTCTGCGCCATCTCCTCTCGGGTGCCGGAGAGGGCATCGACCTGCTCGTTGGCATCGGCGAGCTGCTGCTTGGTCGTCTCCAGCTGGGAGGACAGCTCGCTGTTGCGCTGCTCCAGCTCGTTGACCCGGTCCTCCATCGAGGCAAGCCGGTCCGCGGCGGGACGCTCGCTGCTGAGATACTGCGACGGCACCCAGCCCGAGCGCCCGTCCCGGGTGCGCACCTGGCTCCAGCCGTCACGGCTGTCCATCAGCGTGAGCACCTCGCCGGTGGGCAGCATGCTCTGGATGCGGTAACCGTTACCGGGTCCGCTGCGCAGGTTGATGCGGAACTCGTCGGTGACGTAACGGGTCGCCTGGGCGAGCGCCACGGTGGCAAACGCCATGAGCACGGCGGCGAGAATCACGCGGGCTGGCTGTCGCACGAACACACTCCTGTTGGCCGGGAAGGCCCCGGTAACGGGGCGCGATGGAACGCAATCCGCCTCGCGGCGCCCCCGCGCCACGGGCGGACGGTTACGTCACCCCCACCGATCTTCACCCGTGGATGAAGAATCAGTCCCCGAAAACGCCCGGATTGTAGCCCATGGCGGGGACCGGCAAAACCGAGCACCGCACGGGCCTTGGGTCGACCGCGGCGGCGGGGTACGATCAGGAGCCGGTATCGCCGCGTCACCGACCACCCGGCAGGAGGGGAACATGGACCCGCAGACGAGGACCACGGCCGGCCGCGGCCGTCTCTATGACAGTGCCGCCGACGCCGTTGGCGACACGCCGTGCATCCGCATCAACCGCCTCGCGCCCGGCCACGTGTCGATGTACGTGAAGGCGGAGTTCTTCAACCCCGCCTCCTCGGTGAAGGACCGCCTGGCACTGAACATCATCGAGGCGGCGGAGCGCCGCGGCGATCTCCAACCCGGCCAGACCGTGGTCGAGGCGACCAGCGGCAACACCGGGATCGGCCTGGCCATGGTCTGCGCCGCCCGCGGCTATCCGCTGGTGGTGACCATGGCGGAGAGCTTCTCGGTGGAACGGCGCAAGCTCATGCGCTTCCTCGGTGCGCGGGTGGTCCTCACCCCGCGGGAGCTCAAGGGCTACGGCATGTACGAGAAGGCCAGGGAGCTTGCCGACACCCACGGCTGGTTCCTCGCGCACCAGTTCGAGACCGAGGCCAACGCGGACATCCACGAGGCCACCACCGCCCGGGAGATCCTCGCGGACTTCGACGGCCAGCGCCTGGACTATATCGTCAGCGGCTACGGCACCGGCGGCACCATCACCGGCATCGGCCGCGCCATGCGCGCCAGCCGCCCGGACGTCCGGCTCGTGCTGAGCGAGCCGGACAATGCCCCGCTGGTGGGCAGCGGCGAGCCCCAGCCCCGCAATGAGCGCCACGAGCCCACCGCGGGCCACTCCGCCTTCCAGCCCCACCCCATCCAGGGCTGGACCCCGGACTTCATCCCGTGGGTGCTCCAGGAAGCCCTCGACAAGGGCTATGTCGACGAGCTCGTGCCGGTGAGTGGCGCGGAGAGCATCGAGTGGTCCCGCCGGCTGGCCCGGGAGGAGGGGCTGTTCACCGGTGTCTCCGGCGGGGCGACGTTCGCCGCCGCGCTGGCCGTCGCCGAACGGGCGCCGGCCGGCTCGGTGCTCCTCGCCATGCTCCCCGACACCGGCGAGCGCTACCTCTCGACGCCGCTGTTCGAGGGCATCGAGGCGTCGATGAACGACGAGGAACTCCAGCTGATGCGCTCCACGCCTGGCTACCGCATGCCGGAGCCGGACTGACACGGGGCTCCGTCCGGCAGGACGGCAGACCGCAGCCAACGGACCGGGGGACACCCGCGGTTCGCTCCGGGCGCGCGAGCAGGCACAATGGTGCGCCCCGCGGGCACGGCGCCCGCAGCCCAGCGACGACGGAACCAATGGACGACTTTCAGGACCTGTTTCTAAAGAAGGGTGAGGACCGCCGCCTGCGCGCGGGCCACCTGTGGGTGTTCAGCAACGAGGTGGATATCGCGCGCTCGCCGCTCGCCACCCTGACGCCGGGTGCGCCGGTGACCATCCGCGCCCAGGGCGGCCGGGTCATCGGCTCCGGCTACGCCAACCCCCACTCGCTGATCTGCGCACGGCTCGTCAGCCGCGGCCAGGTACGGGCGCTGGACGAGTCGATGCTCGTGCACCGGCTCAACGTGGCGCTGTCGCTGCGCGAGCGACTCTTCGACCGGCCCTTCTACCGACTGGTCCACGGCGAGGGCGACGGCCTGCCGGGCCTGGTGGTGGACCGCTTCGGCGACGTCGCCGTGGTACAGGTCAACACCGCCGGCATGGAGGCAGTGCGCGACGCCGTGGTCGCCGCGCTGCAGCGCGTGATCGCCCCGGCCCACATCCTGCTGCGCTGCGATGCCGCCATCCGCGAGCTGGAGGGGCTGGAGCGTTACGTGAGCTGGGCCGGCCCCCCCGGCCCGGAGACCCTCACCGTCGAGGAGAACGGGGTGACCTTCCAGGTGCCCGCGGCCTCCGGGCAGAAGACCGGCTGGTACTACGACCACCGAGCCAACCGCGCCGCGATTGCGCCGTGGGTGAAGGGCGCACGGGTGCTCGACCTGTTCAGCTACGCAGGGGGCTGGGGTATCCAGGCCGCGGCGGCGGGCGCGGCCGAGGTCCTCACGGTGGACGCCTCCCGGGATGCCTGCGAGGCGGCAGCAGGCAACGCCGAGGCGAACGGTCTCGACGACCGCGTCTCCGTCGCCTGCGGCGACGTCCTCGATGTGCTCCAGGCCCTGCGCGCCGACCGCGAGCGCTTCGACGTGGTGATCGCCGACCCGCCGGCCTACATCAAGCGGCGCCGGGACCGCCGCAACGGGCTCAAGGCCTACCGCCGCCTCAACCAGGCCGCGCTGCAGGTCCTCGAGCCGGACGGCCTGCTCGCCTCCGCCTCGTGCTCGGCCCACCTGGACGAGCAGGACTTCCTCGCCACCCTGCTCGGCAGTGCCCGCCACCTCGACCGCAGCCTGCAGGTGATCGGCTTCGGCCAGCAGGGTCCGGACCACCCCGTGCATCCGGCGATCCCGGAGACGCGCTACATCAAGGCGGTGTTCGCGCGCATGCTGCTCGCCGACACCACGCCGTGACGGACCACGCCCGATGCTGACGTATCCCCAGATCGATCCCATCGCGATACAGCTCGGCCCCGTCGCCGTGCACTGGTACGGACTGATGTACGCGGTGAGCTTCCTCGCCGGCTGGTGGCTGGCGCGCCGCCGCGCCCGCGCCCCCTGGCGGCCGCTGGAGCCCGTGCAGATGGACGACCTGATCGTCTACGTCGCCATCGGCGTGGTCGTGGGCGGGCGCCTGGGCTACATGCTCTTCTACGGCCTCGACCGGCTGGCGGCCGACCCGCTGAGCCTGTTCCGCATCTGGGAGGGCGGCATGTCCTTCCACGGCGGGCTCATCGGCGTGCTCGTGACCGTGTGGCTGTTCGCCCGGCGCATCCGCCGCGGCTTCTTCGAGGTGATCGAGTTCGTCGCCCCGATCGTGCCCATCGGGCTCGGCGCCGGACGGCTCGGCAACTTCATCAACGGCGAGCTCTGGGGCGCACCCACCGACCTGCCCTGGGGCATGGTCTACCCGCCGCTCGGCCCGGTCGCCCGTCACCCCTCCCAGCTCTACGAGTTCGCCCTTGAGGGCGTGGTGCTGTTCGTCGTGCTATGGTGGTTTTCCCGGCGCCCGCGCCCCACGGGGGCGGTCGCCGGCCTGTTCCTCGCGTGCTACGGCACGTTCCGTTTCATCGTGGAGTTCGTGCGCCTGCCGGACCCGCAGCTCGGCTACCTCGCCTGGGGCTGGCTGACCATGGGCCAGGTCCTGTCCGCGCCGATGATCATCGGCGGCGCAGCGCTGCTGGCCTGGGCCTACGGCAGTAGCACGAACCGGCCCGCAGCGACATCATGAAACAGTACCTCGATCTCATGCGCCACGTGCGCGACAACGGCGTGCGCAAGGCCGACCGCACCGGCACCGGCACCGTCTCGGTGTTCGGCCACCAGATGCGCTTCGATCTCGCCGAGGGCTTCCCGGTCGTGACCACCAAGCGGCTGCACCTGCGCTCGATCATCCACGAGCTGCTGTGGTTCCTCGCCGGTGACGCCAATATCGCCTACCTCAAGGACAACGGCGTCTCCATCTGGGACGAATGGGCCGACGCCAACGGCGACCTCGGCCCCATCTACGGGGTCCAGTGGCGCTCCTGGCCGACCCCGGACGGCGGCCACATCGACCAGCTCGCCGACGTGCTCGAACAGATCCGGCACAACCCCGACTCCCGGCGCCACATCGTCAGCGCCTGGAACGTCGCCGACCTCGACCGCATGGGCCTGCCGCCGTGCCACGCCCTGTTCCAGTTCTACGTGGCCGAGGGTCGGCTGTCCTGCCAGCTCTACCAGCGCAGCGCCGACATCTTCCTTGGGGTGCCGTTCAACATCGCCTCCTACGCGCTGCTCACGCACATGGTCGCGCAGGTCACCGGCCTCGAGCCCGGCGAGTTCATCCACACCCTCGGTGATGCCCACCTCTACGTGAATCACCTGGAGCAGGCGGACCGGCAGCTCGCCCGCGACCCCCTGCCGCTGCCGAGGCTGGTGCTCAACCCGGCGGTCACCGACCTGTTCGCCTTCCGCTACGACGACATCCGCCTCGAAGGCTACCAGTCCCACCCCCACATCAAGGCCCCCGTGGCCGTGTAGGCAAACGGGCGGGGGCTCAACGGCCCCCGTCGCCGAGCGCCTCCAGGGACACCCCGGCGCCGTTGCCGGCGAGGAATTCGCGGAACGCGGCCGCCTCCATGGGCCGGGCGAAGTAGAATCCCTGCACGGTCTGGCAGCCGCTCTCGCGCAGGAACGCCACCTGCTCGGCGGTCTCCGCGCCCTCGCCCACCACCTCGAGCTCGAAACGGTCACCGACGGCGATGATCGCCTCCACCAGGCTGGCGTCGGCGGGCTCGGACGGGGCCTTCTGGACGAACTCGCGATCGACCTTGACCACGGTCACGGGCAGCCGCCGCAGGTAGCTGAGCGCGGAGAAGCCGGTACCGAAGTCGTCCAGGGCGAGGGCGACGCCGAGGTCCCGGAGCTCGCGCAGCGACGCACTGATGGCCTCGAAGTCGCTCATCAGCGAGGTCTCCACCACCTCGATCTCGAGGTCCGCGGGCACCAGGCCGGCCTCGGCGAGCTCGCGCCGGACCATCTCCACGAAACCGTCGGCCTCCAGCTGAACCGGCGCCACGTTGATGGCGATCCGGGGCAGATCGAACCCCTCGGCGCGCCAGTCCCGCAACGCGCGGCAGGCCATGCGTATCACCCATTCGCCGAGCTGGACGATCACACCGTTGGCCTCGAGCACCGGCATGAACCGCGCGGGGGAAACCTCGCCGAGCGACGGCGAACGCCATCGCAGCAGCACCTCCGCACCGCGGATACGCCCGTCGACGAGCGAGACCTGGGGCTGGAAGGCGAGACGGAATTCGTGCTTGCTGACCGCCCGGCGGAGTTCGTTCTCCAGGGTGAACTGGCTGCTCACGGACTCGTTCATCTGCGGGGCGAAGAACTCCTGTCCGCCCCCGCGGCGCTTGGCGCGGTACATCGCCGTGTCCGCGTGCTTGAGCAACGATGTTACGGTGGTGCCGTCCTGGGGATAGACCGCGATGCCGATGCTGCCCATGGGATAGATCCCGCGGCCCTCCAGCAGGAACGGCTCGCTGATCACCCGCAGCAGCCGCTCGCCCAGGTGCGCCACCGCGTCACGGTTGGCCCCGGTGACGATCACCGCGAACTCGTCGCCCCCCATGCGGGCCACGGTGTCCGCGCCGCGGGTCTCGCGGCGCAGCCGCCGGGCCACCTGCTTGAGCACGCTGTCGCCGGCGGCGTGGCCCATGGTGTCGTTGATGCCCTTGAACTGGTCGAGGTCGAGATAGAGCAGCGCCAGCGGTGTGCCGCGCTCGTTGGCGTCCGTGAGGGCCACCTCGAGACGTTCGAGCAGGCTCGTGCGATTGGGCAACCCGGTGAGGGCGTCCTGGTAGGCCAGGCGCTGGAGCCGGCGCTCCATCTCCATGCGCCTGGATATGTCCCGCCCGGTGGACACGAAATGGGTGATCCCGCCGTCGCCGTCCCTCAGGGGGGTTATGAGCTTGGCCTCGTGGTACAGCGAGCCGTCCTTTCGGCGGTTGATGAACGACTCCCGGAATACCTCCCCGCGGCTCAGCGTATCCCAGAGCCGTTGGTAGAACTCCGGGTCATGGCGCCCGGACTTCAGCAGCCGCGGGGTGCGTCCGAGGACCTCGCGCTGGGTATAACCGGTCTCCCGCTCGAAGCTCGTGTTCACGAACTCGATCCGGCCCCTGCGGTCGGTGATCATCACGGCGTCGTGGGCCTGCTGCAGCGCCCGGCCGAGCTTGCGCAGCTCCGCCTCCGTGCGCGAGCGCTCCGAGAGATCGCGGTACACCGCAAGGACCAGGGACTCGTTCAGCCACTGGATACGGGTGAAGGAGACCTCCACCGGCACAGGCTCGTGGCCTGCGCACAGCAGGCTGCCGCTGACCAGGCGGCCGCGGGCCTGGCCCGCAGCGGCAAGAGCGGCCGCCACGCGCTGCCGCTCCGGTTCCGGATGAAACGAGGCCAGGTCGCGGTCCGTCAGCGGTGCCTCGTCACCGTACAGCTCGGCGAAGCGCTGGTTCCAGTCAATCACCCGGCCGTCCGCATCGGCGATCAGCATGCCGTCCGCGGCATTGTCCATGAGCGCCCGGAACTTGCCCTCCTGGGCGCGCAGCATCGCCTCGCGCTCGCGCCGTTCGGAGATGTCCTGGATCACGCCCACGATCCGCCGCGCCCGGCCCGCGGCATCGCGCTCGACCCGCCCGGACGCGCTCAGCCAGGCGCCGGGCCGGGCGCTCACGCGGAACTCGACGTACAGCCCCTGGCCGTCGCTCAGTGCGCGCGCGAGTGCCGCCTCCGCATCCGCGGCATCGCGGGGGTCGAGCAGGGCGAGCAGCGACGTCCGGTCATCGGGCATGCCGGCGTCCCCGCGGGCGAACAGGCTCGCTGCCGTCTCCGACCAGCGCACGCGGCCATCGTCCACGTCCCATTCCCATACCGCGAGCCTGGCCGCCTCCTGGGCCCGCTGAAGCCGCCGCCGGGCGGATTCGAGCGCGGCGCGATCCGACTCGAAATAGGCCTCCAGCACGAGGGTGATGTCGAGGAAGACGATCTTGTGCAGCGCGTCCAGCGCCTGCATGAACCACGGGATGTCCCCCGCCGCGGCGCTCCAGAGGCTCGGCAGGTGGGCACGCAGGTACTTCGCGTAGCCACCCATATACCAGGCCGGCGCCAACCCGACCCGGTGATGCACGCGGCCGACGCGCAGCCGCCGCATGACGAACGCGTCGTCGTGCGGCCCTGTGGCGAGCTCCCTGAAATGCTGGCGCTGGCGCTGCTTCAGCCCCTGGAGATGCTCCGGGTCGCGATCGAGGATATCGCGCATCTCCGGGAAACGACCGAGGTGATCGTAGAATTCGTCCAGAGCGTCGTCGATCGAGCCGCCGAGCTGCACGGCCAGCTCGGCGAGCAGGGCCGCATCACGGCCGGTGAACTCGAGGAACGCCTTGCGGCGCTCGAGCTCACCGTGGTCGAGGCCGAGACTCTGCGCCATGCGCGTCGCCGGCGCATCCTTGTCGGTCGATTCCATTTCCCCCTCGCATCCGGCAATGGGCATTACCGGCCCGCGGCAGCTGCCTGCTGACCCAATCGACGGCTCCGCGGGTTCGGGGCGGAAGGCATCACGCTGACGATACCGCAGTGGCACCGGGCGCAAACTCGTTTTTCCGGATTAAGGACGCGGCCGGTGTTTCACGGTGAGGGGCGAGGGCTTGGCCCCACTGACACCGATACCCCGTCCCCGGTAACCCTAAACACCCATCCGGCGCTTCGCCACCCCCGAAGCCCCTGTGCAAAGCAAAAAAATTGCCGGAAAGCGGCACGCTGACGCCCTGGGCGCGCCGAAACGATCAATTCCTGCACACACCGAGAAACAATTCGCTGGCCTCGATGTACTCCTCCGCCACCTCCTCGAGGCGGCGCCGCTGGTCCCGTGCATGACCGCGCAGCCGGTTGAAGGCCTCGCTTCGGCCGATGCCGGCACGCTCCATGACCAGCCCCACCGCGACGCTGACGCTACGGCTGCCCTGCACCGCCCGTTCGAGCTGGTCACGGTGCTCTCGGAGCTGATGAAGCTCGCGGCCTCGTGCCATGGCGGCGTTGAGCACGGGCACGAGCTGGTTGCTCTGCAGGGGTTTCACGAGGTAGGTCAGGGCCCCGTAGCGGATGGCCTCGCTGACCGTCTCCGGATCCTCGTAGGCGGACAGGAATATGAAGGGCAGTGCGGTGTGCTCGGCCAGCCAGCCCGCGAGGCTGAGCCCGGACATGCCCGGCATCCGCACGTCAATGACGGCAAGGTCCACCTCGTTATCGCCGAGGCAGTCGATGGCCTGGTGGCCGCTGTCCGCTTCGAGGACCGTCATCCCCGCCCGCCGCAATCCGTCGCCCAGGGTGGCGAGCACCAGCCGGTCATCGTCCACAAGCAGTACCCGGCCCTCGGCCATAGCTTCCCCCAAGCGTCTTTTGCGGATGAGCACGCGGCGGCGCGCGGCAAGGATGCCTTTTACACGGCCGACGTGCCATTTACAACTGCCGGGCAGGATCCCGTCACGCCGTGACGAACCTCACAAAATCAGCGGTTTGCGCCGGCCACCCCACGCCGGATCAGCCGGGCACCCGCCGGGGCGGGCGTACCACGGGGTGCCTGAGCACCAGCCGGGCCGCGACCCGGCCGTCACCCGCCTGAAGCGAGAGTTCGGCACCGGGGCGTGGCAGGAGACGGTACGCGAGGCCGAGACCGACGCCGCCATTGCCGTCGCGCGGAAGGTCGGCACCGTCCGCCACGTCCGCGGCATTGTGCACGCAGACGCAGGCACCATCGGGCGCACCGGTGACTGTCACCGCCACCGCCGGTCCGGGGTCCCCGTCGCGGCGCCCGTGCTTGAACGCATTGATCACGAGCTCGTTGACGACCAGGGCGACGGGAATGGCCTCCCCGGGATCGAGCCCCACCGGGCTGACGACGTCCAGTGAGAGGTCGACCGCCCGGTGCTCGCCGGTGATCGCGACCACGCCCTCGCAGACGGCACGGACCAACTCGCAGAGCAGGCTCTCGCCACCGGGGGTACGCCCCTGCAGGCCGTGGGCGGTGGCGATGGCGTTGACCTGCCCCATCACGGCACGCAGGCGCGGTGCCAGGGCGGGCTCCGCCTCCACCTGGCCGGCGATGAGGCCAAGCAGTCCCTGGAGGTGGTTCTTGATCCGGTGATGGACCTCGCG
>WBJT01000089.1_pt1 | contig 12663 bp, 11 predicted proteins | sample 5109881 | NCBI WGS metagenome assembly WBJT01 (sample SAMN11895465, study PRJNA545514) | wastewater metagenome | isolation source: saline BTEX enrichment culture, original innoculum from Kuwait petroleum... | place: USA:Stillwater, OK | collected 2018-09-01
CTCGGGTACGTCCAGGTCCGCGCGGCGCAGGGCCACGAAGTCGTCGAAGCGCTTGACCACGCCGCGCAGCTCCACGGCATTGCCGTTGTCCGCCATGCTCTACTCCCGTCGTCGGGCGGGGGCGCGCTGCCCCCGCCAACCGCTCAGTAGCCGCGCTGGACGCGGCCGAAGGTCTTCGACCACTGGCCCTCGTGGTCATTCCAGTAGGCCGGATCGAAGAAGTTCAGCGACGCCAGCGTCCCGCTGGGATCGAACGCCGGCAGGGTCGGCACCTTCTCGCCGAGGTCGACCTTCTTCGGGTTCAGTGCCGGCGGGTAGTTCTGGCCCTCGGCGACGGCGATGGCGACCTCGGGCTCGAGCATGAAGTTGAGCAGCTCCTCGCAGGCGGCCATGGGGCTGCCCTTGATCACGAACAGGCACTCCTGCCAGGCGAGCCCGCCGGGCGGGTCGAGGTAGCCGATGTCGTGGCCCTGGTCCTGCAGTGCGCGGATGCGCCCGGACCAGCCCTCGGTGACGTAGATCTCCTCCTCGCCGAGCAGGCTCATGAGCTCGGCGCCGGAGCTCCAGTACTTGAGCGCGAGGTCGCGGTGCTGGCGCACCGCGTCCCAGACCGCGTCCATGTCCTCGATGTCGTTGGGGTCCTGGCCGGTCTGCAGGGCGGCGTACCAGATGCGCGTCTTCCACTCGCTCCAGCCGCCGATCTTGTCCTTGAAGCGCTCGTCGATGAGCAGCTTCGCACCCTTATCCCTGGCTTCCTCGTCGCTGACGTACTTGCGGTTGTAGGCGATGCCGGTGGTGCCGTAGTCGTAGGGCACCGCCGAGAGGCGGCCGTCGGTGATCCGGCGGAAGGGCTTCTGCAGCGTCTCGATGACCAGCTTCAGGTTCGGGATGTTGTCCTCGTCGAGGGTGGTCGACAGGCCGAGGCCGTCGTAGCGGGCGTAGTCGAACACGCCGGAGAGGTGGGCAATGTTGAACTCCCCGGGCTGGCTGGCGCGGACCCGTGCGAGGTACTCGTCGGCGCCGCCGAAGGTGCCGTCCACCACCTCGATGCCGGTGGCCCTGGTGTAGGGCTTGAAGGCGTACTCGCGGAATGCCTCCGAGACCACGCCGCCCCAGCCGTCGAAGCGGACCTGCTCGACCGCCGCCTTCGCCTCGCGGGGCGTGAGCAGGCCGAACGGTCCGCCGGCGAGGCCGGCGGCCATGCCGGCGAGGCCGAGCATCTTCAGGAAGGTGCGGCGGTCGATGTCCCCGTCGCGGTATCGCGCCAGCAGGCGCTCGTAACGTGTGCTCTCGTCCATCTCGCTGTCTCCTCTCGTGGGATGCGTGGCGGTGGTTGCCGTGGCGCGCTCAACGCCCGCGCATACGGGCGGCGAGCCGCCGTGCGAGTGCGGCGCCGGTCAGGGGCAGGGCGACAGTGATCAGCACCATCACCGTGCCCAGGGCGTTGATCTCGGGGCTGATGGAGTTGCGCAGCATCGCGAAGATCTGCGTCGGCACGGTCTCCACGCCCCCGGGCTTCCAGAACAGCGTGCCGGTGATGTCGTCGAAGGAGATCGTGAAGCTGAACAGCATCCCGGCGAGTACCGCCGGCAGCATCAGCGGCAGCGTGACCTCGCGGAACGTCTGCAGCGGGTTCGCGCCGAGGCTGCGGGCGGCGTCCTCGTATTCCCGGCGGATGCCCACCAGCCGTGCCTGCACCACCAGCACCACGAAGGGCAGGGTGAAGATTACGTGGCCGGCGAGCAGCAGCGGGAAGCTCTTGGGCACCGAGAGGAACTGCAGGAACAGCAGCAGCGCCACCGCGAGCACCACCTCCGGCACGAGGATCGGTGCCACCAGTGCGGTGGAGACCAGGCGCTTGCCGGGGAAGTCGTAGCGCACCATCGCCATCGAGGCGAGCACGCCGATGGTGGTGGAGATCATGCTGGTGAGCGCGCCCAGTACCAGTGACGTCTGGAACGCGCGGATGATGGCGTCGTTGTGCCACAGCTCCACGAACCAGCGCAGCGACAGCCCCTCCATGGGGAAGCTGCCGAACTGGCTGGAGTTGAACGACAGGAGCATCACCGCCGCCACCGGCGCGAACATGAACAGGTACACCGCGATCGTGGAGAGGCGGATCACCGACCAGCCGAGGCCCGTTTCCTTCATCGTGTCCCCCCTACCGGAAGCTCTTCGCGATCTGGTCGATGCCCAGATAGCGGGTGTAGACGGCTACCAGCCCGCCGAGCAGGGCGAGCAGCACCAGCGACAGCGCCGAGCCCAGCGGCCAGTTGAGCTGGGTGACGATCGCCTCGTAGACGAGGTTGGCGAACATCGCGTCGGTGGGGCCGCCGAGGATCATCGGGGTGATGTAGGTGCCCGCCCCGAGCACGAAGCACAGCAGGCAGCCGGCGGCGAGTCCGGGCAGCGACAGCGGCAGGGTGACCTCGCGGAACGCCTGCCAGCCGGTGCAGCCCAGGGACTTGGCGGCGTCGGTGAGGCTGCGGTCGATCCCGTCCAGGCTCACGTAGATGTTGAGGATCATGAATGGCAGCAGGAAGTGCACCAGCCCGAGGATCACGCTGGGCTCGTTGTAGAGCATCTGCAGCGGCTCATCGATGATCCCGAGCCACTGCAGCAGCGCGTTCACTGCGCCGGAGACGCCGAGGATGCTGATCCACGACATCGTGCGGATGATGTAGCTGATCCAGAACGGCAGCATCAGCAGCAGCAGGAGGTAGGCGCGGTGGCGGAAGCGGGTGTAGGCGATGAAGTAGGCCGGGATGTAGCCGAGCAGGGCGCACACCAGCGTGGAGATGCCGGCGATGCGCAGGGTCTGGCCGAGGATGTCGCGGTAGAACGGGTCGGTGAGGACCTCGCGCCAGTTGTCGAGGTAGAAGCCCGCCTGCTCGGCGCCGGTGCCGGTGCGCAGCCAGAACGAGTAGACCACGATGAAGCAGGCCGGGATCGCCAGCAGCAGCGTGACCGCGGTCAGCGCGGGTGTCAGCAGCACCCACGGGCGGCGGTCCCCGCCCGCCGTCGCCGTTGTCGCCATGGGTCGTCCTCCTGTGGGGCGGGGTGTTGTCGTGTATGGGTTGCGCCCGCCCCGCGGTGGTTGATTTCAGTTAAGTAAGGGGTTAGGCATTTCGCAAATAGATAATCGGAATGCAGCGCATAGCGATATGCTATGTTCGGGACGGAGGACAGACGCCCGAGGAGCCCGCGTGACCGGCAGCGACGACCCGAGACAGCCGCTACGGCGCAATTTCGACTGGAATCTGCTCTACACTTTCCTGGTGATCGTCCAGGAGGGCTCAATCACCCGCGCGGCGGAGCGCCTGCTCTTTCGCCAGCCGACGGTGAGCAACGCCCTGCGCCGGCTCGAGGAGCAGCTCGGCAAGCGTCTGGTCGATCGTGGTCCCGGGCGTTTCGAGCTCACCGAGCACGGCAGCGTGCTCTACCGGGAGTGCCAGGAGATCTGCGGCTCCATCGGGCGGCTGCGCCAGCTCCTGGATGACGACGGTGCCGAGCTCACCGGCCACCTCACCATCCACATGGCGAGTCACGTGGCGTTTCCACCCCTGGACGACACGCTGGCGGCGTTTCACGCCCACTTCCCCCGCGTGACCCTGGACATCGAGATCGGCACGTCCAGCAACGTCACCCAGGCGGTGCTCGCCAAGGAGGCGACCCTGGGGATCTGCCTGGTGCACGAGAAGCACCCGCGGCTGGACTACGAGCTCCTTTACCGCGAGCACTTCGGTTTCTTCTGCGGTCCCCGCCACCGGCTGTTCCAGCGCCGCGGGCTGCACCTGGAGGACCTGGGCGGCGAGACCTTCGTGTCGTTCCGCACGGACCAGCTCACCGACGCCCTGCGGCCGGTGGCGATGCTGCGTGCGCAGCTCCCGGTGCAGGGGCCCACGGTGGGGACGTCGTCCAACCTGGAGGAGGTGCGGCGGATGATCGTCGCGGGGCTCGGCATCGGCCCACTGCCGATCCACGTTGTCGACCGGGAGGTGCGCGACGGTGTGCTCTGGCAGCTCCCGCCGTACGACGAGCCGCCGGCGGTGGACATCTACGTCGTCACCAACCCGCGCTCACGCCTCGGCCGTGCCGAGCGGCTGTTCCTGGAGTTGCTGATCGCCCGTGCCGGCGTGCACGAGCAGGGGGCGCTGGAGCTGCCGGGCAACCGCCGGCTGCCGCCCCGGACGGGGTAGGGGCCGGGAATCGGAGTGGCAGGGCCGCGGCCCGCCGGGGGGCCGCGGCCGGTTTCAGTTACTCGTGGCTGATGCGGGTGCCCAGCACGGCGAGGAACTGCGCGATCCAGGCCGGGTGGGCCGGCCAGGCCGGGGCGGTCACGAGGTGGCCGTCGGTCACCGCGTCCGTGACCTCGATCTCCGCGTACTCGCCGCCGCCGAGGCGCACTTCCGGCGCGCAGGCGGGATAGGCGGAGATCCGCCGGCCGCGGCCGACACCGGCCGCCGCCAGGATCTGCGCGGCATGGCAGATCGCGGCGATGGGCTTGCCCGTCTCGTCGAAGTGGCGCACCGCGGCGAGGACCCGCTCGTCGAGGCGCAGGTACTCCGGCGCCCGACCGCCGGGCAGGCACAGGGCGTCGTAGTCCGCCGGGTCGACGGCGTCGAAATCGCTGTTGAGCGCGAAGTTGTGGCCGGGTTTCTCGGAGTAGGTCTGGTCGCCCTCGAAGTCGTGGATCGCCGTGCGCACGCTCTCGCCGGCGCGCTTGCCCGGACACACGGCGTCGACCGTGTGTCCCACGGCCTGGAGTGCCTGGAAGGGCACCATGATCTCGTAGTCCTCGCCGAAGTCGCCGACGATCATCAGGATCCTGCGTCCGCTCATGACGGTCTCTCCCTTGCTGCCAGAGGTTATGGGATCACGGTCCGGTATCGGCGGCGGCCGTGTCGCGGTCGCTGCCGCCCCGTGCCGCCGTCAGACTGCGCTTGGTGCGACGCAGCCGTTCCAGCGCCTCGTCGCCGCCGGCGACGGCAAGTCCGGCGGCGAGGACGTCGAGGATGGCGAGGTGGACCAGCCGCGACATCATCGGGGTGTAGAGATCGGTGTCCTCGTCGGCCTCGGCCCCGAGAACGACGCTGCATTGCGCCGCCAGCGGCGAATCCGCGGCGGTGACGCCGATCACCGCGGCGCCGTTGCCCCGTGCCCGGGCCACGCTCTCCACGATGTCACGACTGCGTCCGGTGTGCGATATCGCCACGACCACCGCGTCCGCCGGGACGATGGCCGCGGCCATGCCGTGGACGTGGGGGTCGGTATAGGCCACCACCGGGATACCGAGGCGGAAGAGCTTGTGCTGCGCGTCCGCGGCGACGACGCCGGAGGCGCCCTGGCCGTAGAGCTCGATGCGGCTCGCGCCGGCGAGCAGGGCCACGGCGGCCTCGATGCGTGCGGTGTCGAGGCTGCGGCGTGCCTGCAGCAGGGTCGCCACGGAGCGGTCCATGACCTTTGCGGTCAGGGATGCGATATCGTCGTCCCGCTCGATACCGCTGATCATGCAGGCGTCGCCGCCGGCGGCGTCGCGGGCCAGGGCCAGACGGAACTGCTGGAACCCGCTGTGGCCCAGCGCTCGGCAGAAACGCACGACCGTGGGCTCGCTCACGCCGGCCCGGGCCGCGAGTGCCGCGATTGGCGCCTCGGGCACCGCGCCGGGGTCGGCGAGCACGCATTCCGCGACCTTACGCTCGGAGCGGCGCAGGCCCGGCAGGGCGGCGCGGATCCCGGCGATCACGGAACGGGCCCCGGTGGTGGCGATCTCGTCCGGGTGCGGCGTGCTCATGCGGGTCCTCCCGGCGTGTCCGCCCAGTAGAGCTCCACTGGGCAGTCGGCCTGCCGGGCGACGGCGGCGATGGGCAGCGGCTTCGTGGTGCCGGCATCGGCCAGGGCCTGGTCGAAGACCGCGCGCTTGTCGTGGCCGGTGAAGTACACGATCAGGCGGCGGGTGGCGGCGAGCCGTGCCGCGGACTGGGAGAGCCGGCCCTCGGGGGCGACCGGGGCGGTCACCGCGGCGCAGTCGGCGTCCGGCCCGCCGGGGAACCGTCCGGGGAAGAGCGACGCGGTATGGCCGTCCCCGCCCATGCCCAGGATCACGACGTCGTATGGTCGGGGCAGGCCGGCGAGGCGCTTGCAGCACGAGCGTGTCGCCTGCGCGGCGTCGCCGCCCGGGTCGCCCGCCAGGGGCACGAAACGCGCCGCCCGGGCCGCGCCGGCGAGCAGGTGCGTGTGCACCAGGTGCGCGTTGCTCTGGGGATCGTCCGCCGGCACCCGGCGCTCGTCGGTGAGCGTGACCATCACCGACGACCAGGGCAGCTCGATGCGGGACAGCGCCCGGAACAGGGCGACCGGCGTGCGCCCGCCGGGCACCACCAGTGTGGCGACGCCGCGGGCGGCCACGGCCTCGGTGAGGCTCGCAGCGACGCTCTCCGCCAGCGCGACGGCGAGGGCGTCGGGGTCGGCGTGCTCGACGATGCGGACGTCGGGCGAGGGGGCGACGCGGGAAGGCATGCTCATGACTCCTCCCGCCAGGCCGAGCCGTTGCGTCCCAGCAGGGCGCTGGAGGCGGCGGGGCCCCAGGTGCCGGCGGTGTAAGGTTTGGGCTCGTCCTCTGTCTCCCGCCAGGCGTCCAGGATCGGGTCGACCCATTCCCAGGCGGCGGCGAGCTCGTCACGGCGCATGAACAGGGTCAGCGAGCCGCGGAGGACGTCCATCAGCAGCCGCTCGTAGGCGTCGGGCTGGCGCGCCTTGAACGCCTCGGCGAAATCGAGGTCCAGGTACACCGGGCGCAGCCGCATGCGGTTGCCCCGGGACTTGGCCATGAGGTAGAGGCGCACGCCCTCGTCGGGCTGGAGCCGGATCACCAGGCGGTTGGGCTGGGGGCCGGCGCCCATGCCCTCGAACAGGTTGTGGGGTACGCCGCGGAAGTTCACCACGATCTCCGCGAGGCGCTGCTGCAGGCGCTTGCCCGTGCGCAGGTGGAACGGCACTCCGGACCAGCGCCAGCTCGCCAGCCCCGCCCGCACTGCGACAAAGGTCTCCGTGGTGCTGGTGGCGGGGATGCCGGACTCCTCGCGGTAGCCGGGCACGGGCCGGCCGTCGACGGCGCCGGCGCGGTATTGCCCGCGCACGGTGTTGCGCAGGGCGTCCGCGCCGTGCAACGGCTCCAGAGCGCGCAGGACCTTGAGCTTTTCGTCGCGCACGGCGTCCGCCTCGAGGCTGACCGGCGGCTCCATGGCGACAATGCACAGCAGCTGCAGCAGGTGGTTCTGGACCATGTCCCGCAGCGCGCCGGTGCGGTCGTAGAAGGCGCCGCGGCCCGCGACGCCGCCGTCCTCGGCGACGGTGATCTGCACGTCGCTGATCCACTCCCGCCGCCACAGCGGCTCGAAGAGCATGTTGCCGAAGCGCAGGGCCATCAGGTTCTGAACCGTCTCCTTCCCCAGGTAGTGGTCGATGCGGTAGATCTGGGATTCGGAGAAGATCGCGCCGATGCGCTCGGAGATCGCCGTGGCGGAGGCGAGGTCGTGCCCCAGGGGCTTCTCCAGTACCACCCGCGAGGCCGGTGTGACCAGGTCCCTGGCGGCGAGGTTGTCGCAGATGTCGACGAACAGCGCCGGACTGGTCGCGAGGTAGAACACGCGGGTGCGCCCGGGGTGCGGCGCGAGCCATTCCGCAAGGGTGACGTAGTCTCCCGGGCTGCCGGCATCGACCTGACGGAAGTCGAGCAGCTCGGTGAAACGCCGCCACTGGTGCACGTCGAACTCCTCCGCGGGCACGAACTCGCGGCACTGGGCCTCCGCCTGCTGGAGGAAGCCGTCGCGGTCGAGGGCGGTGCGGGAGAGCGCGAGAACGCGGCCGTTGTCCGGGAGGTCGCCGTCGCGGTGGCGCTGGTAGAGCGCCGGGACGAGCTTGCGCATCGCGAGGTCGCCGGTACCCCCGAAGATGATCAGGTCGAATGGCTCGACAGTGGCCAAGGTGCGTCCCCTCCGTCGGGATGGTCGGGATCGTCCGAGATGGTGTGTAGTAAAATTACATAAATGACGCGACAATCCAAGCACTCTCTGGTCGGTCACGCGGTATCGGGCGCCTTTTTTGACGCTGGAAGGTAGAGGGGCTACCGTTGTTGTAGTTTTCTTACATAACCATGACCGTTCCCCGGAGCCCGTCCATGACAGACATCCATCCCGTGCTCGCCGAGGTGTGCGAGCGCATCCGCGAGCGCAGCCGTGAACGCCGCCGCGACTACCTGGCCGGCATCGATGCGGCGGGCCGCGAGGGGCCCGTCCGCGCGGGCCTGTCGTGCACGAATCTCGCCCACGCCTTCGCTGCTGCCGGCGACTCCGACAAGGCGGCGCTGCGCGGTCTGCAGCGGCCGAACGTCGCCATTGTCTCGGCCTACAACGACATGCTGAGCGCCCACCAGCCGCTGGGGGACTTCCCGCCGCTGATACGGCAGGCGGCGCGGGACGCCGGCGCAACCGCGCAGTTCGCCGGCGGCGTGCCGGCGATGTGCGACGGCATCACCCAGGGCCAGCCCGGCATGGAGCTGTCGCTGTTCAGTCGCGATACCATCGCCATGGCCACGGCGATCGCGCTGTCTCACAACGCCTTCGATGCGGGGCTCTGCCTAGGGGTGTGCGACAAGATCGTGCCCGGACTGCTGATCGGGGCGCTTCACTTCGGTCACCTGCCTTTCGTGTTCGTCCCCGCCGGGCCGATGCCGTCGGGACTGCCGAACGCCGAGAAGTCCCGCATCCGCCAGCTCTACGCCGAGGGCCGGGTGGACCGCGCGGCGCTGCTCGAGGCGGAGTCGCAGTCCTATCACGCCCCGGGCACCTGCACCTTCTACGGCACGGCGAACAGCAACCAGCTGCTCATGGAGGTCATGGGGCTGCACCTGCCCGGTGCCGCGTTCGTGAACCCGGGCACGCCGCTGCGCGACGCGCTTACCATCGCCGCCACCCGTCGCGTGGTCGAGCTGCGTCACGGGGGCGAGGAATACACACCGGTCGGGCGAGTGGTCTGCGAGGAGGCCATCGTCAACGCGGTGGTCGGTCTGCTCGCCACCGGCGGCTCAACCAATCACACCATCCACCTGCCGGCCATCGCCCGCGCTGCGGGCATCGAGCTCACCTGGGATGACTTCGCAGAGCTCTCCCGGGTGGTGCCGCTGCTCGCGCGGATCTACCCCAGCGGCAAGGCGGACGTGAATCACTTCCACGCCGCCGGCGGCATGGCCTACCTCATCGACCAGCTCCTGGACGCCGGGCTGCTGTTTCCGGACGTCATGACCGTGGCCGGCTCCGAGGGGCTGAGCCACTACCGCCGGGAGCCGTACCTGGCCGAGGGCGGCGTCGCCTGGCGGGAGCCCGCGGCGGAGAGCCTGGATTCCTCGGTGCTGCGCGGCTGTGACGCGCCGTTCGACAGGGAAGGCGGGCTGCGACTGCTCACGGGCAATCTCGGCCGCGCGGTGATCAAGGTCTCCGCGGTGGAGCGGGAGCGCTGGTGCGTGGAGGCGCCGGCGCGGGTGTTCGAGAGCCAGGAGGCGCTGCTGGAGGCGTTCTCCCGCGACGAGCTCAATGAGGACATGGTGGCGGTGGTGCGCTTCCAGGGTCCCGGCGCCAACGGCATGCCGGAGCTGCACAAGCTCACGCCACAGCTCGGCGTCCTCCAGGACCGCGGCTACCGCGTGGCGCTGGTGACCGACGGGCGCATGTCCGGTGCCTCCGGCCGGGTGCCGGCGGCGATCCACCTCACCCCGGAATCCACGGCCGGTGGTGCGCTCGCGCGGGTGCGCGACGGCGACCGCATCCGCCTCGACGCCGGCGCCGGGACCCTGGAGGCCCTGGTCGATGCCGACGAGTGGGCGGCGCGGGCGCCGGCGGTCGCGCCGGACGCGGGCGGCCGGGGTATGGGCCGCGAGCTCTTCCAGCTCTTCCGTGCCAACGCCACGCCGGCGGAGGCCGGCGCGCGGGTGTTCGGTCTCGACGGCACGGCGCAGCACGGGGGTGGCTGAGATGACGGGAATGGAGGGGATTGTCTCCCGGGTGAACGTGATCCCGGTGCTTGCCGTCGACGGCGTCGACTCGGCGGTGGAGACGGTACGCGCCCTGGTGGCGGGGGGGCTGCCGGTGGTGGAGATCACCCTGCGCACGCCGGCGGCACCCGCGGCGATCCGTGCCGCGGCCGGGCTGCCCGGTGCCGTGGTCGGGGCGGGTACGGTGCTGACCGGTGCGGACCTGCAGGGCGCCGTCGATGCCGGCGCGGCGTTCGCCGTCAGCCCCGGGGCGACGCCGTCGCTGCTCACCGCGGCGCGTCATAACGGCGTGCCGTTCATGCCCGGTGTGGCCACGCCCTCGGAGGTGCAGGGTGCGCTCGAGGCGGGCTTCACCCACCTGAAGTTCTTCCCCGCCGGGGTGGCGGGCGGCGTCGCCATGCTACGCGCACTCGCGGGCCCCTTCGCCGACGTGCGTTTCTGCCCCACGGGCGGGATCGACCCCGCCTCCGCGCCGGACTATCTCGCCCTCGACAATGTCGTGTGCGTGGGCGGGAGCTGGCTCGCGCCGCCGGCGAGCGTGGCGGCCGGGGACTGGGCCGGCACGGCGGGGCACGCCCGGCGGTCGCCGTCCTCGCCAGCCGTAGCCTCCGGCTTGGCCCCGACAGCCCCGCGGCGCGCTTCATCCGGCGGTTCGAGCCGTACTTCCGCGAGGTCCTGCGCCCGGAGCTCCATCTGCTCGAGGGTACGTACCGCTCGCTGTTGCGGTGCGGCCTGCTGCACGACTACGAGCCGGTGGTGCGGGTTCCGCCAGGGGGCGAGGGCGGACTGGTGGCGCTGAGCGACCGGGTCGTCTCCGGGCTGCCCGACGGGCGCCGGCTCGATGCCGTGGTGTATTTCTCGGACCCGCGGGACGCCACCTCGCTGTTCCCGGACAGCCTGGCGCTGAAGCGCGAGTGCGTGGTCACGCGCACGCCGTTCCTTGCCTCCGAGGCCGCCGCGGTGGCGTGGTTCGGTATCGACTGGCTCGCCCGGGACGGGCGCAGTGCCGCGGCCAGCCACATCGATGGCGACGAGGCCGACGCCCTGGGCATGCGCCGGGATCCGGCGAACGACGTGGTCGCCCTGATCGCCCATGACACCCTCAAGGCGGAGATGCTGGCCTTTGCCGACGAGCACCGGGGGTTCCTCTCCCGGTTCGGCACGCGGCTCGGCACGGGGACCACCGGTGCACTGCTCAACGGCCGCCTCCCGGAGCGCCTGGGGGAGCCGGCGCCGGAGGTCCGGAACCTGGCCGGGCGCCTGCGCGGGCTCTCCGCCGCCGGTGACTGGGTCACGGGGATGGCCAGCGGCCCCCGCGGCGGCGACGTGCAGATCGCCGAGCTCGTGCGCCAGCGGCGCTGTCAGGCGGTGGTGTTCTTCGAGGACCCCCACGTCTCCCGGGAGCACGAGGCGGATATCCAGCTCATGGAGCGGGCCACCCGCATCCCCGGCAACGAGGTGCTCTGTCTACACGATCCGGCGACCGCCCGCGAGTGGGCCGCACGCCACCAGCGCTGCGAGGCCGCCGGCCGGGACGGCTGGATGACCCTGATCGACGCCTGCCGCCGGCGCTGGGGCGTGGAGCTCGTGCCCGTGGCGCCGACGGGCGAAGGCGGCGGCGAGCGGGCCGCGCTGCTGGACGCCGCCGCCTGGTACGTCCGTGCCCTGGTCTCCGAGCGTGCCCGCGGCACCGCCGCCACCGCCGGGCGGCTGCGTGTCGGCGTGGGCGGTGGTGGCCTGATCGGGGATCTCCTGGACGTCATCGCCTCGCTTGCGGAGCGGCTTCAGGCTGTGGACGACGCCCGTGGCGGTTTCGCCATGCCGTTGGTCCGGCGCGGTTATCGCCGCATGGCCAACGTCGAGGTCGTTCCGGAAGGCGGGGGCGCGGATGCGGTGCGCAATGCCGGTCACCTCGCCGCCGCGCTGTCCGCGACGCTCGCGCAGCCGGCGGCCACGGCGGACGGCGTCGACGTGAGGATCACGACGCTGTCGGACCCGCCGGAGAATGCCGGGGTGGTATCTGCGGGCCGACGCCAGTCGATGGGTGACGACGTGCTCGTGGTGCCACCCGGCGTGCACCTGCGGCTCGACGGTCACGTCAGCGGCGGCGGGGTCACCACGGTGATCTCCATGGCGCGGGACGCGCGTGCCGCGCTGACGGGGAAGACGCCGGGTTAGGGCGGCGCCGGGTCCCGCACGCCTGGCTGTGGCCTGCCAGTAGGTTGTTCACCCGGGGCCTGCCCGAAGACTGGAGGTGCGAGCCGGACGTCTCCGTCAGGACGCCCGGGTGTACAACCTTGTACGTTGTTCCCGGTCCGGGGTGGCGGATGGAAGTTCGGGCAGGTCGTGCGCCGCAGGCGTGGGACATTCCGGACCGGTCCCGGCGGCGTGGCGCACGGCGCCCCCGGGCGTCCGTCGGCGACGATGTCGGCTGCCGGGTGCAGCCGACCTTGCATGTCTCGGGTTTGAGGGGGCTGCGCGGCTAGCCGGAGAACCGCGCCGAGACACTCTGGAACGCCTGGCGGAAGGTCTCCGTCACCCGCTCCACGGTCGCCGCCTCATCGGCCGGGTCGACGTCGAACTCGGCCCACCATTCGCCGAAGGTCCGGCCGGAT
>WBJT01000090.1_pt1 | contig 12653 bp, 12 predicted proteins | sample 5109881 | NCBI WGS metagenome assembly WBJT01 (sample SAMN11895465, study PRJNA545514) | wastewater metagenome | isolation source: saline BTEX enrichment culture, original innoculum from Kuwait petroleum... | place: USA:Stillwater, OK | collected 2018-09-01
CCGTAACGGCGGCAAACCGGGCCCCGGCCACGCCGGGGCCCGGCCCTGACGCCTCCCCCGCCGTGACGTCCCACGGCGTTGCCACCGTGCCCGCCCATCGCTACCCTGTCGCCCCGGCCGCGCGACACAGCGCCGCACCGGGTGTACCGGCATCCCTGTCTGCCTGCATCCGCACTCAGTACCAGCCGCTATTTGCAAAGCATGAATCGCGTTATCGGCGGTCGGCGTCACTGATTTATAATTTTTCGGTTGCGGCGATACCGTTTTTATAACCCATCAACATTCAGCCCATCGATGACGCAGTGATCGAATTCCAGGGTATCGACAAGACATACGAGATCGAGGACCGCCGCATCGAGGCACTCCGGGACGTCTCCCTGGACATCCGCCCCGGCGAGGTCTTCGGCATCATCGGCCACTCCGGTGCGGGCAAGTCGACGCTGCTACGGATGATCAATCTCATCGAGCGGCCGAGCAGCGGGCGGGTGCGGGTCAACGACCGCGACGTCACCGACTACCGCAACGAGCGCCTGCGCACCCTGCGCCGCGAGACGGGGATGATCTTCCAGCACTTCAACCTGCTCTCCTCGAAGAGCGTGCGCGCGAACGTCGCCTTCCCCATGAAGCTCGCGGGCGGCTACAGTCGCGGGCAGATCCGCGAGCGCGTCGACTCCCTGCTCGAGCGCGTCGGGCTCGCCGGCCAGGCAGACAAGTACCCCGCGCAGCTCTCCGGCGGCCAGAAGCAGCGCGTGGGCATCGCCCGCGCGCTGGCCTGCCGACCGGGCATCCTCCTCTGCGACGAGGCCACCAGCGCGCTGGACCCGCAGACCACGCAGTCCGTGCTGCAGCTGCTCGCCGACCTCAACGAGGAGCTCGGCATCACCGTGGTGCTGGTCACCCACGAGATGGACGCGATCCGCCGGATCTGCCACCGCGTCGCGGTGATGGACGACGGCGCCGTGGTGGAGAGCGGCGACACCGCCGAGGTCTTCCTCCACCCGCGGCACCCGACGAGCCGCCGGTTCGTCTTCGAGCGCGAGCACGTGGACGAGGACGAGCGGCGGGACGACTTCCACAACGTCGAGGGGCGCATCATCAAGCTCACGCTCCGCGGCGAGGCCACCTACACCCCGATCCTCGGCGAGCTCGCCCGGGAGACGGGCGTGGACTTCAGCATCCTCTCCGGCCGGGTGGACCACATCCGCAACACCCCCTACGGCCAGCTCACGCTCTCCATGGTCGGCGGTGACGTGGACGAGGCGCTGCGCCGGCTCGACGCCGAGGACGTGCACGTGGAGGTGGTCCGGCGATGAGCGGGCTGATGAACGAGCTGTTGCCCAACGTCCAGTGGTGGGAGCTCGGCAGCGCCACCTGGGACACGGCGCTGATGGTGGGCGGCTCACTGCTGTTCATCGTCGCCTTCGGCCTGCCCCTGGGCGTGCTGCTGTTCCTCACCGGCAAGCGCCAGCCGCTGGCGCAGCCGGCGGTCTACGGCGTCGTCTCCTTCGTGGTGAACGTGCTGCGCTCGGTGCCGTTCATCATCCTGCTGATCGTGATGATCCCGGTGACGGTGCTCATCGTCGGCACCTCGCTGGGCGTGGCCGGCGTGATCCCGCCGCTGGTGGCGGCGGGCACACCGTTCTTCGCCCGCCTGGTGGAGACCTCGCTGCGCGAGGTCGACCGCGGGGTGATCGAAGCGGCGGAGGCCATGGGCGCGACCACGCCCCAGATCGTCTTCGGCGCGCTGCTCCCGGAGGCCCTGCCCGGGATCATCGCCGGGGTCACCGTCACCGCCATTACCCTGGTCTCCTACGCCGCGATGGCCGGCGTGGTCGGTGGAGGCGGCCTCGGCGACCTGGCCATCCGCTACGGCTACCAGCGCTTCCAGACCGACGTGATGATCGTCACCGTCATCCTGCTGGTGGTGCTCGTGCAGCTGCTGCAGATGCTCGGCGACCGGCTGGTGCTGTACTTCAGCCGCCGCTGAGCCATCCCCTATCCGGATACACCGACACGGAGGACCCCCATGAAACGTCTGCTCCTGATCGCCCTCGTGGCCCTCGCGACCCCGTTCGCCAGCGCCGGTGCCGAGACCCTCAGCGTCGCGGCAACACCGGTGCCCCACGCCGAGATCCTGAAGTTCATCAAGCCCCGCCTCGCGAAGGAGGGTGTGGACCTCGAGATCCGTGTGTTCACCGACTATGTGCAGCCCAACGTGCAGGTCGCGGAGGGACGCATCGACGCCAACTACTTCCAGCACACGCCCTATCTCAAGGAATTCAACAAGGGCCGCGGCACCTCGCTCGTGCCGGTGACCGGCGTGCACATCGAGCCCTTCGGCGCCTACTCCAGCGAGGTCGACTCCCTGGACGCCCTCCCGGACGGCGCGACCGTTGCCATCCCCAACGATCCGACCAACGGCGGGCGGGCGCTGCTGCTGCTGGAGAAGGCGGGCGTGATCGGGCTCTCCGACGAGGCGGGCATCCTGGCCACGCCGCAGGACATCACCGCCAACCCGAAGGACCTGACGTTCCAGGCGCTGGAGGCGGCCATGCTGCCCCGCGTGCTCAACCAGGTGGACCTGGCGCTGATCAACACCAACTACGCGCTGGAGGCGGACCTCAACCCGACGGAGGACGCGCTGGCGATCGAGGGCGCGGACTCCCCCTACGTCAACGTGCTGGTGACCCGCGAGGACAACCGCGACAGCGAGGCGGTGCAGAAGCTCGCCGACGCGCTCACCAGCCAGGCGGTGGCGGACTTCATCGAGCGCAAGTACGACGGCGCGGTCGTGCCGGCGTTCTGACCCGCCCCGCCGCATGCGGGCCATCGGGGCCATACCCCGGCGGCCCGCTCGTCACGGGACCGCCATGCCCTCGCACCGGCGGCCCCGACACCCGCCCGGGTGGCACCCCCTGAACGGCATACGCTCCCCGATCCGCACCGGGGTCGTCGCTCGACCTGCAAAAGGATCCGTGACGCACCTGCACGGGAAGCTGCCCCCGCCCCGCGCTCGCACGGCGGACATCGCGCCACGGTCTCGTGAATGACGCAGCCCGACGCGTGCCCCGGAGGACCCGCGGGGCGCACGGACGCGGCGGCAGCGCGCCGGCTCAGTCGCCGGCGCTGCAGCTCGCGCCGCCGAGCACGCAGAACTGCGCGCAGAAGGGATGGTTCAGCGCCACCTCGCCGGCCGCCTCGGCCAGGGTGCTGCCGAGCTCGAAACCGGGGTCGTAGGGCAGCAACGTGCAGGCGACCACCGACGGGCGCTCGGCGCCGCGGTGCTTGACCACCATGCGCGAGCCGGCGCACATGACGCTGTCCGGCGAGCGCCCGAGCTTCGACCAGCAGCCCTCGGTGATCTCGGGCACGTCCACGGCCGTGTCCATCTCCGGGAACAGCACCAGCGCCGCGGGATCGCCGGCATCAATGGCAATGCCCTCGCGCTCGAAGTGCGCGGCAAAGCCGGCACGGACCACGGCCTCCGTCTCACCGGAGAACAGCCGCCCCGCGACGGCGATATTGAAGCCCTCCGCCGAGAGCCAGCGCAGGCCGTCCATCGCCGGGCGCCAGGTACGCGCCCCGCGCTCCCACTCGTGCCACTCCGGCGTGTAGTGGTCCATGGACACGCGCATCACCAGCCGCCCGCCGTAACGGGCGTTGAGCGCCGCCAGGGCCTCGGCGTGCTTCATCATCGGGCGCATGGCGTTGGTGAGCACCAGCGCCCGGTAGCCCCGGGCGAGCACCGTCTCCAGCATCGCCAGCATGTCCGGGTTCATGAACGGCTCGCCACCGGTGAAGCCGATCTCGGTAGTGCCCATGCCCTGCGTCTCGATCTCGTCGAGATACGCGACGACCTCCTCGTGAGCGATATAGACCAGGCGGTCGTTGCGGGGCGAGGATTCGATGTAGCAGTTCCGGCAGGTGAGGTTGCACAGGGTGCCGGTGTTGAACCACAGCGTCTCCAGGCGGCGCAGGGCCACCCGGGCACGTGCCTCGCCGTCTGCGGTGGTCACTGGATCACTGAACTTGCCCGGCTGCAGGAAGTAGCCGGTCTGCGCGGCGGTCTTTTCGGCGTGGGTACTCAAACGGCCCGCTCCTTGTCGCTGCCCTGCCCGGGCGCGCCGGGCCACGGGGTCGTTATAGCCCGCGGACGCGCGGGCACGGAATACGCCGGATTACGTACGCAGGCGTTCACGCGCTCTGGCGGCCCGGCTCGCCCAGGGCATGGGTCTCCAGCCGACGGATCTCGTCGCGCCGCCTCGCGGCCTCCTCGAACTCCAGGTTGCGGGCGTGCTCGTGCATCTCCCGCTCCAGGCGCTTGATCTCCTTGACCGCCTCCGCAGCGGAGAGCCGGGCGTACGGCAGCGCGGAGTCCGTCTCCTCGGCGAAGTGCTCGGCCGTGTCCGGGGCACCGGGCGCCTCGCGCTCCATCACGTCCGCCACCGCCTTGCGGATGGTCTGCGGGGTGATGCCGTGCTCCTCGTTGAAGGCGAGCTGCTTCTCGCGCCGACGCTCGGTCTCGTCCATGGCCCGGCGCATGGAGTCGGTAACCGCGTCCGCGTACAGGATCGCCTTGCCGTGGACATTGCGCGCCGCGCGGCCGATGGTCTGGATCAGCGAGCGCTCCGCGCGCAGGAAGCCCTCCTTGTCCGCGTCGAATATCGCCACCAGCGAGACCTCGGGGATATCCAGGCCCTCGCGCAGCAGGTTGATGCCCACGAGCACGTCGAACACCCCCAGGCGCAGGTCGCGGATGATCTCCACGCGCTCGACGGTGTCGATGTCGGAATGGAGGTAGCGCACCTTCACGCCGTGCTCGTGGAGGTACTCGGTGAGGTCCTCCGCCATGCGCTTGGTCAGCGTGGTGATCAGCGTGCGCTCGCCGGCCCCGACCCGGTCGCGGATCTCGGAGAGCACGTCGTCCACCTGGGTGGAGGCGGGACGCAGCTCGATGGCCGGGTCCACCAGCCCCGTGGGCCGCACCACCTGCTCGGCGGTGGCCGCCGAGTGGCGCGCCTCGAACGGCCCGGGCGTGGCCGAGACGTAGATGGACTGCGGCTGAAGCCGGCGGAACTCCTCGAACTTCAGCGGCCGGTTATCCAGCGCCGAGGGCAGCCGGAAGCCGTACTCCACCAGCGTCTCCTTGCGCGCCCGGTCGCCCCGGTACATACCGCCGAGCTGGGGTACGGTGACGTGGGACTCGTCGACGAACAGGATCGCGTCCTCGGGCACGTAGTCGAACAGGCACGGTGGCGGCTCGCCGGCGGCACGGCCGGAGAGGTAGCGAGAGTAGTTCTCGATGCCGTTGCAGTAACCGAGTTCCTGCATCATCTCCAGATCGAACAGGGTGCGCTGCTCCAGGCGCTGGGCCTCCAGCAGCTTGCCCGCGCCCTTGAGCTCGTCGAGGCGCTCGCGCAGCTCGACCTTGATGTCCTCCACCGCCGCGATCAGCCGCTCGCGGGGGGTGACGTAGTGGGTCTTGGGGTAGATCGTCAGCCGCGGCACCCGGCGCAGAACCTCGCCGGTGAGCGGGTCGAACCAGGCGAGCTGCTCGATCTCGTCGTCGAAGAGCTCGACGCGCACCGCCTCCTCGTCGGACTCCGCGGGGAAGATGTCGATGACGTCGCCGCGGGCGCGGTAGGTGCCACGGGAGAAGTCCTGATCGTTGCGCCGGTACTGCAGCTGCGCGAGCCGGCGCAGGATCTGGCGCTGGTCGATGCGCTCGCCCCGGGAGAGGTGCAGCACCATCGACAGGTAGGCCTGCGGGTCGCCGAGGCCGTAGATCGAGGACACCGAGGCGACGATGATGGTGTCCCGCCGCTCCAGGATGGCCTTGGTGGCGGACAGGCGCATCTGCTCGATGTGCTCGTTCACCGAGGCGTCCTTCTCGATATAGGTGTCCGAGGCGGGCACGTAGGCCTCGGGCTGGTAGTAGTCGTAGTAGGAGACGAAGTACTCCACGGCGTTGTCGGGGAAGAATGCCTTGAACTCGCCGTAGAGCTGCGCGGCGAGCGTCTTGTTCGGCGCGAGGATCACCGCCGGGCGCTGCTCGCGCGCGATCAGGCTCGCCATGGTGAAGGTCTTGCCGGAGCCGGTCACGCCCAGCAGGGTCTGGTCCAGGTGCCCGTCCTCCAGGCTCTCTGCCAGGGTCTCGATGGCCGCCGGCTGGTCGCCGGCCGGCTCGAAATCGGAATTCAGGACGAATTCATCAGCCATAGGGGATTTCGGCCTCCGTTGGCCGTTGGCGTATCATCCCCGGCATTATGCCGGGTAACGGACCCGGTGCGGCGTGTCGCCGCCGGACGGCGGCGTCGCGCTACCCGCGTGTGTGCCGGTACAGGTGGAGGTGGATCTTGGCGTTTCAACTCGCACGACGGGTGCAGCGGGTGCGGCCGTCGCCGACCATGAGCGTGACCGCGCGGGCCGCGGCACTACGGGCCGACGGCCGCGACGTGATCGGCCTGAGCGCCGGCGAGCCCGACTTCGACACCCCCGAGCCTATCAGGGAGGCGGCGGTCGCGGCGATCCGCGCCGGCGAGACCCGCTATACCCCGGTCCCGGGCACGGACGCGCTCCGCGACGCCGTCGCCGCCAAGCTGGCGCGCGAAAACGGCCTGCACTACGGGCGCGACGAGGTCATGGTCAGCACCGGCGCCAAGCAGTGCCTCTACAACCTCGCCGCCGCCGTCCTCGACGCCGGTGACGAGGCCATCATCCAGGCGCCGTACTGGGTCTCCTACCCGGACATCGTGCGCCTGGTCGACGGCGTGCCGGAGATCGTGGAGACCGACGAGCGCACGCACTTCCGCCTTACCCCGGACACCCTGGATGCCGCGGTCAGCGACCGCACCCGGCTGCTGATCCTCAACAGCCCCGCCAACCCGACCGGGATCGCCTACACCCGCGACGAGCTGGCCGCCCTGGGCGAGGTCCTGCAGGGCTATCCGGACGTGCTCGTCGCCAGCGACGACATCTACGAGCACATCCACTGGGGCGGCGCGCCGTTCGCGAACATCGTCAACGCCTGCCCGGCGCTGCGCGAGCGGACCGTGGTGATCAATGGCGTGTCCAAGGCCTACGCCATGACCGGCTGGCGGATCGGCTACGCCGCCGGCCCGGCGCCGGTGATCACCGCGATGGCACGGGTCCAGTCCCAGTCCACCTCCTGCGCCAGCAGCGTCTCCCAGGCCGCGGCCCTCGCCGCCCTGGAGCACGGCGGCGAGGCGATCGCGCCCATGCGCGAGGCCTTCCGGCGCCGCCACGACCTGCTCGTCTCGCGCCTGGACGCCCTGCCCGGCGTGCGCTGCCGCCCCGCCGAGGGCACGTTCTACTGCTTCCCGGACTGCCGCCGGCTGATCCGCGAACTGCCGCAGGTCGGCGACGATACGGCGCTCGCCGAGTGGCTGCTGGAACACGCGGAGGTCGCGGTGGTACCCGGCTCCGCCTTCGGCCTGCCCGGGCGGCTGCGCTTCTCCTTCGCCACGAGCGAGGAGCGCCTGAGCGAGGCCGTGGACCGGATCGAACGCTGCCTGGCGGAGGCCCTCTGAGGGCCGCGGGTATTGACGCCACCGGCGCGGCCATTACAATACGCAGCTCACGGCTAACGCCATTCCCCGGTAGCTCAGCGGTAGAGCAAGTGGCTGTTAACCACTGGGTCGGCGGTTCGAATCCGTCCCGGGGAGCCAAATTCCACAGGGGCTCGCACGAAGCCCCTGGTCCCCCCAAAGCCTTCCCCGCAATCGAGACGTTTCCCTGCGGACGCGGGATCCACGGGTAGGCACAGCGCGCAGACCTCCCGCTCGGCCGTCACCCTCGGTGCCCGTCACGCCGAAATCCCGAATCTCTGCAGCCGCTTCGGGCTGATACCGCCGAGGGCGGTGAGCTGCTCGATACCCTCGAGCGGACGCCTGCCGATGATCGCCTGCGCCCGCTCGGGCCCGATGTGCGGGATGGCATGCAGGCAGTCGAAATCCGCGGTATCGATGTCGATGCCCCCGCTCTCCGAGTAGGCGGTCGTCCCCGACGTTTCGGCCCGCCTCTGCGCCTGCCCCTGTTCCTGGTCCTCTTCCTGCGGTACCAGGTGCAGGCCGGCCGCATCCGCGAAGACCTCCAGCATCCAGTCCTGGAGACGCGTTCGCGGCCCGTTCTCGCGCGCCAGGTCGTCCACCTCGTACAGGAGCCCGGTCACCGTCTCCGCCGGGAGCCGTACGCCCAGCCGTCGCCCGACGAGAACGAGCAAGGCGAGGTCGTCCTCCGTCCCCCGGTTCGCCGCCACACGCCGCCCGTCCAGGGCCGCGGCGATTCCGGGCAGACGATCGCTGGCCCCAACCAGGGGGGCGCTGTTGGCGTGCCGTCGCAGTGTCTCCGCCAGTCGCGCGACCGCCGCGCCGGCCTGCTCGCCCCGCCCACGCGCCGCGACGATCAGCACAAGCGCAGCGACGGCCTCGGCCGGTGTCCACTCCGCCGCGGCCCTGTCGCCGCGTTCGATCTCCCGTGCCCGCCGCTCGAGGCGTGCCGACTGCCGCCGTCGCCGCCACTCCCGAACAAGCACCGGCACGGCGGCGGCCCCGCGGGCCAACAACGCGAACGCCGCCAGTGCCAGCTGCAAGGCCAGCAGCCCGGCCATGACCGCCGCCCGCGCACCTGTATACCCGCGAACTTCGCGGAAGAGCGCAGCGGATTCGTCCAGTTGAACGAATCCAGCGCGTTGCGCGAGGACAGCGACAGCCCGCTCTTCGAGAGATTCACCCGGAGGGGCCGCTGCCATAACGGCCCCGGAGTATGAACCGGCCGTTCTGGAGGGCGACCTGGGTATTGCGTGCCGGGGTCATCGACACCCGAACCCCGCGGGCGGTATTGCCCGTAAGCGTCAGGCCCGCGGCCTTCATCTGCGCGCGCAGCGCGATGCCGCCGGTCCGGCTGGCCCGCAGGTGCCGGCCACGATGCTCGATGCGGCGCTGACGTCCGTAGCTGTCGTTCCTGCCGATGTTGAACAAAGTGGGCCTCCCTGATCCCCGGCTGTTTCTGTCCACCTACCGATCCCGTGCCGGTCATGATAGGGAATCGGCATGATCGCGATCACGGAGAGACTCACCGGGAGGCATGCCGCCGACCATGCCGACAGGTCCCTTCAGCCCTCCCCCGCGATATCCTCGATGCGCAGCCAGCCCGCGGGTTCCGGCGACGGGAGGTCGGCCGCGTGGATCTCGAGGACCTCGCCGACGCCGCCCGAGAACTCGGCGTTCTCCCGTTTTGAGAGCTCGACGAGGTGCAGGCGGTCCAGCGGATGCAGCTTGCCAGCGGCGACCTTCCGGGCACCCCAGGCACGGAGGCGGTCGCGCACATCCCCCGACAGGCGATGCACGGTCACGGAAACGTATCCCCGGTGGCCCCGGATCCGAATCCAGCCGGAGCGCAGCACGCGCGCGATGAGCGCACCACGCGCCGCACCCTCGCGGACGGCCGACCGGGGCTCGCCGTGCGAGGCGAAGGCCCTGTCGATATCGGCCTGGCTCAGGCCGAAACACTGCGGGTACACCACGACATCGGAGATGTGGTACTGACGCGCGCGCACGATGCGCCCGTCCGGGGTGATCCATTCCCCGCGCACGCGTATCACGACGACGCCTCCACCCACACGAAGTTGTCCGCGCTGAGCCTGGACTCACCGTTCCAGCGGTAGGCGCAGAGCCTCCCCTGCTCTGCGACGCTGTAATCCAGGCACGCCACCTGTGGCGCCATGGGCGCCGGCGCGCCGCGCATCCAGTAGTGGCCCACGAACATCGGCTTGTCTCCGTCATAGCCCAGCCGGCCCGTTTCCGGCATGGGGCTGTCGGGCAGTGTCTGCCGCGTTGCTTCGTCGATGACGGCACCGTCTCGGTAGGTCATTGGCGGGTGGGACCACCAGCGCACCCGCACCGCCTCGCGGGGATGGCCGTCCTTGTCCCTGAACGAGTGCCCCTCGGGCAGCGGAACCTCCAGGCCCTTGAGCAGGGTCTCCAGCGCCTCGTACTCGGGGGTGCCGCGCCGCGAAGTGGCCACGTAGCCGGCCGTGGTGAGGCGGTTACCCGCGTCCAGGAAGGGCGCGAGGGCACGCTGGTGGCCGGGATGCCAGCAGGCGTGCACCACGCGCAGGCCCTCCTCCTCGAGCCACAGCGGGAGCGTGCTGAACCAGTCCACCCATTCCCGGTGGGCGACCGACCAGTCCTCCAGCGCCGCCATCTGCTCGAGAAAGCGGCGATGCTGACCGACGTTCTTTTCGCTGTGGGGCCGCAGGTGCTCGCCGGGACGGGCCGGATCGGGCGTGGCGAAACACACGGCGTTGTATTCGTGGTTACCCATGACCGCCCGCGCCTGGCCGGCATCGCACATCCGCCGCACCACCTCCAGGACCCGCTGCTGCATCGGGCCGCGATCGATGAAGTCCCCGACGAAGATCACGCGGCGCTCGGCATGACGATACACGCCGCCGACTTCCCGGTAGCCCAGCTTCCCCAGCAGCGCTTCCAGGGCGTCGGCGTGCCCGTGGATGTCTCCGATGAGGTCGATACCCGGCATGGCGCCTCCTTGTAGTCCATTCGCGTCCATGATATCCAGCCTGTGCGACATATCACGTCGCACACGAGAAGTGCCGCACAGGGAGCATGGTGACACATGGCCGAGGCGATCACGCGGCAATGGTGGATGCTGCAGCGGATCCCCCGCGCACCCCGCAAGATTTCGGCGAACGCGCTCGCCGAGGAGCTCGCTGCGGCGGGCTACCCCGTCAGCAGGCGCACCGTCGAGCGCGACCTGCGCACGCTCTCCGCGGTCCTCCCGCTGATTTCCGACGAGCGCAGCCGGCCCTTCGGCTGGTCCTGGGCGGACGGGGCGGCAACCATCAGCATTCCGGCCATGACCCCGCAGGCGGCCCTGGTCCTGCGCATGGCCCGCGAGCACCTCACACGGGTATTACCCGGGAACACGCTGGAGACCCTCGCGCCGCAGTTCGAGCAGGCACGGCGGGCACTCGCACACGCCCCCGAGGGGCTGGCCTCCTGGCCGGACAAGGTCCGCACCGTCTCCCGCGGCCAGCCGCTGATCCCCCCGGCGATCGCGACCGAGACGCTGGAAACGGTCTATGCCGCCCTGCAGTCGGGGCACCAGCTCGCCATCCGGTATCGCCGGCGACGCGAACCGCGGGTGCGGGACTATGTCGCTCACCCCCTCGGGGTGGTCCTGCGGGACGGCATGGTCACGCTGGTGGCGACCCTGTTTCACTACCGCAACCCCGTTCAGCTGCACCTGCACCGGGTCCTGCAGGCCAATGCACTGACCGAGCCCGCCCGCGTCCCCACGGATTTCGATCTCGACGCCTGGCTCGCGCGCGATCCACTGGGCTTTCGCCTCGGCGAGCGGCTGCACCTGCGCATGCGCATGGCCGTGGAACCGGCGAAACACCTGGAGGAGACGCCGCTATCCCGCGACCAGGTGATCGGTCCGGTGGAGAACGGCTGGCGGGAAATCACGGCCACCGTGGAGGACACCGTCCAGTTACGCTGGTGGCTGCTCGGCTTCGGCCCGCGCGTGGAGGTCCTGGGCCCCGACGCCCTGCGCGGGGAGATCATCGGGGAGCTCAAGCGGGCCGTGGCGACCTACGGCTGATGGGTGCCCCGCACAAGGCGTCGCCGGCGCCGCCGGGCTCGGGGCCCTGCGCCGGGACGCGCCCGGTCAGCGCCCTACCCCGCTCACGGTCAGGCTCAACCGATCGAGACCCCGGATTGCGGCTCGTTGACCAGCCCCTGGTCCCCGGAGACGATGCGGCCATCGAGTGACACCGCGTAGCTCTGCTCGTAACGAGGCCGGTAGAGGTAGCCGACAGTCCGTCCCATGGAGAACACCGGGTGCCCCTCGCCACACTCCGCCGCGTGCGCCTCGACGGCCTCACGCACGAGGCGCCGCTGCACGCCGGTACCGCGTTCGGCGATGTCCTCCGGCAGCGGCAGCTTCAGCCAGCGGTCCACCCCGCCCGAGAGGCCGAACATCGTGATCTGACGCGGACGCGAGCGTTCGGTGCGGATGAACAGATGCGGGCGAAACAGCGCCTTCATCGCGGCATGCCGTTGCGCCACCCGCTCGGCACGCGTCTGTTCAATGGCGATGGACAATGCCTCCCTGTCCTCCGGGAACGCCTGCAGGAGGCGCTCCGCCAGGTCCGGCGGGCACGCCCCGTCGTCGACGAGCGCGTGGACACGCCGGAACGCCTTGTTCCGGTTGCCCGGGCCCAACCGATCAACCAGGGCGCGCGCGAGCGCACGCCGATCCGCCGTGTTCAGCAGACGGGCAAGCAGGTCCACAACAGCCGACATGACACACCGCAAGGCGACGAATGACGCCTTCACCGTAGCGAGTGCGGAATCCCGAAAACAACAGGCACGCCACCACCATGCGACGTGGGCTGTCGCACCCGAACGCCGCCGAGTGAACGAATCCGGCGGGGACCCGGATTCCTATAAGGCGAAGACGCTCCGGCTACCCATTCTTTCAGCGTGGCGGCGCCGCACACTCCGACATGGGGTCACGCCATCGCCCGGGCACACAACATCCAGACCATGCCGCTCCCCTTCTCATATCCACAGCACCCCCTCATGAGGACCTGAACTCAGGTCGCC